>Ga0187867_10002094_pt1 | contig 16791 bp, 13 predicted proteins | sample June2016WEW_13_1_FD_132976 | JGI IMG/M metagenome (GOLD analysis project Ga0187867, IMG submission 132976) | Peatland microbial communities from SPRUCE experiment site at the Marcell Experimental Forest, Minnesota, USA - June2016WEW_13_10 | ecosystem: Environmental > Terrestrial > Soil >...
CCGTCGGGCAAGATCCACATGGGTCACGTCCGCAACTACACATTGGGCGACGTGGTCGCGCGCTACAAACGTGCCCGCGGGTTTAACGTCATGCACCCGATGGGCTGGGACGCGTTCGGCCTGCCGGCGGAGAACGCCGCCCGCGAACGTGGCATCCACCCGGCCAAATGGACCTACGAAAACATCGCCACCATGAAGTCCGAACTTCAGCGCATGGGGCTGTCGCTGGATTGGGCACGGGAATTCGCCACCTGCGATCCCGAATACTACGGACATCAGCAGAAGCTGTTCCTCGACTTCTTCCGCGCCGGGCTCGTCGAGCGCAAGGAAAGCTGGGTCAACTGGGATCCGGTCGACGGCACCGTGCTCGCCAATGAGCAGGTGATTGACGGCAAAGGCTGGCGCTCGGGCGCGCCGGTGGAGAAGAAGCAGCTCAGCCAGTGGTTCTTCTCGATCACCAAATACGCGCCGGATTTGCTGAGTGCGCTGGACACCATGGAACGCTGGCCGGAACGCGTACGGTTGATGCAGGCGAACTGGATCGGCCGCAGTGAGGGCGCGCGGCTGCGGTTCGATCTGGCCGCGGCAGTCCCGGCCGACGCATCGGCAATCGCGAGTGTCGAAGTCTACACCACCCGCCCTGACACGCTGTACGGCATGTCGTTTCTGGCGATCGCGCCAGAACATCCTCTCGCTGCCGCCGTTGCGACCCTGGACCCAAAAGCGGCTGCCTTCATTGCCGAATGCCGCAGCCTGGGCACCAGCGAGGCGGTGATCGAGACCGCCGAAAAGCACGGTTACGACACCGGCCTGCGGGTAAAGCACCCGTTCATCGAAGGTGCGACCTACCCGGTCTGGATCGCCAATTTCGTGCTGATGGAATACGGCACCGGCGCGATCTTCGGTTGTCCGGGACACGACCAGCGGGACCTGGAGTTTGCCAGAAAATATCGGCTGAACGTCGTTCCGGTCGTATTGCCGACAGGCGCCGACCCGGCAACATTCTCAATCGGCAAGGAAGCCTATGTCGGTCCCGGCACCGCGTTCAACTCCGGGTTCCTGAACGGGCTCGACGTTGAGGCGGCGAAACGGGCGGCCATCGACGCGCTGGCTGCCAAGGGCGTCGGCGAGGGCGTGACCAACTGGCGGCTGCGCGACTGGGGTGTGTCACGCCAGCGTTACTGGGGTTGCCCCATTCCGGTCATCCATTGCGATGACTGCGGTGTGGTGCCGGTCCCCGACGATCAGTTGCCGGTGCGGCTCCCCGACGACGTAACCTTTGACCGGCCGGGCAATCCACTCGACCATCACCCGACCTGGAAACACGTGGACTGTCCGCGCTGCCACAAGCCGGCCTTCCGCGAGACCGACACCTGCGACACGTTCGTCGACAGCGCGTGGTATTTTGCCCGGTTCTGCTGCGCCTCAGCGACCGACCAGCCGTTGGTGCGGGCAGCCGTCGATCACTGGATGCCGGTCGATCAATATATCGGCGGCATCGAGCACGCGATCCTGCATTTACTTTACTCGCGGTTCTTCACGCGCGGGATGCGGGACACTGGCCACATCGGCATCGACGAACCGTTTGCCGGATTGTTCACTCAGGGCATGGTGAACCACGAGTCCTACCGCAGTGCGGCGGGACCAAACGGCGTATGGCTCTACCCCGAGGAGGTCGACAAGCGCGCCGACGGCACCGTGGTGCAGAAGGCGACGGGCGAACCAGTCATTGTCGGCCGCGTCGAGGCGATGAGCAAATCCAAACGCAATACGATCGATCCCGGCGACATCATCCACCGCTACGGCGCCGATACGGCACGCTGGTTCATCCTGTCTGACAATCCGCCCGACCGCGACATGGAGTGGACCGAAGCAGGCGCTGCCGGCGCCTACCGGTTCACCCAGCGCGTGTTCCGTCTGGCTGAATCCGTCGGACCGGGGGGCGGCCCGGTCGGAGAGACGGCCGAGTCCTGGAACGCCTGGAAGGCGGCAACCCGTCCCACCGCGTTCGGTCCACCAGCGACCACCTTGCGCCGGGTCACCCATAAAACCATTGCTGCGGTTAGCGAGGCGTTGGAGAGTTTCGCATTCAACGTCGCCGTCGCGCGGCTCTATGAGCTCGCCAATGCCATTGCCGACGCTGAGCGAAGCCACGGTTTCGGCACCGCTGAACCCGGCCTCGATTGGGCGGCACGCGAGGCGGTTGAAATGCTGGCCCGCCTGAGTGCCCCGATGATGCCGCACCTCGCAGAGGAGGTTTTGGTTTGCCTCAACCCAGGAAATACGACCCTGGTTGCTGAACTGCCATGGCCGGAGGCAGAGCCCGACCTGCTGATCGCCGACAGTATCACGATCGCAGTGCAAATCATGGGCAAGCTGCGCGGCACGGTCGCCATGCCACCCGATGCTCCCGCCGATGCAGTGATCGCTGCCGCCGAGGCGGAGCCACACGTCGCGCACGCCTTGGAAGGGAAACGGATCGTCAGGCGCATCCACGTCCCCAATCGCATCGTCAACTTCGTGATCGCCGGATGAAGCGTAGTCCCCCGGGCGGGAACAAGGCCAAACCGGTTGGCCGCCGGGCCGTGCTGCTGCTTGGCCTCGGCGGAGGTCTGGCCGGGTGCGGGTTCCATCCGGTCTACATGCCGAGCGGCAACGATCCCGGGGCCGCGGCCGGACTTGCCGAAATCGACGTTAAGCCGATTTACGAGCGACCCGGCCAGATCCTACGCGAGGCCCTGTTGGGACGGATGGGGATCGAACCTGGCACCCCGCGCAAGTTTGATCTCGACGTGAAGTTCTGGATTACCGGCGAGGCGCAGGGCATCCTCGATTTCACCCAGCCCACCCGCATCCGGCTGGTGGCGAACGCAAACTGGGCGCTGTACAGCCACGACCACCCGCCCACGAAACTTGCCGAGGGTGCCGACAGCCTGGTTGACGGCTTCGACATCTTCGACGCGCAGTACTTTGCCCAGGATCTGGCGAACGAAGCGGTGCAGCGCAGGCTGGCTGAGGCGATGGCCGACCGGATCACACTCCGCCTCGCCATGTGGTTCCACGAACATCCGACGTTGATTGGATGAAGCTCACTCCGGCGCGGGTGGAAGCTTTCCTGCGCGAGCCGGGTCCTTGCCGGGTTGTGCTGCTCTATGGCGAGGACGCCGGCATGATCCGTGACCGGGCGGCCGCCTTGGTCCGCACGGTCGTTGGCAGTTTGGACGATCCGTTTCGCGTGGTGGAACTGGCGCGCGACGAGATCGCACAGCTGCACGATGAAGCCGCATCGCTGCCGCTGACCGGCGGACGCCGGGTGGTGCGGGTGCGCGAGGCGACCGATGCCGCTGCAGCCCAGATCAGAACCATATTGAAGTCCAATGCACCGGGATTGGTTGTATTGGAAGCGCCGGGCCTTGCGGCCCGATCCCGCCTGCGCACCGAGTTGGAAGCGGCGCCGGACGGGGTGGCGATCGGCTGCTATCCGGAAGAGGGCCACGCGCTGGAGGCCACGATCCGTGACACGCTGAAGCAAGCCGGTGTGACGATTGAGCCGGACGCGCTGTCCTGGCTCGTTGGCCAACTGGGCGCGGATCGCGCGGCGACACGGGCGGAACTTGAGAAGTTGGCATTATATGCCGGCGCTGGCGGGCGTGTCGATTTGGACGCGGCGATGGCCTGTATCGGCGACCTCTCGGGTCTGTCGCTCGACGATGCGTTGTTTGCTGCGACGATCGGCGATGTAGCAACTGCCGACCGGGCGCTGGAACTGGCCATTGCCGAAGGGGCGGCGCCGGTCCAGGTGCTGCGGGCCGGCATCATGCATCTGCAAAGATTGCAACGCGCCCGCCTGGCCATGGACGAGGCCGGTCTCAGCGCGTCGGACGCGACCAAGGCGCAACGGCCGCCGCTGTTCTACCGCCGGGTCGCCGCTTTCAACCGTGCACTGGGGTTATGGTCTGGTGGCGCCATTACCGCCGCGATCAATGGGCTGGTCGAGGCGGAACGCGGTTGCAAACGGACCGGATGGCCGGATCAGACGCTGTGCCGCAATGCGATCCTGGTTGTGGCCCGGAGGGCGGCGGCGAACCGGCTGGCGCGCGTTTAATTTATTCTTAGACAATAATCGGTTAAAAAAACTTTTCGGCTGAGTGATATTGTGCAATCCTGGTTACACGGTGGTTTCACCCAAGGGCAATGACGCGCCCTTTAAGAACGATTGTGATGACGCGGTTCATTTTAAGCCAGACGGCGCATCGTGCCAATTATAAGGGAATGGACAATGCCTGAACCGATTTATGCGGCGTTTCCCGGAGGGCGTGCCGAGGAGTCGGCGCTGTTGAATTGGGATGATCTGGAAGTGGTGCAGGACCTGCTGGCGGAGATCGCACCGGGTTGGTCGGCGGAGTTGAATCATGCCAGCCAGGACGAATCAACGATCGTGATAACGCCGGCCGGGGCAAACGACATGATCGGCCCGGCATTCGTGCTGCATCGCAGCCATGGGCGCGTCCATTTGGACCAGTTTCGCTGGGATGAATACCGCAAACTAGGTGGGCTTCGCACGTTCAATGAAGCGCTGGCGTTGCTCCGCAGCAGGCTTGTGCCACTGGTAACCTGGCGGGCCCCCTTCGCTGATCGCTGAGCGGCGGAGGCGTACGATGAGCATCAAATCCCTCATGACCAGGCGGTTTTGCCTTGCGTTCGGTGGGGCGCTGGTTGTCGCGGCCGTGTTGGTGACGCACCGCAGCGTGCAGACGCCAACGCCCGACGGAGACGGCGTGGTATTTGTTTATTTCCCATCGCTGTGCGCGGCTCCTGGCGATCCAAGCAACTGCCGGGAAATCCCGCGTCCGGAGCGACCGGCCTTCGACAGCATGGCAGCGTGCTCCGCATATGCAGATACGCAACTCCGACGCGAGAACAATCCGCGGCTGATGGCCAGCTGTATGAAACAATGGGCAGGTTGACCGCTGCTGCATCCATGCGGTGACACCGGCGACGGGTCTTGCGCCATCGCCGGTTGAGCGGCGAAAAGAATCGCTCCTGCGTCCGCCTTAATGTTCTGATGACGGGCAAATCATGCCTGGCCCCGCGTCCACCCGATAGTTGCGGTTGGAGCAGCGGAGTGCCCGCGGATCGCCAGACTCTCGTCTCAGTTGATCGTTTTCTCTTATCATAAGTCTGGGACGAGCCTGCTTCTGCACGTCATGACCAAGGTCAGCGAGCGACTGGGCCTGACCCTGGTCAACCACTTCGGGCTGGTCGATCACATCCCGCCTGATCCGGACGTCGTGCTGCTGCCCCACTCCCTGCTGTCGCAGTCCGCATTGGCTGCCCTGCGCGACCGGCCGTACCGGGCGATCCGCATGATCCGCGACCCACGCGATATGTGGGTTTCAGGCTATCTGTATCATCGGCATTGCGTCGAGAAATGGTGCACCACCACTGATATGGATCCAACACCGCCGATCCGATGGCCGCAGGTCGACTATTCCTTCGCGCACCGGCCGGAAGACTGGAAACGCCGGTATCTCGATCGCCTGAACGGCAAATCCTATCAGCAGCATTTGCTCGACCTCGACGTGTCGGAGGGTCTGCAGTTCGAACTCGATGGCTATACGGGTTGCACGCTCGCCGCGATGCGCGAGTGGACGTCGTACGCTGTGGCGGCGATGGATGTGAAACTGGAAGCCGTGATGGCGGACTTCGACGGAGCAATGCTGCGGATCTTCGACTATTTCGGCTTTACTGTGGAGCAAAGTCTGGCGGCGTTGAATGTGGCTCGCTCGGAGGATATTCGTCGGATGGATGAGGCTACTCTCGCCATGCGGCCGCAGGTTCACTCACGCGTGCTTTCGAAATGGAGCGATGTCCTGTCGGCGGCGCAGGTCGTCGGGCTCGAGACAAGTTACGGCGACCTGATCCGGGATTTAGGGTACCAATTGGCGACGATGGCTTCCGACATTCCGAGTCCTTTGGGCAGCAACGATCGGGTTCCTCCGGCCGACGTTCCGCGTCGGGACGTTCTGCTTGCCGGGGACATTCCCCTCGCCGCGGATGTGCAATTCACTGTGGAGGTCGACGAGTCCCGGCTGATTTGGCCGCCTTTGAGCCGGTCGGCGGAGGCAACGGGGCCGACGGCAACCATGGCACAACGTGCCGCTGTATGGTTGTCAGCCGATGGCGTTGCCATTCGTCCAACGGTCAGTGGCCCAGGGATGCATCGCTTCGTGGTGCCTCGCGGTGCAGAACGCGTTCGGCTTGAGTCGCGCCGGGGCGTCCCGGCTGACCCGAGCGCACCGTATCTGGGTGGCGGCCGCTGCCTTGGCGTTAAGGTCAGCGCGATTGCCATTCGGTCGCGCTCCGGTGAGATCGTGATCCCGGCCGACGATCCGCGCCTGGTTGCCGGCTGGCACGAGATCGAACATTCCGGCCTCGGCTTATGGCGTTGGACTGATGGTTCGGGCGAGCTTCCCTGGGCCGGGGTAACGGGCCCGGCGGTAGTTACGGTACGGTGTCAGTCGCCTGGCTTGTATCCGGACCAGGACGCGACATAAAATTTAGCAGTTTATTAACGGACGATTAATACCGGCCTGATGGCAACGCAGTTTGCGAGCCCGTTTCGTTGTTCACGTCATCGCCTGTACGATCCAGACAGCCACACCCTGTGGCATTGTTGAAGTTGCAGTGCCAGTGCCAGAGATCGCTGAAGCGCAGCACGCCCTGCTGTCATCGCGAGCGGAGCGAAGCGATCTCGTGACGAATACCCATCGACGACGAGATTGCTCCGCTGCATGCGCAATAACCGGCGAGAGTCGCACGACTTGCCTTTCAATTATGATTTGCACCCGGGGAATTCACGGTTTGATTGCCGTTGGCATCCGTCGGAGAATTTTACAACCTTAGTGTGCTCGCCGAGATGTCGTGCACTAACCAGTTGAACTGGCACCATTCCGCGGAATGGCACGAGGCTTGCTTATGTCTGACCCGACTACAATTAGGCAGGTTTAGGGATCGTACGATGAAAATTCTTGGCATTGCGTCTGGGTTGATGGTGGTCCTGGCCGTTGGATCAGCACGCGCGGTGCCGGTGTATGACACGATCACGGGCCAGACCAACGTGAACGGCTTGGCACCGACCACGACGGCGGGGCACGGACCGCTTGGTGATTCGTTCAGCGCAGGATCCACCGAAACAATCACGTCGGTGACGCTGGCGATGGAACTTAAATCAGCCGGTGGAGCGGGATCCGAGTTGGTCTATCTGGTTCCCGATGGCTCGGAGGGGCCGCCGAGTCTTCCCTCATATACGGCTGGGACTCCGGTGACGCTGACCAGTGCAACTTTGCTGGGTACGATTTTCGACAATAATCCGTTATTGTCGACCTCATCTTACGCAAATATAACGTTAACGCCAACTTTGACGATCGGCGCCGGGAATTACTGGATTGACCTGGTGGATGGCGCCAGCGCCAACAACGGTAATGGCGATGGCACCACGACTGTCGACAAATGGGGCTATGATACTGACATCACCGGCCTCGGCGTGCCCACCAGCGGCAACATCGTAAGCACCGCGAGCGCTCCTCCGGGAAGCCTTGTCGGCGACGGTACCGCCACCGCGGCACTGACAGGCGAAGTGTTCGAACTGCAAATTCAGACGCCCGAGCCGAGCAGCGTCGCGTTGCTCGGCGCAGGTTTGCTGTGCCTGGGCTTTGGCCGCGGCCGCCGTGCCAGGAAGTCGCAAGGGTAAGTCTGCCGGCGCGTGGCCTGTCGAAGAATTTTACACCCGGCAACAAGTGATCGTGGCGTAGAACACTCCCGCGAAACAGCGAGTCAACGCAACGCTGCAGTCTGCAAGGCTGCATTCAATGATTCGCCGGTGGCTGATCCACGGAGTTGTTCTGGGGCCGGTCGAAACGCTGCAGATTTGCTGGCACACCGGGTTTTTGTGCACCACACTGCACTGGCATGACCTGGCAAGCAAACCGCTTCCCATCGCTGATCAGATCGGAGTAGATACCTCCGCTTTCCAGCCTGGACCCGCAGTCGGGCGTGGTAGGCACGGTGGTGGATCATTCTTGCCATGTTGAGTGCAATGGATCCGTTGTTTGCGGTGGGCAGAATGCATGACGGTGATCCCTTTTGCATCGCACGGTTCAGTTTGGCCGGTGCGAGTAAGGCCATCGCCTATCGTTGTTGGAAATGAAACTTCCCGAGGGCGTCACGCTGCTCGCGACGATCTGCAACACGGTCGGGGTGGCCAGCGCCTTCGCGCTCTGGCTCTCTGACGGCGAGCAACAGTACGTCGTCGATCTGTCGGAGCACATGCAGGATTCGGGAGGGCTGACGGGCATCGCGTTCCATGGCGAGCGGATTTATGTCGCGGTGCAGTCGGGCCAGCCGCGAATCCTGGTGCTCGACCTGGCATTGCGTGTCGTTGAGGTGATCCAGAATGATCATTTCAACGACCTGCACTCGCTGCATATCGCGGGCGATGCGCTGTTCATCGTTTCGACGAGGAATGGTCAGCTGCTGAAGCGTGACCTGGCGACCGGCGCCACGTCGGTCATTGCCGACTTCGATCCGGCAGCCTGGGTCTCCGGCGTGCTCTGCCGGCCGGATGACATCTGGCTCTGCTGTCATGAGGTTTGGCGGCTTGATCCGACAGCCCAGGGAGGCGGGGTCTTCAGCATCCGGCGGGGCCGGAAGCTGTTGGATGGTTTGCTCAGGCCGCATTCTCTGATCGGCTATCGCGGTGGGTTTGTGGTACTCGACAGCGGCAATGCGCGGGTTGCGTATTTCGACCACGACGGGATCAAACAGTCTTGCCAGTTGCATGGCTTTCCGCGTGGTGTTGCCGTTGCCGGCGAGGCAACATTATTGGTCGCGGGCGGGCCGCATCGCACGATTTCTCGCAAGAACCCAGCCGGTGTGGCCGGCAAAAGTTTCCGTGATGTCGCGTACGAACGCCTCAAGCTGTTTGAGGTGACGCATGGCGAGCACATCCGGACTTTTGTGCCGGAACTGCCGGGGTTCGAGATTTACGACCTGATCGTGCTGCCCGCGAACGCCGCAATCAGGCCCGCTGACGACCGCGTGGTCAGGCTTGAGCACGGCATGTTTGCACGGCTTTACTATGTCACATTGGTGGATGCTTTGCTTCGTCTGAGCGGCGCGCCCGACAAACCGCAATAAACCGAATTGCAGATAGCAATGGCCCGGCCGGCGGCACAAATGCAACCTTGTGCCCGGTTATTCCCGATCGCCCGCTTCGGGAGCGAAGCGAACCCCCATCGCGGCAAGGATTTTCATTTTCTCAGTATCGTCCTTCGGCGAGTTCGGATGACAAACCACCATGTCCGTCAACGAACTCGTGATCCAGTGATGCCGCCAGAATTTATCATGCGGCAGCGCCAGAAGCTGCAGCCCATCTTGGCTGAGCTCGCCGGTTATTGGAGACTTCATCAGTCTGGCGAATGCGGCCCGAAGATTCGCCCGGTCCTGGTGGACGACAGTGCCTGGCGGCAGCCAATCGTCGTGGTCGCAGTGCCATTCGGGTTTCCCTTGCAGCAGGGCAACGTTCATTGCGACCTGATCACAATGGAGTGACTGATGCTGTTCGATACAACGGTCCAGCAAGGCCAGGGTTTTCGCGCCATGACGAAAGCAGACGAAGCCGGTGCATGCGGCGAAACCCCATAGTCTCGCCACGGGCGCCGGATGATAGTCAATCCTTTGAAATGCGACGTCACCCCATTGCAGATGAGGCGTCGGATCCTGCAGCCATACCGCGTCGGCATCGGAGAATATGACGCTGTAGCCCGATTTGACCAGAAACCGTGCGACCGGAAACTTGAGCGTGATCATGGCCAGTCCTTTTGAGGAGAATCCGACCTGGCTTATGAACGACGGTTCGAAATCGCGTTCATCGATGGCAGCCCGTACCGAGTGAATGCCCCTCGCCTCAAGCATGTCATGGGTGAACTGATCTCCGGCAACAACGAAGAAATTGTTCGTTCCGATCCTTCGCATGGCATGGATCCAATTGAGGCCGGTCTGAATATACTCCCTGGATATGAGGGTGAAGCCAAGCCTTTGCTGGTGGCTTACCGCCGCCGCCACCGCATCCAGTTTGCCGAGATCCATGACGGTACTTAAATCCCACAGTGACCTGGTCAGTGGAATGAGCGGCGCCGGCCATGCGAACCGGTGGGTCAGTTCATCCAGGATGTGGGCATTCAATTTGCCTCCTGGGGCCAATTGCGAGGTGGGCTCAAAGCCGCTATTGGCGGCCGGCGGAGGCATTTTTCGCTGCTTCATAGAAGGCTCTCGACATTGCGTATTGATTCGGCACCAGCAAACGTCCGGCGGGTGAGTCCACCGTATCATGCCCCTCCAGCACCAGAAGTTCGTAAATCTCAAAGCCCGCGACCAATGGGAAGTGAGTTCTGCGCAAGGCCAGCGTTTTCTCGTCAAGTTCGTGAATACAAACCCGTTCGCTCAAAGCCTCCCAGCTGGCGCGTGCGCTCATCGGTTGCGGATGCTTGCGCGAAATGATGCGGCTGACGCTCCCTGCAACAAACAGACATCCCGCGCCCGCAGCGGCACCGCGCAGGAACCCCGTTAGCGCTTGCTGTTGGACAATACCGCCCCGGTCAAAGCGAATGACACGTCCTCCGCTGCTGTCGAGTACTATGAATTTATTGCCGCTCGGTTCAAGTGAATGGGGATAGCCGAGCCCGTCGATGACGACCCGTTGATTGGCGGCATCGATCACGCCACCTTGTTGCGCCGTGCTGAACATGTGCTTTGGCGACTGACAGCAGACCAGCAGCCCGATGGTGTCGCGAATAACCGAATTGGCATGGATTTTGTGCTCGGTTCGGAACAGCGTGGTCGCGCCATGATCCTTCAGGTCGACCGCGATAACCGATTGATTGCCGGTGGAGACGACAAGCAAAACACCATTGGCAATATACAACGAATGGATGTCGGCGAATTCCGGATGCGAGATGGTCTCGATACACTCCAGATGGCGGTCGAACACGAGTATGCGCGGATTCAGCCCGGTCTGAACGGCAAGATAGATTTTTCCCTTATGGTAAGCCAGACCGGTCAATCCGACGTCGTTCTCTTTACGTAACAGGTCGGCCAGATCCACCAAATACTCATTTTCACCTTTGGCAATCCAAAGCGACCAGGGTGCCATGTTGGGCGTCGTGTTGCACACGGTGGCGAATAGAGTAATTCCCCCCGGTAGAACCACGCTTTGTCCTCCCTCGCAAAGCCAGGTGGTGATTTGCCACAGCTGCCATTGCGCCTCAAGGAAAAACAACCTGTCGTTGTATTGCGCTCGACGTCCCTACCGGAAGGTTGTGGGATATCGGTTGGTTTAGCCCGGGGACCGGAAGCAGCGGCTGCGGCGACCCCTTGCTCGCATGCATCTCCCGCCGGCCTTCGTGTGGTCACAATACCGCCATCCGGACGTTATTCCCTGGCTTGGGAATCGGCGCGCGGAGGTATGCCGTCCCGGCTTCGGCGTACAGGGGAGAATGTCGCCATGACTGTGTTTTCGCGCATCGGCTCCGCCAGCCCCCAGCTCGCGCGCTGGCGTTTCGCCGTCATCGGTATGGCCGGTTTGGCACTCACGGCTTGCCAGCAAGGGGCCGGCGGCGAGCAAACGCTGGTCGACCGCGCGGCGCTGGCGGTGCATGAGATCATGACGCAGACCGTCTCGCAGGACCCGAAGACCATGCTGCAGCGAGCCAAGGCGGTGATGATCTGCCCGCAGGTATTCAAGGCGGGGTTCTTTGTCGGCGGCGAGGGTGGGAGTTGCGTCCTGTTGGCGCGCTCCGGCAACGGCACCTGGTCGTATCCGACGTTCTACGATATCGGCAGCGGCAGCTTCGGCTTCCAGTTTGGCGTGCAGGACAGCCAGTTGGTTCTGATGATCATGACCAATCGCGGACTGGACGCTGTGATGGACAGTCAGGTGCGGCTTGGTGCCAATGTTTCCGTGGCGGTGGCCTCGATCGGCGGAGGCGTATCGGGCGCGACCACAGCCGCGGTGGGCGCTGATATCATTGCCTTCGCGGAGGCCCGCGGTCTGTTCGGCGGCGTGTCGCTGGAGGGCGGCGTGATGTCCGCCCGGGTCGATGAGAACCAGGCCTATTATGGCCAGCCCCTCGTGGCACGGCAGATTGTCCTGCAAATGCAGGGGCAGAACCCCGGGGCGGACCCGCTGCGTGAAGTGCTGACCCGGTATGGCACCGCCGAGCCGGCATATCAGGGTGCGCCCGGGGGTGGCTACCCGCCGCCAGGGGGCGCTTACCAACCGCCGCCCGGTCCGGCGCCGTATCAGGGGCCGCCGGCTCAATCCGCCTATCCGCCAGGATATCAGGCCCAACCGGCCTATCCGTCGGCGCCACCATCCTACCAGCCGCCGCCAGGCCAGCCGGCCAGACCGCCAGCGTATCCGCCGCCGCCAACGCCGGCCTATACGCCGCCGGCTCCGCCCGCGCCGCAAGCAGGTTACTCGCCGCCGCCTTCCGGCTACCAGCCGCCGCCCGGCCAGTACACTTATCCGCCGCCGTCCGGCAATGGACCGATCCAGGAGCAAAACCTGCCGCCTCCCGGTCGGTAATCTCGCGGGCATGGCACGATAGGACGCTGAGCCGACGACTGGCGGCCCAGGCTTCGTCGTTGCCCGGTGCTTCCGTCGTCGCGATCCCGCGCAGGACGGTCAAACTGTGACACCGGCCGCGATCCTCTGGCGCACCGGTCCGGCGGTCTGTAGGGTGGAGCTGCGATGCCCGCCGCCGCACCATTCTGGAAGACGAAGACCCTCGAGGAGATGTCCCACGATGAGTGGGAGTCGCTGTGCGACGGCTGCGGCCGCTGTTGCCTGCACAAGCTGCGCGATGACGTCACCGAGGCACTGTCGTTCACCAATGTCGCCTGCCGCCTGTTGGATTCGCATTCGTGCCAATGCTCCGATTACTCCCGGCGGCAACGCCGCGTGCCGGATTGCGTCAATCTGACACCGGCATTGGTACGAGAGATCGACTGGTTGCCGCCGTCCTGCGCCTATCGCCGCGTGGCCGAGGGGCACGACCTTGCCTGGTGGCATCATTTGGTGTCCGGCGACAAGAACACCGTGCATGAGGCCGGCGTTTCGGTCCGCGATCGGGTGATTTCCGAACGCCTCGCCGGTCCGATGGAACATCATCTGGCCGACTGGCCCGGGCGACTGCCCAGAGCGAGGCGGCCGCGGAAGGAGAGCGAAGAATGCTGAAGAATGCCCGCTTCGGTGGGGTCAACGCCGCCGTACTAACCGCCATGAACGCCGATCTGTCGATCGACCTCGACCGTATGGCCGCACATTGCCGGTGGTTGCTCGCCAACGGTTGCAGCGGGCTCGCAGTACTGGGCACCACCGGAGAAGCGAATTCGCTTGGCATTCAGGAACGGATTGCGTTGCTGGAAGGTCTGATCGCCCGCGGCATTCCGGCCGCGAAAATGTTGCCCGGCACCGGCACGACCGCGATAACCGACACCGTCCTGCTGACGAAGACGGCGGAATCACTGGGCTGCCGCGGGGCGCTGCTGCTGCCGCCGTTCTATTACAAGAATCCGTCCGACGATGGGCTGCTCGCCTATTTCAATGAGGTGGCGCAACGGGTCGGCGGCGCGATCAGCCTGTATTTATATAACTTTCCGCAACAATCGGCGATCCCATTCAGTGTCGATTTCATCGCTCGCCTGCTGAAGGCCAACCCCGGCAAGTATGTCGGGATCAAGGACAGCAGCGGTAGCTACGAAAACGGCCTATCATATGTCGAGAGTTTTGCCAAGGACGGCTTTGAGGTTTATGCCGGTGATGACACTCTGCTGAAGCCGCTGCTGGAGCAAGGCTCGGCCGGCTGCATTACCGCGGCGTCGAACGTGAATTGCGCGATCGGCGCGCAGGTTTACGCGGGTTGGAACACCGCTGCCGGAGCGGCCGCGCATGAGGTGCTGGCGGCTACTCGCAAGGCGGTCATTTCGGTGCCGTTGATCCCGGGTCTGAAGGCTCTGGTGGCGCGCAACACCGGTGATGCTCGCTGGAACAACATTCGACCGCCGCATTTGCCGTTGACCGCGGCGCAGCAGACGGCGTTGTTCAGCGCATTCGACGCCTGTGGGCTGGCTTTGCCAAAGGCTGCCTGAGCGCACGCGTCCTAGAATTGTTCAGCGTTCGTTAACCATCGAGGTGCATGCTGTCCGCAGACGCGGACGTGCACCTCGATGAACCTTTCAATTCTGCTTGAAGAAGCCTTGGCCGATCGTGGCAACGCGGTAGCGCTGATCGCCCGGCCTCGCGACGGCGAGAATGCGGTGATCCAGGCGGGCAATGGACCCTTTACCCACATCATGGGTTGGCCCGCGAATCGCATCACCGGCCTGCGTCTGGCGGAATTGCAACCCTTGATCGAGCGGCCGGAAGACTGGACCACCTTGATCGCTGCAGTACGTTCGCTCTCGGCTCTGACGCTTGACCTGCGGTTGCAGGTGAAGGGTCGAGAGGTCTGGTTAGGCTTCAACCTCACGTTCAAAATCGACGCCGCCGACGGCGATGGCTATGGCATCCTGATTGGCCGCGACATCACCGAGGCGCGCGAACGCAACCTTCGTGCCAGCGAGTCGCAACGCCTGTTGGCGTCGGTATTCCTACGCATCGGCGCTGCGGTTGCGATCATCGATGGTGACAGCGCCATTTTGATGGCCAATCCGGCCTGTCAGCATTTGCTCGGCTACGGCCCGGGCGAAATCACTGGTAAGCACGTTGAGGACATAATTGCGCCCGAGTCCGCTGCGGCGGTGCGCGCCGCCCGGGCCCGCCAACTGGATGGCGCCGGCGATTACGTGCTGCGGATGGCAGTGCTGGCGAAAGCCGGCACGCGGGTTCCGGTGACGCTGCACTCTGCCCTGTTACGCGACGCGCGCGATCGGCAGTTGCGTGTCGCCACGTTGCTTCCCGATCCCTCGCCGCGTAACCCGTTGCCCGCGGAATCGCCCGGGGACACCGGTCAGGTGCGGGTCGTCAGCCTCGCTGCGCTCAAGACGGCCCATGGCAAGGAATGGCCCCTGGTCGCCGATTGTGCAATGCGGCTGGCGCAGCAAATCCTCAAACGTTATCTCGGGGTTGCGGACGTGTTGCGGCGCCGCAATGACCACAGTTACCTGGTTTGGTTCGACGGCACGAACGAAGCGCGCAATGCTGCCGTGCTGGCGGCCGCAACCCAGGAAATCCGTCAGCGCCTGTTGGAGGACGCCGACGACGTGGCGCCCGTTTATATTAGTGCAGCCCCGATCGGCGCCGAAGCGATCCCGGTTGAGCCGTTGGCGTTGCCTGCGGTCGCGCGTGCCGGGCTCGAGCTGGATCCAGCGGATGGCGAGCGTCCGCCACCCGAGCGCGATCCCGATGCGCTCATGCAGTACTTGCGCGCGGGTGCAGTCGCGAAGGTCGAGATCGTGACCGGCCGAGACGGCGTCGAGCGGCCGATTGTCCTGGTCGATTTCGAACCCTCCGTGCGCGGCGGCCTCTACTATCTGGCACCCTCGCTGACACGTGAGCCGGTGTTTGGCACAGGGTTCGACCTGATGCGGCTCGACCTTGTCGTCCAGGTGCTGGCCGAACAGGGCGCGGAAGCCAAGGTTCTGGCGCCGGTTTCCTGGCCGGCAGTGGCAGACCCGGATTGCCTGCCGGCTGTTACTTGACCGCCGCCTGGCCCAAATTGGGCAGAGTTCACGGTCGCGTATCATGCTTGCGGTTTCCGGCGTGCCGCGTTTGTTGAGTAAGCAACATTGGACGGATGCGGTCGGCGGGTTGCGGCGTCAACTGGATGACGTCGGGCTGTTGCTGACCCATCGCGCGGGCGAGCTGGCGGCAATGCAGAACGCAATCACCAGTGAATGGCCGCTGTCGCTGCTGGTGGTAGACAGGACCGAAGGCCCGCCGGTGGTGATCGAGGAATATCGTAGCCTGTTCGCTGCCGCGCGGCGACGCGAGATTGCGGTGTTGGTACGCACCACTGCGCGGAATGACATTGTCGATTGGCGGAAACTCGGGGCGACGATGTTTGCGGCCGCGGCCTGATGCGGGTCAGTCCGGCGATGCGGGTCTGTGTGGCAGCGAGCGGCCAAATGCTGCGGCTGCGCCAAGGCGCTCGGCGGCGGTCTGGCTGACCGGGGGTTAACGCCGCCGCCGCCGCATGGCACACCTTGCGTGGTTGTTTGCGGAGGGAAGAACGCCATGGCCAAGGTCATCATCAGTTGCGCCATCACCGGCGGCATTCACACGCCCAGTATGTCGCCGTATTTGCCGATCACGCCGGAGCAGATCGCGAAAGACTCGATTGATGCAGCGGAGGCCGGTGCGGCCATCATCCATCTGCACGCCCGCGACCCGATCGACGGCTCACCGACGCCGGATCCGGCGGTGTTCATGCGCTTTCTGCCGGTGATCAAGCAGAGCACCGACGCCGTCATCAACGTCACTACCGGCGGCGGATTGAACATGACCCTGGACGACCGGCTCGCGGCACCCCTGGTGGCAAAGCCGGAGATGTGCAGCCTCAACATGGGCAGCATGAACTTCAACATTTCGCGGGCTGGCGACCGCATCAAGGAATGGAAGTTCGCCTGGGAGAAGCCGTATCTCGACAACACCGACAACTTCATTTTTCGCAACACGTTCAAGGATATCGAAGGCATCGTCGAGCGGCTTGGCCGCGCGCATGGTACGCG
>Ga0187867_10002095_pt1 | contig 16787 bp, 17 predicted proteins | sample June2016WEW_13_1_FD_132976 | JGI IMG/M metagenome (GOLD analysis project Ga0187867, IMG submission 132976) | Peatland microbial communities from SPRUCE experiment site at the Marcell Experimental Forest, Minnesota, USA - June2016WEW_13_10 | ecosystem: Environmental > Terrestrial > Soil >...
CCCGGCCGCCGTTGCAACGTCCAAGGCCGCCGGGCATCCCGCATAGGCGTCATATCACAAATAGATTATCCCCCAATGGAAATCAATTCCGCGGTGATCCCCTCCAACTCCCTGGCGATGACCTGTTCGGCCACGATGCTCTGACTGGCGCCGCGGCGCACGGCTTCCAGTCCGGTGGACGTGAACGAGCAGCGCGCGATGATATACGCGTCCGCGTTCGCCTTCCGGATGATCGGAATTGCCGCCAGGACCACCTCGTCGTTGGGGACCATAAGTGCCACGATGGTGGCTCGCTCGATCCCGGCCCGACGCAATGCTTCGGCATCCGATGCGCTGCCTGGAAACATTCGGATTCCCCCCGCGGCGGCCCGCTGGCAGGTCTGGGGATTCAATTCGATGACGATGTACTCAATGTTCCTGCGGATGAGGGATTCGACGAGGGTGCGCCCCGGCAATCCGTAGCCCGCAACCACAACAAAAGGCGCCCGCCCCGAGGCGATGGGCAGAGTCGGCTGGTCCATTTCACCCACGATTGTCCAACCGCCCGGCCGCGCCTGTCAATGCGATCCCCCGCCTTGCGCGGGTTTTTGCGTTTGTGAACCGTTTTGCGCAATCCTCCGCGGGATGTCTTTGCATGTCCCCACGGCGCCGGCGCGCTTGCAAACGCACAACCCCACCGCTAAAACCCTGCACCAAAGGGCCAGACGCGTGAAGTTCAACCTGCTCGACAGGATCGAAGAGGTTTCCGACAACCGGCTGGTAGCCGTCAAATACGTCAGCCTGGCCGAGGAATATCTCGGCGATCATTTCCCGACGTTCCCCGTGCTTCCCGGCGTCCTTATGCTGGAGGCGTTGACCCAGGCGGCCGGCTGGCTCCTGCACCGCAAGAACGCCTTCGCCAAGTCGATGGCCGTGCTCAAGGAGGCGAAGAACGTCAGATACGGCACGTTCGTCGCGCCGGGCAACGCGCTTCGCGTCGAAGTCGAGGCACTGAAACTCTCGGAGTCCGGCGGATCGTTCAAGGCGTCGGGCACGGTCAATGGGAATTCCGCCGTGTCCGCCCGTCTGGAGATCGCGTATTTCAACGTCGCTCAATCCCTGCCGGGGGCTGATGCGCAACTGGATCAAAAATTGATCGAGCACAACCGTTCGAGGTGGATGCTTCTAACCCAATCGGGCCAATCTGTCGCCACCTGACAATCTAAGGAAGGATGGATCCCATGCCCATGTCTCGAGACGAGATTTACACCAAGGTTCAGGCGGTGTTGGTGGACGCGCTCGGCGTGGATGCCGAGGAGATCACGCCCAAGGCAACGCTCCGCGAGGATCTCGGCGCGGAAAGCATCGACTTTCTGGACATCGTTTTCCGCCTCGAAAAGGCATTCACCACCGATCCCGCCAAGCCGTTCAAAATCCCCCGCGGCGAGCTGTTCCCCGACGATCTGCCCACCCTGATGAACGACGAGAAATACGTCAAGGACGGCAAGATCACCGCCGAGGGAATTCTGGAGTTGAAGAAGCGGATGCCGTTTTCCGATTTCACCGAATTCGAAAAGAACCCGTCGATGGAGACGGCCAGTTCGCTTTTGAACGTGGATACCATCGTGGGATACATTCAGTCGAAAATTGGGAATTAGTCTTTGGTCGATTGATAATGGATAATTGACATTTGATAATGCGTTGGATTTGGATCGACAAGTTCATCGAATTCACGCCTAAACAATCGGCCACCGCACTGAAGAACGTGTCCCTGGCCGAAGAGCATTTGCACGATCTTTTCCCGGCGTTTCCGATCATGCCGCACACGCTCGTCATCGAGGGAATGGCGCAGACCGCCGGGATTCTCGTGGGAGAGGCCCGCAATTTTTTGGAGAAGGTGATCCTGGCGAAGATCGGCCGGGCGACGTTTCACCGGCTCGTGCGGCCGGGGGACACCCTCTACTATTTCGCCCGAATCGAGCAACTCAACGAAACCGGCGCTTCCATCAGCGGAATCGTTCGCAATGGGCCGGACGCATCGTCGCCGCTCGTCGCCGAAATCGACCTGATGTTCAGCCATATCGACAAGAACCTGGCCGGCACCGCGTTTCCCGAGCACAATTTTGTCTTTACCGACCAGTTCAAGGATTTGCTCAAGACCTATCGCTCCGGGGCGGACATTCCGTTATAGAAGTGTTATGCGGCGCGTGGTTGTCACCGGCATCGGCATCATTTCCCCCCTGGGAATCGGCAGCAAAGCGCATTGGGAAGCGCTGCTGGCCGGCCAGGCGGGCGTGCGGCGCATCACCTCGCTCGATCCGGGCGGATTTGCCACGCACATCGCGGGCGAAGCGCCCGATTACAAAATCGCCGATTTCGTCCCCCGCACCTACCGCAAGGCAACCAAGGTCATGGCCCGCGACATCGAATTGGCCATCGTCGCCGCCGATGACGCGTTTAAGGATGCCGGCTTGCTGTCACACGCCTATACCGAGACTCCCAATTTCGACGGACGGCGATTCGGCTGCAACATCGGCGCGGGCCTCATCAACGCCGAGTTGAATGAGCTGACCGCCGCCATGAACACCGCCCGTTCCCCCTCCGAACCGAATCGCCTCGACATGGCCCGTTGGGGAAAGGACGGCATGACCCAGCTCACGCCGCTTTGGCTGTTGAAATATCTGCCCAACATGTTGGCGTGCCACGTCACGATCATTCACCAACTGAAAGGTCCCAGCAACACCATCACCTGCGCCGACGCCAGCAGCCATCTGGCCATCGGCGAAGCCTTCCGCACGATCCAGCGCGGCAATGCCGACCTGGCAATCTGCGGCGGGGCTGAAAGCAAGGTCAACGAAATGGGCCTTTTGCGTCACGGGCTGCTCAAGCGTCTCAACGAAACGCATAACGATGCGCCGGCGCAGGCCGTTCGTCCCTTCGACGCCGACGCCGCCGGAACCGTCCTGGCCGAAGGCGGCGGATTGCTCATCCTCGAAGAATATGAAAGGGCGCGCTCCCGCGAGGCCAAAATCTACGCCGAACTCGTCGGCTTCGCCGCCACCCAAGACAGTTACAAGGTCACGGAGCCCGATCCGACCGGCCGGAGCTACGCTCGTGCAATCACCGGGGCCTTGAAGGACGCGGGCCTGTCCGTCGCCGACGTTGATTTGCTGATTCCAAACGGTTTGGGAATCCCCCTTCACGACCGTGCGGAACTAGCCGGGCTGAAATTGGCCTTTGGGCCGCGTCTGCCGGCCGTGCCGATGGCTCTAACCAAAGCCCAGACCGGCAGCCTCGCCGCCGGCAGCGGCGTCGAGGCCGGTACCACCACCCTGGCGATTCATCACGGAAACATTCCCCCATCCGTGAACACGATTAAACCCATCGACGCCGCGGGATTGAACGTCTCGAGCCAAACCCGAGACGCCAAGCTCCGTGTGGCCGTCAGCAGCGTCTACAGCCTCGGCGGCCAGAATGCGGCATTGGTGTTTAGGCGCGTTTAGTGGGAGAGAGGCTTATGGTAACCCCTGAGCGCTTTTGGCTGGCCCTCATGAACGAGCTTTTACGCCACGGCTCTCGCGGCGCGTATCAGCGCGACAGATCCTGGACCCCAGTTATGGACAAAGTCACGGAAGCTGCGTGCAGAGAATTGGGATACAAAACTTGCGGCGAATATCTCAAGATTGACCGCACGGCCTATACGTACGGGCCCGCGCAACATGATGACGACTGGGATCTTCATCTCGCAATTGAATTTGAGAACAGGCCCGACTGGCTTAAGGAATTCAACAAGCTGGCCTTCATCGCTGCGGACCTGCGAGTTCTCATTGCCTATCAGCTCCGTCGCGACCGCAAGGCGCAAGACAAACTGAGGGAATATCTGAAGAAGCATCCGGACAGGGTGTGGAAAGCGCCACAACCGTGGCTTGTTATTTTTGGGCCGCATTCGGAACTCTTAGAAACAGACGTTTGGGAACCGTATACCATCGACGATCAATGCGATCTCGTCCCCTTAGAATGCGAGACTCGGCTATGCGGCACCTGCTGGGATAGACCCTAGAGAGTTTTTGCGAGATGCCATGATCGTGCGCTTCCACATCGATCCTGAAAGCGGTCTGCCGCATTGCGAGACGCATGGGGTCTGGCCCGAGGAAGTCCTAGACGTGCTGCGCGGCCCATCCGATCAGGGACCGGGCAGGGAAGGAACAAGAATCGCTGAGGGCCAGGCGAGACAAGGACGTTATCTCCGCGTCGTGTTCAAGCACAATGACGATGGTTCCATTTTGGTCATTACGGCCTATGATTTGAGCGGTAAGTCCAGAGCCGCTTATCGTCGTCGACGACGGAGAAAACTATGATCCACGAAAATGAGAAGTCGCGGCGGAAACCCGCCAAGGATCCTAATGTCTACCCCCCCGGATGGAACCGCCAGCGGGTTGAGAGAATTATCGACTATTATGATCGTCGGAAAGATCAGGTTGTGCTGAGACGATCAGGCGTTTCCCCTGCGAAAGAAATGGTCTGGATGGAGATTCCCGAAGGTTTAGTGCCCAAGGTCCAAAAGTTGATCGCCGGCCGCAGAAAATCTGCCTGAAACCAAACCGAGAAAGTAGATTAGTTCATGCCGTCCGCCAAACAACGCGTCGTCATCACCGGATTGGGCTGGGTCACGCCGATGGGGCATTCCATCGAGGAGGTCTGGAAGCGGCTGCTGGCCGGAGAGTCGGGGATTTCACGCACCACGATCTTTGACGCGGCGACGTTTCCCACCTCGATTTCGGCCGAGGTGAAGGATTACCGTCTGGCGGATTTCATCGGCGACCCCGGCGCTCACGCCGGCGCGGGCCGCAACACGCAATTTGCCCTGGGCGCATGCCAGCAGGCCTGGAACTCGGCGGGTTTGGACAAGGGCCGCCTCGACCTCGACCGGGTGGGAATCTATCTGGGCAGCGGCGAAGGTTCCCTTGATTTCGACGCCTACACCACCGCCGCCCTGGCGGCGTGGAACCCGCAAACCGGCGCGGTGGACGACGTCAAATGGGCCCAGGTCGCCTTTGAACGCATGAACGTGGTGCGCGAAATTGAGCAGGAACCCAACATGCCGCTCTCCCACCTGGCGCTTCTCACCGGAGCCCGCGGCCCGGCGCTCAATTGCCTCACCGCCTGTGCCGCCAGCACCCAGGCCATCGGCGAAGCCACCGAAATCCTCCGCCGCGGCGATGCCGATGTCATGATCGGCGGCGGCGCACACAGCATGATTCATCCCTTCGGCGTGACGGGATTCAACCGCCTCACCGCCCTCACCACGGAAAACGAAAACCCCTCGCGCGCCAGCCGCCCCTTTGACGCCCGACGCGGTGGATTTGTGCTGGGCGAGGGCGCCGGCATGGTGATCCTCGAAACGCTCCAGCACGCCCAGAATCGCCACGCGAGGGTCTTGGCTGAAATCGCCGGATACGGCTCGACCGCCGACGCTTTCCGCATTACCGATCAGCATCCCGAGGGCGAAGGCGCCATCGTCGCCATGAAAGAAGCCCTCGCCGATGCCGGCCTGACTCCGAAGGACATTCAATACATCAACGCCCACGGCACCGGCACGCGCGAAAACGACGGCAACGAAACCGGCGCCATCAAGGCCGTCTTCGGCGACTTCGCCAGGAAATGTCCCGTCAGCAGCATCAAGAGCATGATGGGCCATCTCATCGCCGCCGCCGGGGCCGTCGAATTGATCTGCTGCGTTCTGGCCATCCGTGACAACGTGCTCCCGCCGACGATGAACCTGGAGAATGCCGATCCCGAATGCGATTTGGATTATGTCCCCAACAAAGCCCGCCACGCGAAAGTGGATGTCGCCATGTCCAACAGCTTCGGTTTCGGCGGCCAGAATGACACCATCATCGTTCGGCGGTTTGTTGCTTAGGCGATTGAACAAACAAACATCTTGGGTCGTCGGGTGGTGTCCAAACCATCCTCTATTAATCCGGTAGGATTAATTGTATTTTGCGCTCCTCGGTGTTATATGTTAAACGTACTAAAGTGCGGTCTCAACCCTTGCTATTCTCGTTTGCTGCGCTCTTTGGCCTGCTTTCCGCCTGCGGCAAGAGCCAAACCCAAACCTCGTCAACGCAAGCACCAACCCCCCTGCCAGAGGTCCGCCTGGGGTATTTTGCCAACGTGACCCACGCCCAAGCGGTGCTGGGGGTTTCTTCCGGCGAATTGCAGGCGGCGCTGGGGCCGACCCATCTAGCAACCAAGGTATTCAACGCCGGGCCGGAACTCATCGAAGCGATGAATGCCGGAGCCGTGGACGTGGGCTATGTGGGTCCCGGACCGGTCCTGGCGGCGCACGTCAACAGCCGGGGTCAGGCTGTCCGCGTCATCAGCGGATCGGCGGCCAATGGCGTGGTCATCGTCGCGTCAAAAGATTCACAGATTCAGTCCCTATCCGATTTGAAAGGCAAGCGGATCGCCACCCCGCAGCTTGGCAATACCCAGGACGTCTCGGCCCGGCATTACGTCATGGCCGTCCTGGGCCAGCCTGATGCCAGCAACGTCAAGGAAGTCCGCAACAGCGAGCAGAGCGGGATGATGGTCCGCGGCCTCATCGACGCCGCCTGGGTGCCGGAGCCGTGGGGATCGAGGCTGATGAGCGAAACCGGTGCGGTCCTTATCGCCGAGGAAAAGGACCTCTGGCCCGACCACGAATTCTCCCTGACCGTCGTTGTCACCACACCCGCGTTTCTTGCCGCACATCCCGAAGTCATTGAGAAGATTCTAGCCGTGCATCACCAGTGGACGCAGCGATTGAACCTCGATCCTCTTCAATACGCCGATCAGCTCAACGACGCCCTGGCGGCTCTGGGGGGCAAGAAGCTTCCGGCCGCCGTGATCCGCGGGGCGCTTCAACGGACCCGATTCACCGATGATCCCCTGCCCAAGACGTTCTCGACGATGGAGCAATGGTCGTATGCCCTGAAATTCATCAATTCGGCGCCCGAACTTACCGATTTGTTTGAAACGGATATCATACGCAAGCTGGCCGGCACGCCGGCGACTGCTCAGCCCTAAGCCACCAGGAGAATGTGTTTCAACCGATGTTCTTCAACAACGGCAGATCGACGAATCTGAAAAAGCCGCCGGCTGCCGGACGGTTGACGCTGGATCGCGTCTGCAAGCGATTCGCCAAGTCGGAACATGCGGCAATCCAGGACATCACGTTGGACTGCCGCCCAGGCGAGTTCGTCGTGGTGGTGGGTCCAAGCGGCAGCGGCAAGAGCACGCTCCTGAATATCGCCGCGGGAATGACCCGCCCGGACAGCGGCAGCGCATCGCTCGACGGAATCCCCATCACCGCGCCGGGGCCCGAGCGGGCCATGGTCTTTCAGGACCACGGACTATTTCCCTGGCTGACCGCCGCCCAGAACGTCGAATTTGGACTGAAGATGGCCGCCGTTCCGCCCTCGGAGCGATCAGATCGCGTCGCCGACGCCCTGCGGATGGTCCATCTCTCCGGCAGTTCGGAAAAACTGGTGCATGAATTATCCGGCGGAATGCGGCAGCGGGTCGCCATCGCCCGCGCTCTGGTCATGAACCCCGCCGTGCTGCTCATGGATGAGCCTTTCGCCTCGTTGGACGCCCAGACCCGCACCCTCCTGCACCATCAGCTTCAAAACCTCTGGGGTCAAACCCAGAAAACGATTCTGTTCGTCACCCATTCCGTGGGCGAGGCGGTCCGTCTGGCCGACCGCATCATCGTGCTCAACACCCGTCCCGGCCGGATTCGCAAGGAAATTTGCGTCGAACTGGCTCATCCCCGTGTTTTCGACAGCCCGGACATCAACGAGCTGGCCAAGCTGGTCCGCAAAGAGATCGAACAAGAGGTCAATCGTGCTAACGCCCTGGCGGCAGAAGATTCGTGGCGGCCTGAAGAGACTGCTGATTTGGGCACTTTTGCTGACGACGTGGGAAGCGGCATATAGGATCGACGCTCATTGGAAGTCGTACATCTTCCCGGCGCCGAGCCACGTGCTCGATTCGATGCTGGGCATGCTGGGGATTCCATCCGGATTTGGCGAACGCCTGCATCCCGGCTGGCCCGCGCCTCTTGAAAGGGAGCCGAATCAGCCGCCCCTGGCATGGCGAATCGTTCACAGCCAACTGATCGGCGCCGACATCGTCAGCGCCATTCGTCTGATCGTCGGATTCTCCATCAGCATCGTTGTCGGCGCCACTCTCGGCACGGCCATGTGGCGATGGTCGGCGCTCGACGAATTTCTTCGCCCGGCGTTCCTCGGATTGCAAACGCTCCCCAGCGTCTGCTGGGTGCCGTTGGCCGTGCTGGTGTTCGGATTGAACGAGACCGGAATCCTGTTCGTGCTGGTCATGGGCAGCACGTTTGGCATCTCGATTTCCATGCGCGACGGCCTGCGGGCTATCCCGCCCCTCTATCGCCGGGCCGGTTTGATGATGGGCGCCCACGGCTGGCGGCTCTACCGTTACGTTCTATTCCCCGCCAGTCTCCCCGCATTGGCCAGCAGCCTGCGTCAGGGGTTCAGCTTCGCCTGGCGCTCGCTGATGGGAGCCGAGTTGATCCTCGCCGCCGACCGCCAGGGCCTGGGGTACCTGCTGGAACTGGGCCGCGACAACGGAATAATTTCCCAGGTCGTAGCCGTCATGATTGTAATGGTCATCATCGGCATGCTCGCCGACCGCCTGGCATTCGCGCCCCTTGAAAAGCGCGTGCATAACCGCTTTGGTTTGGGCGCGGTGGGATGACTGGCCCCGTTCTCCCCCCAAAGCCGCGGGATGTTCATCCCGCGGGCTCCGCGCTATCGACACCGTCGACGCCGCATCAGTGCCATCGCACCGCCCCAGCCAACTACTCCGACGCTGCCAGGCTCTGGAACTGGTTCGGCGCACCCTTCAAACTCAAGGGCGCGCACCCCACTTGCGACGTTTGCATTTTGGTTCTGAATGAATTCCAACGTGTACGAGGACGCGGTAGGAGCGTTTGCCAGCGTATCACTCACTTCTATGACATCGCCCCCGTAAATTTGGGTGTACGTCTGACTGCCCGAACCGTCCAAAACGTCCACATCGTCGATCAGCATTGGTCCGGCGTAAAGCTTGAACTCACTCGCGCTCCGGTGACCGCTGCCGTCGCTGTCTTCGTTTAACCACAGGTTGAAGTTCGCGAGGCTTACAGCCGTTGGAAGTCTCACCAGGACGGTGTCCACGGTGCGAATCGGCTGTTGGTCGGCGAAAATCACGTCGCCAGTTTCCGGGCTGAATGTGCCAAATTGTCCTCCGAAGAGATCACGGATGTCATAGCCGCCGAACGCGCAGGCCGCGAACGACGTGCCAGAACCCAATGCGTAGGTGATGCCGAGGTTGCTGACATCGAACACGGACGCCGGGTCATTAACTGGTACGCTGGCACGGGGTACGCTCTGAATGACCGCGGCATTGACATCTACGGCCAAAGCCAACACCACAACCACAGCAATTAATCGCATACTGTCTCCTCGGTCAATTAGTAAATTGCGCGCGCTAAGCCGCGTTACGCCGCATCCGCGACGATCCGCATTACCGGCGTTTCCCCCGCGCTTGACCGGTATTCCGGAACGCACCGGCCCAGAACCTCCACGATTTGCCGATGGCTCGCGCCGGTCACGCTACCCAGATTCTCCATCATTTGTTCGACCTGCTCCGGCATCGCTCGGGGAAGTTGCCAGACCCGGATTTTCGGATGGCTCGTCGGCCGCGTTTGCTCGCCCGGGCAGGCCAGTTCCTCGTATAGTTTTTCGCCCGGGCGGATGCCGGTGAATTCGATGGCGATGTCTTTTCCCGGCTTGAGGCCCTGCCGACGGATCATTTCCCGGGCGAGGGAAAGGATTTTCATCGGCTTGCCCATGTCGAGGATGAAGATTTCCCCGCCGCGGCCGATCGCGCCCGCCTGCATGACGAGTTGGCTGGCCTCGGCAATCGTCATGAAATACCGTTTCATGTCGGGATGGGTCACCGTGACAGGCCCGCCCGCTTCGATTTGCTTGCGGAAAATCGGGAGCACGCTGCCGCTGCTGCCCAGCACGTTGCCGAACCGCACCGCCACGAACCGCGTGCGGCAATCCTGGGCGTTCAGAGATTGGATATACAACTCGGCGCAGCGCTTAGTGGCGCCCATGACGCTGCTGGGATTCACCGCCTTGTCCGTGCTGACCATCACGAAGGCCGCGGCGCCCGAAGCGCGCGCGGCATCGGCGACGGTCCTTGTGCCGAATACGTTGTTCTTGATCGCCTCGCCCGGATTCATTTCCATCATCGGAACGTGCTTATGCGCGGCGCAGTGGAAGATCACCTGGGGTTGAAGCTGCTCGAATACCTGCGAGATTCTCCGTCCGTCGCCGATGTCGGCTATCACGGGGACCATTTCCGCCCCGACCCATCGATGCCGAAGTTCGCGGTCGATTTCGAAAAGACTATTCTCGGCCTGATCCAGGAGGATCATGCGCCGCGGGCAGAACTTCATCGATTGCCGGCAGATTTCCGAGCCGATGCTTCCGCCGGCGCCGGTGACCAGAACGTCCTTGCCCGCCAGGAATCGCTGCAACTCCGGGGTGTCGAGGCTGACCGGCCTGCGGCCGAGCAGATTGCCCAAATCCGAACCGTGGGATTCCTTATGCCGGGGTTTGGGCAGGAGATTGCGCGGTTTCTTCGGTCCGCTTGAGGGCATGGCGATGTGCATCAATTATCGGCAAAAAGGATGATTGCCGATTAGATATTCTCGGACGTTGGCATACAATCGCCCGCATGCCTGTCCGATGGATTCGATCGGGTTTTCTGCTCGCCGCGTGGGGGTTGGTTGCATGTGGGTCGCATTCCGCGCCGACATCCGTCCCGGCAACGGAGCCGACGACCCGTTCGGCCCCCACCGCCGAGATTGCCACCGGCGCCCCCCCGGCCACTGATGCCGATCCCAAGGACGCGCTGCCGTATCTGGCCAGCGATGCATTGCAGGGCCGGGGCGTGGGCTTGCCGGGGCTTGACGCCGCCGCCCAGTTCATCGCCGGGGAATTCGCCGCCGATGGCCTGCGTCCCCTGCCGGGCGAGGCGGATTTCTTCCAGCCGTTCGATTACACGACTCAGGCCGGGCCGGGCCCCAAAACGGCGTTGGCCATCGGGTCGCAGAACCTGGCGCTCGACACGGATTATTTGCCGATGCGCTTTTCCATCGAGGAACGATTCGCCGGGCCGGCGGTGTTCGCCGGATACGGCGTCCGCGCCCCCGAAGTCGGTTACGACGATTACGACGGCATCGACGTCAAGGGCAAAGTCGTGATAGCGATGCGTTATGAACCGATGGACGCCCGAAGCCAAAGCAGGCTGGCGACCTCCGGCGTATCCGGATGGTCCGATCACGCGACGTTCAGCGCCAAGGCGAAGGCCGCGGCCGACCACGGCGCGGCGGCGCTGCTGCTGGTCAACCCGCCGGATTCCCAGCCGGATTTGCTCATCCCTTTTTCCGGCACCTTCTCCGGGCCATCGACCATTCCGGTTCTCCAGATCAAGCAGTCCGTCGCCAACCGGCTTCTCGCCGCTGCCGGCGCGCCCGACTTGAAGACGCTGCGAGATCAGATCGACGCATCGTTCAAGCCGCGGTCCATGGAACTCAAGGACCAGACCGTTGCCGGCGAGGTGCAGATTGAATCCATGACCGCCCACGTGAAGAACGTGATGGCCGCCCTGCCCGGAACCGGCGCCGGCGCGGATGAATTTGTGGTTGTCGGCGCACATTACGATCACCTGGGCTTGGGACGCCTGGGCGGGATGTTCGGTCCGCCGGGCAGCATCTATCACGGCGCGGACGACAACGCATCGGGGACGTCCACGGTTCTGGAGTTGGCCTCGCGCCTGGCGCACGCCCCGCCGCCGCCGAGGACCATCGTTTTCATTTGTTTCACCGCCGAAGAGGAAGGGTTGATCGGATCGCAGTATTTCATCAAGCATCCGCCGGTATCGTTGGACAAAATCGTCGCCATGGTCAACCTGGACATGGTCGGGCGCATTCGCCAACAGACGCTCTACATCGGCGGACAGGGTACGGCGAAGGATTTTGATGCAATCCTCCTTCAGGCGGATATGGATTCGCCTTTGAAGCTCAAGAGCATCGGACGCGGTGGAATGGGGCCGAGCGATCACATGTCCTTCGCCCAGCGGCGTATCCCGGTCATGTTCTTCTTCAGCGGAATCCATGCCGACTATCACCGCCCCACCGACGTCGCCGAAAAGATCAACTGGGAGGGCATCGGAGAGGTCGCGGATTTCACCGCCAAGGTGCTGGAAGGCCTGACCAAAATGCCGCGCCAGCCCTACCTCGTGGAGGCGGACAAGGATTCGATGCACTTGTTCGGCAGCCCGGATTTCGGACCCGGTCCGGCGCGCCGCGTGATCCTGGGCGTAATCCCCGATTACGCCTCGCAGGAATCCCGCGTGGGGGTTTTGATTTCGGGAACCACCCCCGGCACCCCCGCCGACGCCGCCGGGTTGCGACAGGGCGATCTCCTCGTCCAGTTCGGCCCGCAAAAACTGGAAAACCTCATGGACCTGACCCAGGCCCTGGCCAGTTGCAAACCCGGCGACAGGGTCACCATCAAACTCATTCGCGGAACACAAACCCTCTCCTTCGACGTGACGCTCGCCGAACGAAAAGGATAAGAAAACTCATGCCCGACCAATCGACCAACATCGGAATCGTCATCGTGGATCATGGCTCCCGGCTTGCCGAGAGCAATCGCATGCTCGAGGAATTGGCATCGCTTTTCGCGACGCGATTTGCACGGGATTACACCGTTGTGGAGCCAGCCCACATGGAAATTGCCGAGCCGTCGATCGCGACCGCTTTCGACCGCTGCGTCCAACGCGGCGCCAAGCGCGTCGTCGTTTGTCCGTTTTTCCTCGGCCCGGGAAAACACTGGACTCAGGACATCCCCCGACTGACGGCCAACGCCGCGACAAAACATCCCGGCGTGGGCTATCACGTGACCCAGATGCTGGGAATCGACGACCTGATTCTCGATCTGCTGAACAAACGCGTGCAGCACTGCCTGGGCGAGCAATACGAATGCGAAAACTGCCGTGGAACGCCGAGGGCAGGTTGAGATCGGCCGACAAATGGAAGCTCGCATCCGCTGACGAACCCTTGAACCCTTGAACCTTTGAACCCTTGAGGCCATCCCGCGGCCTCTGAAACCGCGCCCCCCTCACCCAACCTGCCGAACCTGAATGGTATCGACGATCTTGTCGTGAGCCAGCACGTTGGTGATCACGACCAGCCAGGCGCCTTCGTCGCACCATTCCCGGCGCTTGAGGTACGCCAGCGCGTTGAGAATCGTTTCCTCGGGATCCTGACTGAACTGCATGAGGAACGGCTCGACGCCCCAGGGCAGGAGCAATTGCCGGAAAAGCGCCTCGTCATCGGTAAAGGCATAAATCGGCACGCCCACGGCCCGCAGGGCGGCCAAGGTGTAGGCGAGGAATCCGCTGCGCGTGAAAACCACCACGCCGGACTTGCCCAACTGCTGCGCCAGCACCGCGGCCGAACGCATCATCTTCGCCTTGGGTTCGATCAGCTTCACCATCTCGTTGATTCCGCGCTTTTCGGTCGGCTCGATCGTCTTGACGATGTTCTTCATCACCTCGACGCATTCCAGCGGATACAGGCCCGTAGTCGTCTCGCCGGAAAGCATGACCGCGTCCGCCCGCTCCCGAACGGCCGTGGAAATGTCGGAAATTTCCGCACGTGTCGGCATGGGCGCGGAGATCATCGATTCCAACAGATGCGTCGCGATGATCACCGGCCGGCCTTCCGTCAGGCACAGATCCACGATCCGCGTCTGCACCAGCGGAAGCGTGTGATAATCCACCTCGATGCCCAGGTCCCCGCGCGCCACCATGATGGCGTCGGCCGTCTTGACGATCCCCTCGAGGTTGCGCAATCCACCCTGATCTTCTATCTTGGCGATGATGCGCGCCTTGGAGCCGAGATGGTCGAGCAAGGCGCGAAGGACCAGAACGTCGTCCCTGCGCCGAACGAACGAGAGCGCGACGAAATCGATGCCCGCCGCCACGCCGGCGCGAATGTCGCGCTCGTCCTTTTCCGTCAACGACGGAAGGTTGACGTCCACCCCGGGCAAATTGATGTGGCGACGCGAGCCCAGCTTGCCCGGCGTCAGCACGCGACACCGGACGTGCTCGGCGTCTTTATCAACGACTTCCAGGCGGATCAGCCCACTATCGAGCAGGACCGTCGCGCCGACGTTCACGTCCGTTGGAAGGCCGGGATAGTTGACGCTGACCCCGCGAACGCCGTCGGTCGGCGACGTCGTGAAAAACTCGAATTCATCTCCGGCTTTCAGCTCGATCGGTTCCGACACGACGCCCGTGCGGATTTCCGGCCCTTTCACGTCCATCATGACCGCCACGTGACGCTGCACTTCATGCGAGACATCGCGGAGGCGTTTGACGAGGGACGACACCCATTCCTCGGAGCCGTGCGCCATATTGAGCCGGATGACATCGACGCCGGCCAGGATAAGTTGCTTGAGCTTTTCGGAACTTTCGGTGGAGGGACCGACCGTCGCGATGATTTTGGTATGTCGATAATAGCCGCGCATTGTCGCACGTCCGTTTCGGACCGCGCGGTTGGTTCCACTTTCGGCGGGAGTGTAACAAAGCGTCGCGCATTGGCAAACTCAAAAGATTGCCAATTGCCAAGCTCGGCCCAAGCGCTATTCCCCCACTTCTGCCGTAGCGGCCGATCCGTCGGCAACAGAGCCGGGATCGTCAATGATCGATGTCTCAATCGCCGGGACCGCTGCCCTGCCGAGCCCGGCGGCCATCAGCCGATGCGCAAATCCCTCCGCCTGATCCACCTCCCCATGAACGATCCAGCCCGCGGTTTGCTTTCCAAGCGTCGGCTTGAGGAATCGCAGCAGTTCGTCCCCATCCGCGTGGGCACTGAGCCCGTGGATCGTGCGGACCTGGCATTTCACGTCGTACCAGCGGTCCAGAATCCGCACGCGCTTTTGCCCGGCCTGCAATCGTCTGCCCAACGTGTCCGCTGGAATATAACCCGTGAAAACCACCAGATTGTCCGGGTTTTCAACGCCCAGCGAAAGATGGTGAAGAATTCGCCCAAACTCGCAGGTCGGGCTGGAAGCGATGATGACGCACGCGCCGGCTTGGCTATTGATCTTCTTGCTGTCGTCCGGTGAGGACGCGAACGTGACGCGCGACATCCCGAAAAGATCGCGGTTTCCGATGGCCTGCCGCGTTTCGTCGTCGTAACACTCCGGGAACTGGCTGTGGATTTTGCTGATCTCCACTCCCATCGGGCTATCCACGAAGATCGGAATCTCCGGGATTTGCTTCTCCTGAATGTATCGCTGGATATACCAAAGAACCGTTTGCGTCCGGCCGACCGCGTAGCTGGGCAGCATCAGCCGGCTCTTATGCTGAATGCAGAATCTCACCGCGTCCAGAAGCTGCGGGCCCACTTGATCCATCGGCGCGTGCTTGGCGTTTCCGTAGGTGCTTTCCGTGATGAGATACTCCGCGGGAGCGGCAATCGTCTGGGGATCGCGGAGGATGGGTGTGTCGTACCGGCCGACGTCGCCCGTAAACAACACGGAGCGCGATCGGCCGTCTTCCGTCCATTCAATCAGAACGTACGCCGACCCGAGAATGTGCCCCGCGTCGAAAAACGTAAAACCGACTCCTTTCCCCAGATCGGTTTTTGCCCCGTAGGCAACTCGCCGCATCAGATTCAAAACTGCCGGAATATCCTGCGGCTTATACAGGGGCGTCAGCGCCGGTTCGCGCGAGCGGCGGTTCAGGTACTCGATGTCTTCCATTTGAATCATCGCCGAGTCGTTCAGAACGATGCGCGCCACCTCCGCCGTAGCGGGCGTGCAATAGATCGGGCCCTTAAACCCCGCGCGCGTGGCCACCGGCAGTTTGCCGCAATGGTCCAGGTGCCCATGCGACAGAATGATCGCATCGGCCGTTTTAACGTCGGCCGGAAGACGTTCGTTGATTCGCCGAGCCTCATCGCGCGAACCCTGGTACAAGCCCATGTCCAGGAAGATTCGCAACCCGTTCATTTCCAGCAGGTGGCTCGATCCCGTGACGGTGCGGTCGGCGCCGCAGAATTGAATGCGCATGAACAGGAGTCTATCAGAAGCCGTCAGCCCGGAGGAATGCGAAAATCAACGCAATTGAGTAGCATGCGCAGATGCAACTGGGTATCGACATCGGCGGGACGTCGGTGAAGGCCGCGGGCATCGAAGACGGCCGCTGTCTTTGGACCGGCCAAAGCGGGTTCTACGCCAAGCCGACGACCGAGGAACTGCAAACGGCCATTCGAACGGCCGCCGGCGGACGCGCCGCTGGCGTCCAGGCAATCGGGCTTTGCGTGCCGGGATTGTTTGATGCCAACGAGCGGAAGATCACCAAGGCCTTCAATGTGCCGGGGCTGGTGGGGATCCCGCTGGACGGTCTGGTGCCCCAGTCGCTGAATTTACCGACCGGCCAGCCGGCGAGGATTTGCAACGACGCCCAGGCGGCGGCGTTCGACGTTTTCCAATCGCGCCGAATTCGCGGACGGCTTCTGGTGCTGACTCTGGGGACCGGCGTCGGGATCGCCGTGCTGGATGAGGGGCGGCCTCTGTGCGTTGAGGGCGAATCGCCCGGACACATCGGGCAGATTGACGTCTCGATCGCCGGGCATGACGTTGTCGGCCCGGACGGCG
>Ga0187867_10002097_pt1 | contig 16782 bp, 14 predicted proteins | sample June2016WEW_13_1_FD_132976 | JGI IMG/M metagenome (GOLD analysis project Ga0187867, IMG submission 132976) | Peatland microbial communities from SPRUCE experiment site at the Marcell Experimental Forest, Minnesota, USA - June2016WEW_13_10 | ecosystem: Environmental > Terrestrial > Soil >...
GCCGATGCCCAGCGGCTGCATTCCCAAACCTCCAAAACTGCAACTGCAAACCTCGCCTGGCGGGGAAACCGCGCGTGATTTGGGCGGCGGCGGCACCGGTGATGCCGTGAAGTTCGACAATCAAGGTCTGACCGGCAAGGGCGTGGTCGTGGGGATTGTCGATACCGGCATCGACTGGCGCCATTCGGATTTCATGAATCCCGACGGCACCTCACGCATCCTCTATCTTTGGGACATCTTTGATAACACCTGGGAGCAATCCAATCACAAGGTCGGCTCGGCCCCGCCGATCATTTCCGACGACACGGGTAAGCCCGTGGGTACGGTCTACACCAATGCCCAGATCAACGCGGCCATTAAGGGCCAGATCAAAATCCCGCGGACCGACAAGGTCGGTCATGGCACGGCGTGCGCCGGCACCGCCGCCGGCAACGGCCTGGGCGTCGCGCCCCAAGCCGACCTCGTCATCGTGAATTCGTATGTCGACGATGCCCAAAATCCCGATAACGACGGCTCGGGTGCAATCCAGGGCGCCTATTGGATCACCCAGATCGCCTCGCAACTCCATGAACCCTGCGTGATCAGCTTGAGCTTCGGCAGCCACCTTTCCCTCCACGACGGCAACGGAGAGGAAGAACATGGATTCAACCAGATCGTCAACGGCGGCGAATTGCCCGGCGTGGCGATATGCGCCTCGGCCGGCAACGAAGGGCAGAACGTCATGCACGCCCGCGGCCGCTTCGGCCCGGCGCGTGCGGGCGAGTTGAACGGCGGATTCGGCTCCCCGGTCGAGCTTTTCATCACGAAACAAACCATTCTCGCGGCGCTTTTCGACTCGCGCGACGATTGGAAATTGCGCCTTGTCGGATTGGATCAATTTCTCACTGCATCGGACAAGAAACCTGCCAGGCTTGACCTGTGTAAATCCGCTCAAGGTCAAACGGGCGGCGGCGATTTGCAGATTTTCGCATCGGACAATCTCGCCCAGGCCGATCAAGCCGCCGTCAAATCGCTGAGACACGACAAAAAGATCTCCTTGAATCCCCAGCCCAGCGGAACGGACGCATTGTTCATCGAACTCCCCCCGGGGCAATACCTGGTTCTGGCCGCGGGCAATTCGACTAAAGTATCACACGGGGTTTACGACCTGTACTTGCCTGAAATCTATAACGGCAGCTTTGGAGCCGGCGGAGACCACCAGATGGTCGTCGGGGAGCCGGGGGATGCCGATAACGTGATTACGGTCGGATCGTACGATTTTCGAAACCAATGGGACAACGCCGACGGCGGCACCACTTACTGCGATCAAATCGAAGTTGGGAAGATTTCGTCCTATTCAAGCGAAGGGTTTCGCCGCGACGGCGTGGTCAAGCCGGACATCGCCGCGCCGGGCCAATACACCGTTTCCGCCATGGCTGTTGGGAGCGACATGTCGCAAGAGGGCGGCACGGCGTCGATTACCCGAGACGGCAAGCACCTTGCCTGGGCGGGAACCAGCGCCTCCTGCCCGTATACCGCCGGCGTCATCGCGCTGATGCTCGAGAAAAACCCGAACCTCACGGAGAACCAGATCAAACAAATCCTCCGCGATACGGCGGATCACGATCTGGCGGTCACCGGCGCGGTTCCCAACGGCGAATGGGGATATGGCAAGCTCGATCCGGAAGCGGCGATCGCGAAAGTGACCGTCGCCGTCGTGACACCGCCGGGAAGCACCCCCCCGCCGGGAAACACCCCCCCGCCGGCGCCGGGCCCGGCTCCCGTCACCCCCGCCCCGAAAGACGGCTTCGTCGGCACTTTCAAATGTGAGGGAATGACCGTGGTGCTCGTTGCCAACGCCGACGGAACCTTCGGCGGCAGCATGGTCAGGAACGATCAGACGTTCACGCTCTCGGCCCATATCGTGGCCGGGCAACTGGAAGGCACCGTCACCAGCCAGGGAAAGGATTATCCGTTCACCGCCACGCTTGACGGAGACCAATTGACGCTTCACGCGGGCGACAAGTCGTTTGTGCTGACCCGGCAGGACGCGCCGCGCGGCGTTGGCGAAGACTGGCTTCAGCGATCCGAGCCGCAAAGCCCCGGTCGGGAGGAAGCGTCGCGCGATCTGGGCGGCGGCGGAATCACTTTGAAGCCGGCCGTCATTGAAGACCCGATGGTCAACAACTGGCCGGCCTACACGTTGCTCGTGCCGGAGGGCTGGCATTTTGAGGGAGGAGTCCACTGGAATCAGGATCCGTGGACGATGGTTTCGCCGACGATACTAGCTCATGCGCCCGGGGGTTTGCCGGGATTGCTGCTTTATCCCGAGGGTTCTTACGTCGCCGGCATTCGCGAAGCGCGCATTCAGATGGTCAGCGGAATTGAGGGAGGCGCCGATTGGATCAATCAACAGTTCGCCGAAGGCAACATTTACATGGGCAAGGAAATCCGCATCTTTGCCAGGCCGGTGGACTATATCAAGCGATTTGTCATTCCGCTTTATCGAAAACAACTGGCACAGGCCCAGGTCGTCAGCGTCCAGGACGCTCCAAAATTTGCCAAGATTTACCTTGATAGCGCCAGCGGAAGCGAGGGAATCCAGCCGAGCGCCGAGGCGGTGAAGGTGCGCTTCCAATACGACCTCAATGGCCAACCCGTTGATGAGGATATGTATTGCGCCATAACCTCCTATCCGCTGCCGGGGGGCGTCGTCTTCTGGGTGGCCAACGTTGTCTCCTTCGCCGCTCCGCGCGGATCGATGGATCAGAGCATGCCGATCCTGACCAGGATCGTCGCGTCACCCAAGGCGCAATTGAAATGGGTCAACGCCTGCTCTCAGGTCCGGCAAATGATGATACAGAACATGTCCAACGCCATCGCCCAGCAGGGCCAGCTCTCGCGATATATCTCTCAGGTCAACGATGACATTTCGGACACGGTCCGCCAAGTCTACCAGGAGCAACAGAACGTTGAAGATAAGGTTTCCAAGGAATGGCAGGACATGATGCTTGGAGAGCCATAGGAGACGCCGGCGTGCCCGGAGGAGTAAGGGGAACAATATGCTGAAGCGGCCCAATAGGTGCAGGACAAACCCGCTCAATTGTGCGGGCATCATTTTCACGCTGTTGATCGGTTGGGCCGGCATGGTGCGGGCGGATGGAACTCGCATCGACTTTCCGACGAGCGATGCTCTTCCATACGATAAATTCGGCGTTTTCATCGGGATTGACCGCTATTCAAAGCTGCCGGCGGAAAACCAACTCTACGGCTGCGTCGCCGACGCCACCGGAATGAAGGAGGCGTTTGTCCGGCTGGGCGTTTTGCGATATGCGATGGTCACCGACGGACAGGCCACGCGCCAGGGAATCGGCCGGGTGCTGAGCGAGTTGGTCGAGCAGGTCAAGCTGGCGACAACGAAAACCACCCAGCCGATCTCGGTGGTCATCACCTACGCGGGGCACGGCTGCCGCGTCAAACGCCTTTCCACGGAGGAGGATCCCAGTTCTCTGGACAGTTCATGGGTGGCGGCGGACAGCGATTTCGCCGGTGATCGCGATATCCGCGGATACGAGCTTCAGAAGGTCCACACACAACTTGCCAGGCTCGGCGCGCAGGTGCTGATCATTTCCGACTCGTGCCATTCCGGCAGCGTCTATCGCTCGCTGGATCGGCAACGAACGTTGCCCATGGCGCGCGGCGGGTATGACAGCCGGCTCGGTCCGCAGGACGATTTGTTTCCACAGTTTTCAACGCGACAATCGGCCGCGGGGCGAACCAGACCGGCGGATGCCGCCGGGCCGCTGCCCGGATTTGTCTTTTATTCGGCGTGCGGAGACCGGCAGTGCGCCTATGAGACCGAGGACGATCGCGGGCGATCGTGTGGAAGACTGTCGCTGGTGATGCGCAATCTGCTGGCCAACGTGGGCGAAGAGACCACCTACGAGGAATTGGCGGGCAAAGTCGCGGCGGAATTCGCGGCGCGCTGGCCCGGCGACGTGCGGCAGACGCCGGAGTTTCATGCCGCCTTCGGCAAGGCCGACGAGCGATTCCTGCGCGGCGGATTCCCGCCCGCCCATGCCAACATCGTTCCCAAAAGCCTCCGCGATGGAATGGTCAAGCTCACGATGGGAAGCCTGTTGGGCGTCTCGGAGGGTTCCCGGTTCACCTTCTACAAAAACCTGGACGATTTGAGCGTTCGCCGCAATCCAATCGCGACCGGCGATGCCACCGCGGTCGATCCGATGACTTGCCAGGTCCGGCTCCAGAACGGCGCCAGCCTGCCGCTCGACGCGCCGGCCGCCCTGAATACCATCCGGATGTCGGACTTCGTGGTCGCGACCGAGGGCGACGTGCCGGACTTTATCCTGGCCAAACTGCGCGAACTGGATCACAACCACCAGATCGAGTTGAGCGCCAAACCGGACCATTGCTCGGCGATACTGCGTTACGACGCGGCGGCCAAGACGATCAATCTGTATTCGCCCACGGTGTTGCCGCCAGTGAACCAGCCGGACGCGAACGTGCCGACGCTCCGGCCACCGATTCCATGCCGCTCGGCGGACGACGCCGAGCCGGTCGCCGCCAATCTCCTGTATGCCGCCCGCATCCAGCGGATGATGACGCTGGACCACCAGGACGAGGACCTGCTTAAAGCGGAAATAGCGACCCCCAACGCGGTCGTGCGGACCGAAAACGGGGTCCTGCGGCTTACGCAAGACCAGCGGTTCGCGGTCCGGCTGACAAACAAGTCCCAGGATGCCAGGCTCTACGTGACCCTTCTCACGCTGGATCGAATGGGAAATTTGCAAATCCTGTATCCGCCGCTGGGCGAGGACGCCATGCCGCTCGAGCCGGGAAAGACCCGGGACGTCAGCTTTGATGCGACGATCGACGATCCGTCGCGGCTCAAACCCGGCGAAGCGGAGATGTCCGTCTAGAAGGTCCTGGCGACGGATGAGCCGATCGATTTTTCCCCATTGGCCGTTCCACCGCAGACCGGGGCGGGCAACGTGGCCGGCACGCGCGGCGTCGGCGGCGAGGATAACGCGGTGTTCGATCTGATGCGAGACGTTCTGCACGGCGGCGAACTGGCCAGCCAGGTCTCGCGCGGCGTCCCGCGAGCGGTCATCTCGCAGAAGTGGGCCACCGCAAACCTGATTTTCGGCGTCGAGCAGCCCCAATCCAAATAAAGCAACCGGGTGCGTGACACATTCCGCGACTCCTCTTCTTCCCCTCCCTTTGTACTCAGGGGGAGGGTCAGGGTGGGGGTTTCGTGGGCCGTTCGATGTTCGACCCCCACCCCAACCCTCCCCCTGAGTACAAGGGGAGGGGGAAATTCTTTGCAATAAGTGGCGCGCGCCCAAAGCAGCCGGGCACTTCTTGCTCATCCTTGCAATACCATCGGACCACGATAAGCTAACGGAAAATTCAAGGGATTTTGAGCTTTCCGACATGGCTGAGAAGTCCGATTCCACGCTCCAGGTCACAGGTTCTCGCCCTGTGGTGCCATCGATTCCAGCCGACGACTACATCTCCCTTGATCGGGTCCGCATGGTTTACGAAAACCGGTGCGTATTTGATTCGCTGACCTGCGGCTTTCCGCGCGGCCGCGTCTCCGTCGTCCTCGGCGGCAGCGGTTCGGGCAAAAGCACGATCCTTCGGCTGATCGGCGGGCTGGTCCGGCCCCAAACCGGCGCGGTAACCGTCGATGGGCAGAACGTCGGCCGCCTTTCGCATCGCGGGCTGAATCTCCTTCGCCGCAGGCTGGGGATGGTGTTCCAGGGCGGGGCGCTGCTGGATTCGTATTCCGTATTTGATAACGTCGCCCTGCCGCTGCGCGAGCAGCGGCGGCAAAGCGAGAGCGAAATCGCGGGCACGGTGCATGACATCCTGAACGCGGTGGGCGTGAGCGATGCCGACGATTTGCTGCCGGGAGAGCTTTCCGGCGGAATGCTGCGCCGCGTGGCCCTGGCGCGGGCGATTATCCGCAAGCCGGAGGTGCTGCTGTGCGATGAACCGTTTTCGGGACTGGATCCGATCTCCATCCGGCGCATGGAAGGGCTGTTGGTGCAGATCAACCGGGAGTTTGGAATGACCATGATCGTGGTGTCGCACGACATTCCCTCGACGATGCGAATGGCGGATCACGTCCTGCTGCTTCTGGGTGCGCGGGTTTGGGAAGGCTCGCCGGCGGAAATGCGGCGGAGCGACGACGCCGAGGCGGCGGAATTCTTCCGCGATGGGCTGGAGCGATTGCAGCCGCAAGGGAAGAGTTGATGGCCAATCCTGTTTCACACGTCGGCTACAAGGCGATCCGGTTCGTGCAGCAACTGGGAAGCATGGCGGCGTTTACGGTCGACATCGCCCGGACGGCGCTGACGCCGCCGGTGCGATTTGCGGCTTTCGCCCGCGAGCTTCACAAGCTGGGCGTGCGGTCGCTGCTCATCATTTGCGTCTGCGGCCTGGCCGTCGGCATGGTGCTGGGGTTGCAGGGCCATCACACGCTGGTGCGGTTCGGGGCACAGCGGTCATTGGGGGCGGTGGTCGGGCTGAGCCTTATCCGCGAATTGGGACCGGTGCTCACGGCGCTGCTGGTGGCGGGCCGGGCCGGCTCGGCGACGGCCGCGGAGATCGGCGCCATGGTGGTCACGGAGCAACTGAACGGATTGCGGATGCTGTCGATCGATCCGGTCAGCCTGGTAATCAAGCCCAAGGCGGCGGCGATGCTGGTCGTGACGCCGCTGCTGACGGCGCTGTTCATCGCGTGCGGGCTGTACGGCGGATACCTCGTGGGCGTCGGCCTCCTGGCGGGCGATCCGGGCAGTTATATGTCGAGCCTGCGGTCGGCGGTGAATTTTCACAACGATATCGAGTGTTGCATGCTCAAGAGCACGGTCTTTGGCCTACTGCTGGGATTGATCGCGACGTATCGCGGTTACACCAGCGCTCCGACGGCCGAAGGCGTGAGCGCGGCGACGACGTCGAGCGTCGTCATCGGTTCGGTCACGGTGCTCTTGACGGATTACGTCATCACTGCACTATGGGGAATTTGAACCATGGATCGTTCTCCATTACGGGACTTTTTCGTCGGGCTGTTTGTTCTGGCGGGCATCGCCGCAATCGCCTACCTGTCCATCAGCATCGGCGGTTTCAGTTGGCACGGCCCCACCGGGCTGAAGCTGTCGGCCGCGTTTGACGAGACGGGCGAATTGGCCATCCGGGCGCCGGTGGTCATTGCGGGAGTGCGGGTGGGACAAGTCTCGGCGATCGCGTTACAGGACGATTTCCGCGCCCGGGTGGAGATGGACCTGGATCCAGCGCTGAAGCTGCCGACGGATACTTCCGCCTCCATCGTCACCGCCGGCGTGCTGGGCGACCGGTACATCGAATTGCAGCCGGGCGCCGATGAGAAACTGCTCAAATCGGGCGATCGCATCTCGTTCACGGAATCGGCGGTCGTTCTCGAACGCTTGATCGGCCAGTTGCTATACGGAACAACCAAGGGCAAGGCAGCGGAGAACGGCACCGTCCCCGCCGCGACGGCGCCGGCGAGGACGCCGTAGCCGGCGGCGACAGGAGAAACGATGCAAAAGAGCATGACGGCGATCGCGGTGGCAATGGCGATGCTGGCCTGCGCCATCGGCGGGGTTTCGGCGGCGCCGGCGGCCGATCAGAATGACGCCGCCCCACCGCCGACGGCGCGCCAGGTGATGGAGCAAGTGACCCACGACGTGCTGGCGATCCTGCAAGATCACAACCTGTCCGCCGACCAGAAACGCGAGAAGGTCAAACAGATCGCCTACCAAAACATCAACTTCGAGGTGATGGCGCGATTGAGCCTCGGTCGATTCTGGCGCGGTCTGACCGACGCCCAGCGAACCGACTATCAGCAGGAATTCAAGCAGCTCGTCACCAACACCTACGGTGCCACGACCGACAGCTACACGGACGAAGACGTCAAAGTCATATCCGACCGGCCGGAACAGGACGGCGATTGCACCGTGACAACCCGCATCACCGGCACCAAGGACGACAAACCGGACCAGGAAGTGGCCAAGGTGGAATACCGGCTGCGCCAGCAGGACAAGCAATGGAAGGTGATCGACTTCACCATCGACGGCGTCAGTCTGGTGGCAAATTACCGCTCGCAGTTCCAGGAAGTGATGTCCGACGGCGGCATCGACCAGTTGCTCAAGCTGTTGCGCGAAAAGAATGCCGCCCACGAAAAGAATGCCGCCAATGGAAAGTGACGTCCATCCCGGGAATCAGGCGAGGAAAGATTCGGCGTTCATTCCAGCGAGGTGGGGGATGGCGGCGATCGTGCTTGCGGGCGTGGCCGCCAGCTTCTGCGGCGGATGCGCCTCCGGGCCGCACAACGCCGATCCATTCGAGAAGACCAACCGGCTCATCTACAAGTTCAACGACGAGCTGGACCGCATTGCGCTCAAGCCTGCGGCGGACGTGTACGTGAAAGTAATCCCCAAGCCGATCCGCACCGGCATCGGCAATGGATTCGACAACCTGATCTACTTCAACGTCGTCTGCAACGATTTCCTGCAAGCCAAATGGGGCCAGGGTCTCGGCGATTTCGGCCGCATGGCGGTCAACAGCACGGTTGGCATCGGCGGCATTTTTGACGTGGCGAGTCATTGGCATCTGCCCGCGCACGACAACGACCTGGGGATCACACTCGGCAAATGGGGCGCGGGGCCGGGGCCGTATCTGGTGTTGCCGCTGCTGGGGCCCTCTACTTTGCGCGACGCGCCGGGGCTTGCGATGGAGTATGCGGCCGATCCCCTGACCTGGTTGTATCTGCCGCTGCAAATAAGCGCTCCGATCTACGTCGTCTATATCGTGGACCTGCGCTCGCGCTTCGACAGCGTGGTGCGCTTCCGCAACGCCGCTGCCATCGATCCGTACGTCTTCACCCGCGAGGCCTATCTGCAATACCGCGACTCGAAGATTCACGAAGGCAAGCCCGCGACCGAGCAGAATTTTTACGACGAAGACTCGGATACCACGCCGGCCGCGACGCAACCGGCATCCAGACAAGGGGAATGATTCGGGAGCGCCGCTCAAGGCACGCGATTTAGCACTTGCTTTGCGCGCTCGGCGTCGGCGGCGGTATCAAACGCCAGATACATGATCAGTTCGTCGCGGATGCCGGTCCCGACGACGCCGGCGAGATTAATGCCTTGCGCGCTGATCGCCCGAACGATGAGGTATCCCTTTCCGGGTTCGTCCGGACAGGAAACGCGCACGTGCACCAGGCCGCTGCGCTCAAATCCCAATTGCTTGGCCGCGCTGATCTGCGCCTCGCCGGTCAGCGGAGCCAGGAACGTCACGCCCTGATCCGGGTTCTCCCGCGATCGGCGGGCATCGAGAATTTCCAGATCGGCGCCGGCCTTGGCCAGACCTTCGAGTTTTTCCAATAGTCCGCCGGGCCGATTCGGTATCGGCGCCGACCACACGTCGACGACTCTCGTGCTCAACATTGTTCACTCTCCTTTGCGATGCGATCTCACACAACCGTGGGGCACGGGCGCGGCGTCGAATTCCGAGCGCCAGCGCGCGACCCATTCCAAGACGGTGTGGACGGCATCGGATACAACGGAAGACATCGAGGGTGAAATTGGCACCCCCAGCCTGGCGCTCTGAATGGTCGCGGCGATCAGACGAACGTTGGGCGGCAGCCAACCCAGCGATTCGGCCATGGCCAATTGAGCTGACAGACCCAGCCCGTGCGTGGAGGTCGCGCGCTCGCAGAGCAACAAAGGCCGGGCGACGGAACGATAGTCCAGATCAAGCAGCCGCCCGGGCATCACGCCGGGGACCATCGCCGCATCGACCACCAGCAGCGCGCGACGACCTTCAAGGCAATGCAGGAGATCGGCGGGATGGAGGGCCAGGTCCACAATCTCCAGTTCGGGACGCGCGGTTCGCGCCAGGCGTTGCGCCACCAGCGAACCGAACGCGTCACCCGACGCATCCGGATTTCCGCACGCCGCCATCAGAATGGGCCGTATCGCACCCATCGTCGCTCCGGAATACCCGCCGGCGGCCCGCTCAAGATTGGGCTTGGCGGCGGGAGAACTTGAGAAAATGCACCGAGCAGGAAATGCACGGATCATAATTGCGGATCAGGTGTTCGCAGCGCAGCGCCGCCTCCTCGTCGCCGAGCGATGCAAGCGAGGGGGCCAGGGCGCGCAAATCCTGTTCGATCGACGACTGATTTTGAGACGTAGGCGGCACGATCCTGGCCGCCAGCACGGTTCCGTCATCGCTGATGCGATAGTGATGCCAGCAGATTCCTCGGGGGGCTTCGGTTCCATGTCCGCCGCCCCCGGCACGGGGAGTGACCTCGATGGCGCTTCGCGCCGGCGGGGTGTAATGCGCCAGGATGTCATGCGCCACGGCCAGGGCATGAACCGTTTCCAGGGCTCGGGCGGGCAGCGACAAGAAGTTGTTGTTCCACGGCAAATTCTGCCGCACGGCGCGGCAGACCGGCGGGAGCAATTCGGCGGAGCGAGGATGGAGCTTGGCATGGTTGAGGTTCAGCCGCGCCAGCGGTCCGACCACGTAGGCTCCTCGTCCCTTGATCGCCGCGTGCAAGGCCGTGGAATGCTCGACTTGTTTTTCCTCGATGGCGTTGCCGAATTCCTCCTGATCGACGTCCAATCCCTTGTTGGATTGGATGCGCCCCAGGTTCATCGGATACTCGTCCTCGGGGCATAGCGCGACGAATTCGTAGTCTCGCTCGAGTTGGGGATACGTCAGCTTCTCGGCCAGAAAGAGGGTGAGTTCCGACATATCGTCCACGGCCTGCTTGAGCCGCGGCACAAGCGCGGCGGCGGCATCGGGAGCCGGGGCGCGATAGAAGCCGCCGACGCATATTCCCACCGGATGCACGGCGCGGCCCCCAACCAATGCCACGAGGTCGTTGCCCAATTTTTTGAGATTCAACGCCCGCTTGACGATGGGGCCGTGATCGGCGGCCATCGAGATCGCCGATTCGTAGCCCAGGAAATCCGGGAGATGAAGCATGAACATGTGCAGAACGTGGCTTTCAATCCACTCGCCGCAGTACGCGAGGTTGCGCAGCGCTCGAATGGGCGGATCGACTTCGTGGAAGACGCCCAGGGCTCTCTCGATGGCGTGGCAGGAGCCCATCTGGTAGGCGATGGGGCAGATGCCGCAGATTCGGGCGGTGATGTCGGGGACTTCCTTGAAATTGCGCCCGCGCAGCAGGGCCTCGAAGAAGCGAGGCGGCTCGTAAATTTCCAGCCGGGCCTGGACGCAGTTCCCGTTCTCCATTTCAAGGCGCAGCGCGCCTTCTCCCTCGACGCGCGCCAGCGCCCCGACGGCAATCGAGCGCACGTGCGGGTTATCCCCGTTGGTCTTCGAGTTGCTCGATTTGCTCATAGCGGTCACCCATTTGCTTGAACGGCTCAAGATATCCGTTGAAAGACCGGAACCGGCGCTTGATTTCACCGGGAGACAGGCCCAGGGCCTCAAAGTGGCGCGCGATCGCCGGCATGTTGGGTTGTTCCATCGGTCCGAAACAGCCGTAGCAACCGCGGTTGCAACCCGGACAAAGCGCGCCGCATCCCGCCTGGGTGACGGGGCCGAGGCAGGGCTGTCCACCGGCGACCATCACGCAGGGGTAGCCGCGCCGCTTGCACTCCACGCACAGCGAATAGGTGGGGACGTTGGGTTTTCGCCCCACGAGCAGCGCTGAAATCAATTCGAGCAGATGCTCGGGATTCACCGGACAGCCCCGCAGTTCGTAGTCGACAAAAACGTGGGATGCGATGGGAGTGGCGGTCTCGAGCGAGTGGATGTATTGCGGCGAGGGGTAGACGGTGGAAACGTAATCGGCGAGATTTGCCCAGTTGCGGAGGGCCTGGATTCCGCCGGAGGTGGCGCAGGCTCCGATGGCGACGAGAAACTTGCAGTCCCGCCGCGCCTGGCGAATACGGTTTTCCTCGTCGGGGGTGGAGATGGAACCCTCGACGAGTCCGACGTCATAGGGGGGCGGCAGCACGCGCCGCCGCGCTTCCAGGAAAAAGGCGATTTCCACGGCCGACACGATCGCCAGCAGATGTTCCTCCAGATTCAACAGCGAGAGCTGGCAACCGTCGCAGGAGGAGAATTTGTACACGGCCAGCCGCGGGATGGTGTTCGGCGGCGGCGGAGTGATCGAAGGAGCGGCCATGTCAGATCTCCTCCTTGGCAAAGACGTCGGCGATATCGGCGAAGCAGAAGACCGGTCCATCGACGCAGACGAACTTGGAATCGTACTGGCAATGCCCGCATCGCCCGAAGCCGCAGTTCATGTTGCGTTCCAGGCTGACGTACACCTGGGGGGCGGGCACGTGCAGTTGCAGGAAATTCCACGCCGCCACCCGGTTGAGGATTCGCGGCCCGCAAACCAGCACGATCGTTCGCTCGCCGGTGACCTTGACGCGCTGAAGGAGCTTGGTGACCACGCCGACGGGTCCGGCCCAGCCGGAGGTGGCATTGTCGACCGTGACCAGCACGTCGAGCGCGCCGCCGGTCTCCCAGGCTTGCAGTTCGTCGGCGAACAGCCGGTCCTCGGGGAACCGGCAACCATAGAACAACACCACGCGACCGCAGCGCTTGCGGTGTTGCAGGAGCCAGTAGAGCACGGGCCGCAAAGGCGCAAGGCCGATGCCTCCGGCCATGATCACGACGTCGTGCCCTTCCAGCCGTTCCATGGGCCAGCCCTTGCCGTAGGGACCGCGAAGGCCCACCACGTCTCCGACTTTCAGCCGCCCCATGGCTCGCGTGACCATGCCCACCAGCCGAATCGTGTGTCCCATTTGGTGCGACTGGGCCGGATCGGAGGAGATCGAGATGGCGGCTTCCCCAACGTGCGGGACGTACACCATGTTGAACTGCCCCGGCGCAAAGCGGTAGCCCCAGCGCAGCCGCTCCTCGGTGAACTCCAGCGTGAAGGTTTTGGTGTTGAAATTCTCGTCCTTGATGGAAACGATTCGCGCGGGGATGGGAATCCAGGCGGAGCCTCCGTCGCCCGCCGCGGGCCACCCAACGCTCTGCGCCGTCTGGCTCATAAGATTTCCTCCTTGGTTGCGGCCGTGGTTTCTCTTTGCTGTTGCGATGCCTGCATACGCCGGGCTTCGGCCGTGATGTCGATTCCCACGGGACACCAGGTGATGCACCTCCCGCAACCCACGCACCCCGAGCATCCAAACTGATCGAACCAGGTGCAGAGCTTGTGTCTGAACCAATGCCGATACCGCCCGCGAATCGTGTTGCGCACCGGGCCGGCGGTGGTGTAGCTGAATTGATGCGTGAAGCACGATTCCCAATGGCGCGTGCGCGTCATCGAGCTCTGCGCCAGCGCCGAGGAATCCGTCACGGTGGAACAGAAGCAGGTGGGGCACACCATGGTGCAGTTCCCGCAAGAGAGGCATCGCTTGGCAACGTCCTCCCACTGCGCGTGCTCCAGCGAGCGGCCGAGCAACTCCTTCAGCCCAACGGTGTTCAGATGCCGGCCCATGTGCTCGCGGGCGCGGGCCAATTTCAGCTCGGCCAATTCGAGTTCCGCGGGCGACGCGGGGCGCGACGGCAGGGCTTGCAGCAGCTTGGCGCCCTGGTCGGAACCGACCGTCACGACGAATCCGCCGCGCAATTCCGTCATCGCCAGATCGAAGCCCTCCCGCGCTTGCGGACCGGTGTCCATGGAGTCGCAGAAACAGGTGCCGGAGGGGCGAGTGCAGTTGATGGCGATGGTCATCATCTGGCGGCGCGCCTCGGTATAGAACGTTTCCGTCCGGGACTTTGTTCCCGTCTCGTGATCGTTGGAAAAGACCCGATCCTGCACGCGCATCGCCGCGATGTCGCACGGCCGCACGCCCAGCATCGCCAGCTTCGGCGCGCGCGGCGTATCGGCATCATGCACGCATCGGTCGTTCTCAAAATGAATCTGACAGAGCCGTTGCACCGGCGGAAACAGATGGCGCTTGGGACCATCCGCGCCGACAACGTATTGGAAATAAAGCTCGGGCTCCCCTTCCGACAACCGATACGAACCGCCATCCTGCTGGTCGATCAGTCCTTGAGCAATTTCCCCAGCCCAGGTGATGGGAGCGTATGAAATGACCCCGTTGCGAACGGTCGGGGCGATCACGGTGAAATCCTGCTTGCGCAGCAGGCTCACCAAATCACCCAGCGCGGCATGCGGCAGAAACCACGTCGCCGCCCGCATCCCAGGCATCGGCATGACAGTCTCCTTGTGCGCAAAGTCCAGCGTGTCCCGCGGCATTGGCCGTGAACCGCCGGGACAATGTGAACCGATCTCTCTTTGCGGCGATCCCGCGCGGCAAACGCGTCGGGCTTCGACATCGAGGCTTCCCGATGCCTTCTATCTCGATGGTCAACGCTATATTTCCGCGAAGCAACCGTGAATGGGTGGATTCTCCTATTCCTAACTAGGCAAAAACCCGCATGCCTTGGGCCCGCAGGTACGTGCCGGGGGGTGTGTGACGCAATCGGCGGGCGGTCTTCTTCTCTTGTTCCCTCTCCCTGTACTCACAAGATTTTTCATCTACGCCGCAAGTCTTTTATTTCCAGAATGTAATTGAACCGCAGAGATCCTGGCGCGGCCGCGCTTCGCTTGGCCGCGCCAGGATCTCCGCGGTTCAATCAGTCTTTCAATGGACGGAAAATCATGGACTTACAGAGAAGATGAAAAATCCTGTGATTACAGGGAGAGGGGGAAAGAAATAGGCAGCCGATTGAGTCCCGCACCCGGCGCCGGGTTCCCCGCGTGTGGAGTGCAAGCCGCATTACGAGACTGGCGGGACGGGGCCGGCCAGAGTCGCGTAGTCGTCCAGCGGGCTGCGATCCCCGCTGGTGACCAACTCCAAGTCGCGGCGGAGATTCGCCAGACGAGTCTCGATAAACCGGCGGGCCACCGCTTGCTTGCGCGGGTTGTCCTTCGCCTGGGCCAGGAAAAGATGGCCCACGAGAACCGCGATGGCCGAATCGACCAGCCGTCGCCCGTGCAGGTCGATGTATCCCGAGCCCTTTTCCTTGGCGAACGCCGCCGCCTTGAGCACCAGTTCCCTGGCCTCGACCAGTTTCACTTTGAGCCGATTCAGGACCTCGTCGGAGTAATCCTTCCGCTCCAATTCCTCGGCGCGATTCTCGAAGGCGCCGCTGCCCACGCCGCGCACCGCCGCCACGACCTGCAATTGGCTGGTTCCCTCGTAGATGGTCGTGATCCGCGCATCGCGCAGATGCCGCTCCACCGGATAATCCTTCATGTATCCCGATCCGCCCAGGACCTGTATCGCCTCGTTGGCCACCTTCACGCACATCTCCGACGCATAGTATTTGCTCATGGGCGTGAGCATGCCGTTCAGGCGCTTGAAAACCCGCGCATCGTTCTTGCGCCGTTTGAGTTCCTGCTCGTCGGCGGGAGGGCGGGTTTCCAGAACCCGCAGATTGTTGTTCTCCAGGTCGCAGATTCGCGCCGTCTCGTAAACCAAGGCCCGAGCGGCTTCGACGGCGATCTTCATCTCGGTAATCATCTCGGCCACGGCCGGCAGTTTCTCGATGGATACGCCGAACTGTTTGCGCGTGTAGGCGTAGCGGCGGGCCACGCGGAAGGCGGCCTCGGCGATGCCCAGCGATTGGGCGGCGATGCCCACCCGTGCCCCATTCATCAGGGTCATCACGTACGGCACCAGTCCCCGCTGCCGCTCCCCGATCAGCAGGGCAGGGGCATCGTCGTATACCAGTTCGCAGGTCGGCGAGCCGTGGATGCCCAGCTTCTCTTCCAGATGGCGCACCCGGATGCGGTTTGAGCGTTCCGCCAGGAACAGGCTGAGGCCGCGCCCATCGGTGGTTCCCGCCTCGGACCGGGCCAGCGTCAGCAGAACCTCGCCGCACCCGTTGGTGATGAATCGTTTCACGCCCGTCAGACGCCAGCGCCCCTCTTCATCCTGCCATGCACGCAACGACACGGCTTGCAGGTCCGAACCCGCGTCCGGCTCCGTCAGCACCATCGCCCCCGTCAACTCTCCCCGGGCAAAGCGCGGCAAAAATTGGTCTTTGATCGGCTGCTCCGCAAATGCGTTGATCGTGTCCGCGATTCCCTGCAACCCGAACAGATTCATCAGCGACGCGTCGCCCCGGCTGACCATCTCGTTGGCCATGGTGTAAATCAGGTTGGGGCAATTCAGCCCGCCGTATTGGCGAGGCAGGGTGAACCCCATCAGATCGGCCTGGGCAAGCGCCTTGAGATTCTCGCGCATCGAAGCATGCAGCGTGACCGTCCCGTCTTCGTTGAGCAGATTGCCCTGGCGGTCGATCTCATCGGCGCGCGGGGCGATGTGTTTGGCGGCGATGTCGCCCACGATGTCCAGAATCCGCCGGTAATTGTCGATGGCGTCGGCCGCGTCCAGCGGGGCGTAATCCCCATCGGCGGCGCCGGCGCCAGTGCCGCCAAAGCCGTCCTCCTGTGCCGCGGCAATCTCGGCCAGATCAAGGTGGCCGAATAGGAACTGGATATCGTCGTTGTCGGTGAAGTAGTTGCCCATGGGCTATCGTTCCAATTCATCTTATCCGCGCTCGCGGATCGCTCTGATCATCATCGGGATCAACTTGTTGAGATCACCGACGATCCCGTAATGGGACACGCCGAAGATGGGGGCATCCTTGTCCCAATTGATGGCGATGATCTTGGCGGATTCCTCCATTCCAGCCCGGTGCTGCACGGCGCCGCTGATGCCGCAGGCGACATACAGCGCC
>Ga0187867_10002100_pt1 | contig 16761 bp, 11 predicted proteins | sample June2016WEW_13_1_FD_132976 | JGI IMG/M metagenome (GOLD analysis project Ga0187867, IMG submission 132976) | Peatland microbial communities from SPRUCE experiment site at the Marcell Experimental Forest, Minnesota, USA - June2016WEW_13_10 | ecosystem: Environmental > Terrestrial > Soil >...
CCCGGCGGATCGAGGTACGGGTCGGTCAATCGGTAATCCATCGCCGACAGCCCCGTCGTCCCCGGATACGCCAGCCACGCCACCTGCACCGGCGCGGGCTTGCGGGCAAAGACCAGTGGCCGGCCGTGGGCCATATGCATGGTCAAATCCACCAGGATATCGATCCCATCCTCGCGGATTTTTCGGGACACCTCCGCATCCGTCATCCCCGCGATCGACCGCCAGACTTGGGCGCATCCCCGAATCCGCTCGGTCACCGCATCCGACCGGCAGACGTCGGAATAACAGAAGATTTCGACGGCTTCCCTATTGTGATTCGAAAGAAGCGGCAGCGTGAACAGCGCTTGGCAATGCTCGCGGAAATCCGCTGACAGATAGCCAATCCGCAGGCGGCGGTCGGTGCCGCGACTGTTGGTATATGCCTGAATGAACTGCTTCAGCGGTTCGGCGTGTTGTTGGTTCCAGCGGTGGGCTTCCTCATGGATCAACCTGGCGTCGTACCCGGGGTGATAATGGAGACTGAAAACCAGATTGTTGTGCGCTTCGGCAAGATCGGGCTTGAGCCGAATGGCTTGCCGATAGGAAGCGATCGCCTCGTCAAGTTGCCCTATGTCCTTTAATACGTTACCGAGATTGCAGTGTGCTTCGGCTAGATCCGGCTTGAGCCGAATCGCCCGCCGGCAGGAAGCGATGGCCTCCTCAAGTCGCCCCATATTCTCTAACGCGATGCCGAGATTGCTGTGCACCACCGCAAGATCAGGCTTGAGCCGGATGGCCTGCCGATAAGAGGCAATCGCCTCATCAAGTCGGCCAAGACTCTTTAGAGTATTGCCGAGATTTCCGTAGGCTTCTGCATGATCAGGATTGATCTGGATCGCATGCCGATAGGCCGCGACGGCCTCGTCGTGGCGCCCGATGCCCATTAAGGCATTCCCCAGGCCAAAGTGTGCGTCGGCGAAATCAGGCTTAAGCCGAATGGCCTGCCGGAAGGAAGTGAGTCCTTCGTCAAGTTGTCCACCGTCCTTCAAAGCATTGCCGAGATTGCAGTGTGCCACCGCGGAATCCGGGTTCAGCCGAATGGCTTGCCGATAGGAAGCGATGGCTTCGTCAAGTTGCCCCATCTCCCTCAATGCGTTGCCGAGATTGCAGTGAGCAGCGGCAAGATCGGGCTTGAGCCGAATGGCCTGCCGAAACGAAGCGGCAGCCTCGTCGAGTCGCCCGCTGTCGCATAAGGCGAGGCCGAGATTGTTGTGCACTTCGAAGTATTCCGGCCTTAGCCGTATGGCCTGGCGATATACGGCGACGGCCTCATCAAGTCGTCCCGCGTCCTTTAGGACGACGCCCAGATTTCCGTGCGCTTCAGCATAGTCAGGCCTAAGCCGAATGGCCTGCTGAAAGCAAGCGATCGCCTCCTCAACTCGTCCCATGTCTTTCAATGCGTTGCCGAGATTGCAGTGCGCTTCGGCAAGTTCGGGCTGGAGCCGAATGGACCGGCGGATCAATTCCACGGCCGCATCCAACCGGCCGACCTGTGCGGCCAGCACCCCCAACAAATGCAGCGCCTCGGCATGATTGGGATTCTGCCGGAGAATTTGACGATAGATCGCCTCCGCCTCGACGAATCGCCCGGCCTGATGATGCGACACGCCGGATTCGAATTGCTGCTGGAGAGTCATGGGGCCGGACATTGTAAACCAGAATCTCCGCCCCGCTCGCACCAATTCCGCCACATTTGCCGATAGGCCGCTTCGATGTCGGCGGCAAATTGCCGCGCGTTCATCAGGGGCGAGCGCTCGATCCGGGTTCTCAGGCTGGATCGCAATTCCCCGAGTTTGGGCAAATCTCCAGCCAATCCGACGGCGATCGAAAGATACTGCTCCGGGTTCTCGGCGATGAATTCGGTGAGCCCGACATTGGAAAGAATGCTGGCGCCTCCGCGGCCCACGGCCGTCTGCCCGCGAAGCGTGACCACGGGGACGCCCATCCATAATGCATCGCACGTGGTGGTGCCGCCGACGTAGGGGTAGGGATCCAGGCCGACATCGACGTTGTGGTACTGCCGCATGTATTGCGGCAAGGGAAGTTTGTCCATGAAGCTCAGCCGATTGGGGTCGATTCCAGAATCTGAAAGTTTTTGGCGAACAGTATCGCGATGGTTGCCGGCGGCAGCGTGCAACAGGAGGCGCGAATTGGGGACGGCAGTGAGAATGCCGCACCAGGTTTGGAGCACCCCGGCGCTGATCTTGCAGAAATTGTTGAGGCAGCCAAAGGTGATGAACCCCTTTGTGACGAAGGGGAGCGGGGTCATCTCCAGCGATCGAATCGGTGGCTCGTAGCACCAGTAGGATTGGGGCAGGCGAATCGAGCGCTCGGTGTAATATTCATCGGATGAGCCGGGGGGATCGAGATGGGGATCGGTAATGCGATAGTCGATTGTGTCCAGGCCGGTGGTGCCGGCATAGGCCAGATAGGTTGCCTGCACCGGCGCGGGCTTGCGGGCAAACAGCAACATGCGGTTCCTGGCCATGTGCATGGTGAGATCGATCAAGACGTCGATGTGATCGTCGCGGATGAGTTTGGCGGCCTCCTCGTCGGAGAGAATGCGAATATCTCGCCAGACATCGGCGTGACGCTGAATGCGGGGGGTGAAGACGTCGGGCTTTTGAACCGAGGCGTAGCAGTAGATTTCAAACTGCCGATGGTCATGCGAGGCGAGGACCGGCAGGATAAATCGGCCGACCGGATGTGCGTTGAAGTCGGGCGAAACATAACCGATCCGAAGCCGGCGATTGGGATCGCGGTCATTTTCGTGCGGGCGGATCAACGGCTTGAGCGGATGTGCGTGCCGCTCGGCCCAGCCACGGAGTTGGGCGAGCAGTTCGGCCTCGCCGCAACGGGTGTCGAAGTAGAGCGTATAGAGGAAGTTGCTGTGGATGACGGCATTGGCCGCAGATATTTCGATGGCCCGCCGGAACGCGGCAATGGCCTGCTCAAGTTGCCCTTTTTCCTTCAGGACGGCGCCAAGATTGCCGATCGCTTCGGCATAATCGGGTTTCAATTGAACGGCGCGCTGGAGGGCGGCTCCGGCCTCATCCAATTGGCCGTCGTTCATCAAGGCGATGCCGAGATTATTGTGGGCTTCGGCGCGATCGGGTTGGAGTTGGACTGCGCGTCGGCACAGCGGGATCGCCTGGTCAACACGGCCAATCGCGTTCATGAGGCCGCCAAGATTGCAATACGCGCCCCCGTCGTTCGGGTTGAGTTGAGCGGCCTGCCCAAATGCGGCGATTGCCAGGCCGAACTCTCCCTTCTTCTCTAGTGCGTTGCCGAGATTATTGTGCGCCTCGGCGGAGTTGGGATTGAGTTGAATGGCACGGTTGGCGGCGGCAATGGACTCGTCAAGATGTCCCTGGTTTTTCAGCGCCGCGGCCAGGTTGCAGTACGCGGCGAAATAATCGGGCTTGAGCGCTATCGCACGCCGGTAAGAGGCGACCGCCTCGTCAAGCCGGCCCTTACGCATCAGGGAGTTGCCCAGATTGCTGTGTGCGTTGGCGAAACCGGGCATCAGGCGAATGGCCCGGCCAATGAGATCGATCGCCTGGTCGTCGTTGCCGTGTTGTCCGACAATCAGGCCCAGCAGATGCAGCGCCTCGGCATGATTCGGATTCCGCAAGAGGACTTGCCGATAGATCGCCTCCGCCTCCGCCAATCGGCCCGCCTGATGATGCGACACGCCGGATTCGAATTGCTGCTGGAGGGTCATGGGGCCGGACATTGTAAGCTCGAATTCCCGCCCCGCCGGCGCCAATTCCGCCACATCTGCCGATAGGCGGCTTCGACCTCCGCGGCGAACCGCCGGCCGTCGGCCAGCGGTGAAGACCTAAGTTGGCCGCGCAGGCCCGCGCGCAAGGCATCCAGGCGCGGTCGATTCGCCGCCAACGCAGACGCGATCGCCACGTAATCCTCCGGCGTTTGCGCAATCAAATCAGGCAATCCGGCCTGGGTCAGCAGGCTCACCCCCACGCGCGAAACGTGCGTCCGGCCCGCCAAGCTCACCACCGGCACGCCCATCCACAACGCCTGGCAAGTGGTCGTCGTTCCGTGATAGGGAAAGGTATCCAGCGCCACGTCGAGTTGCCCATAAACCTGCAAATGTTCGCGGGAATCCGCGATGGTCCCGCGCATCTCGATCCGATCGCCCGAGATGCCGCACTCGGCGAATTGGCCGGTCAATCGCTTGCGGGAAGAGGCTTCGCCGGCCCCGGCCGATTTGAGCAGCAGCCGCGATCCCGCAACCCGCTTGAGCAGTTCGGCCCAAATCGCCACCATCCGGCGATTGATCTTCGCCATGGCATTGAAGGACCCGAAAGTGATCGGCCCCTTCGGGCGCCGCTGGATGTCCGGCGGTTCTTCCAATGGATCATAACACCAGGCGCACGTCGGCAGACGCCAGAGCTTTTCCACGTTCAGCTCATCGGTCATGCCCGGCGGATCGGCCAGGGCATCCGTCAGGCGATAGTCGATGGCGGTCATCCCTGTGGTGTTCGCGTAGCCCAGGTAGGTCGCCTGGATCGGCGCCGGCTTGCGCGCAAACACCCGCAGGCAATTTCCGTCGGTATGTCCTGACAGGTCAACCAGAATGTCGATGGCATCAGACCGAATCAACCGCGCGACGTCCGGGTCGGCAACGCCGACGATATTTCGCCAAACGTCGCAGCAGCGCTTCATCCGCACCGTGAAGTCGTCGGGAGGCTGAACATTGGCATAGCAAAAGATTTCGAAATTCCGCCGGTCGTGATGCTCCAGCAGCGGGAGAAAGAAGTAACCCACCGAATGGCGTCGCAAGTCAGCCGAGACATAGCCGATGCGAAGTCGCCGCTCTGGCGAACGTTCGTTGGCATGGGCCGTCATCTCGCCGGCCAGCGGACTTGCGAACCGATCCGACCACTGTCGATGTTCGGCCAGAACCGCCTGGGCATCAAAATCCGGCTGATAATTCAGCGCCAGGAGCAAATTGCCGTGCGCTTCGGCGAAATCGGGCCTGAGCCGAATGGTCTGCCGATAGGCTGCGATCGCCTCGTCTGGTTGCCCGGCGTCCAGCAGCACGATGCCCAGATTATTGTGCGCTTTAGCGTAATTAGGCTTGAGCCGAATCGCCTGACGATAGGCGGCGATCGCCGCGTCCAGTTGCCCCATGCGCCGAAACGCGACGCCCATGTTGTAGTGTGCTCCGGCAAGATCAGGCTTGAGCCGAATCGCCTCCCGATAGGCAGTGATCGCCTCGTCAAATTGCCCCTTGTTTCGCAGGGCGATGCCCAGATTGTTGTGCGCCTCGGCGTAATCAGGTTTGAGCCGAATGGCTTGGCGATAGGAAGCGATGGCCTGGTCAAGCTGCTTCTTGTCCTTCAATGCGTTGCCGAGGTTGCTGTAATAGATCGCATTGGTTGAACAAATCGCGATCGCGCGACGGATGAAGTCCACGGCCGCGTCCAACCGGCCCGCCTGTACCGCCAGCACACCCAACAGATGCAGCGCGTCCGCATGATCGGGCTGCTGAACCAGAACTTGGCGGTATATCCTCTCCGCCTCCGCAAAGCGGCCCGCCTGATGATGCGACACGCCGGATTCGAATTGCTGCTGGAGCGTCATGTGCCCGGACATGGTACGAATGACACGCTCAAACCACCGCTTCCAGCCGATCGACGGCGGCGATCGCCTGCTTCACGTATTCGCCGCCGAACAGGACGACGTGGTTCAACAGAAAATAGAGCTGATAGATCAGTTTTCGCACCCGATGGTATTCATCCGTCAATCGACGGTGTTGCTGATAGGCCTTTAGAAAGGCCGGGGTGGAGGTTTGAAACAGGGTGATGTACGCGATCTCGGCCTCGAAATGGGCGAACTTGCAATTGGGATCGAGCATGGCGGCGATCTTCCATTGGCCACAATTGTCCTGCCGCGCCAAAATGTTCGTGGACCAGACGTCCCAATGCACCAGGCGCGGGACTTCATCGTGCTGCAAGAGGCGGTCGAGGTGTTCGTGGATCTTGCCGATGTGCCTGCGGGTCTTGATCGGAAGGGATTCCGTTTTCACGACGTCTCGATAGATCGGATCGAAAACGGTGCGGTAAAAATCCGGCCAGGAATCGAACTGCGACGGCGCCGGTTCGATCTCCACCCGGCCGTAGGACGGGGCCGTTCGCTCGTGCAGCGTCAGGATGATCTCGGCCAGATGCGCCTGTAGTTGGTCGAATTCCTCGGCCGAGCATTTCAGCTTGGCCTGGTGAAGGGTGATTCCTTCGACGAATTCCATGAGGATGTAACTGAACGGGTCGTCGAGCGAGCCGACCTTGGCGGCGTAAACCTGCGGCACGGGCAGACCGAGGTCGGCCATATATTTCAATTGATGCGATTCATTGACGTAACTGCGATCGACGCGATGGGGGGAGATTTTGCAGACGACCTTGCGGCCGTCTGTGAGGCCGATGGCGGCGGTCGTGCTGATACAGCCGCCGTCCAGCGGGTGGATTTCCGCGATCTCGGCCGAATTGCCGCCCCACTCCCGCACAATCCGGCCGAGCACCTGCCACGAGATGTCCATCTCCTGCGACATCGGTGCTGGAAACACTATACGCCCAGGCGGCCAGAAACCACAACGGAAAAATCGCGGATTTCAGATTAATTGCGACCCCCTTCCCCGTGGAATCTCGAGGCCGGGCGTCTTACACTGATGTTGAGCCATGACCCTCACCGACGAACCGCCGTTCCAGCGCCTTCCGCGGCACATCGCCGTCATCATGGACGGCAACGGCCGCTGGGCGACCGCGCGCGGTTTGCCGCGGGTACAAGGGCATCTACAGGGCGCCCAGGTCGTTCGCTCCATCGTCACGGAATGTTCCCGGCTTCGGCGCGAACATGGCGCACCGGATTTCCTCACCCTCTATTCCTTCAGCCTGGAGAATTGGAAACGCCCCGCCACCGAGATCACCTTCCTCATGCAGATGTACATCGACTATCTCCGTCAGGAACGAAACACCATGATGGAGAACAACATCCGCTTCAAACAGATCGGGCATCTGGAAAATCTGCCGGACCTGGTGCTGGATCAAATGAAGCAAACCCTGGCCGAAACAGCCGGCAACGACGGGCTGCAATTGAACCTGGCGCTGAATTACGGATCGAGGGCGGAGATCACGGATGCCGTCCGCGCCATCGCCGCCAAGGTCGCGGCCGGAAAGCTCGATCCCCGCGACATCCGCGAACAGACGATCAGCGACCATCTTTACACCGCGGGCATGCCCGATCCCGACCTGCTCATCCGCACCGCCGGGGAAATGCGCGTCAGCAATTATCTTCTCTGGCAGATCAGCTATGCCGAACTGGTGGTCAGCCCCGTTCTCTGGCCGGATTTCACCATAGACGATTTTCACAAGACCCTGGCCGAATTCGCCTCCCGCATCCGCCGGTTCGGGGCGCTGGATCAAACCAATTCCCAGCCGGCGGAATCGCGGTGACCGACCATGGGCTTATGGCAACTCATCTGTTCAGGGGGTCGACCCGTTGTGGAAGTCGCAACGTATTTCGCGGTACAATGCCTTTCAAATGACGGCCATAACGCAACCCCAGCTTTGGAGCAAATCGCGGTTGAAGATATCCGATCGATGGCGCCCCGAAAGCGACGTGACATTGCATGAGGGCGATTGTCGGGATCTTGTCAATCAGCTTCCCGATGAATCGATGCAGCTGATTGTCACATCGCCCCCGTACAAGATTGGCAAGGTCTGATGGCTGACAATGATTTATTCCCGTGCCGAACATCCACAAGGCAAATCTCCTGAAGTCCCTGAAGGCGAGTGTAGGGGAATTACACAAACTGCCAGGCAGCAACTCACTCTTTAGCGTGGGGGAGGATCTAGCTCGCCTCTACTTGCGCTACTCCAAGGTGCATCCGGACGGGCGGACATTTTTTGGTCTCCGCCAAGTCGACCTGCGAGAACTCGGTGGACACAACTCGTATATCTGTTTCTTCCTCGACAATGCCTCAGACCCAATACTGGTGCCGTACGCAGACTTCGAGGAAATATTCCACGGAGCGGAAGTGGCCAGCGACGGACAGTACAAGGTTCAACTCATCTTTGGGCACGGAACTCCCGAACTCTACGTGCCGAAAATGGGCCGGTTCAATGTTGAGGGCTTTATAGGATTGGACACGCTCGTCAACACAGTAGATTCCCATCGCGTTCAGCGCATGCCATCGCTATCCCATCCACAGGTGCAAACGCTGCTCGCCGGCATTGGGAGGGTAAAAGGTTTCGATGTTTATATCCCCGCCTCGAATGTTGCGCTATTGGATTGGTCTCTGACACCGAGGTTCGGGCTGCGCGGCGAAGTTCCGACGGGCTTCGATAGCATTTCGCCGATCATTTCGGAGATCGACGTTTTGTGGATTGCTTCTGGCCGCAACACGATCGAGGGTTTATTTGAGGTGGAACACTCGACCTCCATCTACTCCGGCCTGCTTCGTTTTAACGACGTGCTTCTCACTGATCTGCGAGTATCCCGCTTCTATATCGTCTCGGATGAAAGACGGCGAGATCGGTTCTCATGCCAGGCATATCGGCCCACCTTCCGCAAGAGCGGGCTCTCGGAACTTACCAGTTTCCTGGAATACGCGAACGTATATCATTGGCACCAACGATTGTTAGGAGGAATCCTCCATGACAGCCGCGTCTCGTAGGCTAACGGTCCATATCGCTGTTGATGTCTATCGCGGGGTTGCGGTCGGTGCATACCCCTTTCCGAAATATCGAGAACGTTGCGCACGAACAGCGAATTCACGAGGAACCTCCCCAGGAGCCCGAGGAAAGCGCTGAATAGCCGTACCAGCGCCTCATGCGATCGTCTTCCACGACGAAATCCGTTATGCAGCAATCCCTTCGCCAGCGTCTGACCTACGGCACGCTCATGATGGCCGGGCTGCTTGTGATGCTCTATCTGGATTACTGGATCGAGCAAAAGACGGCCGGATGGGTCAAAGTGCCCGACCCGCATCCCGAACTTTATCGCCCGCGCGAATTTGGACTGGCCGGGGTCGGACTTTTGCTCATGTTGATTGTTCTGCTTCCGATGGCGACGGCGGAAGTCGGCCGGCTCTTCGTGGCCGAGCGGGTTCGTCCGTATCGCTTCCTGGCCGGGCTGGGTTCGGGGCTGTTGGTGATTCACGCTTTTATGACGCAGTTCCCCTGGTTCCAGCACATCGCCGCTTCGACGCTGGCGTTCATCATTGTCTTCGTCATGATTCTTGCCGCCGTCCGCCAAGCCAGTGGACGGCGCACCGAACAGGCCATCACCCACATGGCCGGGACCGTCCTGGCGATGCTTTATCTTGGCGGGCTGGCCTGGTTCCTCATCGCCTTGCGGGTGAAACATTCCGTCGATCGGGTCCACGGGTTCCAGGGTTCCACTCAGGCGGTGGTGATGATTCTCCTGGTGGTGAAATCCACCGACATCGGGGCCTATTTCGGCGGCCGGTACTTCGGCCGGCATAAGCTCATCCCCTGGCTCAGTCCCCATAAGACATGGGAAGGTCTGGTCTGCGGATTGGCCACGGCGGCTTTGGTGGGTCTGGGCTGTTCGCTGGTTTGGCCCCAGGCCCTTTCCACCCTGACCTGGCCCAAGGCCCTGCTGTTCGGCATCGTGATCGGAGGGGTGGGCCAAGCCGGCGATCTCCTGGAAAGCCTCATGAAGCGCGATGCCCAGGTAAAAGACAGCGGAGACATCATCCCCGGTTTCGGCGGATTGCTCGACGTGATCGACAGCCCCCTGCTTGCCGCCCCAGCTGCGTATTTATTGTTCAGCCTGTTCTGATCGTAACCAATTGGTGGAAAAGGGGTTTTGGCAAGTGCGTTTCATCTCTCGCTTTTTCCCGGCAATCCTGAGAAAATTAACAATGGTCCTCTGCCGGCCGACTTGTGTACCCGACCGGTGTGTGGCTTTGTTTCGCGGCCGACGGATAACCCGGCCGCGGTGAATGCCGTGCAGTTGAATATCGCTCTGCAACAACCTGAAAAGAAGCTGGCCCTATTCGGGTCGGCCGACCGTTACCTGCGGATGATCCGCGACACCTTCGGTGTCCAGGTCGTCGGACGGGATGACGAAGTCCGCCTGTCGGGAGAACCCGAGCAGGTCAGCAAAGCCGCCGCGGTGCTCGAACTGCTTCAGCGCACCCTGCGTCGGCAGGATTGGCTGAGCGTCGAGGACGTCGGGCAGGTGATCGGCCGCGCCGCCGACGATCACCGCCAGCGAACGGCCGATGAGATCGACGTTTACACCAGGGGCCGCTCGATCAAACCTCAGACCGCCGGCCAGCGCGCCTACGTCGATGCCATCCTGCACCACGACCTGACGTTCTGCATTGGCCCGGCCGGCACGGGCAAGACCTATCTCGCCGTCGCCGCCGCCGCCAGCATGCTCAAGCACGGCCATGCCAAGCGAATCGTGTTGGCCCGCCCGGCCGTCGAGGCCGGCGAACGGCTCGGCTTCCTGCCCGGCGACCTCCAGGCCAAAGTGAATCCCTACCTCCGTCCCCTTTTCGACGCCCTGCACGACATGATGGAGTTCGAGCAGGTCAAGCGATTCATGGTCAACGACATCATCGAGGTCATTCCCCTCGCCTTTATGCGCGGCCGAACCCTCAATGAAAGCGTCATCATCCTCGACGAGGCCCAGAACACCACCGCATCGCAAATGCTGATGTTTTTGACCCGGCTCGGCGGCGACTCGAAAATGATCGTGACCGGCGATGCCACGCAGGTCGATTTGCCCGACAACGTGCGCAGCGGACTGATCGACGCCATGGAGAAGCTTGCCGGAATCCGCGGAATCGCCATGATCCAACTTGAGCGCTCCGACATCGTCCGCCATCGTTTGGTTCAGAACATCGTTGACGCCTACGAACACAACGGGGATTTACCGGCGGATAGGGCTACGCCCTCCGCAAAGGATCGGCATTAATGTTCGGCTTTGGCAGAAACAATCTTCGCCGCTCGGCCATCCGGGAAGGCCGGTATGGCTACGAAGCCCGCTCGGCCGCCGGCGACGTCCCCACCCACGATCTGGTCCCTTCCCTGGCCATCGCCGCATGCTTTTGGCTGGCCGTCACCTGCTTCCTGCTTCTTCGCAAGGAAGTCGTGGCCTATCGGCCCGGGGAATACATCCCGCACGACATCGTCGCCCGGGTGGATTTCCAATTTTTCGACAGGGCGCGCTACGATCAGTTGATCGAATTCAAGCGTGACAGCGCCTTCCGCGCTTATCGCAGACTCCCCGGCGATCCCTGGGAAAAGATCGAGAATTTTCTTCTGGCGCTGCCGGAGACCATTCACGGCCGCCAGCCGCAGGAACTCGACCCGCCCCAGCGCGACGTGCTCGACAACGGCGCCATCACGGAATTGGAACAGGATCGAACGGGTTTGGATCGCCAACAATATGAAGAGAACGTTCGACGCTTCATCGGTTACGCCAGAACGCACCTGATGGCCGACGGTCAGCCGCTGGTAATCGTCCAGCAGTCTGATCGCGACCAGGAGAGCAATCTGGCGGCCCGGTTCCCGGGCCAGACGCGTCAAATCAAGCTGCTACCGCCGCCGCCCGACCCCCAGAACCCACAGACCGCCACCGGCGAGCCGCCAGCCTACATCGACATCGCCAACGCGTTCGGCCCCCAACTGCCCGAATCGTTCGCTGCCCGGCTTGAAGAAGCCGCCCGAGGCTTCGGCCTTGTTCTCGGCCCCAAAATCGGCCGCATCACGTTTGCGGAACTCGCCGCCAGCCCGACCTACCAATACGACGACCAGGCCACGCACGATCAGCAAAACCAGGCCGAGAGCACCGTCTCGCGCCCCGATGCCGTTGAATCCTACGTCCGTGACGCCAAGATCGTCACCGGCGGGACCATCCTCAGCGATCGCGACTTCGATCTCCTGCTGCGCGAGAACGCCGCTTATCAAGCGTCCCTGGCCAGCGACGTTTTTAGACTCTGGCAGAATCGGCTTGGGCTGGCGCTGGTGGCCGGCATCCTGACCTTCATCCTCGCCGCCTACGTCGCCCGCTACCAGCGCCGCTGCGTCCGCAACCATGCTCGGGCAACGGCCATGGCCGGCCTGCTGCTGGCCATGCTCTTGCTCACCCAACTGGCGGGAATCGGAAACAAGTCGCTGCTGATCTTCGGCATCGCGCCGACCATCGTGGCGGCGATGATCCTCACCATCGCCTACGACCAGCGATTCGCCTTCGGCGTCGCCACGGTTCACGCCATCATCGTCACCGCCGCTCTCAACCAGGGCCTGGATTCTTTCCTGGTCCTGTGGGTCGGGGTGCTCAGCGCCTGTTATCTGCTCGATGAGATCCGCACGCGCAGCAAGCTGATCGAAGTGGGTGGGTTCGCGGCGCTGGCGATGATCGTCGCCACCGCGGCCACCGGCGCCGTCGAAATGGAACCCATCCCGTTCATCGCCTCCAATTGCCTCTACGTGGGCGCCGCCGGATTGGCAGCGGGATTCGTCGTCCTGGGCATTCTGCCCTTCATCGAACGAGCCTTCCGCATCACCACGGGCATGACGCTGCTGGAACTGGCCGATGCCAGCCAGCCGCTTCTGCGCCGCCTGGCGCTGGAGGCCCCCGGCACCTACAACCACAGCCTGGGCGTCGCCACCCTCGCCGAGGCCGCCGCCGAGTCTATCAAGGCCAATTCACTCCTCTGCCGCGTCGCCAGCTATTACCACGACGTCGGAAAAATTCACAAGCCCGACTACTTCGTTGAAAACCAGATGGGCGGCGAAAATCGCCATCTCAATCTCAGCCCGACGCTCTCCCTCCGCATCATCCAGGCTCACGTCAAGGACGGCGTCGAACTGGCCAAGGAATACCGTCTTCCCACCAGCATTTTGCCCATCATCGAGCAACATCACGGCACCACGGTGGTGGAGTATTTCTACAGCAAGGCGGTTCGCCAGGGCGATCAGCAGCCCGACGTCAACTCCCCGCCAAGCGACGTCGAATTCCGTTATCCCGGCCCCAAACCGCGCAGCAAGGAAGCCGCCATCGTCATGCTCTGCGACATCGTCGAAAGCGCCTGCCGGTCGCTTGCCGAGCCCAACGCCAGCCGGCTCGAGGCAAAAGTCCGCGAACTGGCCAAGCTGCGGCTCGAGGACGGACAGTTCGAACAATGCGATCTGACCTTGCGCGATCTCGATCAAATCGAAAACGCGATCACCAAAACGCTTCTGGGCATCTATCATGGCCGAATCGTGTATCCCAGCGCCGAGCCCACGGCCCCGGCCGCCGGCGACGTCGCAACCCAGACCGCCTAAGACAACGTGGCATTGCAGTTGACCATCTTCGCCGCGGCAGCGCGGCAATGCGTCCCCGCCCTCCGCCGCGGATTGACGGGCGCTCACCGCATCCTCCGCTCGCCGCTGAATGAGCTTTCGCTGGCCATCGTGTCCGGGCCGCAGATGGCACTCCTCCACGGAAAGTTTCTTGGTCGAACCGGTCCCACCGACGTGCTGACGTTCGAGTTGGACCACGACGCCCGCGGCCGCGTGCTCTGCGGTGAAATCGTCGTCTGTTCCACCCTCGCCAAAGCTCGCGCCCGCCAGCTCGGGCATCCTTTGTGCCACGAGTTGCTGCTTTACGCCATCCACGGTTTATTGCACTTGTGCGCTTTCGACGATAGAATCGATTCGGCTTTCGCGGCCATGCACGCCAAGGAAGACGAGATTCTCACCCGTCTGGGGATCGGCCCGGTCTTTGCGCCGCGCAACGGAAGGCTTCGCCTCCACGCCGGAAGGCTTCGCCTCCACGCCGGAAGGCTTCGCCTCAGGAATGGAGTTCGGAAATGCCGCTCTACCTGACCATCGGCGGAGTGGCGCTCGCCTCGCTGCTGTCCTGCTTTTTTTCGACGCTGTCGTATTCCCTTCGGGAATTTTCGCGGGTCCGGCTGGCGGAATTCCTGGGCCGCCGCGACGCCGACCGCTGGTTTGAGCCCCTCACCGAAAACACCGCCGACCTGACGTTCCTCACCGCCATCTTCCGGCAGTTCTCGAACATTCTCATCTGGGTGCTGGTTTTCGCCTCGTTCGAGCAAACGCATTACGGCGCGCTGGTCCGCTACACGTTGACGGTATTGGTCGCCGGGGTGATCGCCGTCTTCGTCGCCGTCACGATCCCGCACGCCGCCGCCAGGTACGCCGGCGCCGAAATCGTCGGGTTCTTCGCGCCCGCGTTGAACGTGCTGCGCATCGCTTTTTCGCCGCTGGCCAAGCTGATGCACGGCACCGACGACGTGGTTCGCCGCGCCCTGGGCGCCGGCGAGGAACAGAGCGAATCGCAGATCGATGACGAAATTATGTCCGCCGTCGAGGAGGGGGAAAAGGAGGGCGTGGTCGACGAGCAGGAACGCGAGATGATCGAATCGGTCATCGAGTTCCGCGACACGACCGCCGGCCACATTATGACCCCCCGCCAGGACGTCGTCGCCATCCCCGTCGACGTCCCCCTCGAACAGGTTAAAAACGCCATCGAGGAATCCCGGCATTCCCGAATCCCCGTCTACGAGCAGGGCCTCGATCACGTCGTCGGCATCCTCCATGCGCGCGATCTCATCAAACTCCTCGGTCAGGCCGATCCCCAGTTCTCCGTCCGCCAGATCATGCGCCCCGCCATCTACGTCCCGGAAACCAAGTCGCTCAGCCATCTGCTCAGCGATTTTCGCCACCAGAAAGTCCACTTCGCCGTCGTTTTGGACGAGTACGGCAGCACGTCCGGCATCGTGACCATCGAGGACGTTCTGGAAGAACTCGTCGGCGAAATGTCCGACGAGCACGAAACCGACGAGCCCGCGATGCTGAAAAAATTTGACGATAAGACCGTTGACGCCGACGCCCGCATCCGCATCGAGGATTTGAATCGCCTGGCCGGCCTGAACCTGCCCGAAGACGCGGGATACGAAACCCTCGCCGGATTTCTCACCACGAGCCTGGCTCGAATCCCCGAAAAAGGCGCGGTTTATGAACACGACCGGGCGCGCTACACCGTGCTGGACGCCGAACCCCAGCGCGTCAAGCGCGTGAAGATCGAGATTCTCGCTCAGCCCGCGCCCAAACACACGTGACGTAGCCCCGGATGTACATCCCGGGGCTTCGAATGACGTGACCAGAAGATGCAACCGGTATAATATATGCGGCATTGAGGGAGACCCCATGAGACACCTGTTGTGCGGCATCCTGGCAACGGGCATCCTGCTGTCGCTTTCCAGTTCATGGGCTTTGGCGGACGGTGGATTTGCCCTGGCCGGCGAGAGCGGGGCAGTCCAGGTGCAATTCGCCGGCGGCGACACCGAGGTGGATGCGATCGCGAACGGCGTCAAGTTCTTCAGCAATGAGAATGATGTTCTGGACAAGTTTCCCGGCGAACTGGCCAATTTGAGTTTCACGCGACGGGCATTCGCGGCCCCGGCCGATGTCACCATCGACATTCCACCGGGAAGCACGGCCTATGTAATTGTCGGCGCCGGTTCAGGGGCCGCACGGTCGCGCGCTACGCTCACGTCCGCAGGCTGGAAGAAAATCGGCACACTTCATTTCACTGGCGACAAAACCAGGACCATGGAAGTCTACAGGGGGAGGTTCACCGAATCAGAGCACTTGACCATTCAAGGAGACGAGGGCTCCATCGGCACCATCGTGGCCGCCCGACAGCTAACTCTGTCAAAGCCGCCCCCGAACGACGAAAACCCAAAGGCGGAGCCTTCTCAAAACGACGCCCCGTCCAACGTCGCGCTGCAAAGCACCGATCCGGATGCGCCGGCAGTGCGGATTTCCAGATTGCAGGCCTCTATCAAGATGTTATGCGTTTTGGAACAGCCGAATGGCGACGCGCTTGGCTCGGCGACGGATTTGATCCTGACGGTTGCGCCGGGATCGCCGAAGGACGATGCCATACCGGTGACGTTCGCCATTCCCGTGGGCAAGCAAATGAACATGGTGCTCGGCGACGTGGCCCGGGCGATCGACGCCAAGTATCCCAGGCTCGTGGCCCGCAGGCTCGAGTTTTCGTTTGAAGACAGATCCAACTACGACGGCCCATCGGTCGGCGCGGCGCTGGGAACGCTGATTCTGTCGGTGATTCAGGGCTTCGACATCGATCCGCAGTTTGCAATTACGGGAGATGTCAGCGCGGAAGGCAAAATCCGCGTCATCGGCGGAGTCGGAGCCAAGTTGCGCGGCGCCAAAGACGCCGGGTGCACGCTGGTTGCCGTGCCGAATGAAGATTTGGAGGAATTGGTCGACGCGGTGATCTTCAACGGCGTCAGCGAGATAACGAGCATTCAGGTCATCGGAATCTCAACGCTGGACGACGCCGCCGCGATCGCCCGTATCGACCGCGATCCCAAAGAGGACGAGGCGATCAAACTATTCAGCGAGATTCAGCCGTCGATGCAAGCATCTGGCAAATACCTTCGCAGCGATGACGCTCAGAACAAGCTCAAGCACGTCACGGAACTGGCGCCGAATCATCTTTCGGCCAAGCTGCTGCTTCAGATGGCGCAGCACAAGTTGCGGCAGAGGCTCACCCCCTGGAGCTTGGGAATTTATCGCTCATTCAGCCTCACCGTTCTCCCCTCGTCCGGTGAAAATGTTATTCGACGATTTGTCTCAGCGGAGTCGGGATTGCTGGATTGGCCTCACTTTCGTCGTAGGC
>Ga0187867_10002106_pt1 | contig 16711 bp, 11 predicted proteins | sample June2016WEW_13_1_FD_132976 | JGI IMG/M metagenome (GOLD analysis project Ga0187867, IMG submission 132976) | Peatland microbial communities from SPRUCE experiment site at the Marcell Experimental Forest, Minnesota, USA - June2016WEW_13_10 | ecosystem: Environmental > Terrestrial > Soil >...
ACGGTCGTAGAGGTCGTTGAGGAGGCTGAGGAAATCCTCGGGATCCTCGTCGAGCAGGAGGTGTTGGTTGGCGCGCAGGCCGTGGAGGAGCCGATTGCGGCTAGATGCAGCCTTACCTTCGGCAGTGCGCGGGCCGGTCGATTTTTTGGCGTTCTCACGGTTGGCTTGGATCTGGGCCTCGGTGGGGGTGCGGGATTCCTTCGTTTTTTCCATGATTATATTAGCGGGCGTGGATGGCCCGGTCCTTCCGCTTATATGCTAGGGGAGGGGGTTTGGGGAGTTAGGCGGCGGTATACGCAAGTGCTTGACAGAGTTGGGGCGGAATTTTTTTTGGGGCTGTGAATGGGGGCGCGACACGGTTCGCCTAGGCGAGCTCCGCTCGCCTGTTCCGGCAGGAGTGCCGACACGGCACGCACGAGTGCGTGCGCCACGAGAGCTGTCGCGGGAAATGTCCAACTACACGTCGTAATAGAGCGCGAACTCGTAGGGATGCGGCCGCAACCGGATGGCATCCGCTTCGTTCTTGCGCTTGTAGTCGATGAACGTCTCGATCAATTCCTCGGTGAAGACGTCGCCCTTCATCAGGAAGCCGTGATCGTCTTCCAGGCAACTGAGGGCTTCTTCGAGCGAGGCCGGCATCGACGGCACGTTGCGCATTTCTTCCGGCGAAAGATCGTAGATGTCCTTGTCCAGCGGTTCGCCGGGATCCATCTTGTTGGCGACGCCGTCCAGGCCGGCCATCAGCATGGCCGCGAAGGCCAGATACGGATTGGCTGCCGGATCTGGCGGGCGGAACTCCACGCGCTTGGCTTTGGGACTGGCCGAATACATCGGAATGCGGCAGGCCGCCGAACGGTTCCGGCGCGAGTAAGCCAGGTTCACCGGCGCTTCGTAGCCCGGCACCAGCCGCTTGTAGCTGTTGGTGGTCGGCGCGATGATGGCCGAAAGCGCCCGCGCGTGTTTCAACAAGCCGCCGATGTACCACAGCGCCAACTGGCTCAAACCCGCGTAGCAGTCGCCCGCGAACAGGGGCTTGCCTTCCTTCCAGATGCTCTGATGCGTGTGCATGCCGCTGCCGTTATCGGCGAACAAAGGCTTTGGCATGAAGGTCACGGTCTTGCCATACTGGTTGGCCGTATTCCGGATGATGTATTTGTACAGCATCATGTTGTCCGCGGACTTCACCAGCGTGTCGAAGCGCTGGTCGATCTCGCACTGGCCGCCGGTGGCCACTTCGTGGTGATGGCATTCGATGTGCAAACCGCACTTGATCATGGTCTGCACCATCTCGCTGCGCAGATCCTGGTAATGATCGGTGGGCGGCACCGGAAAGTAGCCTTCCTTATAGCGCGGCCGGTAGCCCAGGTTGTCTTTCTCGCGGCTCGAATTCCAGCGGCCTTCGTCGGCGTCGATGAAATAGAAGCCGGAATGCTGGTTCTGGTCGAAGCGTATGTTGTCGAAAATGAAAAACTCGGCTTCGGCGCCGAAAAAAGCGGTATCGCCCGCGCCCGTGTTCTTCAAGTGCAGTTCGGCCTTCTTAGAGATCCAGCGCGGGTCGCGCTCGTAGTGCTGCTTGGTGATGGGGTCGATCACGTCGCCGATCATCACTATGGTGGGCGTTTCAGCGAACGGATCCATGAACGCCGTCGTGGAATCCGGAATCAGCAGCATGTCGCTTTCGTTGATGGCGGCCCAACCGCGAATGCTGGAGCCGTCCATGCCGAAACCTTCTTCGAAGCTGCTTTCCGTCAGTTCGCTAATAGGGTAGGAAACGTGGTGTTGCAGGCTAGGGATGTCGGTAAAGCGGAGGTCCAATTGCCTGGCGTCGTTTTTCTTTGCGTATTCCAACACTTCTTGCGGATTCATGCTTCCTCCAATGGGGAGTGGGTACGTGGAAATGCTTTAAGTAGACCGTCTAGCATAGCGAAACCGCAAGGCCGCGGTCAAGCGCCGGAATTGCCGCAAATTGTGCGATTTTCCGGTTCAGAAGTTTGCCGACATTGCGGACGAGGCTGGCGGTGATTCAAATCATTCTAATGTCGTGCACCTGGTCCCCATCCCATCCCATGCGGGCTTTTCGGAATGAACCGGTATAGAATAGTTTTGGCTCTGTTTGACCATTTATCGGAGATGTAACGTGGACCAGACGCTTTCGCGCGCCGGCAATCCCGCGGCCGATTTCAACCGCGCCCTGCACTGCTCGAGCGACGCCGACGCCTTCGACAGCCTGTTACGCGCCGCCGAGGGCGGCTGCCTGCGCGCCCAGTTCCTGGTGGGCCTGGCCTATCACACCGGCCGCGGAGTGGCGGTGGATTACGCGCGCGCCGGGGCCTGGTACCGGGAGGCCGCCGGCAGCGGCGACGGACACGCCATCGCCAACCTGGGAGTGATGAGTCTGCTGGGCCAAGGCACGCCGGCAGACGACGTGAACGCCTACACCTGGGTTCAATCCGCCGTGGGACTGGGTCACGAGTGGCTGCGCCCGGCGCTCGACTGGCTGGAGCGGCGCGTTACAGGCCGCGAGGCCGGCGACAGCGACGGTATCCTCGCCTCGATTTCGCCGGAAACCCCGGCCTTCCGCGCCTGCACACGTCCGGACTGCGATCACGCCCGCTGCAACGTGGCCTAAATCCTATGCGCAAGGTTCCATTTCAACAATCCGTGAAGATCATCGGGCGCGGCTCGCTCAACTGGCTGGCCGACCGCCCGATCGTGGTATCGTTCGAAGTCACCGATTCCTGCACGTGCGACTGCCGCCACTGCGACCACGGCGGACCGCGCGACGACTCGCACAATCTGCGCCCCAGCGAGTACCGCCGTTATATGCAGGCGTTGGGTCCTTGCGTGGTCCAGGTTTCCGGCGGTGAGCCCCTGCTCCGGCCCGACCTGCTTGAGATCGTGCGGAACATTAAGGATCGCTCGGGCCTGCCGTACACCATCCTGGTATCCAGTTGGTCGCTGATGACCGCCGAACTGTACCTCAAGCTGCGCGAGGCCGGCGTGGACCAGTTCTCCGTCAGCCTGGACTTCCCGGATGATCGGCACGACTACTTCCGGTGCTATCCCGGCCTCTACGGCCAGTTGGAGGACCTCATCCCGCGGCTGGCCCGGCTCGGCTACGACGATATCGTGCTCAACTCCTGCATCACCAGCGAGAACCTGGAGGAGATCGACGCCATCGCCGATAAGGCCCGCGAGTGGGGCGTCAACCTCTGTTACAGCGCCTACTCGGCCCGCCGCACAGGCTGCCGCGACCTTCTCCCGGTATCGCCCGGGCAACTCGCCGCGATCAACATGCAACTGGACCAGGTGGAGGAGCGCCGCGATCACACCAACTGGATCGTCAACAGCCGAAGCACGCTGGATGCGACGCGCCGCTACTTCGAAAGCTCGGGGATGCCCGGTTGCAAGGCGGGCCACCGCTTCCTGGTGGTGACGGCGGACGGCGCCCTGCAGCCTTGCTCCATGCAGTTCCACCGTTATGCGCTTGAAGAGCGTGGACGCATGATCGGCGAGTTCAGCCGGCACAACGCGTGCGATGAGTGCTATGTCTCGATCCGGTCCTATCTGGATAAGAGCTTTCCGCAACTGTTGTGGGAAAATGTCGCCGGATTCTTCTCCGTCAAGGCGTAGGATTTTAAGCCGCCTGAAAGGCGGCTGCGGGCAACATTGCCCGCCCTCCTTTAGTGCGTGAGCGGCTTCCACTTTTCGAGGAAAGCGCGGACGTCTTCCGGACCGATTTTTACGGTCGATTCGAACTCGCCGCCTTTCTGGGCGAACACGACTGTTCCGTCCGGATCGAGGACCGCCAGGCTCGGCACTCCCTTATCCAGGGCCACGCCCAGGCGCGCGGCGAGGTCCTGATTGTCCTTCCCCTCGTCGCCGATGCTGATATGCACGACCACATAGTTGGCATTCACCAGCGGCGCGAATGCCGCGGAGCGGAACGTGGTGTCCAGCACGTGGCAGTCGTAGCACCAGTTAGCGCCGAAAACCGCCAGTACGCGCTTGTGCTCTCTGGCTGCCGTTTCCATTGCCGTCTTCAACTCGGCCTGTGCCTCGCGGGGTTCGGAGTATAAATCGGCGTTGGGCGTCGCCGGTTGCGGCAGGCGGCGCGCCGCGTTAGGGGAGAATTCGCTGCGACGCGTGGCGGTGATGCGCCAGCCATCCGGCTCTTGCGTCCAGACCTGCACCATGGAGGCGACCAAGTTCTGGCCGGTACTGTTGGCCTCCATGCGTAAAAGCAACCGCATTTTACCCGGGGCTGCTGTAATCTGCAGCACCTTGGGATTGAACGCCACTACACTCGATGAGCTCAGACCAGCCCAAAAGTGCAACTCGTCGTCCAGGTGGTCGAGTTTTTCCTTGCCTACTTGCGCCACCGCGGGAGGATTGACGCTATATAGACGAGCCAGAGCCGCCCGATCACCCGCCGCCACGGCCTTCTTCCACTCCTCGAAAGGCGAGAATGAACCGGTCTTCGACGCAGCCAACAACTGCCAGACGATACCCGCCGCGATCAGAACGCGATGCAGTGACTTCATGTGGCTCACTTCACTTCGTAGCCCACGAACTGCTCCAGCATCACGTTGCCCTTGTACTCCATCTCCTGGTGAATGCCGATCTTCGAGGTGTAGTAGGCATGCGCGGTGGCATGCTTCAACTCGCGAAAGAAAACTTCTTCCGGGGCCTTGGGGTTCATCTCGTTCTTCGCCATGCGCGTCAGCACCGCAACGCGCTCGCCCGGACTGGCTTCCATGAACGCGTGTCCGTGCATTTTCCGGGATAGGTCTTCGACCGACTTCAGGCCATTGCGCCAGTCGTCGCGCTCTTTGGATTCGAACGCTTCCGCGACGTGCGCATCGATGTACGCGGCCACCTGCGCGGCGCGTGCGCCAGGCGAGTGGTCGTCGGCCGGGATAATCATTTCCGACATTTCGTCGAGCAGGGCGAACTCGGCGGGCGTGAAAAACCTGGGCGCATCGGCGACGGCGAACGCCGCCGGAACAGCCATGGCAGCGCCCGCGCCGATACGGATCAAATCGCGGCGATTGATTTCGTAAGACATCAGACGTTCCCCTTTCTCATTTCTTCGGCCAGGTGATCGCAGGAGCGCCAGCACAGCGCCATGATGGTCCAAGTCGGATTCTGGCACGATGCGCTCACGTGCGTGCTGCCGTCCACCACCAGCAGGTTCTTGACATCGTGCGACTGCTGGAACTGGTTGACCACCGATTTCTTCGGATCGGCGCCCATGCGCGAGGTGCCCAATTCGTGGATGGAATAGCCCTCGGTCAGGATATCGCGACTCACGTTCAGCACCTGGATACCGGCGGCTTCGAACATTTCGCGCGCCGAATCGGCCATGTCCTTGGCCATCTTCTTTTCGTTGTCGCCGAACTTGATGTGGAAGCGCAGCACCGGAATGCCCCAGCGGTCCTTGACCTGGGGATCGAGTTCCACGTAGTTGTCGTAGCGCGGCAGCACCTCGCCGAATCCGCCCATGCCGATGAAGGCGCCGGCATAATCGCGCACGGTTTTCTTATAGGCGGAACCGAAGCCGGGCGTACCGTAGGCGTTGTCGGGGAACATACCGGTTCCGCTGCCGCCTTCGAATCCATAGCCGCGGAGGAACTTCGGGTTGCGATCCGTCAGGTTGCGGAAGCGCGCCAGGTAGAAGGAGCCGGGGCGCCCGTCGTCGAGTGTGCGCGGCTTGCCCACCAACTCTTGGTCCAAGCCGTACACGCCCGGTCCCATCAGGTGCTCGCAGAAATTGTGGCCCACGTGGCCGCTGGAGTTGCCGATGCCGTTCGGATACAGGCTGGATTTCGAAAGCAGCATCAGGCGCGCGGACTCCAGCGTGGAGGCGGCCAGCAGCACCGCGCGCCCCTGGGCTGTGTACGTCTTGCCCGTTTCGGTATCGATGAACGCGACACCGCTGGCTTTGCCGGTGTCCTTGTCGACAGTGACCTCGGAAACCGTGGCATTGGTGCGGAGCGTCAGGTTGCCGGTTTCGAGCGCGGGATAAATCAGCCCGGTGGGCGAATCGAAGGCCGCGTGGATATCGCAGCCTCCCACGCGGCGATCGCAGGCGCCGCGCCCGTAACAGTGGACGCGGTACTTGTTGTGCTTGAGGCCGTCGGTGGTGACGCCGGCGCGATAGGGGGTGAGCACGCGCCCCATTTTCTGCAGGCTCGCGCGCAGTTTGACCTCGGCGGGGTTCAGGCGGACGGCGCGCTGGAAGATGCTGTCGGGCAGGTAGGGCAGGTTTTCCTTGTGGCCCGAGATGCCGAGGTACAGATCGACTTTGTCGTAGTAGGGCGAAATATCCGCGTAGGAAATGGGCCAATCCTCGCCGTAACCGTCGCGCGTGGCGGCCTTGAAATCGTAGTCCGAAAGGCGCAGCGCCAGACGGCCCCAGATATTGGTCTTGCCGCCCAGGCAGCGGGCGCGTACCCAGGCGTACTCGGTGCCGGTATAGGGATGATCCTTCTCATCCACCACGATGTTCTTGGCGTAATCCGATCCGGAGCCGTCCTCGACGTAGGAATAGACGTGCTTGTAGGGCGATCCCTGGGCGTAGGGTGGTTTGCGGATGGTGTATTCGCGGCCGGAAAGGGCGTGCGAATCGGGCGGCATGTTGCCGCGGCGAGGATGGTCGTAGGGCCACTCCATGGATTTCAGCTCTTTGTTGATGTTGAGCTTCTGGCCGGCTTCGAGCAGCAGCACTTTCATGCCGTGCGAAGTGAGAACGTGCGCGGCCATGCCGCCGGCTGCGCCGGAGCCCACTACGATGGCGTCGTAAGTTTTACGGAGATCGACTTCGTCGGACATATCCATTAAGCCCTCTGCGTGCGTATATTTTCATAGTAGAACACCAGTGGGGCACCGTCGAAAGAGCACGCCTTTTAGGCGGCCAGAGCCGGCTGAAAGCCGGCTGCGGGCAAAATTGCCCGCCCTCCACGTGGTCCAGCCGCGAAGTCAACAGTCATAGGCCGATCTCGCCGCATCTCCGTGCTACATTGTAGAATCTAAAATTCAGATGCGAAACGTACTGATCATAGGCTCCGGCTGCGCTGGGAATACGGCCGCGGTGTATGCGGCGCGCGCCAATTTGAAGCCCCTGGTGGTTTCGGGAAAACACGCCGGCGGGCAGTTGTCGATGACCACCCTGGTGGAAAATTTTCCTGGTTTTCCGGAAGGCGTCAACGGCCCCGACCTGGTCGAGAACATCAAGAAGCAAGCCGAGAATTTCGGCGCGGAATACGTGCATGGCGACGTGCTGGACACCGACCTGTCGCGCCGTCCGTTCCGTATCGACGTGGAAGGCGAATGGATCGAAGCGCGCACGGTGATCGTCGCCTCGGGCGCGTCGGCGCGCTGGCTGGGTCTGGAATCCGAGCAAAAGCTCATCGGCCATGGCGTCAGCTCGTGCGCCACCTGCGACGGCTTTTTCTATCGGGGCAAGAAGATCATGGTGGTGGGCGGTGGCGATTCGGCGATGGAAGAAGCCAACTTCCTCACCCGCTTCGGCTCGGAAGTGGCGCTGGTGCATCGGCGCGATGAGTTTCGGGCATCCAAGATCATGCTGGATCGCGTGCGGCACAATCCCAAGATCAAGCTTTTCACCAATACGGTGGTGGAAGACGTTTTCGAACCGAGCCAACACCTGGTCACCGGCGTGCGATTGAAAAACATCGCCACCGGCGCAGTGTGGGAGCAGGAAGTGGACGGCTTTTTCGTGGCCATCGGACACATCCCCAACACTGCTGTTTTCAGGGGGCAGATCGACACCGACGCCGACGGTTACATCGTTTCGAAAGGCGGCGCACGAACCAATATTGCGGGCGTGTTTCATGCCGGCGACGTGCAGGATCGCGCCTACCGGCAGGCCATCACCGCCGCCGGAGCGGGCTGCATGGCGGCCATGGAAGCGGAGCGGTACCTGGAAGCGGAGGGGCATTGATGATTGAACGATTGAGTCCGCCGGGCGTGCCGGCGCCGCGCGGGCCTTATTCGCCGGCGGTGCGCGCGGGCGATTTTATTTTCGTATCGGGGCAGGTGCCGGTGGACCCGGCTACCAACCAGGTGGAGTTGGGCGATATCCGCCACGAAACGCGGCTGGTGTTGACGAACATCAGCCGGATTCTGGAAGGCTGCGGCGCGTCCATGGCCGATGTGGTGAAATGCTCCGTGTTTCTGGCCGACGGCCGGGATTTCGGCGCCATGAACGAGGTTTACGCGGAGTTCTTCGGCGAGCACAAGCCGGCGCGCACGACCGTGGCATGCCAGTTTGCGATGCCGGGGCTGAAGGTGGAGATCGACTGCATCGCGTATAAGCCATAGTGTGGTGTCGGCAAGAGCAACTGGCGGTCCCTGCGGGAACCTCTCTGGCGCCAGAAACCAGCGCCAGGCGACCGCAGGAGTGCGGTCGCGGCAGGCACGAGTGCCTGCGCCACGTCGTAATCAACGATTTGCGCCAAGGTTTCTGGAGAGTGCCGACACGGCACGCACGAGTGCGTGCGCCACGTAGTTACTTCTTCTGCGGCTGCGACCACGGCGGCACGATGTGGTTGACGCGCGCGTAAGCGATCGACTAGCCCAAATGCTCGCCGAGATGCTCGTCCAGGTGAATCAGCAGCGCCCGAATGGTCGCTATCCGGCAGCTTGCGGATCGTTTGCGCCTTGGTCTTGACGGCCCTCTCGGCGGCAAAGATCTCGGGCATCTCGAAGCCGCGCTTCATGTAGATGACGGCCAGATCGTGCGCCGCGCCGGCCGGCGGCTTCACTCCGGCATACGAACAGAACTTTCTCCTGTGCGGGCAGAAACGCCCGAGCAAGCAGCAAGCCGGCCGTTAACATGAGAATTCGCATGTTTCGTCTTATACCATGACGGTCCAACGCAACGGCCTACCGGGCGCGCTCTTGCCGTGCAGTTCGATCGCGCCGCCGGCAGATCGGGCCACGGGCATGGTGGCTCCGTTGACCTTGGCTCGCGTCAGGCGGCGCGCTTCCTCATCCGCCAGCGTGACCCGGATGCGCCATTCTCCCGGCTTCGATGGCGCGTACCACCCTTCGTAGCCGGCCGGCCCTTTTACCAAGCCCAGCAGCGGCGAATCGAAGCGATAGGATTCCAACGGCAGGCGCGGGGCCAGATCCACTCCGTCCGCAGTGAAATCGATGCCAAGCAGCTTGGCCGCCGAATACAGCGTGCAGGCGTGCGAATGCAGATTCCCGATGGGAAAGTCCGTGTAGTGCAGAAAGCCGCTGTTCACGGTTTCGCCAGGATGCTTGCTCACCGTGGAGTTAAGCGTGTCCGGGCCGCTCCAGGTGTTGTACCAGATATCCGGATACACTTCGGCATGCCGCGCCAGTGTGTTCTTCTTCCACTCGTCCCACGCCATGGCGGGGTTCACCTGTGCCAGCGCCCAAACCAACGTGGCGTTGAGCGACGGCCAGATGCCGCCGCTGACGGACGTGCCCGGCTCGGCCAGGGCTTGCGAGGCGGTATCGGGACTCTGATTCATCTGCATCGCGCCGATCGGAGAATCGCGCCGCAGCAACTGATCCATGGTGGCGATCAGTTCCCTGGTCTGCTGCGCGCCGGTCACTCCGCCAATAATCGCCCACGGCTGCGGCTCCAGCCACAGGCCTTTTTCGCCGAGCCATCCCACGGCAGGGCCGAGCCAGGCCCGCCGCATCCATTTGCCGGTCCATTGGGCGCGCGCCGCTTCGCGGTGCTCACCGGCTTTCCGCCGCGCGTGCGCGATTGCCGCGGCGTCTTCGCCGGCATACGCCAGCATGCGCGCGTAATCATCGAACACCCACGCCGCCATGGCGGAGTTCAGGACGCTTTCGCCCTTGGCCACGGTCTCCTTCATGGCGCGCTGGCCCCAGAACGCGACCAGCGCGTCGTTCCAGTCGTCGTTGAGCATGCGCATGACGCCATGATCGCCCACGCCGACATCTTCCACCAGGTGCTTGTAGCAACGCGCCAACAGCTTGCGCACGGGCTCCCGTCGCGCCACCGGACCTCGCAGCGGCCACGTGGAAATTTCTTCGTCGAGGAAGGCGGTGTCGCGCGTGGCGAGCACATATTCGCTGGCTGTCCACAGCAGCCACAAAGGCATGTCGCTGGAGTTATCCATGGCCGCCGGCATGATCGTGCCGTGTCCCACGATGCCATACGGAATGGAGCCATCCGCACGAAGCTCCTTCAGCGTGTAGCGCAGAATCTGCTTGACGATTTCAGGATCGCTTAACAGAAACGGCAGCGCGTGTTGCAGCGGATCGCGCGCGGCGCCCTGGAATCCCATCGAGTATTGATAGGTGCCGCCTTGCGACAGAATATGCTCGCCGAAGAAATCGTCGTAAGTGAGGCTGCTGCGCAGGTAGTAGTAATGCCAGGCAGTCTCGCGCCGCACCCAGGGCTCGGCCTTCGTTTCGAAGCGCAGGCCTGTGCTCTTCCACTGTTGGCTCGAATCTCGCCAGACGGTCGCGGCCGCGCTCCGGTATTTGGCGACGAGCGGCTCCGCTTCGGTCCCCTTTGGAAGATAGCCGTACAGGAAATAGAGGGTGCGCCGCTCTCCGGGCGCAAGTGCGAACTTGCGCTCCAGGATCAATCCGCTTTCCGGCCCGCCGGCCGCGAGGCTGCCGTCGAGTTCCGCGCCTTCCGCGCCGAAGAAACTCTTGGCGCTGGTGGTAAATCCGTCGGCGGGTGCATCCAGCGACACTAGAAACGTGGGCGGAGGATTCAGATCGTCGAAGGCCGCTTCCGGCGCCGGCTCTTCGATGGCCGCCAGAAATGGATTGGGCCGCGTCGCCAGGTTCGCCTTCATGCGCTGAAACAGCTCGTCCTCCTTGGGATCGCGGCCCATGAACTGCTTGCTCTCCAGCAAGCCGGCATTCGCGCCCAGGACGCTAAAGCGGTGCGTGAAACGATCGCCGAACTTGCGCCGCAGTTCCACCGCGCTGCCGCCGCCGAACTGTTCGATGAAGGCGCGGAACGAGAACTGATAGACCTGGCATCCCCAATACTCGATCCAGCGCAGGTTCGCGCGCGATTGCGTGTGATTGGAGATGGTCGCCTGCGAGAGCAGCACCGGATCGTCGCCGAAGGGCGCGATAATCGCCTGGTCGACGGAGTAGTCGGCGCTGGCGACCTTCTTGCGAAAGTAGCCTACGCCGAATATCCGATCGAAGCCGGGAGTACCGCCCGTATAAATCGTGCGCAGCGTTTCCGTCCCATCGGTGAGGTAGCCGATCCCCCCGCCGAATTGGCTTCGCTCGGGCGAATAGGCGTTCAGGAACTTTGGCGCACCTTCATCCTGGCGCACCTGCACATGGCCATAGTTGGAGACGATGGCGATCAGCCGGTCGTTGCCTACCTGGTGCACGTGATCGGTGGACGAGAGAATCCCGGGGCCAACCTTGGTGACGGCTTTCGGGTCGTGAATCTGGTCGCAAGTGTAACGGAAAGCGGGAAGGCCGAATTCGTCTTCGATCCATTCGCCGAAGGAACCCGATCCGTAAGGCTTCCGATGGGCGCTCGATTGCGCCGCCAAAGCTGCGGCGACGGTCGAGCCGCACGCTGCCACAAACTGTCTGCGGTCAATGGGCATGGTGATAGCGTAACGCAGGCACTCCGCGTATCGCCGCTCACCGGACGGGAACACTCCACCGCGATCTTTCCTGCGCGTACCTCTCCTGAGGCGCGTCGAGAACCTCCCGCATCCGCGCCAGAAAGTGCGCTTCGGAAAACTGCTCCGCCCAGGCCTGCAACTCGCGCGGACGAACCTGCGATTCCACACGCTCAAAGCGGTCGAGCGCCTCGATCAAGTGCGCTTCGTCGGGCTCATCGAAGAAGACACCGCCGAGCGGACCGGCAGCCGGCACGCTTTCCAGTGTCCCGCCGCGGCCCAGGGCCACCACCGGCTTACCGCTGGCCAGCGCCTCCACCGGAGCCATCCCAAAGTCTTCCTCACCTGGCACGATCAGCGCGCGTGAGCGGGCCAGCAGATCGCGTAATTCGTTGTCCGGGACACGCCCGCAGAATTCGATGCCGGGCGCGGCCAGGCGTTTCAAGTGCTTGAATTCCGGCCCGTCGCCCACTACCCGCAAGCGCCGTCCCAGCCCCGCGAACGCGCGCACCGCGACATCCACGCGCTTGTAAGCCACCAGTTCCGACACCACCAGGTAGTAGTCTTCCGGCTCGCGCCAATAGCAGCTCTCCACGGCCACCGGTGGATGCACCACGCGCGCATCCCGCCGCCAGGCTCGCTGGATGCGGCGGCGGACGTTATCGCTGTTTGCGACGAATTCATCCACGCGCGCGGCGGAGGCGAAGTCCCAGAGCCGCAGATAGTTACTCACTGGCGCGAACAATGCGCGCTTCCATGCCGGCAGCCACTCCTGCGCATAGGCGGGATATAAGTCCCAGATGTAACGCATGGGAGTATGGCAGTAACAAATGTGTCTCGTGGACGAAGACGTGAGAACGCCCTTGGCCGGTCCCGATTCGCTGCTGATCACCAGATCGTAGGCGCGCAAATCGAACTGCTCGAGCGCCACCGGCATGAGCGGCAGCAGTTGGCGGTAGTGCCGCCGCAGCGGATTGAGGAAAGAGGCCGTGACGTTGTGACGCCGGATTTCGGGGCTGACCGCGCTTGGATCGTAGAACAGTGTAAAAATATCGGCGTCCGGCAAGAGCCGGCAGAGTGACTCCAACACCTTCTCGCCGCCGCGCCAGTTCAACAGCCAATAATGTACGATTGCGGCTCGCATCCCCATTCAGCATAACCGCTCGAAACGCGCTGCGCGAGTTCCTGCGCATGTTTTTACTCTTCTTACTTATCTGCGTATGTTATTAGTCGAATAGATGCCTGGAACTAACGCCGTCGAGAGCCAAGTCAACGATCCATTGCTGTACCGGGCGCCGCTGCCCTACACCGGCCGCTATTATCCATACGGATTTCCGGTGGATGTCGCGAGCGACATGCGCGAAGTGCTGGATGCCGCCCAGGAGAGCTTCGGCACGTATGCTCTCCGGTTCGACCGGCCGCCCCTTCGCCTGCATGTGCTCACCTCCGAGGGATGCGGCAACCGGCCGCCTGAGCCCGTGCTGCGCGGCCAGCGCCATTTGCAGACGTGGGTGTCGGACCGGGAGAATTTCGCGGTGATCGACTGGCGGGAGCGCTTCGGGTATTCCTGCGTCACGCGCGCCACTGTGGCGGACCGGGTCTTTTTCCGCTGGCATTTCTTGGATGCGCCGATTTACATGTTGTTGGAGCTGAACTATATGACCTCCCTGCATGCCGCCTGCGTGGCCTGGGAGGGTGCCGGCGTATTGATATTCGGCGATTCCGGTGTGGGTAAGAGCACGCTGACCTACGCCTGCGCACGCCGGGGGTGGACGTATATCTCGGACGATGCCAGCACCGTCGTCCGGCACGGCGGCCGAACCTTGATTGGCGAGCCGCACCATTTCCGGTTTCGCGCGGAGGCGCCGGACCTGTTTCCGGAATTGCGCGGACACACCGTGGGCCGCGAACTGGATCGAAAGCCCACCATTGAGGTATTTACCGCGGATCTGCCCATTCGCACGGCGCCGGAATGCCGCATCGATCACATTGCGTTCCTCGACCGCCGCCAGGGCATCCGCGCAGGCATGACACGGATCGGCAAAGAAGAAACAATGGAACGTCTGCTGAGCGCCATGCCCCTGTTCGATCCCGCGTTGGACGACGCGCGGAGCGAGGCGGTCGAGTCGATTGCGGAAGCGCCGGCATTCGATTTGCGGTATTCCGATTTTGAGGAAGCTGCGCTGCTGCTGGAGCAGGTGGTGCGGGCCGGAGGTGCTGCATGATCCCGTGGCCAGAGCCGGCTGAAAGCCGGCTGCGGGCAGAATTGCCCGCCCTCCAATTGGTTTTCATCATCTTCGCCACCCTCGCTACGTTCGTCCAGTACGCATCCGCGCAAGTAGCCTCGGCCAGCATCCTGGGCACCGTGGTAGACGAATCCTCCGCGGTCGCTCCCGGCGCAACCGTCACCGCGCGCGAAGAAAACACCGGGTTCACCCGCAGCACGGTTACAAATTCCGAGGGCAGCTATGCCATCGAAGCGCTGCTGCCCGGCTGGTATACGGTCACCGCTATCAAGCAAGGCTTCCGCGGGACGACCGCCGAACACGTCCAGTTGACCGTGAGCCAGAAAGCCCTCCTCGACCTGAAGCTTTACATCGGGGAAGGACGCGAGAGCGTCACCGCCACCGGCACAGTTTCGCCGGTGCAAACCAATGACGCCTCCACGGGCTATTTGTTCGACTCCCACACGGTGGACGAACTGCCGCTCGCCACGCGCAACATCGTGGCTTTGGTGACCCTCGGGCCGGGCGCCATCCCGCGCCAGTTGGGCGGCTTCACGCACGACGTGGTCAACGACGTGCAACAGGGCTCGCGCGGCTCGGTGGCTTTCAACCCGCCCATCAACGGAAGCCGTTCCACCATGAACGCATTCGAGATCGATGGCGCAGATGACACCGATCGCAACGCGTTCGCCATCGCCGTCTATCCGCCGCTGGAGTCGGTGGAGGAACTGCGCGTGCAGACTTCGTCCGCAGCCGCGGAATTCCCGCAAGCCGGCGGCGGATCCATCGATGTGGTCACCCGCTCCGGCACCCGGCAGTTCCATGGCAGCGTTTTCGAGTATCTGCAAAACGAAGCCCCCGACGCTCGCAATTATTTCGACGATCCCACCATGGCCGCGCCCATCGTGCGCCAGAACCAGTTTGGCGGGTCGTTGGGCGGTCCGGTGCCCGTGGCGAACACGTTCTTTTTCGCCACCTATGAAGGCCTGCGATCGAAAATCGGCAGTCCGGTGCAGAGCCTGGTCCCGCCCGCGCAGTTGCGTACCGGCAACTTCACCGGCCAGGACATCATCTACGATCCCCTGACCCTGGATTCGACCGGCGCGCGCGTGCCATTCCCCGGCGATCAGATCCCGGCCATGCGTATCGATCCCATCGCCGCCAATTTCCTGGCTCAATACGAGCCGCTGCCCAACCTGAACAATGGCGACGGGAACAACTACGTGGACCAGACGCCCAACACCGGCCGGAACGATGCCTTCTCCACCCGAATCGACCATCAGTTCAGCAATCAGAGCCAACTCAGCGGACGGTATACGTACAACGGCGAGCAGAATATTATTGCGGGATCCTTCCCACTGCGTCCCACTGACGAGAGAGTGCGAGCGCAGCAGGCGGCCTTGAGTTACACCTACTCTGGCGCGTCATGGTTGAATGAAGCGCGGTTTTCCTTCACCCGCATGAGCATGTACGATACGCCGGAGAGCGCATTCCAAACCAATGTGATCCAGCAACTGGGCGTCGAGGGCCTCACCAGCAGTCCGGCGAATTATGGGCTGCCTTACTTCCAATTAGCCGATTATTCCCTGGTCACCGACGATCCCACGCTGCCCCAAGTGCAGCGCGACAACCTGTGGAATCTATCCGACAGTGTCTCGTGGACGCGCGGCGCGCACACCATCAAGACCGGTTTCGATTGGATCCACTTCCAGTTCAATTACCAGCAGAACGAGCTGGCGCGCGGATCCTACACCTATACCGGCGCGTTTACCAGCGCGGACGGCACTCCTGGCGAGGCGACTGGCGACGCGCTGGCGGATTTCCTGTTGGGATTCCCGCAGGACACCGGCCGCGACGAGGGCAATACCCAAGCGTATTTGCGGCAGAACAGTTTTGGCGGCTTCGTGCAGGACGATTGGCGGGTCAGCCCGCGGCTTACGTTGAACTTCGGGCTGCGGTATGAATATGTCACGCCCTACACGGAAACGCGCGGGAATCTGCTGAACCTGGTGTATGCGTCCGGCCCCAATCCCCCGCCGCCCCAACTGGAACGGGTCGGTCAGGCGGTGAGTGCGGACACCCGGAACTTCGCGCCGCGCGTGGGACTGGCCTGGAGGCTGCCGCAGCTTCCCTTCTCTAAAGGCGAAACCGTTTTCCGCGCAGGCTATGGTATCTACTACAGCCCCGAAATCGCGGTCGAGATTTACGATCTGGTGCTCAACGGAATCCTGATCCAGAACAATGTCACCGACGGCAGCCAGGCGCCCATACTGACCACGCGCAACGGATTCCCACAGACCGCCTCCACCGGATTCCCGACTTACTTCGGTATCGACCCGCACGCGCCCACGCCTTACATGCAGCAGTGGAACGCGGGCTTCCAGCACGAGTTCGCGGGAAACATCCTGGGAGAATTGTCGTATGTCGGAAGCAAGGGCACGCACCTGGGACGCTTCCGGCAGTTCAATACGCCTTTGCAGACCGAAACCGGCGCGGACCTGCCGCCGCGGCCGGGCGATTTGCAAGCGCTGCGCACATGGCCCAGTTTGGGCCAAATCATCCAGCGCCAGCACATCGCCAACTCCTCGTACAACGCCCTGCAAGCGAAAGCCGAGAAGCGCCTGACTGGGCACGTGTCGCTGCTGGCCAGTTTCGTATGGTCGAAATCCATCGACGACGCCGACACGGTGATTCCAGGCTTCTACGATAGCGTGGGCGCGCAGGACGAAAACAACTTGCGGCTGGAGCGCGCGCTTTCGTCGTTCAACGCGGGGCGGCGTATCAGCGGCGGCTACGTGATCGGATTGCCAGCGGTGCGCGCCTTCGGGCCGGTCCTGCGAAATTGGC
>Ga0187867_10002116_pt1 | contig 16669 bp, 13 predicted proteins | sample June2016WEW_13_1_FD_132976 | JGI IMG/M metagenome (GOLD analysis project Ga0187867, IMG submission 132976) | Peatland microbial communities from SPRUCE experiment site at the Marcell Experimental Forest, Minnesota, USA - June2016WEW_13_10 | ecosystem: Environmental > Terrestrial > Soil >...
AAACGCCCTCATAAAGAAAGCCTGTGGAGAGCACGAGCAAAGCCGCCGCGCCGGTGAGCGATGCCGGGAGGATGAGGGACCGGAGAGCATGCCTTCCTTCGGCGTCCAGCCTGCGAAACTGAATGCCGAAGAGGATGGCTGCTCCGATCGCCAAATAGATTCCGAAATGAGAGCCAAGCTCGGGCGAAACCAGATAGATCCAGAATCCCAGGTACCCCGCCGTTGCTACGGCGACCAGGGCAATCGCGGTCAATGTAACTGGATTTCGAACGTTCCTGGCCGCCGCCCAGGCGCAGGCCGCCAGGGCCGGGAGCGCGAGCAGCGCGAAGTGCACCATCGCCTCGATCAGCAGCCACGATGCATCGGCGGTTCCCCAATCCGCGGAAGACTCCCGCACGGGTTCACTGAAAGCCAGCCAGCCGCGAAGGGACGTGGAGCGGTCCTCGGCAGTCACGTCAATGGATTGCCCGCGCCATCGCGAGGGCAGCGCGAATGTGTAGAGCTGCCAACTGTCAGCCGGCACATGCGGCGGGATGATGGCGAACTTCTCGCCACTGGCCGAGTTTTCGACGAACAGGCTGAGATCCTTTCCATCCGGGTAGCCCGCCAGGTAGAGCGTCAGGTTAGCAGGCGCGGTGAAGGAAATGGTCTTGACGGTTCCAACGGTGCCGTCCCCGGCCGCGCAATACGAACCAAAGGTCCTGAGGCGAGCCGGCTTTCCGGGCGCCTGCGGCCACGCGCCATCGGGACAGAATCCGCTGGTGGAGGCCAGGGAAAAGTCTGTCGCCAGAGGTTTCGCTGTGCCGGCGCCATCACATGCCGCCGCCAGAGAAAGCAGCATTACCGAGCTAATGACGGCGGCGCTGAATCCCGCGTCGGAATTCATACCACCCAAGGCTAACAGGTTGTGCAGGATAGCTATGGTGCGAAGCGTACGGAATGCTAATGATTGCTTCTGTCTCTATAGTCACTTCATGGACGTGGTAAACTGAAACTGGAAGCGATCCATGAGATCCAAACCCCGCACGGAGCCAATTAACCGCGTCCGGCTGGCGCTCGCACAAACCTTCCTGAAGCGATCCATGAAGATGTTGGAGCGCGTCAGTTCCGCTGCGTCGTCCGACGCCCTGCAAGCCGCGCTGTCCTCCCCGACCGATGCGGGTGGCGTGGCGTCCCTCCTGTCGAACCTCGCGCCTTTGGATGTCGGCCTCTCAGCGGTGGATCCGTTTGTAGAAGCGATGGCGCGGGCAGCCGCCGTGAAACGGGAATTATTGACGAGCGCCGGAGGAGGCCTGACGTCCAGCCAGGTGGCGAAGGCGCTGGGTATCACGCGACAAGCGGTCGACAAGCGCCGCAGCCGGCGCGCGTTATTAGCACTGCCGACCGGTTCCGGCGAGTACATCTATCCGGCCGGCCAGTTCACGCGGGATGGCGTGATTCCCGGCGTGGAGGACGTTCTGCGAGCGTTTCGGATTCGGAGCCCCTGGACCCAATTATCCGCGCTGCTGGCGCCCGCGCCGGCTCTGCGGGGAAAGACCATCCTGGGCGCGCTGAAGTCCGGCGATGCCGAACGGGCGATCGCCTTGGCGGCATCTTTTGGAGAACAGGCAGCGTAGCCGCGTGACGCCGAATGCGGCCTTGCCAAACCGCCTGCCCTTAAGCCGTGTGAGAGCCGGCAGCCGCTGGATGCGAATTCACGCACGCGCGAGGAATGCGCTGTGGTTCGGCCCCGGCTCGGGCCAACTGCCGATACATCGGTTCGACGATCCTAAAAGGCAATTTCGTGTCTGCTACTTCGGAACCACTATCGAGGTGTGCTTCGCCGAGACATTCCTGCGGAATCCGCCGGTGAGAATTCTGTCGCTCGAGGATCTGGCGCGGTGCTCCCTCGCGACCTTTGAAGTGCAGCGCGAGTTGCAGCTTGTGCCGCTCCACGGGCCGGGTCTCGCCCGATTGGGCGTGACGGCGGAACTGGCAAGCGGCAGTAACTACGAAAGATCCCACCCCTGGTCTCGTGCAGTATGGGAGCACGCTGCCGAGCCGGATGGAATCCTCTACCGGCCCCGTCATGACGATTCGGCGCTGTGCGTCGCTTTGTATGACCGCGCAAGAGACGGTTTGGCGATCGCTCAAGATCTTTCTCCGGCGGAAGACGCCCAACAGTTGGCAAGGCTTCTAAAAAGATACGCTCTGGGGTTAACGGATTGAGCGCGGCTAGTTCCCCGTGGTAAGGACCGCCCGAAACCGCGCCTTACCGCTCAGCATGCGCTCATAACCCTCGGCGGCGCGCTCCAGCGGAAAAACCTCGTTCATCGACCGTACCCCCGCCAGCACGCTGAAGGAAAGGGTGTCCTGGGAATCGATCGATATGCCCGAATACCATCCCTTGATAGCGTGGCTTCCGCCGATGAGCAGGGCTGGAGACAGATCCATCGACATCGCGGCGCCAATGACCATCAGCGTTCCATGCACGCCTAATCCGCCCAGCACCGCGGCCATGGCATCCCCCGCCGTAACGGTGGCCAGGACCACCTTGGCGCCGCCCAATTTCTGAAGCTCCGCAGCAGGGTCCTGCGCCCGGCTGTCGATGTACCGCCAGGCGCCCAGCGATTTCGCCAGCGGTTCTTTATCCTGTCCGCGCGCGATGGCCACGGTCCGGAAACCCATCTTGGAAGCAAACTGGACGCCCAGGTGGCCCAATCCGCCCAACCCGAGCACCGCCACCAGATCGCCGGGCCGTGCGCAGCTGTTGCGCAGACAGTTGAAGGTGGTGACGCCGGCACACATCAGGGGCGCCGCTTCGACCGCGGACAACTCATCGGGCACCTGCGCCAGCGCCTCGGCGCGCGCGATGGTGTAATCGGCATAGCCCCCGTCGCTGGTGATACCGGTGACGTAGGTGGCCGTCAGGCAAGCGAAAAAGTTCCCGCGCCGGCAATTATCGCAATAGCCGCAGTATCCCCCATTCCAGCCTAGACCGGCACGTTGGCCGGACGTCCACCCCGCCACGCCGGCGCCGGCCGCATCCACAATCCCGACGATCTCATGCCCGGGAACCCGTGGGTACGATACACCCGGCCAGTGTCCTTCCTTCGTCAACGAATCGCTATGACAGACCCCGCAAGCCTGCACCTTGATTCGTACCGACACGGGGCCGGGATCCGGGATGTCCCGTTCCACGAGCTCAAAGGCTCCGCCGGGCTTCGAAACCTGCACCGCGCGCATCTTCGACATGGTTGCCTCCAATGACGATCTTGCCATGGAACGCGCTTTGTGGCCGATCGCAGCTTGGTAACGATCGGGCTGATTCATACGGTTCGCCGAGCGGAGCATGGCGGCCCAGCGCCCCCCATCCCCGTAATGCTACAATTGCAGTTTATGCTTGTACCAAACACACGCCGCTGATCCTGGGTCGTAGCGCCCTCAACCCTGTATTCCCTCGGCCGCTGGCTGGGCCGGTTCTTTTAAGAAACCAAATTTCAGAAACGAGGTAATTTCGTTTATGCGAAGACTGCTTTCGAACGGTTTGGCCGTTTTTGCCGGGGTGGTTTCACTGCCGGCGGGCGGAGCCCCAGCGGAGTCCGCAAAGCCAGCCGCCGCCGAACATCGCAACGAACCCGCCAAAGATCCCCGGCTCGCCTTTCTGCGCGCCTTCTTCGAGCGGAGCAAGAGTCCCGCCGCCAGCCTCTCCCCGATATTCCTGGAAGCCGCCGACATGTACGCTTTGGACTGGCGCCTGCTGCCCAGCCTCTCGTTTGTGGAGACGTCGGGCGGCAAAGCAAGCCGAAACAACAACCTCTTTGGCTGGGATTCGGGCCGCGCGGCATTTTCATCCGCGGCCGCCGGAATCCGCGCGGTGGCCTCATCCCTGGCGCATTCCGCGCTCTATAGAAACAAGAGCGTCGACGGGATTCTGAGGACCTACAATGGAAGCGAAGGTTATGGCCGCAAGGTGAAAGAGGTGATGCGCCGCATCGCCCCCGCAGCAGATTAAGCCGACCTACTTTTCCGGCGTCAATTTACTCAAAATCCGGTCGTGAATCCAGTGCGCATCGAACCATTCCACCGGATTCACCTGTACGCCATCCACCTGCATGCTGAAGTGCACGTGGTCGCCGCCGGCCAGCCCCGTTGACCCGCTGTGGCCCATGGCTTGGCCCTTCTTCACCATGTCGCCCACTTTCACATCGATCCGGCTAAGATGCCCGTAGATCGACTGCAGCCCGTACCCATGGTCGACCACGATGCAGTTTCCGTAAATGCCCAGGTCCGACGCCCACACCACGCGCCCATCGTTGGCCGCCACCACGGGGACGTGCGCCGTCACGGCGAGGTCGTAGCCCAGATGCACCTGCTGGTCGACTTTTTTCCCTTTGTAGATGTAGCTGCGCACGTCGGCGAAGTGCGCCTCCACCTGTGAGTTCGCAAGCTGCGAGAACGGGCCATTCCACAATACCCGCTCCTCGGTCTTCAACCGCAAATCCGCGAGCGCCTGGTTGTTCTGCTTGCGCAGATCGCGATTGATGCTGAGGAAGCGGGTAAGCAGATCGCCCTTCCCCGCCGGGTCGATCTGATTCACCACTTTGTCCAGAAACGCGTCGGTAATTTCCAGGTCGCGCGTGCGAAACGGTTTGGGAAACACTTTGAACCAGAATCGGCCGGTGACTTCGGTGCCCGCCGCGTTGCGCGCATAGACGTGCGGCACGGTGTCCATGGGCAGATCCCATGCAAAACCGAACAGCGAGAAGCGCTCGTCCTTGGGCCGGCCTGGCATCGGAAAACTGCGGAATGTATTGGGCCCTACTTTCACGCCTGCCTCGCTCCAGTCGCCGGAGACGGTGAACGTCACCAACTCGCTGCCGCCCTGGTTGATGTAATGCTGGGCTTCATCCACCACGAGCCGCGGCGGTTCCAGCACCACATCCAGGTCGAAGCTGGCGCTGGTGGTGCGTCCCAGAAAGTCGTTCGACTGAGCTTCCACGATCAGCGTGGCTTTCCCGGCCTTGAGCGCCTGCGCCTGCTGCTTGCCCGCCGGGAAATCGACCTTGTGCGGCGCCTCGCGCAGCCGCATGAACAGCAGCCTGTGGGCCGGCTTGCGCTGGTCGTACACGGTGTACCGCGCGCCGTTTTGTTCCAGCGTTGCGGTGAACTGCCGGAGTCCATACGGGCCAGTCACTTCCACTTTGATTGGCGTACTGGCGCCGATCACCTTCACCAGCGGGTCCATGGTAATCGCAGGCGTAGCGGACAAAGCCGCCAGCACCACCACGGCCGCGACTAGCAAAACAGCTACAATCGCAACGGTAAGTTTCACTTTTTAGTCCAGGAATCGATCCAATCGATGAACGTTTTGTACCAGAGCAGGCTGTTTTGGGGCTTCAGCACCCAGTGCCCTTCGTCGGGAAACAGCAACAGCTTCGAAGGCACTTTCTCCAGTTGCAGGGCGGTGAATAGTTGAAGAGCCTGCCCCACCGGCACGCGATAATCCAGTTCGCCGTGGATCACCAGCGTGGGGGTGTGGAACTCCTTCACGAACAAGCTGGGCGACCAGCGGCCGTAAGTCTCGGGATTGTCCCATGGCGCGCCGCCGAATTCCCAAAGCGGAAACCACAGCTCTTCGGTCTCGCCGAATTCGCTGCGCAGGTCGTACACGCCGTCGTGCGTGATCAGCGCCTTGAAACGCTGCGTATGGCCGAGAATCCAATCGATCATGTATCCGCCGTAGGAGCCGCCGGCGGCGGCCATGCGGCTGCCATCGGCATAAGGCAAGCTGGTCACCACGTGATCGGCCACGGCCATGATGTCGTCGAAGGCGCGGCCCCCCCAATCGCCATTGATCTCGTCGATGAACTTCTGGCCGTATCCCGTCGACCCGCGCGGATTGGGCATCACGACCACATATCCCGCGGCGGCGAATACCTGCGCGTTCCAGCGATAGGTCCAGCTATGTCCCCACGCGCCTTGCGGCCCGCCGTGAATCAGCATCACCACCGGATACTTTTGGTCTTCCCTAAATCCGTACGGCTTCACCACAAAGCTCTGCACGCGTGCGCCATCCGGGCTGTCCACCCAGAATTCCTCGAGCGCCGTCATCTGGTGGGAACTCAGCACGGCATCGTTGATGTGCGTGAGCGCAACGGCCGCGCCGCCCGTGGAGGACGCGCTGTAAATCCCGGCCGGCTGCGCGCCGCTCTGCTGCGTATAGATCAGCGTCTTGCCGTCCGGCGTAAATTGCATGTCGTCGAGATGGTTGTCGCCGCTGACCGCTACGCGCGCCTCGCCGCCCTTCACGGACTTGAACTGGATGGACTGCCGCCCGCGGTCCTCCGAAGTGAAGAACAGGCTGGCGGAATCCGGCGACCAGACAAAACTGCCGACCCAACGGTCCATGTTTTCCGTCAAGTCCGTGACTCGGCCCGTGGCCCGGTCCATCACCCACAGCCGCCAGCGGTCGCTTTCATAGCCCGGCCGGACCTGCGCGCGCCAGGCCAGATACTTGCCGTCCGGCGAGTATTGCGGCCCGCTGTCCGCGCCGGGATTATTGGTGATCTTGCGCGTTGTGCCGCCGCCGATCGAAACGGCGAAGAGATCCGTGTTGGTGCTGGTCGCGGTCACCGGATCGGCATTCGCCGCATAACAGACCTCCGCGCCGTCCGGCGAGATCGCGTAATCGTCGCCGCCACCGAGTGAAAATGGCGGCACGTCCAGCGCGCCGGGCGTCAAGTCTCTGGGCGGGCCTCCAGTTACCGGAACCACCAACAGATGGCTGCGCCGCGCGCCCTGCCAGTGGTTCCAGTGGCGATACAACAGGTTGGTATAGATGCGCGCTTTCACTTTGTTGTTTTTCTCGTCTTCCAACGCTTTCTTGTTGCACGCATCGTCAGCGCCACAGTCGGGGAACACGTCGCTCGTGAAAACCAGGTTCTTCCCATTGGCTGAGAACAGCGCGCCGCCGGCCTCGGTCGATAGATTCGTCACCTGCCGCGGGTTCGCGCCGTCCGCGTCCATCAGCCAGATCTGCGATGTGCCCCCGCGGTCCGAGACGAACGCAATGCGCCGGGAATCGGGCGCCCAGCGCGGCCGCTCGTTGTCCTGCCCGGCTTGCGTGATCTGTTTGGCGGCGCCGCCCGCCACCGGCGTCACATAGATCTGCGTGATCTTCTTGTTGTTGGGAACGTCGATGGTCTGGACCTGGGACGCCACCAGCCGGCCATCCGGAGAGACCTGCGGATCGCCAATGCGCGCCAAGTCGAGCAGTGCGTGCGCGTCGAAGGGAAGCTTCTGGGCGAATAGTCCGGCGGCGGCCAGAAGCGCGAGAAAAGCTCGATGCATAACCGAATTGTAGCGCCCCGTGTTAGCATGGTTTGCATCCCTCCGGTGAGCGTCGACGCGAGTGTCGGCGCATTTCTTATATGGAAACGCAACTCGATTTTCTCGGCGGATTGCGGCGTACTCATACCTGCGGGCAGTTGCGCGCAGCGGACGCCGGATCGCGCGCTTTGTTGATGGGCTGGGTCCACCGCCACCGCGATCTCGGCGGTGTGATCTTCATTCATCTACGCGACCGCGATGGCGTCACGCAGATTGCCATTCGCGCCGATGCCGATGAAGCCGCGCACCGCAGAGCCGAGCAGGTGCGCCCGGAGTACGTGATCGCCGTGGAAGGGGCGGTGGCGCTGCGCAGCGCGGACACTGTCAATGCGAACCTGGAGACCGGCGAAGTCGAGCTTTTCGCCGAAAAGATCTGGATCCTGAACGAATCGCGCACCCCGCCCTTCCCTATGGAAGAGACCGTGGATGTGGCCGAGGAAGTTCGGCTGAAGTACCGTTACGTCGACTTGCGCCGCCCGCACATGCAGCGCAACATCATCCTGCGTTCGAAAATTTCGTTTGCCGTGCGCGAATGCCTAAACGGGATGGGATTTCTCGAAATCGAGACGCCTTTCATGACCCGCTCCACCCCGGAAGGCGCGCGCGACTACCTGGTGCCTAGCCGCGTGCAGCCGGGCAGTTTCTACGCGCTGCCGCAATCGCCGCAAATCTTCAAGCAACTGCTGATGGTTTCCGGTTTCGACAAATACTTCCAGATCGTGCGCTGCTTCCGCGATGAAGACTTGCGCGCCGACCGCCAGCCGGAGTTCACCCAGATCGACCTGGAGATGTCTTTCCCGCAGCAGGAGCGCGTCTTCGAGGTGATCGAACCGCTGGTCCAGCGCGTATGTGAGGTAGCTGGGTTTCGCGTGGAGATCCCCTTCCCGCGCCTGACGTATGCGGAAGCCATGCGCAGCTACGGCAGCGATAAGCCCGACCGGCGCGTTCCGCCCATGCACCCGGTGGAGCATCTGTTTCCGGAAGGCAGCCTCAGCGCACATGGCCTTCCGCTAGTGGCGATCGTGATTCCCCAGACCGGCGCGCTGAGCCGGCGCGAGCGGGACGAGTTGAAAGCCTACGGCGCGGAGCGCGGCCTGCGCGTCTACGACGACCCCAAGCGTCTGGAGCGCGATCACCCCGAGCCCATGGCGCGCGTGCGCGAGCTGACGGGCGCCGGCGAAAACGACCTGCTGATGCTGGCCGCCTGGGCCGGCGAGCCGAAGGGACATCGACCCGAAGAGACCGTGTTCCAGGCCTGCGGGCAATTGCGCCTCTGCGCGGCGCAGAAATACAACGATCGGCACAAGCTGCTGGACCCGCGCCGTTTCGAGTTTCTCTGGGTGCTGGACTTCCCCATGTTCGAGTGGGACGACGAGGAGCAGCGCTGGAACGCGGCGCACCATCCGTTCACTTCGGTACACGACGAAGATATCGAGAAACTCACGAGCGATCCAGCCCGCTGCCGCGCCAAGTCGTACGACCTGGTGCTAAACGGCACGGAACTCGGCTCCGGCTCCATCCGTATTCATCGCCGCGACGTGCAATCGAAGGTGTTCGCCGCACTGGGATTCAGCGAAGACGAGGCTCGCCGCCGTTTCGGCTTCTTGTTGGAGGCCTTGGAATACGGCGCGCCGCCGCACGGCGGGATTGCCCTCGGCCTGGACCGGCTGGTGATGATCCTGGCGGGCGAGACTTCCATCCGCGAAGTCATCCCCTTCCCGAAGACCGCGCGCGCCACCGACCTGATGTGCGACGCGCCAGCCCCGGTGCCCGACAAGGCTCTGAAGGATTTAGGTATCGCGATCCGGCGCTGACGCCAAACTCAAAACGCCCACGTCACGCTGGTATAGCCCGTGTTCGCGTGATAGCCCTGGTAAAAGGACTCGAGGCCGAACTGTTCGTGATAGTTGTAATACTGCCAGCCCGCGTTCCAGCGCAGCTTTTCGCGCAAACGGAGCGAAACCCGCGCCAGCGGCGATTGGTAGCTTAATGGGAATGTTTGCACCGGGGCGAAGATCAGTGTGGTGGGATCGGTGGCGCCGGCGGGCGCGGCGGTACCGCGGCCATCGCCCGTATCCAGCGTAATCGCGTAGCCCAAGTAAAGATCCACGCGCTTGGCTACCACAAAGCGCGCCCCGAGATTGGCCGCATGAATGTTGCTTATGTAAACCTGGTTGCTGGTCAATGAAGAGGCCGCATCGGTCCCGGCAAAGAACTGGATGCCGGAAAGCGAATCCAGGTGCAGCTTCGAGTAGCTGGCGTCCAGCGTGAACCAGTCGCGCGGCGCCCATGATGCATTCGCGCTGTAATTCCGCGAGTGCGAACTGTAACTGCTCAGAGTAACTGAGTTGTTGTTGTAATTCTCTTTGTACATGGCGCCCAAAGCCAGCTTCTTGATGCGGTACTGGAAGCGCCCGCCCAGTGCCTGGTAATTACGGCCGCTGACAGGAGTGAATGGCTGGTTCGCGCGCCCGATCTCGCTCTCCAGGTTGATGGTCATGGCCTTCATTGGTTTGATCCGGATGCCAACCAGGCCCGCCTGCAAAACGTTCGCCTGCTCGTACATGGGGCCGCTGAGCGGTCCTGGAATCGCGGAGTCTTCGATATCCTCGATCCGGCGGTCGGAGTAATGATAGCCGCCATAGAAGGAAAGCCAGCTCTTCACGCTATAGTGCAGATCCGTGGCATTGGCGATGGTGCGCAGCCCCAGGTACCGGAATGAGATAAAGTCGGCGGTTTGGGTGGCCAGGTTGAACTGCAGATAGTCGGATGTGCCGTCGATGCGCGTACTGTCGATGGACGTGTTGTTCACCAGCGTGAGGCGCGAAGTGGGAAAAACACTGATCGAAAGGTCGCCCGTCAGCGACGGACGCGAGGCATCGCCGCCTACCAACACTTGCTGGTTCTGCGCGCCCAGAGGCGTTCCCCCAAAGGCAGTCTCGTCCATGATGAAGTTGCGTTTTCCGTCCACGTAAGTGACGCGGCCGTTGACTGCCAGCGTCTTACCGCTCTTATTGAGATTCCCCAACCAGTAGGGACTCGCGCCGTGATACGGCTCCGTGCGCTGAAACTGGGAAAGAGTCACTCCAGTGGACGGATTGTCTCCCGTCTCCAGCCCGTTTTCCTGATAGCCGCTGTCGTCCTTGAAGAACACCCACGAATGCAACAGCGTCAATTTGAACCCGGCCAGATCCAGATCCGCGCCCACGCGGAATTCGTTCTGTTCGCGCCGCACGTTTTCGAATACCGGAAACTCGTTGCCGGACGTGCCGCAATAAATGTTACCGGTAATGTTGCCGTTAAGGCACAACTGCACCGTAGAAAGCGCCGGCCCATCTTGCGTGTTGCGGCTATAGCCCAGGTGAAATTGAAGCTTCGATTGCGGCAGCAGGGTGAGATCGTGGTCCTGCATATGGCGGCTGGTGTCCATCAGGTGCAGGCCCGCGGCCACAGGCAGGCCCGGATTGAAGTAGTCGTCCAGCCGCCAGAGCATGTCGTAGCGGTATAGTTTGTTCTTTTCCACGCGCAAAGTCACCGACTGGTATGGGTCGTTGCCCAGGCCGACGGCGGTGAGCACGACCTGATCGAACCAACGCCCATGGCCGTCGCGCGAGTTCACGCTAAGGTTACCGCTCAACAGCCGGATGCCGTCGCCATAATTCACATCGCTGCGATAAGTGCCCACGCTGCCATTCACTACCGCGAAACGGTAGCCGGTTTCGACCGACTCCGTCACGTTGTAGTCGCCCGTATTCTCGCCGCGTGGAGAGCCGGCCTGCTCCGGCGTGGGCGTCACCACCTGCTGCGCCAGTGCCGCATAGGCCCACAGCATACATCCGATTAGAAGTGTGTTCGGCGTAATCCGCATGGCCGTCTCCTAACGGAAGAAGTAACCGTCGCTGTTGGACCCGTGAATACGCACATGGCACAGGGTGCAGCGCTGGTAGCGCGGGTCCAGCATGTTGTGCGTGTTCGACAGCATGGGGATGCCGTTGTTGCGCGTGCCGAAGCTATCCGCGCCGTTATGGCATCGCAGGCAAAGCGTGAAGACCATCGGCCGCTGCAGCAGTTTCGCATTGGTCGATCCGTGCGGCATGTGGCAAACTCCGCATCCCTCCACGCGCACCGGCGGATGCTCGTAGGCGAAAGGCCCCCGTTTGTCGGCGTGGCATTTCAGGCAAGCCGACTCATTGCCCTCCGCGCGCGCCACCATGCTCTGCTCGTCCGCCATGCCCCAGGTGGGTGCGAACGTCCCGTGCGGATTGTGACAATCCGTGCAAGACATGAACCCCTCGTTCACGCGATGCTTGAACGGCATGGAAAACTGTGCGCGCACATCCGCGTGGCAGCCGTAGCATAACTCGGTCTGTTTCTGGGCCAGCAGGAATTGCGCGGCCGGCGATTTATGAATCGAGTGGCAGTTGGTGCAGACTACCTCCGCCAGGGAATGTTGCGAACGGCGGATATTCGCCTTCGAAAAATCGCGCTCGTGACAGTTCAGGCAGGTATCCAGTACCGCCCTGGAATCCATCAGCGAGAACGCATTCGGAATGGTGGTCTTGCCGCCGCGCGCTTCCACGTGCGCTTTCCCCGGCCCGTGACAGCCTTCGCATCCGGTACGCTCCGGAGGCTGATCGCCGCTGGCGATGCTCTTGTAATGTGGATTCTTGTAGAAGTTGAACCAGACGTCCGCGTGACAAGTCTTGCAGACGGTGTTACCGATGTAACCGTCTGCCGCCGGCATGGGCAAAGCCGGCAAGCACGCGCATAGCAGTAACAGCCATCTGGTCACTCTCTCAATTTAGAGGAAAAATCGGTAAACAACTGCAAATTCTGCGGCCACCGCGTGATCCGCCCTATCCGTCCAGGCGGATGACTTTCTTCTGAATGGCATACTGTACCAGTTGCGCCTTATTATGAATATCGAGCTTGCGCATCAGGTTGAATTTATGCGCCTCAATGGTCTTCACACTCAGATTCAGCGTGCCGGCGATCTCCTTGACGGAATTGCCTTCCGCCAGGAACTTGAGGATTTCCAGTTCGCGCCGTGTGAGGGTGTTAAATCGCGGCTGGCGCGTAGCCGACCGCACGCGGCTGCGGAAATCGTTCACTAAGTGCGAAAGCATACGCGGGCTCAGGTAACTGCCGCCGCGATGTACCTCGCCGATGGCGGACACCAGTTGCTCCGCGGGGCTATCCTTCAGCAAGTACCCGCTGGCCCCCGCCTCCATGGATTCCGTCAGGTAATCCTCATCGTCGTACATGGTCAGGAACAGCACCTTGGTCTCGGGCCGGCCCTTGCGGATCTGGCGCGTGGCTTCGAAGCTGCTCATGCCCGGCATGCTGACGTCCATCAGCACTACATCGGGCCGGAGTTCCGCGGCCTGCGCGATGGCGTCCGCGGCGTTCGCGGCTTCGCCCACCACCTCCAGGTCCGGTGTGGCGGAAAGCAAGGTCTTGATACCCTGCCGAAAAAGGGTGTGATCGTCGGTTACTAATGTTCGAATTGCCATAATCGCCTATCGGGAAATCGGCAACCGCATGGAAATCGTGGCGCCATGGCCGGGACTGCTGCGGATCTCCAAGCAGCCTCCCAACAGGGCAACGCGCTCGCGCATTCCCTTCAAGCCGAAAGACTTCGGCTGAGCCACCGCGCGCTCCACATCGAATCCGACGCCGTCGTCGTCGATTTTCATCTCCAATAATATATCGGTGGATCTCAGTAGAAGGTTTACGCGGGAAGCCCGAGAGTGTTTGCCGATATTCTGATAGCACTCCTGGACCACCCTGTAGATAGCGGTTTCAGTCTGGTGCGGCAGGCCCCCGCCATAGCCGATCAGCCTGAGGCGCAGCCTAATAGGATAGAGCTTCCGGAACCGCGCGCTCAGGTGGCGGATGGCGGCCGGCAGCCCCAACTCCTCCACCGCCGAAGGATGGAGCGCGGCGATGATGCGCCGCACCTCGGCGACGATCCGCTCGGTGACCCCGCGCGCCTCCGCCAGTTTCGGCCGTAGATCGGCTGGCGCGCTCTTCTCAAGCATCTCCAGGTGCAGGCGTAGGAACAGCATGGATTGTCCGGCCTCGTCGTGCAGTTCCCGGCTGATGCGCCTGCGTTCCTCCTCTTCGGCGTGCAGCAGATGCGCCGCCAGCGAGCGTACCTGCTCCTCGCGCGCCGCCAGATCCTGGATCATACGGGCACGCTCCGCGCCGCGCAGGCACCGCTCCGCGAATGCGTCCAGCAGGTCCAACTCGCGCGGGAGCCACCGGTAGGGCGTGCCAAAACCGAATTGGACGAGTCCGGCCAGGCGGCCGTCCGAGAAGAACGGGACGGACCAGTAGGATTGGAAGGCGCCGCGCATGGCCCGATCCAAAATCAACTCCTCATTGCGGCTGCCGGCGGCGATGTAGCAGGGCCGCGCCAGCCGCTTCAGCAGCGTCGAGGCCATCGGCGGGCGATCCCCGAACGGGACCATCCGCCCGGTTTGGGCGCGGAACGTGCGGGTCAGAATCAGAATGAAGCGTTGCAGCAGGTCGTCCAGGCCGGTAGCCTCCATCTCGGCGCGCAGCAGGCCATAGAAGGCCTGCGTCTCGGCCTCGCGTACCTGATAGTAGGCGTTGTTGACGGCTAATAAGGTTCGGAAGTGCAGTTGCTGCCGCACGGGTACCAGCGACGCTTGCTGCCGTGGGAAACAAAGGGCCAGCAGGTCATCGATCTCGCGGTCGTACCTCCGGAGCGCCTCCAGCACTTGCATGGGCGACACGTTCAGCTTGGCCAGCCGCCGGCTGTTGTAGGCCACCTGTTCGTAGAAATCGGCGGCCAGCCGGCCGGCGGATGCCACGCGGGCGGCCGCGCCGGAGGTGATCTGCAACAGGGCCTTGAGCTGCCGCGCATCCATGGACGAGCATGGCCACGCGGCTTTGAGGTAACGCCGTAGAGCCGCATTGAGGCGCGGCAGGTACGGTTCGATCAGGCGGGCGAACAGCGCCAACTGCCCGGCCAGCGGCTCACGGAACATATTGGCGGTATCCGCGGGATGAGATTGTGCCAATAGTACAGGTGGCGGGCGAGGGGGAATGTTCTCGCGAACCCTAATGGGCGGCGCGGGCGCGCAACAGCGCGGCGATATCCTCAAAGCCGTTGGCCATCGCGCCGTCGAGCGCGGTCGCGCCCGCCTTAGTCCGCAGCCCCGCATCCGCGCCACGCGCTAGCAGCAGTTCGACCACATCCCGCCGGCCCCAGGAAGCCGCGTTATATAGCGGTGTCGCGCCCGAGTCGTCGCGCGCGTCGATATTCGCGCCGCGGTCCAGCAGCAGCGCCGCGATCTCGCGATGCCCGCCCAGCGACGCATCATGCAGCGGCGTGGCGCCCGCGGAGTTCTTCTCATTGACGCGCGCGCCATGGTCCAGCAGAATCCGGGCGATTTCCACGTAGCCCTTGAGCGCCGCGTCCGCCAGCGGCGGCGAGCCTTCCGCGTTGTGAGCATTTACGTCCGCGCCCTTGCCGGCCAGCAGCTCCACCATATCGGCCTGGCCTTTCAACACCGCTTCATCTAGCAGTGTGAAGCCCGGTTGATCCTTTTTGGCCAACGTCGCGCCGTGTGCCATCAACAGATCCACTACCGCCGCGTGCCGGTAGCGCGACGCGTTTTCGAGCGGCGACGCGCCTGAGCTGTCGCGCGCATTCACGTCTGCGCCGCGTGCGATCAATAATTCGACGACCTCAGCATGCCCTTTCGCCGCCGCTTCATTCAACGGCGTGGCGCCGGTCTCCGGGTTGCGCGCGTCAATTGCCGCGCCTTTATCCAGCAGCAGCGCGGCGATCCCGCGATAGCCCTTCCAGCAGGCCTCGTCGAGCGGAGTTGCGCCCGCCTTGTCGCGTGCGTTGACGTTGGCGCCGTGGGCCACCAGTAGAACTGCCATGTCCTGGTAGCCGCGGGTGGCCGCCAGATGCAGCGCAGTCGCGCCCGAGCGATCCGCAGTCTCCACCGCGGCGTCATGTGCCAGCAGCAGTTCGGCGACCTCCCGGTTATCCTTGATCACCGCGTAATCGAGGGGCGTGGACCCGGCTTCCAGATGCCGGGCATTCACGTCGGCACCGCGCGCGATCAGCAACGCGGCCATTTCCAGGCTGCCACTCCAGGCCGCATCGTGCAGAGCCGTGGCGCCCAGGGTGTCGCGAGCGTTCACGTCCGCGCCGGCCGCCAGTAGCGCGCGCACCTGTTCCACATTCCCCGATGCGACTGCCTCGTGCAGATCCGCCGCCTGCGCCATGGCGGCGCAAAGTAAGAACAGCCTACCCCACCGGGCATGCATCGGTGAACCCCACGTATTGCACTTCCTCCTCCAGCTCCACCGCAAACTGTTGCCGCACGCGCGCCTTCAGTTCCTCGATCAGTGCGCAAAGGTCCGCGGCGGTGCCGCCGCCGGCGTTGTAGATCAGGTTGGCGTGATAGCCGGCCACGTGAATGTCGCCGCGCGACATGCCCTTGGCGCCCACTTGTTCCAGGAAGTAGGCGGCCGGAACCTTGCCTTCGCGAATTACTTTCGCCGGAACCGCGGCTGCCACGGCGAGAGGTAATTCGGCCAGCAGGAAATTCTTGAAGATGCTGCCCGCGCACTTCATGGTGACCGGAAACTTTTCATTGCGCACCTTCACGATATCGTCCGCCGTGTGGCGCAGGACGCCGATATCGGCGGGCGACAGGTGCAGTTCGGTCGAGAAGACGATCCAGTCCTTGTGGCGCTTGAAAACGCTCTCGCGATAGTGAAATTCGCACTCCGCGTTATGGAAGATGCGCACGCGTTCGGCATCGAAAAAGCGCACCTGGCGCACGCGCTCGGAGATGGAGTGGCCATACGCGCCGGCGTTGCCGTACACGGCCGCGCCCACCGATCCGGGAATGCCGGCCAGGGTTTCCAGACCTTGCAGTCCATGGCCGATCGAAAAGTCCACCAGGTCCTGTAGTACCGCACCGGCATCGCACTGCACACGGTCGCCCGCCGCGAGCATACGCCGCGCCACGAAACGCAGCATGATGCCGCGGAATCCCGAGTCGGATACGATCAGGTTGGTGCCGCCGCCCATCACCATGTAGTCGCGGCCGCTCGCCCGCGCCACCGCCAGCGCCTGGATGAAGGATTCCACGCTTTCGGTTTCGGCGTAGATATCGGCCGGGCCGCCGATGGCGAATCGTGTGTAAGCGGAAAGCGGCGCGTCGCGCGAAACGGTTAAATTGGGTATTTCGGACAGGCGCGCCAGCGTGAGGTCCATCGATTCAATTATAGGAGGCAGCTATGC
>Ga0187867_10002123_pt1 | contig 16639 bp, 14 predicted proteins | sample June2016WEW_13_1_FD_132976 | JGI IMG/M metagenome (GOLD analysis project Ga0187867, IMG submission 132976) | Peatland microbial communities from SPRUCE experiment site at the Marcell Experimental Forest, Minnesota, USA - June2016WEW_13_10 | ecosystem: Environmental > Terrestrial > Soil >...
CGCCGGCAGCACTTTCTCGTCCATCATCCGCCGGAAGGCGGCGCAGTCCGAGCATTGTAGATCTTCGTAGATTATCGCGCGCACGGGGCTGTCCACGCGTCCCTCCACCATGGTTTTTTGCGCGCAGAGGGCCATGGGTAAGAGACCTAGCGCCAGCACCAGCTTCATACGTCCATTGTATGATGGACGAGCGCGAGCATCTACCACGCCGGTTGACGTACAATAATAGATTCGGGCCGTGGCGCAGCCTGGCTAGCGCGCTTGCTTGGGGTGCAAGAGGTCCCGAGTTCAAATCTCGGCGGCCCGACCAGCCAAATCAATCAGACACACGCTTCGCCGCCATGCGAACAGCGCTCCAGCGACTCTCCGCTCTTGTCCTCTTGGGTCTGATACCACTGTTTGCCGAGAATTGGCCCGGCTTCCGCGCGGAACGTATGCGCGCGGAGTGGCCGAGAATGCCAACCTGCCGGTTTCCTGGAATGTCGAGACCGGAGCGCACATCGCTTGGAAAACCGAGATCCCCGGACTGGGCCTGTCGAGCCCCGTCGTTTGGGACGATGTGGTCTTTCTGACCACCGCCATCAGCTCAAATCCGCAAATGGTTTTCGAAAGCAAGCAGATCGGCATGCGCGATGACCGTCAAGACCCGGCCGAGCAGGAGTTCCGCGTCCTCGCCATCGACAAACGCACCGGCCGCATCCTATGGAATCAGCTTGCCGTCAAAAGCAAGCCGCGCGTGCTGCGTCACCCGCATAACTCCTATGCATCGCCGACACCTGCCACTGACGGAAAGTATCTCGTCGCTTTCTTTGGCTCGGAAGGGCTATACTGCTACGACCTTAAAGGAAGTCTCCAATGGAAAAAAGACCTGGGCATCATCGACCAGGGCGCCTTCGATGTTCCGGACTACCAATGGGGCACCGCCTCGTCGCCCATTCTCTGGCATGGCAAAGTGTTTCTCCAGGTGGACATGCAGCGCGGCAGTTTTCTGGCTGCTTTTGACGCCAAGTCGGGCACGGAGCTTTGGCGCACGCCGCGCGACTCAAAGCCGGCGTGGTCGACACCCACGATCGTGGAAGGACCGTCACGAACGGAGCTTGTGACAAACGGTGTCGAGCACATCATGGGGTACGACCCGGAAACCGGCAAGGAGCTCTGGCGGCTCAAGGGAACTTCGATGATTTCGGTTCCCACGCCGTTTGAAGCCAACGGACTGATATATGTCTTCACCGGATACTTTCGCTACCAGCGCCGTGCGTACGCGATCCGGCCGGGCGCGATCGGCGACATCACCGGCTCGAAGGAGTCCATAGCCTGGATGCGCGCGGAGTCGCCTTACCTTTCGACGCCGGTAGTCAGCGGGAAGTATGTGTTTGCATTCGGCAACCGCGGAACCGGCATTTTGAACGTCTACGATGCTATGACGGGCGCTACCGTTTATCAGCAGCGCATCGGGCAGGGAACCAGCGCGAGCGCGTCGGCGATTGCCGCGGGCGATCGGGTGTACGCAGCCAACGAGGATGGCGAAGTGTACGTCATCCGGGCCGGCAGCGCGTACGAAGAGATGGCGGTCAATAGAATGGAAGAGCCGGTGCTCGCCACGCCAGCCGCCTCGGGCGACACTCTTTTCATCCGTGGCGCAAGCCACCTGTTCGCCATAAGAAACAAGTAGCGAGCCGGGGCTCAACAGGATGTGCTATTTTCGTTTATCTAACACGGCAATCCGGAGCGGCCGATGGCGATCGAACATTTCGACGTGCTGATCATGGGTGCGGGCCTGTCCGGCATCGGCGCGGCCCATCACTTACAAAAGCGCTGCCCGAACAAGAGCTACGTTATCCTGGAACAGCGCGCACGCATCGGCGGCACCTGGGACCTGTTTCGTTATCCGGGCGTCCGTTCGGATTCCGATATGCTGACCATGGGGTATGCATTCCGCCCGTGGACCAGCCCGAAAATGATTTCTCCGGGCGGCGACATCCGCGACTACATCACCGCCACCGCGCGCGACGAAGGGATTGACCGCCACATTCGTTTTGGCCATCGGATTCAGCATGCAGCCTGGTCCTCGCAAGATGCGCGGTGGACGGTGGATGCGGTGCGCAAACTGCCGGACGGGCGCGACGAAACGGTGACGCTGACAGCCAACCTTCTGTTCTCGTGCGCTGGTTATTACCGCTATTCCGCGGGTTACCTGCCGGATTTTCCGGATATCGGCCGCTTCCAGGGCCGCGTGGTTCACCCGCAAGCATGGCCCGATGATCTGGACTATGCCGGTAGGCGCGTGGTCATCATCGGCAGCGGCGCCACCGCCGTGACGATCCTGCCCGCGATGGCCAAGACTGCGGGCCATGTGACCATGCTGCAGCGTTCGCCAACCTATATCGTTTCGATGCCCGAGCAGGACAAGATCGCGAATTGGCTGCGCGGCTTTCTCCCGGCGACGTGGGCTTATAAGCTCGGCCGGTGGAAAAACGTCGCCCTGATGATCTACGTCTACCAACTGGCGCAGCGCCGTCCGAGTTATGTGAAGAACGGCCTCATCAAAAAAGTGCAACAGGAATTGGGCCCCGATTACGATGTGGCAACCCACTTCACCCCCCGCTACAACCCCTGGGAACAGCGGCTCTGCCTGGTGCCGGACGCAGACATGTTCCAGGCGATCAAATCGGGCCGCGCTAGCGTGGTCACCGGCGAGATTGAGAGGTTCACCGAAAACGGCATTCTGCTCAAATCCGGCCAGGAACTGGAAGCGGACGTCGTGGTGACGGCCACCGGCTTGGTGCTGCAGGCCTTCGGCGGAGCGGAACTTTCGGTCGACGGGCGCAGCGTGGATCTGAGCAAGACGCTGGCTTACAAAGGCGTGATGTTATCGGGCGTGCCGAACCTGGCTTCCGTGTTCGGCTACATCAACGCGTCGTGGACGCTCAAGGCCGACCTGATCTGCACCTATGTGTGCCGGTTGTTGAACCGCATGGACAGGAAAGGCATGCGCCAGGTAACGCCCCAGAGCCGCGGCGAGACGGCGGCGGCGCCATTCGTGGAGAAGTTCACGCCGGGCTACATGGAGCGTGCGTTGGCGAATTGGCCGAAGCAGGGCACGAAGGCGCCGTGGCGCGTTTATCAGAACTACATCCGCGACGCGATCAGCCTGAAGTGGACCCCTGTGGACAACGACGCGTTGGAGTTCTCGAACCCGCCGGACGCAGCGCCGTCGAAGCCCGCACCGCGCGAACTGGCCGCATCGGCAAAGTAGCGGCGGCAAGACAGGCGGCCTACGAGGCCGCCGCAGGCAGGGTCCTGCTCCACTGTTGCCGATGGTTAACAGGTTCGTTCCAATGCGTGACAGAGTCACTGCGACTTCGCCATACTATGAACATGGGAAGAGTTAGCCGCGCCTGGCAACTATTCCAGGCAAGCTTCGCGGTGCTCGCGGGAGATATGGAAATCCTCGTGTTCCCGGTCTGCAGTGGAATCTCCCTCCTCCTGCTCGGCGCCAGTTTCTTGATCCCGCTCTATCACGACGGCACTCTACAGGCCGTCGCACGCCACAAAGGCACGTGGGACGACTACGCGGTGCTCTTTGCCTGGTACTACTTGAATTTTTTTGTAGGTATTTTCTTCAACAGCGCGCTGATGGGCTGCGCGAACATCCGGTTATCCGGCAAGCGGCCCACAGTGGGTGCGGGCTTTCGCATCGCGGTCGACCATATGGGGCGCATCGCCGCATGGGCATTGGTGGCGGCCTCCGTCGGCATAGTTCTCAGTTCGTTGCGAGATCGCAACAAGCTTCTGGCCATCCTGTCGGCCGGCTTGAACCTGGCTTGGTCCCTGGTCACTTATCTGATCGTGCCCGTGCTGCTGTTCGAGGATCGTAGCGTGTTCAGCTCCCTGCATCGCTCCGAGCAGTTGTTCAAGAGCCATTGGGGCGAACAAGTGGCGGGCAACTTTGGCTTCGGCGTATTGAGTACGCTGCTTTCGATTCCGGCCATTGTCCTGGCCCTGGCCTGTTGGCGGCTTAATCCCATAGCGGGCATCATCCTGGGAGCCGTTTACCTGCTGATCCTGGCGATCGTCACTTCCGCGGTCAGAGGCGTTTTCACCGTGGCGCTCTACCGATACGCAACCGCGGGCGAAGCACCAGCCGGATTTTCGGCGGACGTAATTGACGGCGCGCTGGGCGGCAGCCGCCGGCGTGCGGAACAGGCGCCTTGGGACGCGTACTGATTCGGTAACTGGGCTTTAAGAGAAGCTGCGCACGGCTGCGGCTTCGTCGTCGTGCACATCGAAGACTGTGTACAGCTTGGTGATCTGCAGCAGATCCTTCACCCGCTTGGTTAAATTGAGCAGCTTGAGTTGGCCACCCTGGTTGGTCACCGTGGTGAAGCCGGACACCAGTTCGCCGATCCCAGAACTGTCGATATAGGAGACATCTCCGAGGTTCAACAGAATCTTCTTCTGATTCTTGCCGACCATGTCGCGCAGCATGTCGCGCAGCGCGCTGGACCCCTCTCCGAGGGTGATCCTGCCGGCCACATCCACCACGCTCACGTCACCAACCTGTCTCGTGCTTAGCTTTACACTCACTGAAATATGCCTCCTTGCTCGCAAGCGAGCCTATCGCTCATCGTCTCTTACTTCGACACCAGGTGCTTCACCAAAGTTACTTCCGTCCCCGCCGGATCCAGGCGGCGGACCTGGAAGTCGTCCATGAACGCCTTGATAAGGAAAATGCCGCGGCCGGAATGCCGCAGCAGGTTTTCCTGGGCCAGCGGATCCGGCAGGCCGTCGTAATCGAATCCATCACCCTGGTCCGCGATCCTCACCACGAATTCCCCGGGGCTTTTGGAAACCGACAGACGCACCTTCTTGTGGGCGTTATACCGGTTTCCATGCACTACGGCATTGACCATGGTTTCCCGCACGGCCATGGCGATCTTGTGCAAATCGTCTTCGGGGACGCCGGCCTTCTCGGCCTCCTGCAGCGCCAATTCCTCGGCGTTATCCACGCTTTCCAGAGTCGAGTCCAGAAACCGTTCCACGGTTTCCGTATTGGCGCGCGAGTTTTTTCCCATAGTCAAGGCGCCACGGCGCATGGTCAAATCGAATGGCTAGAATAAATTACCGGAGTACTGAAAGTCAAGAACCCCTGCCGCCGCAGAATCCCGCCGCAGTGCCGGCAGGCAGCCGCTCGACGCAACCGTCATGGCTGCGCCGCCTCGGCCTTGGCTTGCGCGTGCTCCCCCGACAGGCGCTCCAAGTCGGCGAGCTCCTTTTTGATCCGCGCAGTGTCTTCCGCGTCCGGCGCCAGTGCAAGGTAGGCCCGCAGATGTGCCGCGGCGCCAGCATAATCTTTCTTTTGGGCCAGAATCGTGGCCAGCACCTGTTCGAGCTTTGGGAACCGGTGTGCCGTATCCAGCTTCTCCCCGTCGCGGGCGCTCGTCTCCGCGGCCTCGATTCGGCGCAGCTCCAGATTAGCCGTGGCGTTATAGAGGTAAGCCATCGGGTAATCCACTGCGTCCAGCTTGAGCAGCCTGCTGGTGATCTCCGCGAGTGCGGCCCAGTTCCCGGCGCTGGCTTCCAATTCGGCAAGCCCGAGATAAGGATTTAGGAACTTGGCGTCTGCCGCGAGCGACCTTGCAAAGGACTGGCGCGCCTGCTCGATCTCCCGCGTTTGTTCCTGAATCCGCCCGAGTTCGTACCATGCCGCCGCGTAATTCGGATAGATGTCCAGGGCCGCGTGGAGCTGCTTGGCGGCCTCCGGCAGTTTGCTTTTCCGGGAATATTGCAGAGCTTTGTCATAGGCCTGCCGGGCCTCTTTGGGAGCCTGGAGACTGGTCTTGCTGACGGCGGAACCCTCTACATTCGCCATCCGGTGCAACACGATCGTGCCGACATTCGGGTCGTCCTCCAGCCGCCGCCCGACCAGGCTCACCGTGTCGGAGCGAAAACCGGACAGCACTGCGCGCAGCTCGCAATTGGCAAGCTGCAAGTCTGGGGCGCTGGACAACATCACTTGCGACGGCAGGCCTACTCCACCAGCGGCTCCCACGGCCAAGCGGCTCTGCAGACCGGGTCCCGCGTCGCTGGCGTCCTGCGCGACTCCGGAGGTCTGGCCGATCTGAAATGTGAACCGGCCTTTTCGATCGGTGTAGGCTTGCGCCCGCGGCTTGCCGCCACAAACCCGTTCGATGGTCACCGGATCGGGTGGCGGACCGCCGTCGTCCAGCATGACGTTGCCGGTCAGATAGTTGCCTCCGGCCGGCTGCCCAGAGGTCACGCGGCTTATACCCACATTTCCACTGGTGGCGGGCGACGGTTGCGCCCATAAGGCGTGGGAGAAGATGGCGATGCCTACCGCCATTCCTGCAAAGCTTCGCATCCGGATGCTCTCCCGCATGGGAGCACCCCCTTTCGTTAGTCACATTATACACGGCCCCGGAGGGGAAGGCGCGTTGGGGAAAACGCTCCCTGACGGTGGCGGCTCGGTAACGGTTGCTTTGATTGCGCAAGGCCCACGGAGCCGCGACTGTCAGGGACGGTTCCGGTCAACCAGAAATCCACGCCTTTGTTAGAATATGGCTTCGCCAGAAGGTAACCAATGAAAAAGTTCACACTCTTCTCCGCCGCAGCACTGCTCCTCTTGCTGTCCGGGTGTTCAACTGAAACTCCCGCGCCACAAAAGAAAGCCGAGGAAAAACCGCCCGAGCCTGTTACGGGCCGTCAAGCCCTCCAAAAGATGTATATTGCCGCCCGCGGCTGGGGCGCCGATATCCAGCCCATCCGGATCACCAGCATTCTGCTGCCGGAGGTCAAGGCGGAGCCTGGAAAGGCTGCCGCCTGGCAAGCCATCTTCGTTTCCGCCAGCCAGAATAAGGCCCGCAGCTACACGTACTCTATCGTGGAATCCGAAGGCAATCTCCACCAGGGCGTGTTTGCGGGGTTCGATCAGAGCATTCCCTCCGGAGCGGAGAAGCCCTTTCCCATGGCTGCCATCAAGGTCGATTCCGATCAAGCCTATCAGACCGCGCTGAAGAAGGGCGCCGAATACGACAAGAAGAACCCCGGCAAGCCCATCATTTTCTTGTTGGAAGCCAACAACAAATTTCCCGACGTCAGTTGGCGAGTGATCTGGGGCGAATCCGTAGGCACCAGCAACTTTTCAGTTTTTGTGGACGCCAGCACCGGCCTATATCTGGAAACCATCCACTGAGTTCACGGCCGGTCGCAGCGGAACGACTCGCGAATAGCCCGCAAGTCGTTCCAGATCGGTGCAGCGGGCTCCCGCGGCGAAAGGATAAAGACGCCCGCGGTGTGGTCCGCGTTCGCGCAGAACTGCAACGACGCTTCACCGTGCACTGTGAACAACTGGCCTGCCGGGTTATAGAACGTGGCGTGGCCATGGAACGATTGCATACCAGCCTTCTGGCCGTCCGCAGCCCAATTCATCGACACACGATTCAGATCCGGCGTGAATTTTCTAGTTCTGCCCCGCTCTTCGCTGATCCCCTTGAAGTACGTCAAAAGGTCCGCCTGCAGCCGCTCGGTTGAGAACTCCTGCCTCCCTTCCAGCCACAAGATGAACGCATAGGAGTGATAGTTCGGCGAAGCCTCATCATCGAAGTTTGGCGCGAAGACCAGATCCTCCCAACCGTGGTAAGTCAATTGCGGCGACCACGGCAGTGGGAATTGGTCCACCTCGGGACGCCAGTTAGCGGGGCTCGAGAACAGGAAGGGATCGCCCGCCGGATTCCGGCGTAGGGGGTACGGAACCCGGGTGAGCTCGGCTTCGAATTGCCGGCCTTCGGACGGGCGCCATAGCGTGAGCTTGACGCTTCCGCCAGGAGGGCCTGCCAGGTTCGCATGTAGGGTCTCCGTGGCGCCTTTGCCATCGACGTCCGTGCCGTTGATGCCGACGATGATATCGCCGTTCCGAATCCCGGCCTTTGCCGCAGGGGTATTTTCCATCACGTCTATGACCACTGCGGGCCCCTGTTTGTCCTGCGAATCGTCGCTGTAGATTCGTAAGGCATTCAGCCCCACGGTCCCGCTTTCGCCGGCCGCCCCAAGCAGCGTCGCGAACAGAAGCAACAAGATCACCTTCATTCTTGATTTCCCCCCTCTAGAATCCGGAGACGGAATGCCGCGGAAAATGTCATGCTTTTAGATGTTACATGTTTATATAGAGGTTTAATGCAGCGTCTTCCATTTTGCTTGCTGGCGGCCGCCCTGCTGCTGGCGCGCGAGCCAGACACGATCTTGAGCCGCTACGCCCCGTCCGATTTTCCGCTCACCGCGGACCCGCAGGCCCGCCAGTGGAAGAACGCACCCGCCGTCGTCGCCGAAAATGGACCGCGCGGCGAACCCGTCGCCGGTCATCGTACCGAGATCCGCTCCCGCTGGACGCGGGACAACATCTACTTCCTGTTCATTTGCCCCTACCAGGAATTGCATCTGAAACCAAATCCCTCCACGGCTACCGAGACTGATCAACTCTGGAACTGGGACGTAGCCGAGGTCTTCGTCGGCAGCGATTTTGAACACATCACACGTTACAAAGAGTTCGAAGTCTCCCCGCAAGGCGAATGGGTGGACCTGGATATCGACCGCATCAACCCGCTCCCCGAAGGCGGCTGGCTCTGGAATTCCGGCTTTGCGGTGAAGGCCCGCATCGACGCGCCGCGCAAGATCTGGTATGGCGAGATGAGAATCCCGCTGCACTCCATCGATAGCCGCCCACCGGCCGCCAGCCTACGGATGCGCATCAATTTCTATCGCTGCCAGGGCCGCGAGCCTGGCCGCAAGTTCATTGCCTGGCAGCCCACCGGAGAAGGCAACTTTCACGTACCGCAAGCCTTTGGCCTGCTGCAACTCGTGCCATGATGCACTTAATGATGCACTAGTGACACAGAAATGATCTCGCCACAAGCCGCCAAATCGCTGCGTATCTCCCATGTCGGCCTGCGCGGCGTGGTTGGCTCCGGGCTGACCGCCTCGCACGTGTTGGATTTCGCCGCCGCTTTCGGCACATTCCTGGAACCCGGCGGCGCGGTGGTGATCGGCCGCGACCCGCGCGCAAGCGGCGTGATGATCCGCGAAGGCCTGCTGGCCGGATTGCTCGCCTGCGGGCATGACGTGATCGATCTGGGCATTGCGCCCACGCCCGTGATCCAACACTCCATCCGCCGCCGAGACGCCGCCGGCGGCGTCTCCATAGGCGCCAGCCACAACAGCGCCGAGTGGAACGCGCTAAAATTCTTCGGCCGCGAGGGGACGTACCTCTCCACCGCCGAAGCCGGCGAGTTGCTGGATATCTACCATCTGAAGAAATTCGCCTTCGTCGATTGGACCCACATGGGCCACGTCACGCCAGAGGACGGGGCCATCGACCGCTACCTCGACGACTTGGCCGCCCACTACGACTTCCCGGCTTTGCGCAAATTCCGCGTTCTGGTGGATTGCTGCAACGGCACCTCCTCGCTGATTCTGCGCCGCGCCAACCAACGTTTCGGAACCGAATTCATTCTCATCAACGAGAAGATCGAGGGCGTCAGCTTCGCCCATGAGCCCTCCACCACGCGCGACGCCGTGGCGCTACAGCTTGCCCCCTTGATGAAACCGCTGCGCGCCGACGCCGGCTTTCTGTTCGACGTGGATTCCGACCGCGTGGCGCTGGCCGCGGAAGACGGCACGCCGGTCTCCGAAGAGCTTGTTTTGCCCCTACTCGCCGACTATTTGCTGCCGCGCGCGCCGGGCAAGCTGATCGTCGCCAACATTTCCAGCACCGCTCTTCTGGAAGAAATCGCCGCGCGGCATGGCGGCAAAGTCGTGCGCGTGCCCGTGGGCCGCCAGGCAGCCATCGACGCGCTTTCCACCTATCGACCGGAACAGATCGCGCTGGCCGGTGAGGGCACCGGCGCGGTGATGATGCCGCAGTTCCGCTTCGTCTACGACGGCATCGCCTCCATGCTCGCCGTCCTTTCGATGCTGCACGAAAGCGGCCGCACGCTGAGCCAGGTGTTGGGATCTTATCCCAGGTATTCGATTCTGAAAGGGCAAGTGCCGCTGGTCACGCAACGCATCCCGGCACTGCTGATGGATCTGCGCGAGCGCTATAGCGACGGCCGCGTGAGTGTGCTCGACGGCCTGCGCGTGGATTGGCCCGGCCGCTGGTTCCATGTGCGCGTCAGCCAGACCGAACCGATCGTGCGAGTGATCTGCGAGCAGCGAGGCGATCCGCCTAAAGAGCTGTTCGAAGCGCTGATCGAGGAAGTGAGGAGCTTCGCCTGATGGCCCGCGAACACCTCCTAAAAATCGGCGTCTCCGGCATCCGCGGCGTGGTCGGCGATTTTCTCACACCCGGCCTGGCCTGCGCCTTCGCCCAAGCTTTCGGAACCTACGTGGGCGCGGGGCGCGTGGTCGTCGGGCGCGACACCCGTTCGAGCGGCGAGATGCTGCACCATGCCGTCGCCTGCGGCTTGCTGGCGGCCGGCTGCGAAGTAGTGGACATCGGCATCCTGCCCACGCCCACCATCCAGATCTACGTGGGCGCCACCCGCGCGCGCGGCGGCATCGCCATCACCGCCTCCCACAATCCGCCGGAATACAATGCCCTGAAACTCTTCAATTCCGAGGGCCTGTTTTTCAACAGCTACGAGCGTGGCGAGCTGCTGGACCTTTATCACCAGAGCGAGTTCCGCCGCGCCACCAACGAAGAGATCCGCCGCGCCACCAGCGACTACGTTTCCGCCCCACGCCTGCACATCGAGCGCGTGCTCCACCATGTGGACGCCGCGCGCATCCGCCAGCGCCGCTTCCGGGTCGCGCTGGATGCGGTGAACGGCGCAGGCTCCGTGATGACCGTCGGCTTCCTGCGGGACACCCTGGGCTGCGATCTGCACGCCATCTCCATCGATCCCACCAAGCCGTTCCCGCGCATCGCCGAACCGCGCCCCGATACGCTCGGCGATCTCTCGAACCTGGTGCGCTCCTCCGGCGCCGAGATCGGCTTCGCGCAGGACCCCGATGGCGACCGCCTGGCCGTCGCCGACGAAACCGGCCGCGTGTTGGATAACGACGACGTGCTGGCGCTGGCCGTGGATGCCGCGCTGCGCCGATTACCCGGCGACGTAGTGGTGAACCTGATGACATCTTCGGTGATCGACGAAGTGGCCGCCGCCCACGGCCGCCGGGTCTACCGCACGCCGGTCGGCGAAGCCAACGTGGTCGAGATGATGCAGGCCGTCAAGGCCGTGATTGGCGGCGAAGGGTCCAATGGCGGCATCATCTTCCCGGCCGTGCACCTTTGCCGCGACAGCTACACCGGCATGGCCTTCCTGCTGGAGCGCATGGCCGAAACCGGCGAGACCATCTCCGCGCTGGCCGCCCGCCTGCCGCGCTTCCACCGCAAGTCCGGCACGGTCGCCTACGAGCACGGGCGCCTCGGTTCGCTGATGCAGGCGCTCGAAGAGAGCTTCCCCGGCGTCCAGACCGATCGCTCCGACGGCTTGAAGCTGATCCTGCGCAACGCCTGGATCCACGTGCGCGCATCCAATACCGAACCGTTGCTCCGCATGGCCGCCGAGGCCCGCTCGGAAGCCGAAGTGGGTGAGCTGTACGCTCGCGTTCTGGGACTGTTCGGGTAGGACAGGCCTCCCGGCTGCCTCCCGGCCTGTCCACTGGAGTTTGGACATTCTGTGGGGCAGGCTCGCAGCCTTCGAACGAGACTCCTGATCGTGCTTCGATCCGGCGAAGCGGTTAGCGGCGAAGCATCCGGCGGTGATCGCTGCGATGGCGGTCGGCATGATGCGCAGGGTACAGATGCGGAATTATCTCATCAGCTCAGTATAAGGGCTTGGCCAGACGGGCCATGCCGCGCCACGACATGATCTGCGCGTGAATGCAGGGGCCTCCGGTTTGAGCTGAAACTGTCTGGCGCTCAATAGTTGAAAAATCGCCAATGCACGCTTCAAGGCGCCGCAATTCTGGAAACACGCTAAGGCAACGCTAAGGCCTGTTGTCGTCAATCGAGGACCATGCGTATTCAGATCGGCGGACACTGGCTGGTAGCCATCGGAGCGTCTCGCCCGCTAAACTGTGAGCATGAGCCGCCCGTTTCGTCGACTCGTTTTTGCTGCGATTATTGTGCTGCCGGCCATTGTGCCCGGCCAACGCTCCACGCCACAGCAGTCAGATGCAGCATCGGCATCCGCTTCGGACATGTGGCTTGGTCCCGAAGTCACAGCGTCTCTCGATGCCTTGTTCGCAGTGCCGCAGGGATCTCCGGGCTATGCAGTCGCGGTCATCAAGGATGGTCGCTTTGTCTACAAGAAAGGCTTCGGGCTCGCGAATCTGGACGACAATATTCCGATCACGCCGGACACGTCGTTTCATCTCGCATCAGTATCCAAGCAGTTCACCGCTGCAGCTATCGTGCTTCTGATCCTTGACCACAAGATCGTGTTGAGTGACCCGGTTTCCAGGTACATCCCGGAGGCTGCAAAGTTCGGAGCCGACCTGCGAATCGAGCATCTTGTGTATATGACGAGCGGATTGCCGGACTACACTGATCTCCCGCGCGAGAGTGGTGTTCCGTGGATGACCTTCTATTACTTCACCCGCGATGAGGCCATTGCCACTGTATTGAAGTCCGGCAAGTTGGAGTTTTCGCCAGGCACACAGTGGGCCTATCGCAACATTAACTACATGCTAATGACGAAGATCGTAGAGGTGGTGAGCCATGAGCCGTTCGCTGACTTCATGCAGGAACGCATTTTCCGTCCCTTGGGAATGATGCACACAGAGATCAACGATGACAGCACGGAAGTTATTCCGCATCGCGCCACTGCCTATGCTGCACGGCCAGACCCTCGTGTCACGAAAGAACTCGCTGCGGTGGGCATCCGTATCAAACCGGGCGACGGATGGGTGCGGCTCGTCCGTGTTTCTCCACACTTCGGCGGAAGCGGTGTCTTCACATCGCTCAATGATCTTCTGCTATGGGACCAGAACTGGTACAGTGGCTCTTTGAAGGGAATGGAATTCACCGATCTCATGAACCGCCGTCAAAAGTTTCAACATGACAAGGACAATGACGCTTTCGGTCTCGTCTGGCGCACCCGTTACAGTCACCCCATGCTCGACTATTCCGGAGGAGACACCGATACTTCAACGTACATGGCCCGCTTTCCGGATCAACACTTGACCGTCATCTGCCTGTCCAACATGCCTTTGGGAGACGCAGAGGGGAAAGCTGGAACACTCATGGACGTACTTCACACTGCCGGGAAACTGTAGCGCTCCGCAAGCCCCGTGGAACGCCATTGCACTTGGAGAGCCCTGGCTTCATGCTAAATCGCCGATGCACGAATCGAGCGTTTGGCCGGCGCTTTATGGAGTTCCGGTGGAGCCGACCATCCGTCCGGAACCCTGATCAGGCATTTACCGATATCTGACGGCTGTTGAAGAATCCTCCTTGGCTGGCTCGGGTAACCAAAAAGGTCAGCTGCCCATTACCGACGCTGACCCGCAACCGGCAGTTTGAAATCGAGAAGCCCTACCAGTCGAACGGGAATGACGTTCTGCCCAAAATCGAATCGAAAAGGGGCTTGAAGATTCCGTCGCCGTTGGAGCTGTTTGTCATGATGAGGAGGCCTTCGCCATTGCTGAAGCATATGCCCTGATGCCGCCATCCGTCATCATATCCGCCTTTGAAGAAAGCATTCCCATAGGGAGAGGTGTACAGTCCCCAACCAAGACCGGCACTCAATTTAATCGCGTCGTGTGCGGTCGTGGTCTCAGGGGCGAGCGACGGAAACTGGTGAGTAGAGTGGATCATCACCTGGGGCTTGAACATCTCTGCTGAAGTTTTTGGGTTCAGGACTTGGTCGCGCATAATCGCGCTCAAAAAGGTTGCGTAGTCGTGCAGAGTGGTCTGCATCGAGCCGGCGGCGCCTGGTTTGGAACGCTTTTGCGGGCCAAGTGATTTCCCATGTTCGTCATATCCATTGGCAAAGTCGCTCTCGAACCGCGGCTCCCAAACCATGCTGGTCCGAGTCATCCCCAAAGGACCGAACAAATCTTCTTCCATGAGTGCAGTCAGCGATTTCCCGGTCACTGTCTCAACAACGAGCTGCGCAAGCTGGAATCCCTCTCCACTGTAAGCGTAGCGCGTGCCCGGTTCGAAGTGAATCTTGAGTTTCTTGTCGTCCTCGAACCACCGAAAATTGGGAAAGCCGCTGGTGTGGCTTAGCAGAATCCGCAAGGTAAGTTCCGTGTACCGGTCATCGCCCTGCAGGTCGGCATATTTCCCATACTCGGGAAGGGGCTTTGGCAAGTATCGCTGGATTGGCAGATCGAGATCGAGGACGCCCTTCTGGACCAGTTGCATGACCACAGTCGCAAAGGCAGCCTTGCTCATCGAAGCACCGGGCATTACTGAGCCCGGCGTAAGCGCCAAGCCTTTTTCGGTATCGCTCTGGCCATAGGCCTTGATGTACGAGATCTTGCCGTTGTGAAATACGGCGATGCCTACGCCCGTGACGTTGGCACCCTTCATGAGTCGGGTCACCGTCGCGTCGACTTCCGTTGACGTCAGACTGCTTCCATCGAGCCGCAAAATAGTTGACGGCACCAAAGGTTGCTGCGCGGGCGCCGATGAGAATCCGAGCAGCAAGACGATGGCTGCCAGAGCGTTCCGTTGGATCACTGTTCCTCCATCCCGAACAGACAAGCCATGCCCGAGCCTGAAACCTTGTACGAGAGTAGTCTTGAAAACGTTCGATAAATGTGTCGGGTTCGAACACGGACAATAAGATCTGGTCGACCCATGCCACTCAAGGTCATCAAGTCTCCCCCTCAAAACGAGCCAATGACAGCAGGTTCCCTCCGAGGCACCGGCAAACCGGACAGCCCCCCCATTGTTGAGCTCTGTCCGGATAGCCGACCATCCAATCGGAACTCGGAATTAGAGACTTCTGGGAAGCTCTGCGACCTAGTTAGGTTGTGCGCAAATCCAGGAAGGCTCACTGCAAGCTCACGAGTTTCCGGCGTGGTCGCCATATTCCCAATCATAAGGTGCTCCGGTGTCGCCTAGGATAAACCTGGCCAGATCGGCGAAGCCTGCCTCGGAGCGAACATCGTTCGACAGGATACCGACGCAACGCTGACCGGCCTCGATGCATACCACGCTATTGGCTGTCTGGCCGTCGTTGCCGCCCTTGTAGAATCCTCCGGCACGGCGGGCGGCCGGGGTGCAGCCTATGGAGGCGTTGCGCCACGAATAAAGACCGAGATTGGAAGTCGGAGACTCAAAGATCGGAAGGGTAATACATTCGGTTCACGCCAAGTTTCTAGCTCGCGAATCGAGCGTCTAGCAATCAAGTTCCAAATTCCGGGGTTCCGCCTGGATCACCGGCAATGCAAAGATTGGGAGAAATTGGGGTTACTTTCGGCTTCGCGACAATCCACCCGCGTCGGTTGGCGCGAACAAATACGCGCCCGGCTCATTGGCGCCGACCCATTTTCCGTCAACGGGAATATGTTCGTCCGACTGGCTAACTATGTAGACCAGGGCCTTCCCATCCGAGGGCGCCGGCATTGGGTGTTGCGAGGCGTCGAGCTTCACGTCAAACTTCATGTCCCGCGGACCGCACGCTGCGGTTTCAGCCTTGGATGCAGCGGCTTTGTCTTGCCCGAGCGCACAGCACAACACAATAGGAATACGAAAGACTGGATCCACGTGCGGGCATCGAATACCGAGCCGCTGTTGCGCAGCGGCAACCAGGATCTCTGGGAAGTCTCCACGAAAACCGGCGCATTGCGCCGCATCACCCACGATCCTGCCGATGACTGGGACCCCGCATTCACTCCCGACGGCGGGAAGATCCTCTGGGCATCGAGCCGCCGGGGCCATCTGGAGATCTGGATGGCCGAGGCAGATGGCAGCAATGCCGGACAGGTGACGCACGATGGGCTGGACGGGGAGAACCCGACCATGACGCGCGATGGCCGTTGGATTGTTTATGCCTCGGCAAACCCGGTCAAAAAGGGCATCTGGAAGATCCATCCGGATGGTACCGGGGCCGCGCGGCTGGTGATGGGGGACGATGTGATCCCCGAGTTGTCTCCCGATGGACGGTATGCGGCGTACGTCGGCGCTGCAGACAGCCCGTTAAGAGTGGTCCGGATCGATGACGGGGTGGCAGTCGCCTTCAGCATCAGGAATGCATTTCGGCCACGCTGGATGCCGGACGGGCGGGCCATCGCATTCGTCAGTTTCGACGATAAGATGCAGACGGGCATTTTTGTGCAGGATTTCATTCCGGGGCGAGACACGTCCCGGACTCGCAGAACCCTGGTGGGGTTCGATGCCGAGGCGCCCACCGAATCTTTCGGCCTCTCGCCGGACGGCTCGCGAATCACCCTGGGCAGCCAGGAATCCCGCTACAGTCTGATGCTAGCCGAGCGAGTGCCTGGCATCGGACCGACGACGCGGCACCTACCATGAGGACAATGCTTGGACATCGATCGGCGGGGTGCGACTCAGGGACACGAGTAAAATGGCGGAGAGACAGGGATTCGGACGCTGAGGGGATCAATTGAGCCTGTAAGTTGCAGATTCTTCGTTGCCAGGGTTACC
>Ga0187867_10002126_pt1 | contig 16622 bp, 15 predicted proteins | sample June2016WEW_13_1_FD_132976 | JGI IMG/M metagenome (GOLD analysis project Ga0187867, IMG submission 132976) | Peatland microbial communities from SPRUCE experiment site at the Marcell Experimental Forest, Minnesota, USA - June2016WEW_13_10 | ecosystem: Environmental > Terrestrial > Soil >...
AGATCCTGCTTGAAAAAGAATCCATGGAAGGTGAGGAGTTGAAGAAATTTGTGGAGGAAGTAACGGCCGGGATTACCGAAAAAGGTTCAAGCGAGCTGCCTGTGCCCGGCGTTAATCGACAAGTGTAATATTTTCTCTTTCTTCGCGTTTTTCGTTTTCTTCGACGTCAAAAAACGCGTCTTCGGGTCTTGGCGTGAAAAATATTGGAGCTGCTCGTTTGGCCGCGGCTTGACATAACAGTCTCCGATAAGGTATATATCTCTTTTTTCACGGATTTGGCCATTGCATAAATTAGTTAAACAAGGTAGTTCGGATATTTACAGAAGTTAATCTCCAAGGAGGTTTCGATTGGCAAATCACAAGTCAGCTATCAAAAGGGCAGGACAGAGCGAGGAGCAGCGGGTGCGAAACCGTTCCCGCAAGACAAGAATGAAACACGTAATAAGGGGTCTGGAGGAAGTCCTCGCCGGCAAAACGCCCGAAAAAGCTGCTGAGCAGTTGAAGAAGGCAATCTCCATGATCGCGAAAACCGCTTCCAAAGGTGTCATCCATAAAAATACGGCCGCGCGGAAAATTTCCCGTCTTACCCGGAGAGTCAACGCTCTTTAGTCCCGGTACTCTGAAGCTTTTCAGGCCTTCGAAGTGCGTTCGGGGGCTTTTTTGCTCTCGAGGCAAAGATCGAGCACCAGCGCTTCGAGCAATATCTCGGGAGGAGACCCACTGCTCTTGATTGCGGTGTCCGTTTGACCGATAGCCTCGAGCATTCTGTAAAGATCCGCGTCCGAAATATGAACTGCCTGCTCCCGCGCTTTTTTTACCACGAAAGGATGCGATCCCAGCCGCGTTGCCAGTGAGGTTTCCGATATGCCTTGCTGCAGGCCGTCTTTAACCTGCCAGACGATACGAACCTGCCATGCCAGAGTCGAGAGAATTTTAAGAGGGAGTTCCCCGGCGAGAATCAGGCTCCTCAGGGACCTTACGGCCTTGCCCGCCTGCCGCAGCCTTATATGACCGATCAGATCGAACGCGGTGAATTGCCGCTGGGAACTGGCGGCTTCCAGAATGTCCTCAGCCTCGATCCGTTCTCGTTCGCCGGCGAAGGTGCAAATCTTGTCCAGCTCGGATGCGAGTGTAGGATAGTCGCCGCCGGCCATCTCGACCAGAAGGAAAGCGGCCCGATGGGAAAGGATTTTCCCGAGTTGCTTAGCTCTTTCGATAAGCCACCGAGGGGCCTCTTTTTCACCGGGAGATCGAAACTGTACGACCTTGCCTTTGGCTTCGACCGCCTTTGCGATCCCCTCGATGTTTTTCCTGGCTGAAGCTGTCATGATGAGACATGCGGAGGGGGGGATACGCTGGACAAAAGTTTCCATGGCCGAACGGTCTTCTTTTCCCCAGGCGTCGACGTTGTCCACCATGACAAATCTTCGCCCCCCGAACATGGGAGTGGTAGCAAGGCGCTCGATAACATTTGAGGCTTCCATTTCCCTTGCCTGGAACCGCTCGCCGTTAAAGTTCCTGGACCCCTTCTGCAGGGCCTTTGAAAGCAGCTTCTTCCAGGCTTCTTCCATAAGGAAATTGGAACTCCCCACGAAAAGATATACCGGACCGATTTTGCCGGCATCGAATTCTTTGAGGAAATCTTCGGCCTGCATCAGAAATTGCTTAGAAAATTGTCATGGATGCGCCTGGATATATCCTGGGCCAGAAAGTCGAGCGCGGCCTGCCTGTTTTCATAGCCGGTGACAGGTTGGAGTTGCTCTGCATTATTGTTTATCTGGTAAACCTGGTGGTCGGAGTAATTCTGGTTTCTCCAGAGTATTTTGTGTGTTTTCTTGTCCTCGCAAAGGATATCCACGGTCAGCATGAGCATGTTTTCCGTCGTAATCTGGTTGGCTACTCCACTAACGGCATGATGTGCAACGGGAAGAACACGGATACTCCTGACAGTTCCCTTAAATACGGCTTCAGCCTCTTCGACCGTGACGACCTTCATATTGCCCTTTCGGATAAACTCCTGTCTCAGCGCCTCGGCTATCTTCGCGCCTAAGTTGGGCTCCGAAGTCTTGTTGTCGAATACAGGGATGGCGATAAGCGTCAGCCCCGGTTTCGGCCCCGCCCCCTCACCTGAGAAGTGGTAGCCGCATGAAGCAAGGCATATTAACATGGCGCTTATTAAAGGCATCAGTTTAAGATTTCGTCCAATCATGGCGAACTGCCCCTTATCTTTTATTGAAAGCGGTGCGAGGGGGACTTCAGTCGCGCGCCCCTCGCGGGTGGGCGGGCTGTCGAAGCCCCGTGCTTTCGGCCTTTCCGCCGGCGTTCAAATATCGTCGAGTTTATGCAACGATACACTAGATAACAATATTTATCAGCTTCTTCGGCACCACGACCACTTTCCTGACCTGGCGCCCCGCGATTAAATCCCTGATCTTCGAGTCCTTGAGAGATATCTCTTCGAGTTCCTTATCAGTGGCGTCCGAAGGAACGGTTATCTTGCTTCGCAGCTTTCCGTTTACCTGGACAACGATGAGAATTTCGTCCGCTTTGAGGGCCTTATCGTCCCATTGCGGCCATGGGGTTTCAAGGAGCAGCTTTTCGTGGCCGAGCATCTTCCAGAGTTCTTCGGAAATATGCGGCACCATAGGCGATGAGGTAACTATCACGGCTTCGACAGCCTCCCTTACGACCGGCCACAAGATGGGGCCCGACGCAGGGCTGTCGAGCACCTGGTAGAGATGGTTAACGAGTTCCATAATGGCGGCGATTGCCGTGTTGAAATGGAACCTTTCGCGAATATCCTCGGTGACCTTCTTTATGGTCTGGTGCGTCTTGCGGCGCAGTTGAGCGAGATCTTCCGGCAGATTGCTTCCACCAGAATAAGGGGCCGCGGATTTCAGGGCCGGCAGGTTTTCGGAAACCAGCCGCCACACCCTGGAAAGAAACCGGAAAGAACCTTCAACACCCTGGTCGTTCCAGTCGAGGTCCTTTTCAGGCGGCGAGGCAAACAGGCAAAAGAGGCGCACCGTGTCCGCCCCGTATGTCTTGATCATCTGATCGGGGTCTACCACGTTGCCCTTGGATTTACTCATCTTGAAGCCGTCTTTTATGACCATTCCCTGCGTGAGAAGGTTCATGAAAGGCTCGTCGGCTTCAAGGTATCCCATGTCACGCAGGACCTTTACAAAAAATCTCGAATAGAGCAGGTGCAGGACCGCATGTTCTATTCCGCCGATGTACTGGTCAACGGGCATCCAGTAGCGGACGCGTTTGGCGTCGAGCGGGCCCTTGTCGAAGTCGGGGCAGGCATATCGGGCAAAGTACCAGGAGGATTCCACGAAGGTGTCCATGGTGTCGGTCTCACGCCTCGCCTCGGCCCCGCATTTCGGGCAGGTAGTCGAGTAGAAAGGTTTGTGGACGGGCAGGGGGGAGCCGCCGTTTTCCAGAAGCTCGACATCCAGCGGAAGCACTACGGGCAGGTCTTGCTCGGGGACCGGCACGACGCCGCACTTTGGGCAGTAAATGATCGGAATGGGGGTGCCCCAGTAGCGTTGCCGCGAAATGCCCCAATCGCGGAGCCGGTACTGAATCGTCAGTTCTCCGAGCCCTTTTTCCGCCAGGGCCTCGGTTATGGCCTTGCGGGCGCTGCCGGAGTCCATCCCGCTGAACTTGCCGGAGTCGGCCAGAACACCGTCTTCCTCGAACGCATGTGTGAGGTCTTCCGCCCGGGGGGCGTCCTGTGCATCAGCGGGTTTTATGACTACCTTGATCGGAAGGCCGTATTTCTTCGCAAACTCGAAGTCGCGCTGGTCGTGCGCGGGGACCGCCATGACTGCGCCGGTACCGTAGGCCATGACAACGAAGTTCGCCACGTAAATCGGCATCTTCTCGCCGGTGACCGGGTTTATGCAGTAGCTCCCCGTAAATACGCCCTCTTTTTCCAGCAACTCGGCTTCGCGCTCATCGCGCTTCGATCTCTTGGCCCTTTCGACAAAATCGAGCACGGCAGCCTGCTCCGGCTTGCCCCGGCAAAGGTCTGCAACCATAGGATGTTCCGGGGCCATGCTCATGAAGGTAGCCCCGAAAAGCGTGTCCGCCCGGGTCGTAAAGACCGCGATGCTTCCCTCGCCCGATTCGAGCGGAAAGAGCAGCCTGCTTCCGGTGCTTTTCCCTATCCAGTTCTGCTGCATGACAAGCACGCGCTCGGGCCAGCCGGGCAGCTTATACGTATAGTCGAGCAGTTCCTCGACATACTCGGTAATCTTGAAAAACCACTGCTCCATCTCTTTTTGTACGACGGCAGTGTCGCATCGCCAGCACGCGCCGCCCTCTACCTGTTCGTTTGCCAGCACGGTCTGACACGTGGAACACCAGTTCACATAGGAACTTTTTCTATAGGCCAGGCCCCGCTCGCACATTTTTAGAAAAAAGAGCTGCTCCCACCTGTAGTAGCTGGGATCGCACGTCGCAAACTCCCGTGACCAGTCGTAGGAAAAACCCAGTTGTTTGAGCTGGTTTCGCATGTAGTCGATATTGTCGTAAGTCCACTTCGCCGGGTGGGTCCCGGCTTTTATGGCGGCATTTTCGGCAGGCATTCCGAAGGCGTCCCACCCCATGGGATGGAGCACGTTGTATCCCCGCATGCGCAGAAAGCGTGCGACCACGTCGCCTATGGTGTAGTTGCGGACGTGGCCCATATGAATGCGGCCGGAAGGGTACGGGAACATCTCCAGCAGATAGTATTTTTCCTTGTCCCCGTCTTCACCCACTTTGAACACCCGGGACTTATGCCAGTATTGCTGCCATTTTTTTTCGATGGACTTCGGAGAATATTTTTGTTCCATGGTTTCCTTCTTCGATGAGCCTGCGCGACGGCGGCTCCATTATCCCATAAAGAGCCCGGAGCGTCGTACGTCTCGCGGAGCGTCGAGATTTGACAGGGTAGACTCCAGGTCGCGAGGCTGTTCGGCCCAAGGCATGATTCTATCACCACGAAGACCATGAAGAATACACGAAGAGCACGAATATTGGCAATCAATATCAATAACTCACCCACTCACCACAGAGACGTTCGATAATTCCAAAAATCCGGTGGCCTGCTTCGAGGGGCTAGGGCGAAAATCATTTCACGCGGAGCCGTTCGATAATTCCAATAACCCGGTGGCCTGCTTCGAGGGGCCAGGGTCGATCTTTAGAGATCACTGAGCAAGGCGCTAACCACGGATAGACACAGAGGCGCACGGATCAAAAGCAAAAGAGCAGGTGAATGGGTGAGTGGGTGAATGGGTGAGTGGGGAAAAACCATGGGGAACCTTAGCCCATTTACCCGCTCTTAATTCATTTGCATCACCTCGCTGTCTCGGGTACATCCATGTTGCTGGTAGTTGCAGTAAGGGTTATCCTGTGATCAGTGACCCGATGGGGTGGAATGCCGGTAAAATGTAAATCAGGGACCTGTTCCGGAACGAACGGGTCGAGCCGCCTCTGAAAGGGAAGACTTCCGGGGGAATCCGTAATGCACGTCATCACGCGGAAAAGACTCAACGATTTTGCAGAGAAGTATCCTGAAGCGCAGTCTGCTCTTCTTCGCTGGTACAGGCTTACGAAGTCCGCAAACTTCGATTCCCTTGCCGAGTTGAGAGAAATCTTCCCGGATGCCGACCAGGTGGGCAAATTGACTGTCTTCAACATTGGCGGCAATAAAGTAAGGCTGATTTCAGCGATTCATTATAACCGAAGAAAAGTCTTTATTCGGGCTGTTCTGACTCACGAGGAATACGGCAAAAGTAAATGGAAGGAGTAGCCATGCTTACTTCAGAAGTGCAGAAGGCCGCAAAGGTATGGTCCTCTATCTCCGAGATCTTGTTTGTTCCACACACAAACCAGGAGTATCAGGCGATGGTTCATTTGCTTGATAACCTGATTGACGAGGTTGGTGAAGATGAGAAGCATCCGTTAGCGTCTCTCATGGAAATTGTGGGTGTGTTGATCGAAAAATATGAAGATGAACACGTCCCGGAGCTGGGTGAAGAGTGACGGGGCCATAGACAGGCTACATTTCACACCGCGTTTTTCTAAATTATTCAAAGAAAAGTAAAAGCCGGATCCCTGCTTGCTTCAGGTTTTTCCTGCATGCCCGTTTCCTTTTCTCTGTGTCCTCTAAAGATCGACCCTAGCCCCTCGAAGCAGGCCACCGGGTTTTTGGAATTATCGAACGCCTCTGTGGTGGATTTGATGCATTGGCCTGTTGCTTGCACTTCGATAGGGAAATTGTGTAGCCCTCGCGGGCTTCGGGGTTGTTCAAGAAGTTTTTTAGGGCAGAATCCGGCCCGGGGATGCGCTTTGGATGCATGGGGTACAAATTGATCCATTATTCCGAATTAACAAAAATTGACTTGCCCAATTACGGAAATTTGTCGTTAACATAGATTCATGGAATCGATTTTGCGCACTCGCAGATTTAGATTGTGTTTGTCGAGTCCTTTCAGGGATCGACTTATTATCGCCTGACCTTATTGGCAGTTTGCGGAGAATGATCTGAAATGCGTACGGCAAATCTCTCAAAGCACCTGAATGGGTTGTTCGGTTTCATATTTGTAATCTGTCTACTCCCTCTATTTCCAACTGTTGCGGAAGGACAGTCCGTTGATTTGACCGGCACGTGGAACTTTAACAGTTTTGTTTCAGGTCCCAGTGCGCCCTGGTGGGAAAGAGGCACGTTGACCGTGGCCGCGAATGGAACATTCAGCGGTTCCGGTACGGAAAGCAATGGCAACGTCGATAGCCCTGCCGGCTCTTTCTCGATTGCTTCCAACGGGATCGTGATGACCCTGAACGGTCAGTCGGTTACCCCCCTGTGCCAGATAGATTCCAGCAATACCGTCCTCTCATGTACGCAGACATTGTCTGACGGCTCGTCTTATCTCATAATTTTGACGCAAGAAGCCGCGTCAACCACTTTGGCTGATTTGGCCGGCGACTGGGAAGGCAATGTTTTATCTTCGGGACCCACCCCCTCATGGGAAACAGTGAACGAGACCATCAACTCCGATGGAACATTTACAGGATCATATACAAAAAGTGACGGGACGACAGGCAGTATATCCGGGGCCTTGGCGATTTCATCAGACGGTGTGATAACCTGTGTTTCAGGTAGCTGTGTCGATCCAACCTACGTCTCTTTTCTGAACACAGACGATACTGTCATGGTTGGCACAAACGGGGCGGCAACCTCGGCCGATGATGCCAGCCTCCTTGTTTTCACTAAACTAGCCGCTTCATATTCGATCGACAATCTGGTTGGTACGTGGCACGGCAATGGTTTGGCTTCAGGTCCCGGCGCGCCGTGGTGGGAAAATGATACTCTTACGATCAACCAGAACGGAACATGTTCATTGGTCTGGGCTGCAAGCAACGGGTCAACGGGCAACGTAAACGGAACTGTGTCGATCTCATCGGGCGGGGTGATAACTCTTAACCTGAGTGCAACTAACCTGGGTTCAACGGCCAGTGGGGTTATGGACGCAAACTTGACTGTCATGGTCTTCACGAACACATGGTCGGACGGAGCTACCGAGGAGATTAGAATCTTCACGAACGGAAATGAGGTGGCTACGAGTACGGCGCCAATTATATCGTCATCGGCCGGCAGCACTCCGGTAACGGCCGGCTCCACACCGGCAGCGGCCGGACTCTCCCAGCCAATGGGCGGCATCACGGCCCCCGCCTCAAACACCGGCGCCTCCACTGCCGCCAACACTGGGCAATCGAACACCGGCGGGGGAACGCCGGCGCAAGCTGGAGGAAGCGCGGCAACCGGGTCGAGCCCGACCGAAGGCGCCACGGGTACGTCTGTAACGGCGACAAACGCGGTTGAGACAAATCCGGCTCCCTCGAGTCCTTCCAACCGCGCAGCGCCTGCCACGGTTCCGGATGCGCCTACAATGGTAGCTGCAAACGCCGGCGCCTCCGAGGCATCGGTCAGCTTTAAGCTGCCGGGAAATGGCGCGGACCAGGCAACGGGTTACACAGTCACCGCGAAACCCGGCGGCATAACAGCCACAGGTGCGGGAAGCCCGATAACCGTTTCAAGCCTGAGCAACGGCACGGCCTATACATTCACGGTAACGGCGGCAAACAAGAAGGGGACCGGCCCGCCCTCGGATGCTTCCAACAGCGTAACGCCTGCCAAAGTCCCGGATGCGCCTGGAATCGTGAGGGCGGAAGCGGGCAACTCCGAGGCAAAGGTTAGCTTCGAGGCCCCGGCTTCAGATGGTGGAAGTAAGATTACCTCTTATACTGTGACATCCAGCTCGGGGCAGAAAGTCTCCGGGCAAACCAGCCCGATAACCGTGAAGGGGCTGACGAACGGGACACCCTGTACTTTCAAGGTAGCGGCTACAAATAAGATTGGGACGGGTCCACCCTCCAAAGCTTCCAACAGCGTAACGCCTGCCACAGTCCCGGGCGCGCCTGGAATCGTGAGGGTAAAAGGAGGCAAGTCCGAGGCCAAGGTAAGCTTCAAGGCACCAGCCGCGAACGGTGGAAGTAACATTACCTCTTATACCGTGACATCCAGCTCGGGGCAGACAGCCTCAGGGCCGGCCAGCCCTATAACCGTAAAGGGTCTGACCGGCAGGACACCCTATAGATTCACGGTAACGGCGGCAAACAAGATCGGGGTTGGTCCTCCATCAAGCTCTTCCAAAAGTGTAACGCTCCGGTAATTTAGAAACGAAAAAACTTTAGCTTATAGCCCGCTCTTGATTCACCGCTCACTGCTCCTCGCGTGGCGATAGAACCGAGAGGAATTATTTTCTTTTGCTTTTTCTGTTCACTGCTCACTGTTCCTCGCGTGGCGATAGAACTGAGAGGAATTATTTTCTTTTGCTTTTTCTGTTCACTGTTCACTGCTCACTGTTCACTATTCACTATTCCATCTTGAGTCATCGTTCATCTGTGTATATACTTCAGCATATTTTCAATACACTCATGGGAGGATGGCATGGCGCTCAGTATCAGAAATCCGCGAGCCGAAAAGCTTGCCCGCGAGGTTGCGGCCGAGAGTAAAGAAAGCCTTACCCAGGCGATTATCCATGCGCTGGAGGAGCGGCTCGAACGTCTCAAAGGGCGCCGAACGACTACAGATGTGGCCGAGGAGATCATGAAGATATCCCTTCGCTGCAGGGCGCTGCCGGAAAAGGACCGGCGCGGCCCGGACGAGATCCTGGGCTATGATGACAGATGGGATAGGCAAATCGCGGAAGATTCAAGAGCTGGCGAGCTCGATTTCCTGGTAAATGAAGCCCTTGATGCCAAGAAGGGGAATGGGCTGAGGGAGCTGTGAGGCACCGGTTTTAAGTTGGTGAACTAAAAACTAAAAACTAAAAACTAAAAACTCAAAGCGGCACCCTTCACCCTTCATTCTCACCCACTCGCCCGTTTTTTTGCTTTTTCTGCTCACTGCTCACTGTTCACTGCTCACCATTCACCATTCACCCGCTCTTATTTCACTCTTCACCCTTCATTCTCACCCACTCGCCCGTTTTTTTGCTTTTTCTGCTCACTGTTCACTGTTCACTGCTCACCATTCACCACTCACCCGCTCTTATTTCACCCTTCACCCTTCATTCTCACCCACCCACCCGTTCTTTTGCTTTTTCTGCTCACTGTTCACTGTTCACTGCTCACTGCTCACTGCTAACTGCTCACTGCTCACTAAGTACCTTTGTTTAGATTTGGCCCCCGTGCTATGATAATTTGGGTTGAATCGCTCTTTGATTGAAATTATCGAAATCAACTTAATGGGGCCGATCATGAAAAGAGACGACATTCTCGCCGTTTTGCGCGAATTCATGCGAGATTACGCGGAAGAATACGGCATCCTTCAGATCGGGATATTCGGCTCGACTGCCCGGGACGAGGCCGGGGAGGAAAGCGACGTGGATATCCTCGTCAAGACAAGGACCGCTAATCCGTTCACGCTGGTGCACGTCAAGGAAGCTATTGAAAGACGTGTTCATAAACATGTCGATATTATCCGTGTGCGCGAAAAGATGAACCCTTTTCTCAAAGAACGTATAGAGAAAGAGGCGCGCTATGTTTGACAAGGAGCTTGTCCTCTCCATACTCGCGCAGATCGATGAGGCTCTCGGAAGAATCGCAACCCGCGCCGAACGGATTAGGAGCGCAGACGATTTTACCGGATCACCGGCGGGAGTATCTGCATGCTTTTCATCGCCGTTGGCGAGGCCTTGAAGAATCTCGACAAAATCACCGGCGGCACCCTTCTTTCGCAACATTCCGAGATCGACTGGACGGGTGCGATGGGTTTCAGAGACATCATCGCTCACCATTACTTTGACATCGACGCCGAGCAAGTGTTCTGGATATGCTCTCATGAGCTCGGACCGTTATCAGGCGCAATCAAGAGCATGATGAAGGAGTTGCGTTGATGGCCATCTATTGCGACCTTCCATGGGGGCGCCTGAGTTAATGCCGTGTAAGCCTTGCGATCAGAGCGGACAAATAAATTGTTGATAGATTGTTGATAGGGTCATAATGGTCATTCGTCCGCTCTTATTTCACCCTTCACCCTTCATTCTCACCCACTCGCCCGTTTTTTTGCTTTTTCTGCTCACTGTTCACTGCTCACTCTTCACCATTCACCTATTCACCCATTCACCCGTTTTTTTGCTTTTTCTGTTCACTGTTCACTCTTCACCCTTTGCCCATTCTCTTGTTTTCTCCGCGACTCCGCGTCTCCGCGTGATATGGTCCTGGCCCTTTCCTCGTCCAAAAAAGGCGTCTTGACCGATGGCTGTCTGTGGATTATTATGTGGATAATGATCCACAGTGAGGTGTTTATGAAGACAATTCAGATGACCATAGATGAACCGTTGCTGGACGAGGTCGATCATGTTACCCGGGACCTCAAAACCACTCGTTCGGCATTCATCCGCTCGGCCCTGCAACTTGCGCTTCGAAAGTATGCCGTCTCCAAATTGGAGCAGCAGCACGCAGAGGGCTACGCCCGGCATCCCGTAGCCCCGGGTGAGTTTGATATCTGGGAATCGGAGCAGGCATGGGGGGAACGGTGACTCAAGGAGACGTGTACTGGTACACTTTCAAAGAGCCGGACAAACGCCGTCCGGTCCTGATTTTGACACGTAATTCAGCCATCCCGGTCCTTACCTCACTCACTGTTGCTCCCATCACCACAATAATTCGCGCGATCCCAACCGAGGTGAGGCTCAGTCAAGCTGACGGCCTCCTCACGGATTGTGCGGTGAACCTGGATAATATCCAAACCGTTCAAAAAGCAAAGGTTGGTGCTTTCATTACCCATCTTTCATCGCATCATATGCAGGCAGTCAGGAAAGCCATTGAATTCGCGCTCGGCTTCGATGCCCTTTATTGACCTCAGCCTATGGCCCGCTCTTAATTCATCCTTCACCACAGAGACACAGAGACCACCGAGAAAAGCTTTGCCTGACAGGATTTACAGGATTTACAGGAATAACCAAGAAAAACGATGAACTCACTGCTCAGCGACAATCAGGATTCTCAACAGCTAAATCGCGTGGCTAGAGCATCCAGGGTGATATTTGTTGCAATCTCGTCATGCGGAATCAGCAGGTAAGTCCAGCTCTTGCCGCCATGACTCTTCGCATGAGCTGATGCATTGACGCACCACTTCATTGCCGATTCCTTCTTTACGAGCACGATAGGGTCATTCATCTGATTGCTGGCCTTCGGTTCCAGCATGAGAATCCCTTCAATGGTTTCAGCCACAAAGTCCGGCTGATATTCGAGATGATCCGCTCCACTACGGTAAAAAATCTGGAACTGGCTCCTCGCAGGTTTGAACCACTTGATGGCATCTCGATCGAGAATTACCGCTAGCTTGCGTTCCGCTTCCGAGTCGAACTTCTGGACCGAATAGAGGCAACGTACGAAGCCGCAGAACAGGTATTTCGCCATATTGCTTTTGTCCGAAGGGGATATGCGAAAGTCGACAGGCGTTTCAGCTAGGGTGTGCGTATAGGCGCTAGTTTTCAGGGGGGTGATGCCCTTAGTCACTCTTACCTCGTAGTCGATTGCCTCTTCCCAATAGTGTGCTTGCATTTGGGAGTGGATGTACTGGGCGATTGGCTTTTGGTAGCAGCGCAGAACTTTGCGGGTGTCTTCCTCGGACAGGTAGCCACGGAAATGGTTCACAGTCTGAGAGGCAAGATCGTAGAGCAGATCGGCATGGTCGTCGTACGAAATATCGTCAAAATCGATCAGGCCGCTTACTACATAGTCTTCCAATCTCGCTTCGTCTGTTCCGCCCCTACTTAGCGCCAATACTTCGAGTTGGTTTGTCCGGAGATGCTGAATCCATAGCTCATCGGAAACGGCCGGATATCTAAGAGTATCAAGTTCCAAAGCGAAAGAATGGAAACCTGACTTCACCTCGCCCTTCGGCACTACAAGGATGCGCGGGATATCGATGGTCTGTTGCGTAACCAACTCCACGGTCTTTGCCACCACGGCGGAAATGTCCGGCTTCTCCACAAAGCTTTCCAACTCCAACTGGATCGGCGGCGGCTGCCGCTCCTCGACAGCATGGACAATAGCTGCCTGAATCTCCGGGTTTTGTAGGTAACTCACCGCAGGCAGCACTTGCGGCTGGTTCTCCAACTTGCAGATCACCTCCCAAGCGATCTGCGCTGCTTTCTGTTCCGCTGGGGTGGTGAAGACCGGCGTCTCATCATGCCCGGCTATCGTGGTGGTGCTGGTTACCTGCTGGGGTTTGAGTCCCAGCTTCCCGGCCAGTATTGACTGCGAGACCACCGTGGCGGTCTTCTGGCCAAAGGATTCCGTATCCAGCACGAGCGTTTGCAGGCGGATTGCCGAGTCGGGCTTATTGGCCTCGTCGATGATCTCCTGGAACTTGTCATGGGCGACGATGTTAAGTCTGTCTACAGCCATGACACCGGTGCGCCTTCCATAAGGCAGGCGCAGCCCCCGTCCGATGGACTGTTCGATCAGCACGCGGGCATTCGCGGCTCGCAGCGGCACGATGGTGTAAAGGTTTGTAACGTCCCAGCCTTCCTTGAGCATGTTGACGTGAATGACGATCTCTGTCGGTTCGGAAGACGACTCGACCTTGAGAAGACGCTCGATCATCTCCTCCTCGTCTTTACCTGTCTGACTGGAATCGACCTGAATGACCTTATCCCGGTAACGACCCTCAAAAAATGCGTCGGACTGGATCGACTGCAATAACTGGCCTGCATGGGTCGTGTCGCGGGCGATCACCAGCAGAAACGGCTTCACTATCTCATTGTCGCTTTCCCTTGCGTATGTCTCTAGTTCCACCTTAACGCTCTCGTGCAGCCGAATGCCGTCTTCCAGCTTAAGGCGTTCGATCTCATCCGGCGACATACCGCTCGGATTGAAATCTTTGCGAGTCACCACTGCCGGTTCCTTCACGAAGCCATCGGCCATGGCCTTGCCCAAGGGGTAATCGTAGATAACGTTTTTGAACGGTATCGCGCCCCGACCCGTTTCCACGAGAGGAGTTGCCGTCAGCTCCAACCCCAGGATCGGCTTCAACTCATTGATTGCCCGTACCCCAGCGCTCGCCCGGTACCGGTGAGACTCATCCATCAGCAGCACCAAATCTGGCAGCCCAGCGAGATAGTCAAAATAGCTCTCGCCTATGTATTCGGACAGGCGTTTGATGCGGGGAGACTTTCCGCCGCGAACTTCGGAGTTGATCTTCGAGATATTGAAGATATTGATGTGGACGCCCTCACTCCGGATCATCCACGGAAGCCGGAGCTGTCCCTGCCGGTCCTCACGCACCCCGATGCCGCTTTCATAAGTGTCTCCGGTAATAACCGTGGGCGCATCGGCAGCGAACTCCGCTATTCCCTTGAACACGTACTTAGGGGTGTTGGGTGTAAAATCAGCGATCAGTTTATTGTAGATGGTCAGGTTGGGAGCCAATACAAAGAAGTTGTCGATGCCGTGCGCCAGGTGCAGGTAGGTTATGAAGGCGCCCATGAGCCGGGTTTTGCCCACACCGGTGGCGAGCGCAAAGCACAGAGAAGGAAAATCGCGCTCAAATTCAACAACTGATGGAAATTCGCTACGAATAACTTCCAACACAGCAGCCGTGTCGGCATTTTTGCCGGGAGGGGCAATTTCCGTAATTCGGTCGAGGATTTCTAGAGACCGGCGTTGGGACGGGCGCAAAGAGAGGCGGCCGGCAATGGCATTCACATGACGGTTCATGACTCCACCTCCTGACCGAAAAGGGACAACTGTCCAGGTTGCAGCGGGGCCTTAGGCAGGTTCTCCACCTTCAGGCTATAGTCGTCGTGGCCCCATTCACAGCGGGAGAGCACCTGCTTTGGAATCTTTTTCACCGTCAGGTTGGGATAATCGCTGCGACCACGGAAGGCCGTGCAGAGTACCAGCAATGAGCGTTCCGACCCCACCTCGTCCGAGAGTTGTTGGAGCTGCTCATGAGTCAGGTTGGCAGTGGTTATGTAAATAAAGTCCTGCTCGGTGGAATAGCCGTGCTGCCAATATACCGAATCGCTGGGCGAGTAGGTGAAACCTTCCAGCTTGCACAGCGCCTCCGCCAGCATGGGAGCATTGTAGGTTTTGTTAATAACCCAGTTATCCCACTTGTCTTTTTCCAGCAGCGATGGGGCGAGGCGGTAGTAACGGAAGCCACCACCACCTCTCCAATTGACCGTCTGAGTGATACCGCCGGTGTCTTCGCCGTCGATTACTTTCTTCAGGCGTGGAATAATATGAGTATGGCAATGTCCCCCGAGTTCCACCATGATCCACCGCCGCCCCATTTTGTGCGCTACGGCGCCGGTAGTGCCGGAACCGGCGAAGGAATCGAGAACTAGTTCACCTGGGTTGGTGGCAATTGAGAGTATTAGCCGGAGTAGCTTCTCTGGTTTCGGAGTGGCAAATGCGTCGTCATTTGGGAAAAGGGCTAGAACCTCCTTCTTAGCTGATTGGTTATCTCCTGCCTCGGCTGCCAAGAATATTGAATTTGGAGCAAGCCCTTTTTCTTCACCCATATAGGTCTTAATCCTTGGCCTGCCCTCACCGCCCTTCGGAAAATAGACTCGTCCTTCAGACAAAAACTTCTTGAAGACTTCCTCTGTTGCGCCCCAGCACCTACCCTTTGGCGGGTCAAGCAGGATGCCTACGGGTGTTTCAATCTTGTACATCTGGTTGGGACGCCAACCTTGCGCACTGAAAGGAATGGATCGCCAAGGCCCTTTGGGATCGTTATCAGGGTTGGAGAAGCCCTCTTCATTCGAAGAAAGAAGGTTGCGGTGATTCTTCCACTCTACAGCCCCGACATTGGAGTATACCAGAATGTGGTCATGTGAAGATCCAATCGCTGCTCTATTTTCTCTTGAGGTTCTCTTCTGCCAAATTACATTGCAAATAAAGTTCCTCCTGCTAAACACCTCATCACATAGAACCTTCAGGTAATGTGACTCGTTGTCATCAATGGTGATCCACACTGAACCATTATTTGATAACAGCTGCCTGATGACTTCCAGCCGGTCGCGCATTAACGAAAGCCAAAGCGAGTGCTCTAGGCCATCATCGTAATGCTCGAACGCGCTACCAGTATTATAAGGTGGGTCGATGAATACGCATTTAATCCTACCGGCAAACTCGGCCTCCAATGCCCTCAGCGCCAGCAGGTTGTCGCCGAAGATCAGACGGTTATCGTAAATGTCCCTATCCGTCACCCGGTGTTTGGCGTGGTATGACATCTCCGGGTCTTCCAGGAGAATACGGGGTTCTAACTTCGGGCGGTTCTCTTTGCCGATCCATGTAAGTTCGAGTTTCTGCTTCTTAGTCGTCATAAATCAAGATGGCTCTCTTAATGGGTATAATCTTCGCGTCTCACCAGAAGTTGCCCAGTACTCGCCGGATTTATCATTTTTTGGCCAGCCCGCATCCGGGTCGGTCAGAGCCTCCATTAATGCCAAGACTTGTGTACCGAATCCTAAGGCGTCGCTATCCAGAAGTTCAAACGAGATAACGTTGAAATGACATCCAAAAACGTTCCGAGCCGAAGCGATATGAATAAGCTCATCGAGTATTGGCGTTAAACTCAAGGAATAGTATCTAGGCACACCGGACTCGTCCTTTCCTGTAAGCACTTCAACTCTCAAGGATTGCCGAAGCTTCTTGCTAATGGCTGCCAAAAGGTCACTAAGAGTATATTGATCCTCATGCTTTCGTGGAACCCTGCATTCATAAAGCAATGTGATGAAGTTTAGGGCTGCTTCGAGAATAACTCCTGCTTTCGAACAAACGAGCTGTAGGTCTGGAGGTTCCTCGGCAAGCAAAAGTCTAAGGCGTCCAATGTCGGGGATTGTACGGATTACGGTCAACCCGCTGTGATTTGTCCATTTCGCAAGTTCCACGAATTGGCACTCGCCGCTTTTTAACCATCCCCATCGGAGTTTGTATTTCCATGGCCCATAATGAGTCGTGATGATGCAGTGGCGAAACTTGATCGCCTCAGAATAGAGCATCTCAATGAGGCGTTCTACATGAGGTTCATCTACGCTTGCCAG
>Ga0187867_10002127_pt1 | contig 16618 bp, 19 predicted proteins | sample June2016WEW_13_1_FD_132976 | JGI IMG/M metagenome (GOLD analysis project Ga0187867, IMG submission 132976) | Peatland microbial communities from SPRUCE experiment site at the Marcell Experimental Forest, Minnesota, USA - June2016WEW_13_10 | ecosystem: Environmental > Terrestrial > Soil >...
ATCATGCTGAGCGGTTTAGCCGTGATTTTTACCGGCGTTTTCATGATGTTTCGCGTGCGTACAATATTCTTTCCCCGCAATCCATATCTGTTCAGCGATATGACATGGGGCCTGATGTATGTCCTACACGGACTGGCGGGAGTAGGACTGATCGCACTCGTAATGATGCACGTCTACTTCGGACTTCGCCCGGAAAAACGCGACATCACAAAGTCTATGATCTTCGGCTGGATGGACCGCGACTTTTATCTGCAAGAGCACGATCCCGAGCGCTGGCTGGTCGACATGCCTTCTTCGCCATCGACACATCCAACCGCGTAGAACGCCAGGACTAACCGATGCTCGATGAGATCTCGAATCGTTGTAACGCTGTCGAAGAGTGCTACGAGTTAATGCTGGCCTACGCGGCGCAGGGACTATCCAGTGACCAGGGAAACAAATCTGGGTTGCAGCTCCGTGATCTTCTGCATCGCGCCGTCGCGGCCCTGACCGGACTGGCGCAAACTTGCGCAATCGCATTCAAAAATGAAGGCCTTGAGCCCGCCGGCAAATACGCGGCGTTCTTTGCGGTTCTCGATCGCGACGCTCGCGATTCTCTCGCCGCCATCGAACTTGTTCTAGCCCAACCCGCCATCAGTTCCCAGCTGATTGACAATCTGAACGCTTCCATCCATCTCCGCGCCCTGCTTACAGACTTGTTTCTCATCGACGAAATCGTGAAAACGCAGGCCAAACCGACGGTGCAAGTGCTTATGAACGAAAGTGAGTGAGTGCGATGTGATGGATGTCCCTCCTGCAAAGAAAGGGGGATCAAACGGCTGTTTCTCAGCACAACACGGTTCCGCGATTCCGCGATTTATCCGCACGTGGCCGGCGGTCTGATTCATGAGAGATGCAGGTACCACTCTTTCATTTGGTTCCTCGAAAGTCCAAGCGACGACCTTACGCAATACGCCGGCCGCTCACCAGATTGCCCAACCACCGGCAACAGGTGCCAGCACGCATGCGGATTCTGGGGCAATGTGAGTTGGCAGCGCTTCAACGGTCTGGAAGTGACCGGACTCGTCGCCAAGCGTTTTCTGAGCCTGCCCTATGGCATCGTTTCGGCACATTCACGTCATCTTAATCTCCACATGTGAGCTATCTTGCTCAGACGCGAAAGTCGATACCTGTCATTCTCAGTTTACTGAGTGTGCAGACGGAGCCGCGAGCGCTGATTCGTAGCTTTGATTCCTGGGTCGCTGTGAGCGGGTTCATGAATAAGTCACAGTGAGGCGACCACATCCAGACAATCGGCATTCTTTATCCGTGTGTGCGCCGCGAAATCTTGCGGCGAGGCGCGAATTCGACCCTGAAAAGTCCCGCACGTCGAAGTCAGGGCAACACCTCTAGGCGGATGAGAGGCGTCAGCCCGGAAAAAAGGAAGGTCAACAATCATGCCTTTAATTCAACTGCTGGAAGTTCTGATCGTGGTGGGTGTCCTCCTGTGGCTGGTGAATCGCTTCATCCCGATGCAGTCATCCATCAAGTCGATTTTGAACGGCGTCGTGGTCATTGCCGTGGTTCTGTGGCTCCTGAACGTCTTTGGACTCTTTAATTCGCTTTCCCGGCTTCACGTTGGTACGTAAAGCACAACAGGCCAGGGAACAACCAACATTTTGCGGGATAGCAGCAGAGCCGAGAGTCGACTTTTTTTGTGTCCGGCGAGGCCGTCAGCAGCCCGGTCAACGCTACAACAGTAAGCTTGCAGGAAGAGCTAAGGGCAAGCTGCGCAACAAATCAATAATGGAGGCAACACCTATGAAACTAGTTGGAGTTATCAGCACAGCAGTTCTGTCTTTAGCACTCGGAGCCGCGGTTCCGGCGTTCGCCCTGCAGGAGCAACACGACCAGCAGGAAGAACAGAAAGCCAAGCCCGCCCAGGACGAGAAACAGGCGCAACCAGCGAAATCCGCTAAGCCAGAGGAAAAACCAGCGGCGCAAGAGCAGAAGAACACCAATCCGGCAGAAAACAACGCCAAGCAAGAGGACAAGAACGCCAAGCCGGCAGAGAAAAACGCAAAGCAAGAGAACGCCAAGCCGGCGGAGAAAAACGCGCCGGAACAACACGCCGCTGGTAACCCTGGTGGCCAGATTCCCGCAGACAAATTCAAGGCCAATTTTGGACAGCAACACTCGTTTCGTGTCACCCAAGCCGACTACAGCAATCACCGCTTCCAATACGGTGGCTATTCGTTCGGATTCGTTGACCCGTGGCCCAGCAACTGGCTCTACACGCAAAACGTTTATGTTATCGAAATAAACGGCGTGTATTACCTGTGCAACGCATCGTTTCCTGGCGTTAACCTGGTACTTAGCTTCACACTGTAGCCGGCTCGTTTGGCGGCGCCTAAGGGCGCAACCAGCTCTAACTGCTCGGCGCGGGTCCAGTTCTTGGGCGCGCGCCGCTTTTTTGTCGGCGCCAGCAGGCCACCCCGAGAAAACCAGACAGGCGACCCCGAGAAAAATCGTCTAACCGATCCAATGAGAACATTCGCGGAAGAGAGGTAAAGAGTAAAGTGCTAACATATCGGTCCAAGAATGGCTTCAATCGATTCCTCTAACTCTCGAACGCTTGGAAAATCAGTCAAAGAGGGTGGAGTTTTAGAATTACTACGCAAATCAGAGAATAGCGCATGTACATCGGGAGCGCGTTTTTCAAGAGATTCAGTCAGAGCTTTGTTGTCTATAGAAAGTTCAAATAACCGGTTCCGTAGGCTGCCGGTTATTTTGGTCAAACGCAAGAGCAGAGAAACGAGCTTCCGCTGATCCGCTTCGAGTGATGTGGTTTGACTCTTGGACTTTTCGAGACTTCGTGCGGATTCACTGGCCAAATCTATCAACTGCTCTTTACTCATGTGCTGTGCATCCATAAAATTGCATCATCCTTTGGATAGAGTTCTTGACAGTCCTGCCAAAGCGCCACCACTACAGTCGGCACGTTGCACGGGGCCGTCAACGCAGGGTCTTTAGATACTACCGGGCAGCTTCACGGACGTTATCGTTTGCCGATTTCTTTTTTCCACAGCTTCGGCTGCGAAAAGTTTCCGATCCCGGTGCGGCTCGGTGCGCAGGCCTCCCGAGTGCAGTTCACAAGCTTCCCCGATTGCTGCGCCACAGGTGGTGCAAGGCACAGACACCATTTGCTTTGCGGTGAGATCTTTGGTCTTCACAATCGCATAATGCAACGCTCCACAACTGGAAGATGCTCAATATTGCTCACTCAGAAATCCATCAGCCAAGCGGCAGGGTTTGCGCCTCGTTTTGCGAATTGTGTGCAAAAGTGACCATCTTTACCGGTTTCAATATGGCAAGCTTTCTGGGAGTGTGTTTCACTCCGAGGGAGACCGTTGATGACAACCTCAATCGCATTGGTTAAAAAGGGGCGCGACCTCGACCCAAAGACTTTCCTTGCTACTATCGGCGGGGGGAGGAAGGTCGTGGTTTTTCCCAAGAACCAAGCAGTCTTCGCGCAGGGAGATGCGGCGGACTCCATCTTCTACATCCAGGAAGGCAAGGTTCGACTCACTGTCGTATCCAAGAATGGCAAGGAAGCAACCCTGGGTATATTGAGCGAGGGAGAGTTTTTTGGAGAGGGTAGCCTGGCCGGACAGGCTCTACGCATGGGGTCCGCCACCGCCATGACGGACTGCGAACTTCTGCGCATCGAGAAGAAAGCCATGATGGAAGCGCTGCATCGGGAACACGAATTTTCTGACATGTTCGTGGCCTATTTGCTGGCACGGAACATCCGCTACGAAGAAGATCTGGTTGACCAGCTCTTCAATTCCAGCGAAAAGAGACTGGCTCGCATTCTGCTCCTGCTCGCTCATTTCGGCAAGGAAGGCGTGCCCGAAACGGTAATCCCCAAGATCAGTCAGGAGACCCTTGCCGATATGATAGGCACAACCCGGTCGCGAGTCAGTTTTTTCATGAACAGATTCAGAAAGTTAGGTTTCGTCGAGTATAACGGCGGGAGTGGGTTGCAGGTTCACAGTTCACTTCTCAACATTGTTCTTCACGACTAGCTTCCGCTCCCCCAGCGCCGATTGGGAGGAAGATCGTCACACTCACAACAAAGACAAGCTGTGCTGCTGGCGATCTGTCTCAATCTTCCTGATTCATCCTCTTCTCACTACCGGGAACGTTGGGACGTATGGTCGGAAGTGAGCCTTATTGAACAGACTGCGACAACGCCGAAATGCGAAGCTTTCCGTGAGAATCGTTTGCGAGCGAGACGGAGTCTGCGGTAGGTTTCGTCCGAAAATTGGCTTTCAGTCCACGCAACCCGCGTCAGCAGAGCATCACCGGGCAAGCGAGGGATGATGACCAGAGGAATGACAATGCATATTCGTTTCATTCGTACTCTGTTGTTCGCACTTGTCGTGCTGTCGATCTCGGCAGCATCGTTTGCGCAAGTTGGCGTGGCCATTAGGATCGGGCCACCCGCGCTGCCCATCTATGAGCAGCCTCTTTGTCCGGGTGACGGTTATCTCTGGACCCCTGGCTACTGGTCCTACGACTACGACGTCAGCGATTACTACTGGGTGCCGGGCACATGGGTGATGGCGCCGGAAGTCGGTTTCCTGTGGACTCCTGCCTATTGGGGTTGGGGCGGCGACGGTTTTGTCTTCTATGACGGCTATTGGGGGCCGCACGTGGGCTTCTACGGCGGGATCAATTACGGCTTCGGCTATTTCGGTGTGGGTTTTGAAGGCGGGCGTTGGGACGGCGGACACTTTTTCTACAACCGTTCCGTGAACAACGTGAACATCGCCAACATTCACAATGTTTACGACACCCCCGTGAGGAATAGCAACGAGAGCCACGTCAGTTACAACGGTGGCAATGGTGGAATTAACGCGCGTCCGACAGCTGAAGAAGAGTCTGCGGCGCGTGAGAGACATATCCCGCCGGTAGCGGCTCAAACTCAACATGCGCAGGCGGCCCGAGCCAACCCGCAGGAACGCGCGTCGGTGAACATGGGCAAGCCAGGCATCGCAGCCACACCTCGGCCCGGAGATTTTAATGACCGTGGCGCTATACCGGCCAAAGAGGCAGGAGCGCCTTATACACCAGCCAATCGTGGCGGAAATCAGGTGCGTTCAGAGAACAACGGCGCTGGGGCCAGCACGGCCGTTCATCCTCGCGACCTTCCGCCCTTGGCAAAGAGCACACCAAATACGGGCAACCCGAAGCTGGACAAGAAGTACCAGCAGCAGCAGGAAAAGCAAATTGCGAAGCAGCAACAGGAACGAGACAAACTCCAGCAGAAGCAGGACCAGGAGCACATGAACCTGGATAAACAGAAGGCGAATGACGCGCAAAAGCAGCAGGTAGAGCAGAAGCACTCTCAACAGACGCAGCAATTGCAGCAAAAACACCAACAGCAGACGCAGCAGTTGCAGCAGAGAATGCAGCCAGCGAGCCGGGAGCCGGGCAAGAGGTAGAATCGGCCTCCGACGGGACGACAGGATTTTGGTTCGGATCAGACGGGCATGGTGTCCCGCAACAATACTTTACTTTTAGACAAGGTTTGAACAAGGAGAACAATGATGACGACGATTGAGCAGAAGAAATGTGCCCACCTGCCATGCCAGTGCGTGGTGCCACCTGGCGACAAATACTGCGGTCAAGCCTGTCACGAAGCGGGATCCAAAGAAGTTGAGATTGCGTGCCAATGCGACCATGGAACATGCCCACTGACAGTCTGAAGAACAGTAGCCCTATTGGTGCGCACGCTGAGTCTTAGATTGACCATGGAGAATTTGATATGAGGATGCACCGAACTAGGCTCTTGCTGTTGGTAATCGCTAACCTCGCAGTCCTACCCGTGCTGGTAAAGGCGCAGGCACTGGTCGATGTGGGAGACTCCTCCAGCAGCACTGTCGACTTGTCAGCCAGTATGGCAAACCCGCCACCGGATCTGACATACATACACCCGACCGAAGCAACGATGTTCCACAACTATCTTTTTGACGCGTTCGGCCCCTATCCCGTCGTTGGCGCTGGATTCTTTGCTGGCATTAATCAAGTGCAGAACACTCCGCCGGAATGGAAGCAAGGAGTGGATGGCTACAGCAAGCGATTCGGGTCCGACTTCAGCATCGCGGCGGTAACTACGACGACGCGCTATGCGCTCTCGGAGGCCTTACACGAAGACACGTTGTATTACCGCTGTGAGTGCAAAGGCGTGTTTCCGCGGCTGAGACATGCCGTGATTTCGACCTTTACAGCACGCCGCGGCGTCGATGGCCATCGCGTCTTTTCTTTTCCTGATCTGGTTTCTCCCTATGCCGGCACCATGACGGCCGTTTATGGCTGGTATCCCGGCCGATACGATTACAAGGATGCATTCCGAATGGGCAACTACAGCTTGCTGGGGTATGTAGGCGCAAACATCTCCCTTGAATTTCTCTATAGCGGACCACACTCTTTGCTTACTCGCATGCACCTCAACGATACGCACGAAGCGCCAAATCCGGGTTCAAGTCCATGATCGACCGGAAATTCAACGCGGTCGCAGGCGTGGAACCTCCACTTCCGGGGCCGCGGGCCTCATCCATGTTCCCCACGGTGAGCAACTCTTTCGGCCTGATCAACAAGTTTCTCGAGTGGTTCGGCGATCTGGGGATATTTTTCTGGCGGGTTCTGCGGGCCGCCGTGACGCCGCCGTTTGAATTCCGCGAATTATTTCGGCAGCTCGACGAGATTGGATCTATGTCCCTGCCGCTGGTCGCTTTAGCCGGCGCCGCCACCGGAGTTGTTCTCTCCTTGGAAGCCCGTTACAGCCTGACTCGTTTCGGGGCTAAGTCGCTGCTTCCCGCCGCGATCGTGTTCTCCGTTATTCACGAAACCGGCCCGATCATCACGGGCCTGGTAGTAAGTGGTCGAGTGGGCGCTGGCATTGGCGCGGAGTTAGCGTCGATGAAGGTTACCGAGCAGATCGATGCCATCGAGGCATCTGCGGTGAACCCTTACAGGCTGCTGGCGGCGCCCCGCATCCTGGCCTGCATCCTCATGCTGCCCCTCCTCACGCTCGCTGCCGACTTATGCGGCCTGTTGATGGGCTGGGTTGCCCAGGCCCTGGTTGAGCCGCTCTCGTTACACCAGTTCATTGATAGCGGTTTCAAGGGCGCCGACTTCAACGATCTCCTGCCACCCACGTTTAAGACCATGGTGTTTGGTCTAATCATTGGGCTGGTCGCGTGTTTTCAGGGTATGCGGACACGGGGAGGCGCTGCTGGCGTGGGCCGTGCGGCCACAAGTTCGGTCGTCTTGTCCTCGTTGTTCGTGATCCTGGCCGATGTCGTGCTGGTGAAACTCATTATCATATTTTTCCCGTGACCATTGACTAAATGGTTAAGCAGTTCGCGAAACAAGTATGGACACGATCGATCAAATCGCGATGAAGCCGGAAGAAGCCGCGAAAGACGGCACTGCGCCAGCTATCGCTGTCGAGGATTTGCACAAGTCCTTCGGAAATCAAGAGGTTTTGAACAAGATTAGCCTGACCGTGAGTCGCGGCGAGACTCTGGCGGTGTTGGGGCGCAGTGGGACAGGTAAGAGCGTCTTGTTGAGGCTCATCGTCGGCCTGGAGAAGCCTGACTCGGGATCGGTTCGCATCCACGGTCAAGACATCACCGGCCTCGGTCTCGACCAACTCGGCGAAATAAGAATGAAAATGGGTTTTCTGTTTCAGCACGCCGCGCTTTACGATTCGCTAACCGTCGAGCAGAACGTAGCTTTTCCGCTGCGGCACCATAGAAAAACGATGTCCAAGTCCGAGCGGGGTGACCGGGTCACGCAACTGCTGGCGGAAGTGGGCATGGAGGGCCACCTGGAGAAGATGCCTTCGGATATCTCGGGAGGCATGCAGAAACGAGTAGGGCTGGCGCGTGCTCTGGCTTTGGAGCCGGATATTCTGCTGCTCGACGAGCCCACCGCTGGTCTCGACCCCATCAGCGCCGGGGAGATCGACGATTTAGTGCTCAAGCTTCAGGCGGAACATCACATGGCGTCCGTCGTGGTGACTCACGATCTGCACAGCGCGGGAACGATTGCCGACCGTCTGGCCCTGCTCAATGAGGGAAATGTGGTGATCGAAGGCAGCTTTGAAGAACTTCAAAGAAGTGACATCGAATTTGTTCGGGAATTTCTAGGGCATTCGTAGGAGGGTATATGTCGAGGGCGGCGCGGTTGGGAGCTTTTATCGTTGCGACACTCGCAATTCTGGTGGCCGGTGTCTTCATCATCGGGAGCAAGCAGTATCTCTTCAGCTCCACATACCAATTGAAGGCGCAATTCGACAATGTCGTGGGCCTGGATGCGGGAGCGGATGTGCGGGTGGGCGGCGTTCACAGTGGAACTGTGAGCAGCATCGTGTTGCCCCACAAACCGGGCGAAAAGGTCATGGTGGTTATGGATCTCGGCAAGTCGACGCACGAGATTATCAAGCAGGACTCCGTAGCCAGCATCGAAACTGAGGGGCTGTTGGGCAACCAATATCTGGCGATCTCATTTGGATCCGCGGGGAAGGCCGACGTACGGAATGGCGATACCATCGCGAGCGAACCGCCACTCGAAATGGCAGACCTGCTTAAGAAGACGAGCGACATTCTGGATAGCAGCCAGCAAGCCATCCAGAACACGACTCGGGCGACGGCCAATCTAGACTCGATCAGCGCCAAGATCGATTCGGGGCAGGGAACCGCAGGAGCGCTGGTTAACGACAAACAGCTCTATAGCAACCTCGAACAGACGACGAACGCCATGCGTGACACGATGGTCCAGGCGCAAGCCGGCGTAACCGACTTCCAGGAAAATATGGAGGCGCTGAAGCACAACTTCTTCTTGCGCGGGTATTTCAAGAACCGCGGCTACGAAAATTCCGCTGATCTGGCACAAAATGAGATCGAACGCCTGCCGCAAGGCACAACAATAAAGGAGTTTACATACTCAGCGAAGCAACTTTTCGACAAGCAGGATTCGGCCAAACTGAAAAACCAGAAATCTCTAAACGCCGGCGGCGATTTCCTGGCAAATAACCAGTTTGGGTTCGCGGTGATCGTGGTATCCGCGGGCATGGAAGGCGATACCCAGAAGGACTTGGTGCTAACCGAAGCCCGAGCCATGGTGGTGCGCGAGTATTTAGTCGAGAACTTCGGATTTGACGATAGTCAGCTCAAAACTCTGGGAATGGGCAAGCAGACGGATGCGAGTTCGGATGCCAACTGGGGAACGGTCCAGATCTTCATCTATCCAGCTGGAACCGAAATTCCACCTAGGAAACAAACGCAGGCCGGCATCCTATCCAAAACAGCCTCAGACCAACCGGTTCAGACTTCGGCGACCGCAACATCGAAACCGCAGTAGCGGCTACCGTGACCGGTTAATGAGGCACAGTGACGTCCAAACAACCCTCAACATTTACGGCGGCATAGTCACGGATGAGATGGAGCGGGACAGTTCGAAAGTTGCGGCCCTGCGTTGAATCCTGATTCCAAACTGATTTCAGCAGCGGTAAGCCATTGAAAAATTGGCTCCTCAGGTAGGACTCGAACCTACCGACATACGGCGTTTCAAGAACTTAGCAGGAATGCGCGGATACGGAAAATAGCGGCTGGGAACGGACAGGAACGGCTAATGTTCCCTCTCTGTTCCCTCAATTAAGGCGTCGGCAGTTCAAAATTCACCGGCGGACGGATTGGCAACCGACGCTTACTCAGAATGCGTAAAGCATCAACTAAGGCATCGGCAGTTCAAAATTCACCGGCAAACGGGATTGGCAACCGGCGCTTACTCAAAACGCGTAAAGCATCAACCCATGTACGCAAAATGCGTATACAGGATTTGGTGAACGAGTAGGAACTATGCTCTGGGGAGTGACGCAAAATGCGTAAACATTCAGTAGCGAAATCTAAAGTCACAGTTCTTGATGCTCTGTTTCCCGCGGTACGGCAGCATATCCTCGGGACGATTCTCGCCGAGCCTGCCAGATGGTGGTATCTCTCGGAATTGGCGCATCATCTCGGGACTACTCCATCCAGCCTGCAAAGAGAACTTCCCTTGCTCGTGAATGCTGGCATTCTTGAGGAACGTCGCGACGGAACGCGAACGTACTTTCGTGCTCAGCAAGCCTCGCCTACGTACCGCAATCTGCGCGGCATTTTCGCGAAGACCCAGGAAGACCGAAAGAAATCTCAGTCACCGGTGCCAAAGAGACTTTCGCCTCTGCCGCTGGTCTCCCGCGAACTGATCTCCCGCTACAATCGCGAGGAACTTTACAAGGAAGTTTGGTCGCAGCCGATTCAGAGGCTGGCTGCGGCGTATGGGCTCTCAGACGTCGGGCTCGGGAAGGTTTGCAGAAAACTCTGGATACCGCTCCTTGGGCGGGGCCACTGGACCAAAAAAAAGGCTGGAAAACCAGTGGGAACATGTCCGCCCCTGCCATTCATAGAGGTTGAATCCTCCATGGAGACACGACCTCTGCGTAAATCCACACACACCGATGTCGAGCGACAAGCGGTTGCTCACCCTCGGGAGCCAGGGGCGGCGCGTGGGTGATTTTTGCCAGTTTCCTGCCGCCAGATTTCCGCTAAGTTTTTTGGAATGATGGTGGCCACGGACGGAGTTGAACCGCCGACGCCAGCCTTTTCAGGGCTGTAGTCACCCGAGCCTAAGTAGTTGCAATCCTTACCTTTATCGTCGTTTGTACCCCCATTTTTACCGAAGTTATTGGACCCATAACGGACCCACCAATCAGACCCATGCGGATTCCGGAGTTCGCCCAGATTCTGATCGCGCAAACGGGAGCTTGGTTGTGAAGAGGCTTGTACCGTGAGGCTCATGCCCGCCGTCGCGCCGAAATTGCCAGTCGCACCCTATTGCACCCAAAGTAGCTTGGGCTCAGCACGTTTTAAGCGCTTGAAGATATTGGTCGGGGAGAGAGGATTTGAACCTCCGACCCCCTGGTCCCGAATTCAGTAGAGTCAACAGCTAACTCATTGGTCTGGTATCGCTTAAGAATCTTGAATGCAAGCTCAGTTGCACCCATGCACCCAGCAGCCGATTTGCTCATCGACGACGAGGTAGTCGCATAGGGTTAGGCACGCGCCAACCATATCGCGGAAGCCGTACAATCCGCGTCTTAAGCGCAGGGATTATGGCTCAAACCGGGCAACAAGCTTCTGCAGGGCATTGGACCGGAACAGCCCTTCGGCAGCCTTGGGCCTGACTTTGTTGTATTCCTGAAGTTGGAAGTATCTCTTCCGGAAAGCATCGAGCAGTGCTGATTCAAGTTGTTTCCATGTTTGCACGTTCTTGCGCTTGGCGCCCCGGATCCACGGAACTAGGCAGCGTGAAAAAGCGGGTAAACTCTCCATACTGTCGCTCGACGCGACGGAAGTTCTCCTCTTTCTCTTCCTTTGACGGAGCGCTGACGGTCCTCATTTGCGACGTGTCGGGTCATGGCATCGGCTCGGCGCTGATGGCCAACCGGATTTACTCTGAAGCACTGCATCAGCTTGAACTCAAGGCGAGCCCGGGCAATTCGCTGCGGCACCTTCACGACTTCGTGCACGATCGACTCGCGACAGACGCCTTCTACTTCACCATGGCCGCAGTCAATTTCACAAGCCGCGGACGTCGCGCGACTTTTGCTGCCGCCGGCCATCCACCTGCAATGCTCGTCTCAAATAGTGGTGTCCGCCTACTCGACTCGCAAAACGGCATCCTCGGGTATCTCGCGGAAACAGCACCATCCGAGTCCGCAGATGAAATTGAGCTCGCACCTGGCGACCGGTTCGTACTCTACACGGACGGTCTTGCCGAGGTCTTTAACAGCTGCGAAGACCTGCTAGGCGTCGAGGGCCTGAAAACGTTGGTACGCCAATCGGCCAAACGAGCGCTTCCGGAAATGAGACAGGCCATTCTTGACGGCGTGGCTGCGTGGAGCCAAGAGGCCTCTCGCCGACGACGTTTCCCTGGTTATCGTCGAAGTTCGCTAATTCCCTCCAGCTTTCTCCAACGTCGAGCAATGCCAGAGAGATGACGGCGGTCGTACTCGCTTAGCAACCACACCGAATGTGACCGTGCAAGGCTGTCCGTATGGGGGCAGTGCCGCTGAAGCGGGCAGTGGGAGCCTGCAGCAGCGAGTCACAAAATAAAGCACTTATCTGAAATATGAATTGGCACCTCACCTGCCCTGTACATCGTGTAGGTAGTGGAGGTGGGAATTGAGTAGGAATATCCGTATCGGAGCTTGTGGGATGCGACGAGGCCTAGGTTTACTGTTATCACTTTCGCTGTTCTTGACAGCTTCGCCAGAAGGTCTGTGGGCGATGCAAGACGCATCGGCCCCGCCCACTAGCTCACGCGAGCCTCAATATGGAACCAAGACTCCCGAGCAGTTGCAGCAGTTGGTTGCACCTGTTGCTCTGTATCCAGATTCGCTCGTGGCCCAGATTCTGTCCGCCGCGACTTTTCCCGAGCAGGTTGTGGAAGCTGATCGCTGGCTGCAAACACATCCGAATCTCAAGGGCGACGCCCTTGCAAAAGCCGTAGACCAGCAGCGCTGGGACCCGAGCGTTAAGGCGCTGACGGCGTTTCCATCGGTTCTGGCAAAGATGGACAAGGACCTGTCATGGACCTCCACGTTGGGAGACACCTATTACAACCAGCCAGAGGATGTGATGGCTGCTGTGCAGGTCATGCGGAAAAAGGCACAACAGGCGGGCAATCTGAAGACGACCCAGCAGCAGGTCGTAACGACCGAAGGTTCGACGATCATAATTGAGCCGGCGAGTACGGAGGTGGTGTATGTACCCGAGTATGACGCGACGGTGGTCTATTACGAGGAGTCCGACGTCGCGTTTGTAGCTGGTGTTGCCGTTGGGTTCCTCGTAGCTTACGAATGGGGCTGGGGATACTGGGGCTGTGACTGGCACCACTACTATTCGGAATATCACCACGACCGGTATTACTCCCGAAGCACAACCTATTACAACCGGAACAACTACTACTACAGCAGCGGCAGCAAGAGCGGCAGCAGCAACAGTGGTAGCAAAAGCGATAGTGGCAGCGGTAGCAAAAGCGGCAGCTACAGCAAAAGCAGCAATGGTGAGACATCGAGCCGCGAAGGAAACCGAAGTTCGAATGGAAGTTCCAGCGAACGTGGGAGTACAAGCGCAAACAATCAAAGATCGTCTGAGGGGGACAATCGGGCGAATCGCGGATATGGCGACTCGCGAGGCGAAAGTAATACTCGCACTGGTGGTTTCAGTAACTATAACCATGGCGGAGAGGAGAAAGGCTACTCCCAAAGAGGAAGGCAGAGCTTCGGTGGCGGAGGCTTGGGTGGTTCCCATGGCGGCGGTTTCCCCGGCGGTGGTTTTCACGGTGGGCCCCCACATCGCTAATAGGGGTAACCGCTCGTACTTTAGAGATTGGATGATCTGAAAGGAGCAGGCAAAAATGCGGCAAGCAAAATTGAACTTCGAGAAGCTTCTTGACCGATTTCGAATATTAGTCACGGTTGTGCTTCTTTTAACTACTGGGATCCTCGCGAATCGGGGAGTGGCGCAAGAAAGAGGACAGAAGACTTTCTCCACGCCCGAAGAAGCAAGCCAGGCGCTCTACACAGCGGCAAAGAACAAGGATGAAAAAGTGCTGCTTGAAATCTTCGGCCCTAACGGAAAACAGATCATCTCTTCCGGGGACGAAGCCGAAGATGCGGAAAGTCGCGCCACGTTCCTACAAGCATACGAGGAGATGCATCGTTTCGTAAAGGAACCCGATGACACGGTGACTTTATATATTGGTGCCAGGAATTGGCCCGTCCCCGTGCCAATTTTCAACAAAGGTGATGTGTGGTATTTCAATGCTGAAGCGGGACTGCAGGAAATCCTGTTCCGCCGGATTGGCCGGAATGAAATATCGGCGATTCACGTCTGCCGGGCACTGGCAGCGGCAGAAAAGGAATTCTTGCAACAACGTCATGAATACGCGCAAAAGATTTTCAGCGATGAAGGACAGCAAAACGGTCTCTACTGGCAAGTAGCTGAGGGCCAGCCGGAGAGTCCGATCGGACCTCTCGTGGCCCAAGCCGTGACTGAGGGGTACGCGAAGGACGCCCGAGGCACCGAGGTCCCTTATCGGGGTTATTTCTTTCACATCCTTACTAGTCAGGGGAAGAATGCCCCCGGCGGAGCCAAGAGCTACATCACCGACGGCAAGATGACAGGAGGATTCGCCTTCGTGGCATTTCCAGCTGAATACCGGTCATCCGGCGTGAAGACTTTTCTGGTAAGCACGGACGGAGTTGTTTTCGAGAAGGATCTGGGCAAGAACACTGAAGCAATCGCTAGGTCCATGAAAGAGTTCAACCCCGACTCCACTTGGCAACAGGCCGAGGAACGAGGAAGATGAAGACGAAGGCGACAGCAACGGCAATCCATCAACGACGTTTTCCAGCGGCTCAAGGCTGGGAAGGTCAACGGGCGAGTCGTGCTCCCAATCGGGGCGCAAACGTCCCAGGAGGCATTCAAGAAATCCGCATGAGACTACTCCAGCGGGAATGACGGCACGAATTCGCGGTTGCTGGTGGACGACATATACCAACTGGAAGATTGTGCTTAGGACAACGAGGCTTTATTTCCACAAAGTGTCGGCGTGATGGTCAGTCACGTCCTCAGAGTGATGATGACCGAGACACACCTCGGCTGTGCCCTTTCGGGGCTAATGCACTGCCTCAAAAAGCTGCGTGCAATAAACTCCTCACCAGCCTGCATCATTTGCTTCCACATCTCGAACGCGCGTCCCTCCTGATTGAGAAATGCGAGAGCTTGCTCCCGGCTCAAAGGGGAGCCTTGTTCGGTGGCCAGTCGCAAAACATGTGAAAGTGTGATTTCGGCCATCACTCGGTCTCTATCCTTTTTTTCAGTCATGGCTTCTACCCCCTGTTCCGAGAGCTTCAAAACCGTTGATGCCTTTTAGCGCTCCTCGTGCACGGCGAAACCGCTGAGTTCAGTCTCGCTAGTTCTGGTAATGTGCTTTTGCGATGCCCAAGCGGCGAATCTTGTTTTGCAGCGTCGTACGTTTCAATCCGAGACGTTCGGCGGCTCCGCCCTTTCCTGCAATCCGCCCCGACGCGCCTCTCAAAGCCTCAACGATCACACTGCATTCCGCTTGTCGAAAGCTAGAGGTCGACGCAGCAACCAAAATCATTTCGGAAGAGGTACGGAGCTCCGATATCGGCACCTCCAACTCTTCACCGCGGGTAAGAATGACCGCGCGTTCGATGAAATTCGCCAATTCCCGGATATTGCCGGGCCATGCATAGCTCGTTAACCTGTCCATTGCCTCCCGTGAGATCGAGCTAATCTGCTTGTGCATCCGAGCCGCGCACTTCGAGACAAAATAGTTCACGAGGAGTGGAATGTCTTCGCGGCGCTCGCGTAGAGGAGGGATCTCAATCGGAAAGACGTTGAATCGATAAAAAAGATCTTCACGGAACTTTTCCTCCTCGATCATCGCCTCCAGATCGCGATGGGTGGCCGCAATGAGACGAACATTGACTTGAATCGTCCGGCTGCTCCCCAGACGTTCGAACTCCTGCTCCTGCACAGCCCGCAAGAGTTTTGGCTGCACTTCCAGGCTGATGTCGCCGATCTCATCCAGAAATAGCGAGCCCCCATCCGCCAGTTCGAATCGGCCCTTTCTTTGGATCAGAGCTCCCGTGAAAGCTCCTTTTTCGTGACCGAACAGTTCGCTTTCCAGCAGCCCCGAAGGAATCGCAGCGCAGTTCATACGCACGTAAGGACGATTGCAGCGGGAGCTTAAGTTATGAATCGCACGTGCGACCAACTCCTTGCCAGTTCCCGTTTCGCCATGAAGTAGAACAGTGGAATCCGTGGGAGCAACGATCGCGACTTGTTCGAAGTCGGCGTGAATGAACTTTGCTTGCGCCTGGACGCGGAACAGAGCACGCTGTCGCAGCAATTAGCCGTCCTGAGGGCCCGCAGCATTGTTGTTGGCAGGAAAGACGGACAGAGTGTCATGTATTCGGTTCCCGACCCGGAAATCTTCAAGCTGTTGGATATCGCCAAGAAAATTTTTAACAACCACCTGATCGACGTAAAGGACCTGCTATCGCAATTGGCCGTCACGTCTGCTAGCAGAAGATAGGCCGTTTTTTTTGTGAGCATATATTAACATATCGTAATATTAGGTACTTCGGTTTTATTCGCAGGGGATCTGCCGCTGAAGCGAACCCAGGCAGTTTGTTCTATGGTGTCGCCTAGGTCACAAGCAGCAGCCTCTTTGGGGATGAGTCGTCCGACTGTGGTGTCTTCTACGGTATTCTTCAGTCAGCAAGAACCGAACTCCCGTCTCGAACAGTCCAAGACTTCTCGCAGTGTCGCCCAGTCACCGGCTGTGTCAATTGCGGAACCTCCTTTCCTTAGCAGGTTGCGGAAAAACTCGATGTGAAGCGGACGCAGTACCACGAAACTCTCTTGTTTCCACAGCACAACCTGATAAGAAGAAGGCATGCGCGGAAAAGACGAGCAACAGTTGGACG
>Ga0187867_10002128_pt1 | contig 16609 bp, 13 predicted proteins | sample June2016WEW_13_1_FD_132976 | JGI IMG/M metagenome (GOLD analysis project Ga0187867, IMG submission 132976) | Peatland microbial communities from SPRUCE experiment site at the Marcell Experimental Forest, Minnesota, USA - June2016WEW_13_10 | ecosystem: Environmental > Terrestrial > Soil >...
AACTTCTGCAGCCTTTCCACTTCGCCGTGGTCGGCACCCGGCGGCCCACACCCTATGGAGTGGCAGCCGCCGAAAGGCTGGCCGCCGACCTGGCGCGCGCCGGACTGACCATCGTCAGCGGCATGGCACGCGGCATCGACACCGCCGCGCACAAAGGCGCGCTCTCCAGCGGCGGCGACACCGTGGCGGTTTTGGGCTGCGGCATCGACGTGATCTATCCATCGGAAAACCGCAAGCTGGCCGCCGATTTGTGCGCCAAGGGACTGATGCTCTCGGAATTCGCCATGGGATCCACCGCCTTTCCTCAGAATTTCCCCATCCGCAACCGGATTATCAGTGGCATGAGCGCCGGCGTCCTGGTGGTGGAAGGCGCCCAATACAGCGGCTCGGCCATCACCGCCAAGCTCGCTCTGGACCAGGGCCGGGAGGTCTTCGCGGTCCCCGGAAACATTACCTCCAAAATGAGCTGGGGCCCTAACCTGTTGATAAAGCAGGGCGCCAAGCTCGTGCAGGATTGGAACGACGTAATCGTGGAACTTCCCGCGGAGGTTCGCCGTCAGTTAATCGAGCGTGGCCGGACCCGCCTGCTGGGAAGCGGCGGTGCATCCCCAGACGGGGGTCAGGCATCCGTCATAGAGGGAACACTCCCCGAAGTTGGCCGCAAGTTGCTTGCGGTGCTGCAAGTGGATTCTGCCATACATTTGGACGATCTGCTTCAGATTGTGGAAGATAGCTCGGCTTCCGAGGTGATCGCCGCGCTCTTCGAGCTGGAAATGCTAGGCCTTGTCAAGCAGCTTCCCGGAAAGAATTTTGTGAAAGTATGGTAGCCTCTGGGATATCTATCGAACATCGTTGAAGTCTTATTATGCCGAAAGCTCTCGTAATCGTGGAATCGCCAGTCAAAGCGAAAACCATCAATAAATACCTGGGTAAGCAGTACATCGTGAAAGCGTCGCTGGGCCACATTAAGGATCTCCCGAAGAAAGATCTGGCCGTGGATGTGGAACACGGCTTCGAACCCCGCTATGAAATCATCGAAGGCAAACGCAAGCTGCTGAGCGAGTTAAGACAAGCCGCCAAGGGCGTCGAATCCATCTACCTGGCTGCCGACCCCGATCGCGAAGGCGAAGCCATCTGCTTCCATCTGCAGGAAGAGTTGCAAGGCAAGAAAAACAGTGGTCCGCAAATCTACCGGGTGATGTTCAACGAGATCACCAAGAATGCTATCCAGAAGGCGTTTCAAAACCCCGGCATGGTGGACGAGAAGCTGGTGGACGCGCAGCAGGCGCGCCGCGTGCTCGACCGGCTGGTGGGCTACAAGATCTCTCCGCTGCTTTGGGATAAAGTGCGGCGCGGCCTCTCCGCCGGCCGTGTGCAGACCGTGGCCTTACGCGTGATCGTGGAGCGCGAAAGCGAAATCGCGGCGTTCGTCAAGAACGAGTATTGGACCATTGACGCATCCCTGTCGGCCCGCAAACCGCCTCTGTTGAGCGCGCACTTGATCAAGAAGGACGACCAGACGCCGGAGCTGAGCAGCCAGGCAGCTACCGATTACGTGGTCGCGCAGCTCGATGGCGCGGACTATGTGGTGAAATCCGTGGGCACGCGCGAGAAACGCCGCAACCCGGTGGCGCCCTTCATTACTTCCACGTTGCAGCAGGAATCCTCGCGCAAGCTGCGCTTCAGCGTGAAACGCACCATGATCCTGGCGCAGAGGCTTTACGAGGGCATCGAACTGGGCAAGGAAGGCGCGGTCGGCCTGATCACTTATATGCGCACGGATTCCACGCGCATTTCCGACGACGCTTTGGTGGAGGCGCGCGCCTATATCGCGGTCAAGTTCGGGCCGGAGTTCCTGCCGGAATCCGCGAATATTTACAAGACCAAGAAGGACGCGCAGGATGCGCACGAAGCGATCCGTCCGACTTCCATGGAGTACAGCCCGGACGACGTGGCCAAATATCTGGCCGAGGACGAGCTGAAGCTTTATCGCCTGATTTGGAACCGCTTCATAGCCTCACAGATGACGCCCGCGGTCTTCGATCAGACCACCATCGATATCGCCGCGCGGGGCAAGGACGCCAGCGAGTACCTGTTTCGCGCCACCGGATCGGTGCTGAAGTTCGGCGGCTTCCTGAAAGTCTACGAAGAGGGCAAGGACCAGTCCGACGAAGAAGACGAGGAGATGAAACACAGGCTCCCCGCCGTGGCCGAGGGCGAACATCTCAAGCTGCGCGGCCTGGTACCTGAGCAGCACTTCACCGAGCCGCCGCCGCGCTACAACGAGGCTACGCTGGTGAAGAAACTGGAAGCCGACGGAGTGGGCCGCCCGTCCACTTACGCGTCCATCCTCTCCACCATTCAGGAGCGCGAGTATGTGAAGAAGGAAGGCGGCCGGTTCTTCCCCACCGAGTTGGGCCGAGTGGTCACGGGTCTGCTGCTGGAAAACTTCGACGATATTTTCGACATCAGCTACACGGCCCGCATGGAAGAGGAACTGGACGAAATCGAAGCCGGGAAGATCGCTTGGCGCGTAGCCATCGGCGAGTTCTATGAACGGTTCGACAAAGACCTGAAGCACGCCGAAGAGCACATGACCGACATCAAGCGGATGGAGAAGCCCACCGACTTGATCTGCGAGAAATGCGGCAAGCCCCTGGTGATCAAATGGGGCCGCCACGGCAGCTTCATCGCCTGCACCGGATATCCCGATTGCACCTACACGCGCGAACTTACCGTGGACCTGCCGGATGTGGACAAGGTGGACCTGGCCGAGCAGGGCGACGAAGAATACTGCGAGAACTGCGGCCGTCCCATGGTGCTGAAGAAGGGACGCTTCGGCACCTTCTTCGCCTGCACAGGATATCCGGACTGCAAGACCACCAAGCCCATCGGCGGCACGCAGAAGAAGCCCGATGTGCCGCTGGACGAGAAGTGCCCGGTGTGCGGCAGCAACATGGTGCTAAAGACTGGCCGTTTCGGCGAGTTCACGGCTTGCGGCAACTATCCTACGTGCAAGCACGTGAAGCAGAAGACCATCGGCATGAAGTGCCCGGAGTGCAACGAGGGCGAGGTGGTGGAGCGGCGCTCCAAGCGCGGCAAGACGTTCTACGGCTGCAACCGCTGGCCGGACTGCAACTTCGTGACCTGGGGCAAGCCGGTGCAGGAGAAGTGTCCCGAGTGCGGCGGCCCGTACATGGTGGAGAAGTGGCTGAAGGCCGGGCCGGTGCTGCAATGTCCCAATGCGGATTGCAAGCACAAGCAGCCCATGCTCCAGCCGGTGGAGGCTTTGGCGCAATAGGGGCGCGGGGCGGCGCATCGGCAGGTGGTAGAATCGGGCACATGCAACTCACGATCCGGTTACTACGCGGTACGGACGTCGGTGGATCGCCGACATTTCCGAGCCGCCGGGTGTGACGCTGTACGGCGCGCGCCCCAAAGAAGTCACGTTAAAGGCCAAGGCGCTTGCGCTTCGCATGATTGCCGAAGAAATCGAGCACGGAGATATGCCGCCCGGACCCGACACGCTGCGGTTTTCCATAGCCGCATGAGCGTTTGGCCCGCCGCTAAGGCGCGGTGCGCCTGGAAGTTCTCCGACGGATCTTCGAGCTTCCCATGTCCACAGCCTGAGCAAAGGTACTTTGCTAGCCGACAGTTGACACTTGGGTCCTTGGCAGAAGATCCGTCGCCGATCTTATATCGGCCGTTGTTGAACTGTATCGCTCAACAATCGCCCGCCGGTTCTCCCATGCATGTTGCTCTATTGACTTATCTTGCCGTATTGTCTTGAGCCGACGCAGCAGGGCAGCCACGTGCCGCAATCGTTCGATTGCCATTGTTTCCGCATAGCCCGCGTCGGTTAGCCCGATATATCCTAGACCTGTGTCTTGAAACTCCATCTTCAAATATTTCCGATACCGTGGGGGAACTAAATAAATCTCTTGGAATCCTTCTCCGGGGCGATAGTTAATTCGTTCTCGATAGAGCTGTTCTCTAAACTGCAAGGCCGCGTGCGTAGGGGCTAGGTTTGTTACGATGTTTGAGTCGGGCCACGCCATGTCCCGCACGGTACTGTAGTACTGATTCCAGACGTCCGTGTGACCAAGTCTCCTAGTCCTCGAACGGATCGAAAAGTAGGGGTTGCCCCCACTCAAGATCTCCACAGCGAACAGCCCTCCGCCGGGCATGTGAGTCACCGAGCAAAGATTGAGCCTGATGAAGCTGAGAGCGGAAAAGTAGTTCGAGTAATAGCTGGCCACTCCGGCCCAGGTTGATGCCTGCAGGCTTTTCAGGTGGGAGCGCAGAAGGTAGAGGACTAGGGCGCGATCAAAAAAGACGTCCGCCTCTCGCAACAGGGCTCCGGCCAGCTCCCTGGAATATCCTTTTTGATCGGTCCCGCCGCCCGGCGTCCAAATGTTGAGGATGTTGTCCCGTGCGTACCCGTGAGCGCGCGAGGCGAGAGCAAGAACCACTTCCAAGTCTGAAAACGTCACGAAAAGTCGCCTCAGACAAGCCGCAATCCGGCTTGCGTACCGGAGGTTTGGCCCGTCCCATTCTTAAGCGCATCGGCCAACTCACCTGCCAAGCGGTTCTGGCCCGGATGGCCGGCCCACCCCTTGTGGCTTTCGACCGAGAAGCTATAGGACTGCACGGGCTTGAGGACCTCGATAGCCGACGACAAAGTGAAGTCTCCGAAGCGCTGTAGGCAGGCTGTCAGTACCTGCGGCAACAGGATCAACAAGGCTGAAAAGCCCAGGGCCTTCGTCAAGACGCTATTCTTGTTGGACCAATCAGAAGGAAAGAGCGTCTTAATCGCCGCGAAGTAATTCCTAAGGACGCCATACTGCTCTTCCTCCGAGTACTGGAAGAGAGCACCCCGATCCGATATCAGGCTTTCCAGAGCGGTTACGACACGTGTTTGCGTGATCAGTCCGTCGCCCGAACCGGTCATGTCAATCTGCCCAAGCCACGGGGATTCGGCATCCTCGTTGAGCTTTGTGGCGAGGTCATGGCCGCGCTGTTGAACATAGGTACCGTCCCTTGTGAGGTCCAGAAGATCGTAGAGAAGAGAGGTTGGTACGCCTTTTTGCTTCGAATTGATGGTCTTGAACTGCCTAGCCTGTTCCGCTGTGTCGAGCCCCACGAATGCGCTGATAATGAGGTCACATCTTGTCTTCGCCTGACGCAAGCCGAACATTCGATGTTGCCCGTCAATAACCCATGCTGCTTTCGGTTGATCCGGTATTCGCAGGATCCGCGTGGTTGGGTTGTAGGTTGCACCCGGCTCAAGGCTTACAAGGATGCTATTGGGGATGCAGCCATTCTCCTTATCGATGTAATGCGCGATATCGGCGGCACGCTGCTTAGACAGGTTGCGCTGGTAGCCGAGTTCTTTGTCGTCATCGCGTCGGCTGACGAACGCAATGCGGTCGAACTTAGCCGAGTCCAGTATGAAGGAATAAAGGGACCAGGCACGCTGCTTTACGTGGCGCGCCTCGACTTCGATAAACTTTTGCTGGGTGTTCTTGGCAGCCATAACCGAAATTATAAACGAAACCAGAGTCAACCGATGGTGAGCCTACCAATTCACCAGCCGCCGGATCCCCCTGGCCTGCCGCCTGCTGGCGATAAACTCCTGCTCGTTACTCAGCGTGATGAGCCAGCGCTGGCTGCTCAGCGCGCTCATCTTGCGGACATGATCGACGTTCACCAGGGCGTTGCGGTGGATGCGCTGGAAGCTGGAACTGCGTAACCGCTCCTCCAGCACCTTCAGTGTCTGGGTGGCCTGGTAGCGCCTGCGCGCGGTGGTGATCCAGACGATGTCGCCCTCAGCGTGGAAGGCGAAAATTTCGTGAGCGTCGAGCAGGAAATATTCGGCGCCGGCCTTACCCACGATCTTCTTCGGGTGCTGCCCGACAAGCTGGGGAGCGGCGATCTCCTGCAGGCGCGCCAGTCTCTCGACAGCCTCCTGGCCGGTGATCCGCCGGGCTTTCTCGATGGCCTCGGCCAGGCGGTCCTGCCCGACGGGCTTCAGCAGGTAGTCGATGGCGCCGGCCTCGAACGCCTCCAGCGCGTACTTGTCGTAAGCGGTGACGATGACGATCACCGGCATGTGCGCGCCGTGGCGAATCTTGCCGATTACTTCAAAGCCGCCCATCTCGGGCATCTGGAGATCCAGCAAGACCAGGTCCGGGCGCCGGCCGGCGATCTGGTCGAGCGCCGCGGCTCCGTTGTCCGCCTCGCCGATCACCTCCACGCCGCCCAACGATTCCAACTCCTCGCGCAGCACTTTGCGCGCTACCGGTTCGTCGTCCACGATTAGAGTTTTCAGTCGCATGACTGGGGTGCCCCCACGAGCGGGGACGCGGCACGCAAGTGTGTGTGCGCCACGGGGAGAGTGAATGCCACTGTGGTCATGCCTTCGCCGGCGCGGATATCGAATCGCGCTTCGGCGCCATAACAAAGCTCCAGGCGGCGGCGGACGTTGGTGAGGCCGATGCCCCTGCCGGATTGCGACCTGTCGCACATGCCGGAGTGGTAGACTTCGACGGAGACGGCATCGCCTGCCGCGCGGATTTTGAGATGCACGAATCCCGCTCCCATGCGGGGCGCCACGCCGTGCTTCACCGCATTTTCCACCAACGGCTGGATCGAAAGCAGAGGGATCGTCACGCGCAGAGCGGATGGGTCGGCGTCCACTTCGGTCCGCAGCTTCGCGCCCAGGCGCAACTCCTCGATTTCCAGGTAGGCGCGCACGATGCGCAACTCCTCTTCGACTTCCACCAGGGAACGCTCGGAACGCAACAGGTAGCGATACACGTCTGCCAGGTTCAGCACCAGGCGGCGGGCCTCGGCGTTGGCGCGGTCGATGGTGCCGTATAGCGTGTTCAAAGAATTGAATAGAAAATGCGGGTTGATTTGCGCCTGCAAAGCCTTCAGCTCCGCCTGCGACACCAGGTTCTGCATCTGGACGCTGCGAAGCTGCTCGACCTGTTCGGCAACGGCCGCGCCCAGACGCGCGAGCACGCCGAGGTCCTCGCTCAGATAGCGGCGCCCGCCGCCGCGGGGGCCCAGCAGGAGGTAGACCGCATCGCCGCGTGAGAATCGCATGGGCAGCACCGCCTGCACCCATGCCGGAACGGCGAAGTGCGCCGAATCGAGCACCGCGACCGGCGTAGTGAGCGGCGGGCCGGCCGTGGGATTCTGCTCGGTCAGGTTGGAGCGCGCGGCGTGCAGAAAGCGGGCGATAGCCTCCGCCGCCAGGCGCAAGTATTCGGCTTCCGCGCCGGCGGCGAGCGACAAATCCTGCAATTCGCGGAGCGCTTCGTCGACGTTGGAACGCAGGAAAATGGCGCTGGTCAGCAGGCGCTGGATGCGATTGTGCACCCAGACGAACAGGGTCAGCAGCAGGCCGGCGGATACAAAGATCACTCCCGCATCGAAGGGGTGTTGCAGATGTTCGGCCAGAAACCGCGATTGGGCGATGCGGATGGCCGCCAACAGCGCGGCGGCCGCCAACGTGGCGTTCACAATGAAGCGCAGAAACGCATCCATGAGCAGGAAGCGGTAATCCTGCAGTAATACGAGCAAGGCCAGCGGTAGGCCCGCGTGATGCAGAGCGGCCTCCTTGGACCAGGCAAGCTGGGTGTGGGCCGGGCCAAAGTGCGCGAAGGAAATAGCGAACAGAAACAGGCCCATGGCGCCGGCCAGCCGGGATCCCGCGGCGCGATTCTCCTTGCGCCATTCGAGGATTACGGAGAGGATGGTGAGGGCGGCAAATCCAAGGGTGACCACCAACAGCGCGGCATAGTGCAAGCTGGGCATGTGGCTGAGCCAGTCGGCCAAGTGAAGCGCGACAGCTACACCGCTCAGGATGTAACCGCCGATCCACACCGCGCGGCGGCGCGACTGAAGGGAAATGTGCAGCAGGACGGCCGGCAGCAGGCTCAAGACGGAAAAGCTGAGGGCCACGATGGCGCCCGCGATGGGGCCGCCGCGGGGACCGGCTGCCAGGGCGACGAGGGAGCCGAGATTCCACAACATGGCCAGCGCCGCGGCCACTACCGGTAGATTGCTGCGCTCCTCGCCCGCGCGCCGCAAGTTCACCAGAAAGAAGTACAACAACATCCCGAAGATCACCGCACCGGCGCAGTGGCCGATGGTGTTTACGAGGACCGGTTCGTGGATGCTCAGCCAGTCGGGCATGTCACTTTCCCAGGTACTTGTCTACCCAGTCCAGGTGGCGCTGCATGAGGTCCAGCAGGAACTTCGGTTCGCGGGGACCATGCGGAGTGCGCGGGTAGACGACCATTTTCGTGACGACACCCTGCCGCTTCAGGGCGTTGTAGAATTCATAGCCTTGCGAGGTGGGCACGCGCACATCGGCCTCGCCGTGCAGGATCAGCGTTGGCGTGGTGACGCCTTTGACGAACGCCATGGGCGAGTGATTGAAGTAGCCGTCGAAATTATTCCAGGGCTCACCTGAGAAGTAATCGGGCAGAAAGCCGGCTATATCCGATGTGCCCGTAAAGCTCCACAAGTTAGTCACTCCGGCGCCCACGGCGGCAGCCTTAAAACGGTGCGTGTGAGTAACTACCCAGCTCGTCATGAAGCCGCCGTAACTCCAACCCATGACTGCCATGCGGTCCGGGTCGGCCACACCCATCGAAATCACGTGATCCACGCCCGCCATCAGGTCGGCGTAATCTTTGCCGCCCCAGTCGTTCATGTTGGCGAAGCGGAAGATGCGCCCGTAGCCGCCGGATCCACGCGGATTGATGCGCAGCACGGCATAGCCCCGCGCGGCGAAGGTGGCATATGGATACACGCCGTAGCGTCCCAGGAAGCTGTCCTGGAAAACACCCGTGGGTCCGCCGTGAATGACTAACACCAGCGGGTAGTGCTTCGCGGGTTGGTAATCGACCGGGTAGATGAGCAGGCCCTCGACCTCTAACCCGTCGGCAGCCTTCCATGTAATGCGCTTGGTTTCGCCGAGCGGCAGCTTTGGCAGGTCCAGGTTGGCGCTCGATACCCGCTGTGGGACCGTATCGCCCAATTTCAGAACGTAAGCTTCCGGCGCCTCATCCCAGCTTTCGCCCGCGAAACCGAAGGCCGCGCCGGTGGCGTTCACGTGTGCGGCTTGCAGCGTGCCGTGCCGGGGTTCATAAATGAGTTTTGGCGGGCCATCGGTTGGCATTGCGTAGACGACGCTGGTGGTTCCCCTGGCTTCGGTGAACAGCAGTTGCACCGAATCGCCGGTCCAGCCCAACAAGCGCGGCTGCTCGTCGAAAGTGGGCGGTAGTTCGCGCGCCTCGCCCGACTGGCGAGTCAGCAACACGATGCGATCGATCGTCGCCCAGCGTGGCGGATCGGTGGAGCGCACAAACGCCAGATAGCGTCCATCGGGCGAATAGTGCGGGCTGTGCTCGGCTGCGCCCGTGGCCGCGATGGGACGCACTGCGCCGCTTTGCACCGTGACTTCGGAAATATCCGATTTGGGCCAGTCGTCCGCGCTGGGCGTGGGCGTGTGCGCGAAGGCGATGGCGGCGGAATCGGGCGACCAATCGAAATCCGTCGCGTGGCCCGGCGTGTCCAGGTGGCGCGGCGGGCGCTTGCCTTGGCTATCCGGCTCGGCCGCGACGATCCAGAGGCTATGGTTCTTGGGGTCTTCGTCGATCACGCGCCAGTCGCGCTTTTCCTTCTTGGCGTGTTCTTCATCGGCGCGTGGCTCCATGCCCGTGAATGCGACCCACTTGCCGTCCGGGGAGACATGAAATACTCCGATCTCTCCCTTCCAATCGGTAAGCATTTCGGCCTCACCGCCATCCACGGGAATACGCCACAGGTTGGGTTTGCCGCTGCGCTCCGAGGAGAAGTACACGTAACGGCAATCCGGCGAGAACTCCGGCGCGGTGGCGCTCTTCTCTCCGCGCGTTAGTTGCATGCGATGCGAACCATCGGCCGCAGCCACATAGATCTGCGTGTCCACTTCACTTTTTTCCGTCTCGACGACGGCATGGCTTTGAGTGTAGGCTACCAGTTTGCCGTCGGGGGAAGGCACCACATCGCCGACGGGCTGCACCTGCATCGAGATTTCCGGTGTCCATGCGTTGGGTGCTTGCGCCCAGGCAGCCGCCGCCAATAGAATTGGAAGGAGCTTGACTGACATGGCATTCATTGCATCGTCCTCCGCAGCGCATCCAGGACCTTGCCGACGTTTTCCTCGGTGGATGAGTAACCCATCAATCCGATGCGGAATACCTTGCCTGCCAGCGGTCCGAAGCCGCCCGCGATCTCGGTACCGAATTCGCTGAGCAGGCGCTGGCGCACCTTGGCATCGTCGACGCCCGCCGGAATGCACGGCGTGTTGAGGGTCCAGAGCCGGTGTCCTGCCGCGACGAGCATGCGCAGGCCCATGGCTTCGATGCCCGCCACGAAGGCCTCGTGATTGCGGCGATGGCGCTCCCAACGATTTTCGATACCTTCTTCCTGGACGATGGCCAGCGCCTCGCGCAACGCATAAAACATGGTAGCCGACGCGGTGTGATGGTACTTGCGGTCGCGGAAGTAGCTTTCCAGCAGCCGTAGATCCATGTAGAACGAATCCACGGGCGCGGTGCGCTTGCGCAAGCGATCCCAGGCGCGCGGGGAAACCGTGAGCGGCGACAGTCCCGGCGGACAGCCCAGTCCTTTCTGGGTGCAACTGTAGGCGATGTCGATGCCGGTTTCATCCACCTGCACGGGCATGCCACCCAACGAGGTCACGCAGTCCGCGATCGCCAGGGCATTCACTTCGTGCGCGGCTTCGCAAATCGCATGGCCGGGCTGGAACGCGCCGGTGGAGGTCTCCGCTTGCACGTAAGCGACCGTGCGCGGCTTTTCGCGGAGGATGAAATCGCGGGCTTCCTGATCGTCGAACACTTCGCCCCAGGGCCTTTCCAGCCGTACGACAGTGGCGCCGTGACGGCGCGCCACGTCCGAGAGGCGGTCGCAGAAGTATCCGTTGGCCAGGACCGCGAACTTGTCGCCCGGCTCGGTGAAATTGGCCACCGCGGTTTCCATGCCGCTGGTGCCTGTTCCGGAGATGGCGATATTGAATTCGTTGGCCGTGGAGAAGGCGTAACCCAGCAGGCGGCGGATGTCTTCGACGACCTCGAAGAAATAGGGATCCAGGTGCCCCACGATGGGCTGTCCCAGCGCTTGGTAGACGCGCGGCGCAACCATGCTGGGTCCCGGTCCCAGCAGCAGGCGCGCAGGCGGGCACAATGGGGGGAGCGGTTCTGGGGTCACCACAACAGTTTATCAGCGTGGCGTCACGAACTTGATGCGCGCGGGCGTGGCGGGCGGCGCGGTCTTCGCCACTTTGCAGACCAGTTGCAGCGACTCGACCGCGGCGATCACGCGCGCGACCGACTTGTTGTTGTCAGTGCCGGTGAGCACGGCCACCTGCCAGGATGGAAAGTAGAATTCCAGCACGCGCACGGTTTCGCCGCCCGCGTTACACAGGACGATCAACTCCTCGTCTTCCTTGAGCGCCTTCTGCATGGCCTGCACTTGCGCGAGCATAGCGGTGCCGGAGTTGTCCGGACGGGGCGGAGCGGCGGGCGGATTGACCGCGTTGCGGATCGCCTGCGTGGCAATTTGTTTTGTGAGGTCACCCAGTGCCATCGGCTTCACCAGCGGATATCTGCGCCGTACGGATCCAGCAACGTGTCGGCGCTCAGCAGCGGCAGCTTCTCTTCCAGACTCTGCGCCACCAGTAGCCGGTCGAATGGATCTCGATGGTGAAGCGGCAACGCTTCCAGACGTAGGATATGGGCCGTTTCGATGGCAAGCAGCTTGGCGCCGAGCGCGGCCACATGCCGGGGCAAATACTTGGACGGCGCATCGGGAAGCGGCAGCTTGCCTATCTGCATTTTGGTAATGATCTCCCAAATACTGGCCACGCTTAGGAACAGATCGGCCGTTTCAAGAATCCGGCGAGCCTGCCGCGTCAGCCGCCGGTCGTCCGTAATAGCCCACAAGAAGGCATGTGTGTCCAGCAAAATGCTTAACGCCAGAAGGTGTCCTCGATTTCCGGCGGCAGCGGGGCGTTGAAGTCGTCGGGGACCTGAAATTCCCCGGCCGCGGATCCCAGCCGCCGTTGGCTGGACTTGGGCTCCATGGGAGCCAACCGGGCCACCGGTTTTCCGGCCCGCGCGAGGATAATCTCTTCGCCCATCTGGACGCGCACCAGCAACCGCGAAAGATTGGTTTTGGCTTCATGGATGTTGACCTTCACAGTTTTAGTGTAGACTAAGTCCTTAGCTAAGTCAAGAGTCCAGTCACGGCCTGGGCGAACGCGTCGAACGCCTTGCGATCAAATAAAACAAAGATGGCTTCCTCGACGCCGCATTCCGCTAGCTCCAGTTGCCGCGCCACTTCGCTTACGGCGATGGCCGCCGCCTCGCGCAACGGATAGCCGTAAACGCCCGTGCTGATGGCCGGAAAGCTGACCGAGCGCGCGCCGTGCTCATGCGCCAGTTCGAAGCACTTCCGATAGCAGGATGCCAGCAACTCCGGCTCTCCCTGCCGGCCGTCCCGATAGACCGGGCCAACCGCATGAAACACCTGGCGGGCCGGCAGAGCTCCCGCCACGGTAGCCACCGCGCTGCCCGTGGGACAGCGCCCGATGCGCGCCCGGATGCGGTCCAACTCCGCCATGATCGAAGGCCCGCCCGCGCGATGGATGGCGCCATCCACGCCGCCGCCTCCGGCCAGCGCAGAATTCGCCGCGTTCACGATGGCATCTGCCGCCACGCGGGTGATGTCGCCGGTCATCAGCCGCAGCGTTTTTCCGGTGCATGCGGTCCACTGCATCGCCTCTCTCCTCCCCGCTGCTGCTATTATCTTCGTATATGGCGGGCTATGAGCCAGGCGATCGTCCCACAATACTGAGCAAACAATTCCTGCTGACCTTCGGCATCGGGCTGGTCGCGATCCTGATCGTCGTGGCCGGCATCCTCTATATCCAGCGCGGCGCGCATGTGGAGCTGAAGGGGGCCATCCTGAAAGTGCGCACCATGGGGATGGACGACAACAGCTCGCTGGCGGTGGTCGATTTCCGTTTCGTGAACCCGTCCGATTATCCGTTTGTGGTGCGCAGCGTGGATGTCACAGCCACCGTTGATGGGCAGAACAACAGCAGCACGCCGGTGCCCGAGGTGGATGCCAAGCGGATTTTCGAGTATTACCCCATTCTGGGCCAGAAGTTCAATACTTCACTGCTCACGCGCGACAAGATTCCAGGGCGGAAATCCGAAGACCGCATGATCGTAGCGCGCTTCGAAATTCCCGTCGCCAAGCTGGACGCGCGCACCAACCTGAAAATCCGCATTGAGGATGTAGATGGCCCCGTTTCCGAATTGCTTGAGAAATAGCCTGCTGGCGGGCTGGGCGCTGGCGCTGCCGGCTCTGGCGGTAGTGGTCCCCACCGGCACCCAGATCCAGATTCGCCTGAAGACCAAAATCGCCTCCAACACTTCCAAGCCGGACGACCGTGTGGAGACCATGGTCATCGCGCCGGTTAAGGTAAATGGCGCGCTGGCCATACCCGCCGGCGTCACGCTGCGCGGCGTGGTCACAGGGGCCACCGCGGCCACCGACCCAACCGTACGCGCCACGCTGGCGCTCGATTTCCGCGAGCTTGAAATGGGCGGCCAGCGCATCCCAGTCCACACCCAGTTGACCGCCGTGGAAAATGCCCGGGAGAGCGTTACCGATAAGGGCGAGATCCAAGGCATACTGGCGAATGAAACGCTTTCGTCGCGCATGGATTCCGGCATCTCCAAGCTTACGGAAAGATATTCCAGCCTCGGAGGCTTTCTGAACGCCGCCAAGAGCGCGGTGTTCAAGGAGACTGCGGGCGATATCAGCTACGATTCCGGCGTGGAGATGGACCTGAAACTCACCGGCGCGCTGACGCTTACAGGACCGCCGTTGTCCGGCCCCGATACCGATTTGGTCGCGGTCGCCTATCCGCACGCATTGATCGACCTGGCGAACCGGCAGCCCTTCCAGACCCGCGCGCAGAAGCCGCCTCAGCCATCCGACATCACGACACTGATGTTTGTCGGCAGCCAGCAGCAGGTGCAGGGTGCGTTCGCCGATGCCGGCTGGAGCCAGGCATCCAAGCTGGGCGAGAAATCCAAGCTCGAAACCATGCGCGCCATCGCCGAGGACAGGGGATACAGCGAGGCGCCGGTCTCGATTTTGTACTTTGACGGGCGTGCGCCGGATATGGTTTTCGAGAAGGCCAACAACACATTTTCGAAGCGTCATCACCTGCGCATCTGGCTGCGACCCGACCTATACCAAGGGCAACAGGTGTGGGTGTGCGCCGCCACGCACGACACCGGCATCGACTTTTCGGCCAAGGACCGCACCTTCATCCACAAGATCGATTCGCAGATCGATATGGAGCGCTCGAAGGTGGTCAACGACTTGTTGCTGACCGGGAAGGTCCAGTCGTTGTTGATGGTGGACCGTCCGAATGTGCCGCGGAACGGGCAGAACGCCACGGGCGACAACTTGACCACGGACGGCAAGATAGCGGTGGCGATTTTGAAGTGAGTCTTACCGCGCCGTTCCCTTCACCGCAGCCTCGGACTGCTTATGAGCGGCACGCCACATTTGTGCGCTTTGGGCCTGCAGCCTCTCAAGTGTCTGGGTCTGATCCCCAAGGCGAACGCTTTCGTAACCATTACGCTTGGCCACGATGCGGTAGTCAAATGCGACGCTGGAGGTCCCTCCGCCAAGCTCATGCACCTCAAACGAGTCGGGCGATTCGTTGCTGACGTACAGCCCCTTGCAGTCGCCTTTGGGAGTCAAGAAGACGTGATACTCGATGCCGGTGTTCACGGTCTGGGCGAAAACGGCATCCAGGCCGACGCGCGCCGCGCCGTTGGAGAGTTGCCCGGAACCCATGTCTTCGAACCAGTTTTCCGGCGCCTCGACGGCATAGAGAGCCACCTGGCGTTCTCCGTGGTCCACCGGCACGACAGCCGATTTTGTTCCAAAGCAAAGCAGATCGCCGCTGGTGTCGATGTAGCAAAGGCCGAAGGTCGGCGGCCCGCCGCCCGCCCAAAAAGCGACACTTTTGTTGTCCGCCAGGTTTATAGCGACGAGCGCATCATTCCCTGTGCTGTTGTTGACAAAGAGTCCGCCGGTCCCATTATCGGCAGTGCCAACCACGGCGTTGCCACCCGTTTGGTTTGTATCGCCCCACACTCCGGACGCGAAGGCAGTCAGTTGGGACCTACTGGAACTTCCGTTGACCCCGATTCCATATACTCCAATGCCGCTCGGGCTGGCGGTCTGGCCGTAGATACCGGCATTCGCTCCCGAGGTAGCCGTGATGATGCCCTTGATGCCGTTAGCACCGGAGCTATTGGTCGTTCCGACCACGGCGGGGGCCGTGCCCGAGGTTAAAGTATTGGTCACGTTCAGTGCACCGTTAGAATTGGCCGTCGAGATCGTCGTCTGGCCCGCGACGGTCAGGTTGCCACCGCCGCTCTGCCCGATGACGGTCACATTCCCGAAATTGTCGATGGTCGCGAGTTCGTTGTTGTTGCTACGGAAGTGAATCTTGGCCGTGCCGCTGCTGTTGACATAAGTGTCGCCCACGGGACCGCCGATCAAGGCATAGTTGGTACACCCGGACAGACTCGTGGTCGTGAATCCGATGCCCGCGTAACCGGAACCACACCCCGGATCGCCCGTCAAAGCGTTGCTGCCGTTTCCGGCAACCGACAGCGGACCACCCCGGAACCAACCAGACAACCCGCCGGCGTTGGCTACCCCACTGACGCCGATGGCCCCGGTTCCGGAGACACCGATGTTCGGGCCTTGCCCGTACACGCCATAGCCGGACGTGCTGGCAGTGGAGCCAAATATCCCCGCTTCCGTGCCCGTGGTAGCCGTCACAATTCCTTTGACCGCAAACGCGGCACTGCTGTTGGTGACGCCGACGATGGCAGGCGCCTGGCCGGCAGTGGAGGTGTTGGTCACCTGCAATACTCCTGTGGCGCTGGTTCCGTTCATGACTGTGGTGTTGTTGATGGTCTGTTTTTGCGTGAATGTATTGGCGGCGGCCAGTTGCGCAAAGGCGCTGGAGGCCAACCCGCCAAGCTCGCCGGCGTTTACACCGGTGATGCCGGCGCCGGCGCCGGAGAACGACGTGGCCGTCACAGTCCCACTTACGGTCTGATTGCCCGTGAAGGTGTTACTGGCTGCCAGTTGCGGCACTTTGGTGGTATCCAAACTCACTGTGACAGTGCCTTTGGCGCCGCCGCCGGTCAGATCGGTGCCAGCGGTCACGCCCGTGATTGTGCCTGCTCCTGGAAAAGTCTGGCCCGCGGCAAAGGCGATCTGCCCATCGCCGGCGATGGAGAGCCCTGTCTCGGTGGGCGTAGCCTTCCCGTTCCCAAACAACAGGTTCAGGCTGCCCGAAAAGCTGGTGGTGTCGTTCCCCACGGGTTCCGCCTGCCACTGGAATGTCTGCGCAACCGCGTTGCTGGTGGCGCTGTTGAAAACGGATGCCGACAAAATCAGCGGCTCGGAATTCTCGCCG
>Ga0187867_10002130_pt1 | contig 16607 bp, 17 predicted proteins | sample June2016WEW_13_1_FD_132976 | JGI IMG/M metagenome (GOLD analysis project Ga0187867, IMG submission 132976) | Peatland microbial communities from SPRUCE experiment site at the Marcell Experimental Forest, Minnesota, USA - June2016WEW_13_10 | ecosystem: Environmental > Terrestrial > Soil >...
ATATTTGCTTCATGCTGTTGTGCAGCAGCGGCCTCCAAGTCCTGCACCTTTGTCTCTTTTGCTGATTTCTGAATTTGTGCTATAACATCGGCTGGAAAAAGTTGAATCGCCGCCTTCTCTTCTGGCGTCTGCGGACCCAGAGGGCCGGTCACAGCTTCTATTGCCGTCGCGGGATTCACAGTTTGTCCTGCACGTCGCCGCATTTCTTCTGTGATAGCCGGACGCCAACCGGATTGTACTTGTTGCCCTTGCCACTTCTGCACAACGTCCGGCCCCGCCGGCTCAGATGGTTTAAGCACAGTTGAAAGCGGTCCCTCTGTCGGCTCGGCTATCTTGATCCCCCTTGGGGGTTTGGGGATAATTTTTGGAGGCACATTTTCGGGTACTTTGGCCTCGACGGGTGGGGTAGCGGGCTGTAAATTGGACGGAACCGCAGCCGGGGGAACGGGCTGAGGCCCGCCCTTGAGCAGAGCGTCTATCCACGGCCGGGGGGCGTTGGCGAACCTGTCATGCCATGTCCCCCGTTCCCCGGCGACCGCCACCTCATGCCCCGCCCCCTGCATCCCGGCGCATAAATCGAAGATATACCGGCTCACCCCCCCGGCATCCGATCCGGCCGTCAGGTGCAGGATTCGCATGTTAGTCAATTGTCAATTGTCAATTGACAATTGACAACTGACCAATGACCTTCGCCCCGACTTCCGATATAAGAATAACCACGCGGACGCCCCATGATCGATGTCCTGATTCAGACCCATAACGAGGAATTGAACCTTCCGCACGCGCTGCGAAGCGTCCAGGGATGGGTCCGTCGCGTTTTTATCGTGGACAGCGGCTCGACGGACCGCACCCACCAGATCGCCGCCGAATTCGGCGCGGTGGTCGTCGACAAGCCCTGGGAGGGATACGCCCGCCAGAAAAACTGGGCGCTGGACCACCTCCCGTTCGAATCACCCTGGATTCTGATTCTCGATGCCGACGAATCCGTCACCCCCCAACTGCGGGAGGAGATCCTCCAGGTCGTTTCCCGGCCCGTGCAGAACGTGCCGCAGGCCGGGTTCTATCTCAACCGCGTCACCCTCTTCATGGGCCGGGAGATTCATCACTGCGCCTATTTCCCCGCCTGGAACATGCGGTTGTTCAAACGCGGCCGGGCGCGCTATGAGGAGCGCAACGTCCACGAGCACATGATCGTCCAGGGTCCGACCAGCCATCTGCGTCATCTCTTGGAACACCAGGACCGACGCGGGCTGGAACATTTCATCGCCAAGCACAATCGGTATTCCACCCTGGAAGCGATGGAAATCTACCGACACCGCGAACCCTGGCCCGGATGGTGGAGGTTCTTCAACGACCGCCTGGCTCGACGCCGGTACGTCAAATACAGCATCGCCCCGAAACTCGCGCTCCCCTGGCTCCTGCGGTTCGTGTACATGTATTTCATCCGCGGAGGAATCCTCGATCGCCGGCCCGGGCTGACCCTCTGTCTTCTCATCAGCACCTACGAACTGTTCATTCGTGCAAAATACTATGAACTTGTCCGCACGGGGGGAAACGAGCCGATGGAAATCAGCGGGCTGGCAATCGCCGAAGGAGGGGGAATGCCCGGCCACCTGGCGCCGGCCGCGACTGACTTGCCCCTCGTCGAGCCGCCCGCCCCGCGGCCGCTCTCGGAGCCCCCCCAGCGCCCCGCCCCGCCGACGCCCGCTCCCCCGACGCCGGCCCACGCCGCGGCCCGCTCCTTCCCCGCCGAACCTCGCCGAAAAAACCAAGCCAGCCCCTGGAATCCCATGGAAAACTTCAAACGCGCGCTTTGGATGATCGTTCGGGCGTCCCTGTTCCGCCTGTCGTTTCACAACTGGTACGGCTGGCGCCGGCTTCTGCTGGAACTGTTCGGCGCCCGCCTCGGCAAGGGCGTCCGCATCCGTCCCACCGCTCTCATCGAAATCCCCTGGAACCTCGAACTTGGCGAGAACGTCGTCATCGGCGATTACGCCATCCTCTATTCCCTCGGCAAAATCACCATCGGCCGCGGGGCGACCATCAGCCAGTACGCGCACCTGTGCGCCGGCACTCACGATTACACCTCCCGCCGGTTTCCGCTGCTCAAGCCGCCGATCGTCATTGGCCAGGAAGTCTGGATCGCCGCCGATGCCTTCGTCGGGCCCGGCGTAACCGTGGGCGATCGGGCCGTCGTCGGCGCCCGCGCCACCGTCGTCGCCGATGTCCCCGCCGATCAGGTCATCGTCGGACCCGGCGCCAGAATCCTGAAGCGGCGCATTTTACAAGATTAAACGATTATTAAGATTAACTTGAAGCGCAACCCGGCAAAGCCTACAATGCATCTCGCAGTCAAGCGAAAGGGCAAGCTTTCGCAAGATCGGGGAGCAAGCGCCGTTGGTTTGAGGGTTGGGACGCAGTTTCGGTTTTTGTGTACGCCATGCGTCAAGATTTTCGGCAAACAATCAATCAGTTCGCGTGGTCATTGGCGGTCGTCGCGGTTGCGTGGGGCGCAACCAAGATTCTCTACCGCGTGAATCGGCCGCTTCAGCAACATGGGAACTTCGCATTTTTCCTGGCGGCGATCGTCGTCGCCTCGTGGCGCGGCGGCCTGCTTCCGGCGCTCTTCACGGTCGCGCTGACGTCGCTCCTGGTTGCCTGGTACCTGCCGCCGGACAACTCTCTCCGCATCGCCCGCCAGGAAGACGTCGTTCGCTTGGTGCTGTTCATCGGCCTTGGACTGCTCATCAGTTACCTGCATTACGCCCGCAATCGCGCGGAAAAATCGCTTCAGGAAACCGATCGCCGGCTCCGTTTGTCCCTGGACTCCGCCGGTGTCGCCTGCTGGGACGTCAACGTCAAAGACGGAACCTTCTGGAAATCCCACAACCTTCCCGAAATCTTCGGCCGCTCGCCTTCCGAGTTCGCCACCACCTACGAGGGCTTTTTTGCTTACGTTCATCCCGAGGACCGGGAATTCTTCCATCTGGCGTCCGTCGGCGGCGCCGCAGCCAACCATCGCGACTACCAGATTTCCCACCGAATCGTTTGCGGCGACGGCAGCATCCGCAGGCTCAACACCCGCGGTCGAATGTACCTCGATAACGAGGGCCACGTCGAACGCATGGTCGGCGCCGTTTTTTCCGTCGAAGACAAGCTGGCCGCCCCCGGCTCTTCCCAGCCCCCCGCCAATTCCGCCGGCTCAATCGCCTCGCACCTTCTCGTGTAGATTCATTTCTTGCAGAAATCCACCAGCCTGGCGATTTCGCTCCGCAGGTCCTTGCGATGCACCACGAAATCAATGAATCCCTTTTCCTGAAGGAACTCGCTCCGCTGAAATCCCGGCGGCAGTTCCACCTTGATCGTGTTCCAAATCGTCCGCGGGCCGGCGAAGCCGACCAACGCCTTCGGTTCCCCGAGGATGAAATCGCCGAGCATCGCGAAGCTGGCGGTCACGCCCCCGGTCGTCGGGTCCGCCAGCAGGCTGATGAACAGCCCCCCCGCGTCGTCCAGCCGCGCCAGCGCCGCGCTGGTCTTGGCCATCTGCATCAGCGACAACGCCGATTCCTGCATCCGCGCCCCGCCCGAGCAGCTCACGATCAGCAGCGGCAGCGTTTCCTTCAGCTTGAACGCCGCTTCGATCGTCAGCGTGATCTTCTCCCCCACCACGCTCCCCATCGATCCCATCATGAACGTCGGGTCCATCACCGCCATCATGATCGGCCGGCCCTTGATGAATCCCTTGCCGCAGACCACCGCGTCTTTTTCCCCCGATTCTTCCCGCTCCGATTTCAGCCGGTCCTTGTACGTCTTCTTGTCCACGAATTTCAGCGGATCGGTCGGCTCGATGTCGTCGAACATCTCCTCGAAGCTCCCCGGATCGACCAGTTGCTCGATCCGCTGCCGGGCGGAAATCCGGAAATGATACTGGCATTCCGGACAGACGTGCAGCGCCTCCTCAACCACCTTGCGGAACAGCATCGCCCCGCAATCCGGGCAACGCATCCACAACCCTTCGGGAACCCCGTCCTTTTTTACCGCGGTTTGATCGTTGGGCGCTTGCGACATAATCGGCCCCTCGCCGGCGGCAACTCGCCTAAGCCGGGTTGATTTCAATCGTCTCCATTGGCCGCCGATGACGCAAGTGCCCGGCGATCTGTGACTCGGGCTCCCCCCGCAAAATCCCCCCGGCGATTTGAAACGCCATCGGCCGCAGCGCCAGCGCAATGCAATGGTTCCTCGTCCGCCGAACAATCCGCCTCACCGCGCCCCCGACACGCTGGATCGCCGCCTCCAGCGGCTCGCCGTCCGGCGGCGTCACCTGCAACGGCTCCTCCTCCCATTTCCGGTACACCGTCGGAAACCGCTGCCGAACGTCCTGCGGAAAAAGACCCTGCCACAGGCCCAGCCCCACCTCCTCCAATTCCGCATTGTCACGCGGCCGAAGCCCGTACTTTTTCGCGATGATCTGCCCCGCCTGCCTGCACGCTTCGTTCGCCGCCGGTCGATAAACCGCCTCCACCGGCTCCGGCAACGCGCTCAGCAGATGACCTATGGCATCCATCGCTTCCGCCGTCAGCGGCAGCGACGCGCTGCCCACCAGCCGCTCCTCCACGTCCCACGGCGTCGGACCCGCCTCGATCAACACCGCTCGAATGCCCATGACAATCCTGATAAACCCCCGGCCCGCGGTTGTAAAGCAATGGCAATTATTTGCACGCCGATGGATCGTATGATCCGGATATGACGAGCCTATGTGGCCCCCAACGCCCACGGCGCCGCCGTGGGGGGTTCCCAAACACCTCTTCACTCGCCTAGTTCTTTCCGCAGCCGCGCGATCGCCGCCGCCCGGTCCTTCTGGTCGAAGATCGCGCTGGCCACCACGAACCAGTCCACTCCCGCTTCCCGTGCCCGCCGAATCGTCTGCTCGTGAATTCCCCCGTCGATTTCCAGCCGCTGCTCCGCTCGCAGCCTCTTCTTCACCGCCTGGACCTTGGGCAAGACCTCCGGCATGAACTTCTGCCCCGAAAATCCCGGCACCACGCTCATCACCAGCACGTGATCCGCTTCCTCCATCGCCGGGTAAATCGCCTCCACCGCCGTTGCCGGATTGAGCGTAACCCCCAGGTGCCGGCATCCCATCTGCCTCAGCCGCCGCGCGGTCTGCACCGCATCGGCCACCGCCTCCACGTGAAATGTCAGGCCATCCGCGCCCGCCTTCAAAAAATCCGGCGCGTACCGCTCGGGCTCCGAGATCATCAGATGCACGTCGAGAAACGCCCGGGTCACCCGCCGGATTGCCGCCGTGACTGCCGGGCCGAAGCTGATATTCGGCGCGAAATGCCCGTCCAGAATATCAAGGTGCAGAAAGTCCGCCCCGCCCCGATCCACGTCCGCGATCTCTTCGCCGAGCCTGGCGAAATCCGCCGAAAGCACCGACGCCGCGATCTGCGCGCTTGAGAATTGAAATGGATTTGAGGTCATGCCAGCGGCCTGCCCGCTTCAGCGGGCAGGTGATTTCGTCATTCAACCCTTTCCTCCATCAATCCAAAATATCCAGCGTCGAGAAGTGCCCGTTCTCCAAAAATTCCAGGCTCGCCCCCCCGCCGGTGCTCACGTGGCTCACCTTGCTCGACAAGCCCAGTTGCTCGATCGCCGCGGCGCTGTCCCCGCCTCCGATGACCGTCACCGCCCCGTTCTTCCCCGTCGCCTCCGCCACCGCCTCCGCAACCGCCTTGGTCCCCGCCGCGAACGGCTTCTTCTCGAACACCCCCATCGGACCGTTCCACACAATCGTCTTCGCCTTGGCGATCTCCGCCTTGTACAACTGCCGCGTCTTCGGGCCGATGTCGTAGCCCTCCATGTCCGCAGGAATGTCCCCCTCCACCACCTTCGTCTGCGCATCATCCGTCATCTTGTCTGAAATCACGTTGTCCACCGGCAACCTGATCTTCCCCCCCGCCTTGGCCAGCAATCCCTTGGCCAACTCCACCTTGTCCCGTTCCACCAGGCTCTTGCCCACTCCCTTCCCCTGCGCCAGGAAGAACGTGTACGCCATCGCCCCGCCGATGAGCAACACGTCCGCCTTGCCCAGAAGCTGCTCGATCACGTTGATCTTGTCGGAAACCTTGGCCCCACCGAGGATCGCCACGAACGGATGCTTCGGATTGCTGATCGCCTCGCCCAGGAATTTCAACTCCTTCTGGATCAACTGCCCGATCACCCGCGGCTTGCCCGCCATCGCCTGCGCCGCCCCGAACGTGCTGGCGTGCTCCCGATGCGCCGTCCCGAACGCATCGTTCACGTACACGTCCCCCAACTTCGCCAACTGCCTGGCGAAATTCGGATCGTTCTTCTCCTCCTCCTTGTGAAATCGCAAATTCTCCAGCAGCAGCACGTCCCCATCCTTCAGCCCAGCCGCCAACTGCTCCACCGCCGGACCAATGCAGTCCTCCGCAAACTTCACCGGCTTGCCCAGCAACTGCGACAACCGTTCCGCCACCGGCTTCAGCGAAAATTTCGCCTCCGGTCCTCCCTTCGGCCGGCCCAGATGCGACATCAGAATCAGCCTTCCCCCGCGCCCAACGACGTCCTTGATCGTCGGCAACGCCTGCACGATCCGCCGGTCATCGGTGATCTTCCCCCCTTCGATCGGTACGTTGAAATCCACCCGCATCAGCACTTTTTTCCCCTGCACGTTCACGTCCGCCACGGTCTTCTTAGCCATTTGAATCTCCTGTAATGGATCACGAGAAAAAATTTCTTTCCGCGACCGGCGATGCTACGGCGCGTGCGGGTGAAGTCAAGATTGCCGGAAGGATCGGAGCAAACCACTATCCCCATCCAAAGCCCACGGGAGCTTGCTCCCTGGGGCATCCCCTCACGGCTGCGTCGCCGCCCCCTCGGACCCTTGTTTGATAACCACAATATGCTCCGAATCCCCTTCGATCTCCGGCACGTCGCGATAAATCTTCACCGTGCCCGTGACGCTGATCGTCTTGCCGACATCCAGATCGGTCGGCATCCCCGCCCGCTTATCGGCCGGGATGTACACCGTAAACCGGTCTGGACTGGGAAAGTTCTTGCCGACGTTCAGCACGGCCGCATCGCCGAAATCGTGCGTGCCCACGACCGGACCCGTGACCGTGACGTTCTGCCCAACGTAGTCCTTGGCCTGGTCCCAACTGATGCTCGAAGGTCCCGTCGTCGGCATAGTGCTCGGCACAGTCGCCGGCAAATCCGCTGCGGCAATCGCGCTCGCCAAGAAGATCAACAGTGCCGAGAAAACGAAAAATTGAAATGCCGTTCGCATAATGACTCCAATGCAGTTGATCCCGGAGAGTTTAAGCAATGAAAAAGGCTTAGCAAAGGGTTCTCCCCGCTTGGCCGCATCGCCGGTGCGAGCGTATGGAGTGGGCGCTCCCCTCCGTTTGCCCAGGCAGTCAATCTTCCCTGCAACCCCGTTTGACGATCACCGCACCGGCGAGACGTTTTTCCTGCACCGACTGCCCAGCAGGCCCACCGCGCCGAAACCCAGAACCGGTTGTCGCGGCTCGACCTCGCAGCGGGCGCTCCCGAAAGCCGCGGGATGGCTATCCCGCGGTCTTGACCGTCGATCGTCATTCCATGTGGCGAGTTCGCACCCCCAAATCCCGCCCATTTGACAAATCCCCCCCACCCTCGGACAAATGTCGCCATGGATCGGCAGCTCTCCAATCTCAAATTCGATTCTAGCGGCTTAATCCCCGCCATCGTGCAGGATGCGGCCAACGGACAGGTCCTCATGATGGCCTGGATGAATCGCGATGCCTTGGAAAAAACCGTCCAAACCGGCAACACGCATTTCTTCAGCCGCAGCCGAAATAAGCTCTGGCTCAAGGGCGAGATCAGCGGGCACGTTCAGCACGTCAAATCCATTGCCGTCGATTGCGATCAGGACGTCCTGCTCATCAAGGTCGAGCAGGTGGGGGCGGCCTGTCACGAGGGCTTTTACAGTTGCTTCTTCCGCGAGTACCAAAAGGAAGCCGAAGACTGGAAGCTCATCGGCAAGAAGATATTTGAGCCCCAGAAGGTCTACGGGAAATAGCCGCCTTGGCCAGCAATAAGAAGCGCAAATCCAATCCATCCGCGGCCGTCACGGCAACGCCGGTTCCGCCCAACCCGCTGGGCGGCGGCATGGGCCGCGATCTTTCCAATTGGCTCTTCCCGGCGTTTCTTTTGATGATTCTGCTGGGCATTTTGGTGATCTGGAAATTCGGCTCGGCCGCAGGCAATCCAAACCCCGTCCGGGCGATGTTCATCGCCATGAACGCCGCCACGCTGTCCGGCTTCAACACCGACCCCGGCGTCGGTGGATTGAACGATCTGGGCCAATGGACCGCCCTGCTCCTGATCGTCGGCGGCAGCCTGTTCACCATGATCGTCGGCGGGCTGGCGGTCATTCGCATCGTCCGCCTGCCGTTCACCGATCGCGAGTTGATCTTCGCCGCATTCATCGCCGAGGCCGCCGCCCTGCTGATCGGCGCCTCGCTGCTGTTGGATGCCGACCGCTCCCCCTTCCAGGCGGCCTTTCTCGCCGCCAGCGCCTTCGGCAACTGCGGGCTTTACCTCGGCAATTTGCCCGGCGCGTCCAACGTCCTGGTCCACGCGGTGATTCTTCCCCTGTCGATCCTCGGCGGACTGGGGCTGCCGGTCCTCATGGAAATCTGGTGCGCCGTCGTTTTCCGGGCCAGTTTTTCCGCCCATTCAAAAACCGTCATCGGCGCCTCGGCCTGGCTGTACGTCATCGGCCTGCTTTTGATCCTCGCCCTGAACCAAGCCGGTCACGGCTGGCCGACTCTTTCCGGCGCCAGAGATCAGCTTCCCTCCGCTTCCGTTCTGGCGATCGAATCCCGCACCGGCGGCCTTCCGATCGCCGGCATTTCAAACCTCACGCAACCCGCCCGATGGTTTCTGATCGTGTTGATGATGATCGGCGCCAGCCCCGCCGGCGCCGGCAGCGGTTTGAAATCCACGACGCTGATCGAACTGGCCCGCGGAACGCGCCGCCTCCTGAGTGGCCAGCCCCCCGGCCGACCGTTCGCCATCGCTTTCGTCTGGCTGGCCGTCTATCTCGCCCTGGGCCTGGCGGCCGCGATGCTGCTGGCCTACGTCTCCGGCACCGATCCGCCCGACGGCATCTTATTCAATGCCATCAGCGCCATGAGCAACGTCGGTTTCACCGTCTCGCCGGTGCCGGATGAGAAGGGCCTATTTTTCGCCTACTCCGCGATCATTCTCGTCGGCCGCATGGCCCCGCTGATGGTGTTGTGGTGGATGGCCGAGACCACACACGATGCGGAATTGGCTATCGGATGAAATAACCCTGGGGGGATTTGATTCCAGTCACGCGGCGCGCGTGGGAGAAGCTTCATTCAGATACGCGGAGCAATTTGATCGGACTTCGAATACGGAAGGTTCAAATCCCGTCACCCCGACTTAAGTTCGAGACAAGCCCTTCGGCGAGAACGTCGAAGGGCTTTCTCATTGTGGGGACAAGAGTTGTGTCATCGAGGCGGCAGTTCAAAAACACGATTTCGAGGATTCGACGCTTCGCGGCGTAGTCGGCGGTAAGCCATTGCTGCCTAAGCGTTTGAGAAAGTTCAAAAACTTTCGAGGCTAACTCGGCTGTTTCGTCGTGCGACCGATCCAGCACGTCGAGTTGCAGCTTGATGGAAGCCAGACGGTCACGCATTTCCGTGTGCTTGCGGCCAAACGTTTCCTGGTCGATCTCACCTGCGATCCGCATGTTGAGCAAGCGATCCTGTTGAGCGACGAAGAGGGTCTCTTGCCGCTGCAACTCGGCGCGCTGTGCGAGGGAGTCAGCCTGCATGTCTCGCGTCTGCGACGCGAGCACGACTCGGAACCAGTCCCGCACTTCTTCATCCTCGATCCGAATCTTGTCGAACACCGCCAGCACTTGCCGGTCAAGGTCGGCCTCTGTGACACGGATGCGCGGATGGTCTTTCACGTTGTAATAGGTGCAGCGGTAATAGTTGTAATACCGCTCACCGGATTTCGTCTTCTTCGTCTTCTGCTCGCCGGTGATCGGATGCCCGCAATGAGCACACTGGATCAATTCACTGCCGTAGGTGAGCGCGTGCGACTGGTAGACATGACCACCCAGCAAAGCCTGCACGCGGTCCCACGTCGCCCGGTCGATCAACGGCTTGTGCTTGCCCTGATACCATTGCCCCTTGTGCAGAATCTCTCCGATATAGGCCCGATCCAGCAAAATGTTGTGAACCGAGCTTCGCGGGAACTTCGGCATCGACGCACGGAAGACCATGCCTTCGCCGTTGATCTTCTCGACGAGGCCATCCAGGGTCAGGTTCTCGTAGGCGTAGAGATGGAAGATGCGTTTGACGTTGGCAGCGGGCTGGGGATCAATTTCGATGGTGCCCCGGCCATCGTTTCGGACGTTGCGATAACCGTAGGGACCGCGAGAGCAGAACCAGCCTTCCAGTACGCGGCGGGCAAGACCTTCGCGGACATCGACCGATTGTTGCTCGGTGTAAAAGCTCGCCATGTTGGCGAGCGTCCGGCGCATCATGCGACCAGCGGGCGTGTTCTCGGTCGGCTGGGAGACGGAGATGAACGGCAGGTCGTATTCCGATTCCAGCCGTTCGAGTTCGACGTAATCAAACAGGTTACGGGCCGCACGGTCCACCTTGTAGAACAGGAGGCCGTCAAGCTCGGCGGCGTTCTTCTTGGCGTAGGTGACCAACTCACGGAACGTCTTGCGTTCATCGCCCTTGCTGGCCGTCTCCGCAATGCGGAACAGCTTGGCGATTTCGCCGCCAGCCTGCGTCGCATATCGCCTGAGTGCCGTTTCCTGCACTTCCAGGCTGAAGCCTTCCCGTTCCTGTTCACGACTGCTCACACGGGCCAATGCGACGAATCGTTTCATGGTTACGGCTCCGAAGAAAGTGCCTGAAACAAACGACCGACGTTGCGGATCATTGTAACGGCTTCTTCGGGCGTAAGCACTTGGCGGTAGTACGGCTGCCAGACGCGGATTGTCTCGGCGATGAGGTGCGGCGTGATCCACTCCGGCGTTCCCGCAGGAACGCAGCCCGCCGCCGCATCATTGGCGGTCTCGCAATCGGATTTGTGATTGCTCCGAGGCATACGCTGCATCCAGGCGGGTACGTGAAACCAGCGGAAGAAAGCGGCCTCACGCAGATCGCACCCCGTCCCGTCGCCGATCCGGGATCAGGAACACAAGCTGGTGAGGCCGCACTGAACGTTACTTGGTCAAGCGCGAGAACAGGCGGGCGACGCCCCGCTTGGCGGCACTCTTCACGATGCCATCCGTTCCGCACTTTCTGGACATCCTCCTGAGCGCCCACATGCCAGCGCCAATGTAGAGCATGACCCAAAAGAACCCTTGGCCGACATCACTATCTGCTAAAACGTGCATGACAGACTCCTTTGAAAAAGCTGGTTACATCTCTCGCCCGAGGTCACGTTGACCTTCGGGCATTTCTTTGGCTTGCTCCTGATCCTGCCCTTGCTCTATGCCTTCCTGGCCGCGCATGTACATGACATGACCTTGACCGGAGAACAGGGCGGCGGCAGCTTCCGTGCGCCCGTGATCGAACATGGGCTTGAGGCCATCCCAGATTTGCCCGCCGATTTCCTTCATCGAAAATGAGGCTTCCCTGATGCCCTCGATGATGGTGGGCTGTCCTCCATTTTTGATTTGCTCGAAGAATTGCTGCGTTTGCTTGGACATGACTTTCTCCTTTCATTTGAAGGTGTTACTAAGCAGCGCCGCCGTGAACAGCACAGCGAGGCTCGCTGTAGCGATGAACAGACAGATTCCGTCGAGAACCAACTTCACAGTCCCCGTGTAACCCGCGCTCTTGAACTCTTTCTCGTAGTAACGAATCAACCGCGTCGCCAAAGGCGGCACACCGGGCGTGAAGGTGATCGCAACCCGGTCAGGCAATGCGGTCACCTCTTCGGGCTTCAGCAGCTTGCGGCCAAGAAACTGCCAGTTCCGATTGGTGTTCGATGAATGGCTGACATTCTGCCCAGGGCCAGTCGTCTGGTATGACTTGCCGGAACTCGTGCCGCCGCTGTTTACGACGATGGTCTCTTCGCCGAGCCGCGCCGAAACGTAGTCCGCCGTCTGCTGGTCATTGACGCCGAAGAACACCTGGGTCACGTTGCTAAGGAGCGTCTGATCCTGACCATCGGGAAAACACTTCTGAAGCTGGCCGAGACTCTGGTAATAAAACTGCAACCTGACGCCGTAGCCCCGCAGCTTGTCCACCGCGTCGTCGAGCGCATCCATGTGTCCGAGCGACGCCGCTTCGTCGAGAACGAAATGCACCTTGTTCGTCTCTTGGAGACCGCCCTTAACCACGGCCCGGAGCAGCGAACCGATCCACAAGCGAAGCAGTGCGGATTGCGCCCGCATCCGGTCGGGGGGAAGGACGAGATAGACGGTCACCTTTCCATTAAGCAAATCGGCGGGATTAAAACTGCTCTGCCTCGTGCTATCCGCAATCGCCGTCGTGTCGAGGAACCGCATGAAGCGATTCGTGGTCGTGAGCGTTGAGGAAAGCTCCTTGTCCTTGAAGTGCGTAAGCTGGTGACCAAGCCGGGAAAGCATCCCGTCCATTGCGTCGGACTCGCACATCATTTTGATGGCCGCCTGCATCTTTTCCGGGTTGGTGAGGAGCGACCGGACCGATTGCAACGACCTGTCCTCGCCCTCGGCGAAACTGGCGACCATCGCCGTCATGGCCGCGATCCACACTTCCGCCGAGTCCGCCCAATGCGGTTCCTTTTCCTGCCCGGTCCTAACCACGAGCGCTTCGGCGAGATCGCGGCAATCATCCAGGGCGGTATGGGAATCCTTGTCGATAAACTCCAGTGGATTGAACGTGTCGGGATCGGGCGTCGTGATCTTGTAGGGATCGAGGACAACGACGCGGTGCCCCATCTTGCGACGGGCCGCAGCCGTCAGTGCCACGTTCTCGCCTTTGAAATCAACCACGACCATGTTGTCCGGGCAGGTCAATGCGAACGGGACGACGCAGGAGACACCCTTGCCGACGCCCGTTGGGGCGAATACCGCCGTGTGGACGGCCTTCGTTAAGCGCACCAGTTGCCTTGGCTGCTTGCGCTGGAATGCGAGGAGAAACTTCCGGCACGCCTCACGCGGCGCGATCCGTGAATTGAACAGCGCCTTCAGGCTGCTCCACTTGTTCGCGTTGCCCTTGATGTGGCCGACAATCAGACCGTCGCCTTCGAGCATGTGCGGAATGTCGGCCGCATCGGCCCAACGGGCCGTGCCGTAAGCGCTGTAACGGTAGCCCTTCTGACAAAGCATTAAGACGCCGAGGCCGACTGCCGCCAGCCAGAGGTGTGGAATGAAGTACAACGCCAGCCCGGCGAGGTACGCCCCCAGAAGCACACTAATGATCAGAACATAACGCAGAATTCTGTACATGGCTTTCTCCTGTTTGGGGCCGTGTTAAGCGCGCAGTTCACCTATCGCGGGCGCGTTTCTTCTTGCGCCCACGTCGAAACGTGGCTTCATCTGCTACCGACTTATGCTCTTCGAGCCTTGTCCTTCATCGCGGCGGCGAAGGTCTTGCTCGTATAGCCAAGCTCTCGCGCCCGCTTCATTTCCTTGATGGCTTCACTCAGAGCGTCAATGCTCTCGTCGAGTGACACGCTGTTACCGGAGACGACGATTTGCACACCGGACGGCAACAGGCACTTCACGCGGTTCACCTTTACCGTCGGCGTGTCCGCCAGGCGTTTTTTCCGCCCCGCGCTCTCGATGGCGTCCCGGCTCGCGCCGGAGAGCTTCAGCGAAAGCAATTCCGCTTGCTCGGACTCAGGTAGCTTGCTGGCGGCATACACATCCGAGATGCCGACCTTTCCCTCCTTGAGCGCCGCCTGCCATCCTTGCGTGCATTTGGAGGGGGAAAGCAGTCGCGTGACCATCGACGGATCAATGTGCAGATGCTCGGCCAGGTCCTTGGCCAGCCAGCCGGGATTGAGTTCGAGCATTTGCTTACACGCAGACCACTTCTCAAAGGCCGTCAGATCTTCCCGGTGGAAGAATGACGTGAGCCGCACCAGGTTCATCTCGCTATCCGTCAACGCCGCGTCGGTGATGATCGCGTCAAGCTTTTCCAGGCCAACGAGCTTGGCTGCCCGCCATCGCCGTTCCCCGTCGATGAGAACGCCGTCAGGCTTGGCCTGAACCGGATCGTTCTGGCGAACCTTCAGGGATTCACCAAGTGCCTTCAATGCCGCGTCATCGAAGTGCTTTCGCGGTTGATTCGGATCGGCCTTGAAGAACGAAACGGGTTTGCAAGTCAGTTGAGCCATTGAAAAACTCCTTGTATATTTGCGTCTTCTTCGCCGTACTTTTGGCGGCCTAGTAGTTCGTCACTCATCTCGAAGAACAGCCTATCGCGGTTTTTGAAGCAGTCGATAATTCGCCCCCCGAACGGTCCCGAGATGCCGCCTTCTTTTCGTGGGAACCACTCTACGCACCCGTGCTCGCCGTCAAGGTACTACTCCGCGAGTACGCGGAGCCTCTTCTCCGACGGTTCCACCTTGACTGCTGCGCTCGGGCGCTCCGTTTCTCCTCCATCGAAATGAAGGCGGGTAAGTATGGTTGTTACACACCCCGCAAAGGCAGTTTTTGAAATGCGAAAGGGAGGAATGCTCTTACTCAGCGGGGACGACGGTTCTTCGCTGGCGTGCGTTGCTTGGCTCTGGTGCCCTCAAGCTGCTGGGTAATCGTGGGCAGCAAATCTTCAATCATCAAAAACCGATCAACGTACCCCCAGGCTTTCCACGCCTTGATCGTCCATCGACTTTCGTGGCGTCGTCCATGCATTTGCTCTGTCCGCAACTCCAGTTTCCGCTCAGCCTCCGACCAGGCATGGGAGTGGAATGGCTCGCGGTCAAATAGTCCGTCAAGATTCGGAATGCACGTGGTGCAAAGAGACGTGGCGCCAGTGGGCAATGCATGTATTCCGGATGGCCCAGCGCCTGAGCGAAGCTCTGCGACAAACCGACCTGCGGTGCGAGGGAGTCAATCTATTCCTTGCCGACGGTGAAGCGGCTATGCAGGAAATTCCACATGTGCATCTCCACGTTTTCCCGCGTTTCCGGGGCGACGGTTTCGGCCTTAAATTTGGCGAGCACTACTTCCATAAGCCGGACCGAACACAACTCGACTCGGCTGCCCGAAAGCTGGCCGGGGTCCTTCGCCGCTGAAATTCCCATCGAGTTGACCGAAGCCAGTCCGAGCTTTTTTCTGCGCAACCAGCGGCAAAAAATTCTCCGTAGGGTGCGGTTGACTTGGCGCTCGGAAAAGCCTTGATTTCAGCACAAAAATGGGCAAAAAGTTCGATTGGTGCCCCGTCACCCCGGATTTGTCGCGGCGCGGAGCGGAACCAGTTGGAACTGGCTGGCTGTAGATGCCCAGAGCAACAGCGACCGTTCTTCTGTTTCCGGACGCATTGTTGTCCCAGCGGGTCAGGCATATACTTCAGACATGGGCCTGACACACCAGAGGCTGACGGTAAAGTCGTCCCGAAACGGCCGAAAAGCGATTGAAGTTGATTTTTTGGTCGATTCCGGGGCCGTTTACAGTCTGGTATCCGGAAAACGCCTAAAAGCAATCGGAATCAAGCCCTACAAGACGCTTAACTTCACCCTGGCCGACGGGACCACCTTCACTCGAGAGGTAGGCGACGCATATTTCGAATATCGCGGCGACGGCGGCGCCGCCCCCATCATTTTCGGCGAGGACGGCGATCAGCCGTTGTTGGGTGCAACAACCCTGGAAAGCCTCGGACTGATTCTCAACCCATTTGACAGGGAACTTCATCCCATGAAACTTCTGTTGATGCGGTCGACTCGCTCGTGATGTTCCAACCGGCATCTTGTCACTCCATATATTCACACCAAGTCTTGCTCGTCTCCCACAGCGTCACGCCGGCCAGCTTCACGCCCATCGCCTCGATCTTCGGCTTGAGCATTTGAAAGATCACCATGGCGATGTTCTCGACGGTCGGAATCAACTCCGAAAACCGGGCGACCTCCAAATTCAAATACCGATGATCGAACGGCTCGATGACCGTCGAGGCGACCACCTGCTCGAATTGCGGAATGTCGGTCAGGTGCCCATTGCAGTCCGGCATGCCGGCCAGCGTCACTTGCAGAACGTAGTTATGCCCATGCCCGTGCGGGTTGTTGCACTTGCCGAAAATCGCCTGGTTTTCCTGATCGCTGAGGGCGGGGTTGTGCAGCCGATGCGACGCCGAGAACTCGAATTTCTGGCTGAGTCGGACCATGGGAAACTCCCGGGCAAAAAGGGTCAACGTGAGGAAGGGGCTGAGGGCCAGGCGAAGGTGATGCAATTGCGAACCCGGCCAGGCGTCCTTGAGGCGCTCGAAGATTCCGCCGATGAGCATTCCCCCGCCGGCCAGCCGCCCGCGGCGAACGAACGCCGCCGCCATCGGCACCACGGTTTGCCGCACCGTCTGATCGATCAGCTTGATGTTCTGAACGAACCCCGACTG
>Ga0187867_10002132_pt1 | contig 16604 bp, 24 predicted proteins | sample June2016WEW_13_1_FD_132976 | JGI IMG/M metagenome (GOLD analysis project Ga0187867, IMG submission 132976) | Peatland microbial communities from SPRUCE experiment site at the Marcell Experimental Forest, Minnesota, USA - June2016WEW_13_10 | ecosystem: Environmental > Terrestrial > Soil >...
CGGCATCAGAACAAATGAAGACTCAGGCGGTTCAAATGAGAGAATGGGTCAGGCAACTGACGGCGCTGGTCCAAGGCCGTTCAAATGACCAGCGGGTATGTATCTAATCTCCTCGGGATTTACAAAAACAGCCAGGTTGCCGCGAGGGTTCCGTACAGCTCAGGCCGCAATCGGCAGGCGACATGAAGACCTGGGCATAAGTGTGACGACTTGAAATGTGGCATTCATCCCTCACAAGCGGGAAACCCTGCTCATACAACAGCTTCTTTCGATGATAGCGAAAGCTCACATTTCTAGTTTTGAGGGGCGCAACCACTCCATACCTATGCTTGCCCCTCTCTTTTTCGGTGGCCACATTCTGTGCTTCTACGCTTTGAACCTCTCTTGCGAGATTTCAACCTTACTCTCCTCGTTGTTGAGAAATCGGACGGCCGAAAAGATTAAGATTACCAGATCATATGGAGGAAACCTGGCGGTTGAGCATATTGGCAAGAAAGCGTGACTATCGAATTTGGTTGGCTATCCTGGAGGTTATCTAATGCTCAGACGTGACCCCTTTCATGACCTCGGAAGCAAGTCGGCGTTGCCTCAGCTCGCGCAGCATTGATTTGCACATTTCCATGGTCTGTGGGTCTATGCCGAAGTAACTCCTAATGACATCCGTTGCAACCTCGGAGGCAGCATCCCGGTTGTTGGTTTCAAGTAGGCCGTTGATCTTCTCGTAGCTTCCTTCAGGCAGAGGTTTTTTCATCCCCGACGTTACAAGTGCACTTGCAAGCGCATTGGGTTCGATTTTGAGTACACCTTGACCGTAGATCTTGGCGTTTGCTTCTAATGATAACTGACCTGGAGCTGACAGGAGAGAAACCTGCACCCATTCTATTTGCCACCTATCCAGCTTACGCCAATTGATCGCATGAACGGAGTTGGTACAAAGGTTTCGAGGCGTATTGAGGACTAAGTAAGGAGTGTGGCTTGAACGATAGGGGAAGAATGCATCTGGGGAAGTGACCCTTGGCAGCATGTACCAGAGACTGCGACGGATGCAGTGAGCTCTCAGGTGAAGACCCTTGCTCTGCCCCTGCTCGATGTATTGGAGGACCGCGGCTGATTGGGGTTGCCCAGGAAGGTACATGAGTACGCAGTCAGGGCAATGGCCATTAAGTTGAAAGCCACTTAAGCCTTTTAGGGTCTTCACAATCGGGTGATAATTCCCTTCACTTAGGCCAAGTTCTATCGCAAATCGTCTTGGGGCTATGAAGAAGGAATCGGCGCCTGTCACTGTGCCTATCCTGATTTCGGCAACCTCCCGAAACTGAACAAATCCTTTATCTAAAAATGACAAAAGAATATCATCAATAGACCCCATATTACTGATTATAACTCGCGATCGAACCCATTCGGGCCACGATAAATGGCGCTGAGGCAGATCCTCCGAAGGATGGGTAACATTGCGTACGGTAATAGTCTGAGCTGAACGCCCCTTGTTTCGCAGCCAGATGAGCGCAATACGTTCTTCGGCATCTTCGAATTGCTGGGATGATATAGCCGTGACATCAATGGCCGCAAATCGATCTGCAAGCCATGCTCTTAACTCGCGGGCATAGTCCGCTTGCAGAAAAGACCAAGGAAGAATGGCCGCAAGTGTGCCACCGGTATTGACGGCCTCAACCGACTTCACTAGGAAGTAAGCCCACAGATCGGCTACTTTTGGAAGAGCACAGACTCTCCGCACGCGCGCATTGTAAGCCTCCTTGGCTTCGGGTGGAATTCCGTGATGTCTCACGAATGGCGGGTTCATCAGAACAAGATCGAACCGCTGGCTTAATCGTAATTCAAGAAAATCTCCCTTCCAGATATGTTTTGCCGGTAGCTGACGCAGGCTGCCACGGTCTGGTGACAGGTCACACCCGAAGAATTCGGGGCTATATTCGGGATTACTTCGACAAAACACCTCCTTAGCAGCGGAAAGCAGCGAACCGCCTCCGCATGCAGGATCCATGATGGTTTCAGGGAGGGGATTTGTTGCCAAAGGCCCAATAAGGTGCACGGCCAGTTCTCGGGGAGTGTAGAACACTCCATTTTGGCGCTTTGCTTGATTATCACCCTTGGCCATACAAAAAGTCCTGTGAGAATGATTGATGTTGTTCCGGGTCTTTCTTATCTGCTTTGTCATTAAAGAACTGGCTACAAGCATTGAAGTAAGGCTTAAGCACGAGCTCTTCATCTTTCTTTATCAAGTGTTGCCAATACGTCTCCCTGGTTAGCTTGGATAGTGGTGAAATATCATATCCGAACTCCCTCAGCAGTAAATCAGTAAGGAGTGCAAGTGTAGTTGGCGGGCAGGACAGCCTTGGTTCTGATAAAGACGGCGTTAGATGTATCAGGTGGTCATCGGTGATGCCCTGTTCTCGAAGCGCGCCACTCAATTCACCTGGAGTCTGGAGGTGGAATATAGGGCTCAGAGGGGGTCTGCCAGTATTAGGTGAGTTGCTGTAATCAATGTGAAATTTCCTTAGGACATGGTTCTCGCTTTTTTCTTTCACGCCAAAGAGCGTGAAAGAATACGTAATCATGTCATATTGTTTGGGGTCTTCTCCTTTGACAGTAATCAGGCTCTCAATCCAAGCCTTTTTAACTATAGATGATTCGGGAAATTCTAACCAGGATCCGAATGAGAAACCGACCTTCCAGCCAGCTTTTCTGAAGCCTATGGTACTGTAATATTGGTATTGGGTAATAGCGTCGGCCGCCAATCTTTCCTGGGATTGGTGCAGTCTAGTGTAGTCTCCCATCACCTTGAGGGTATCGATCTCATTCTTTATGAGTTCCCCTGGGTCGGGCAGGACGGCTATTTTCACTATTTCTCCTCTATCACACGAATGTCCTCAAAAAAAAGGCGTTTCTGAAAATGGGGATGAGCTTGTGTGTGCCGCAAAGACACCTGAATACGCTTTTTATTAGTAATATCAGTGTATGCGACAGTGTCAGGAATTTCCTCGCCGCATATTTCCCTGCATTCACTGTACCCCTGTTCTGGGATCTCGAGGTAAACTCTCCCAAGCAATCGCGGATCTCGTTCTTTCAAAGCGGAATCGGTCTTATAGAGCGTTTCCAGTATCCTGCTGACCCACCATCTCTGGTCGACGTAATTTGCGAAAATTCCGCTGTACCTGGCAGACCTCAGCTTTTCTTTTACCTTGTCAAAAAAGGTCTCATTCGCCCCTACCAGAGTCGCCGCCCAGAGTGAATCGTAAAGAAATCCAGGGCGTGCAAAAAGCACTTCGGCGATCCAACGCCACAATACCGATGCGTATCCGTCCGGCTTGAATGCGGTAATATTTTCGGGCAAGACCTGGATAAGTCTGGTACGATCTACCTCCGGACAGTCAAGAAGCTTGAGGAGTTCTTCTGGGCCATCGGGAGATTTATCGTTAATTTGTCTAAACCCCTTTGCGATAGATAAAATAACTTTGCTTTGACGTGTCAGATCGTCTGCGCGAATGACATAATCATAGACCGACTTCTGTGCGTATGTGATCTCCTTGTCAACATCCACTTTTGTTACACAGACGACAGGAACTTGTGGATAAAGATCCTTGATAAGTTCAGCTACCGTCGCCCCCGTGGCTTTGAGCGAGGTACCCGAGGCCCCTAAATCCCAATTCAATTTATGATCGACTATGACAAGGTCAGGAACATGTTCGTGCATAAGCTTGTCAATTTCCGGCGCGAGGCCATCGTCCGATAAATGGAAGCCAACCTCCGCATCTGTAATTGCCGCCAGATTAGCTGCTGCTTGTTTCATGGATGGAGCGTCATCGATCCAGAGGAAATGAAAGTCCTCGCTCATGGCAACAGTACCTCCAGTTGAGCCTTCCAAGGCTTTTCCGGCTCAATAAAACGCACCAAACCGCCGCGAATAGATACTATCCCTTTGACTATGCTGAGACCCAGACCGCTGCCTGTGCCCACAATGAATTTGTCCGCTGGGTTCAGGTTATTGTCCAGGCTCGGATAAAGCTTGCCCTCCGGGTCTGCAATGAATGGTGTGAATACTTCTTCGAATTTGGAGCTGTCAAGTCCAAGTCCGGTATCTGATATAAGAAGTCTCGTTCCTTGCTCTCTTTTTTTGGCGGAAAGTTCGATTTTCTTGATTTTTCCTGCAGCGATCACTGATTTCAGCGCATTTGATAAGGCATTGAGCAGGATAGCATAGAGTTCGGCTTCCATAATGGGGCCAACAATAGAGTTAGGCGCTATCTGACTAAAGTCAACACTAACATCATAACTGTTTATCACTAGGGCGAAGCACGCTACCGCTCTCTCAACTCGGTCCCGCAGAGCCAATCGTAAGGGCTTCGATTTCCTGGCATCAACGCCAACTAATGCAGTCATTTCCAGTAATTGTGCGAATCTTGTTTTTGATTCTGAAAGTTGCGCCTTCAGCTTATGCAAGTATGGCTTTTGCGCACTGATAGAAGCCCTCAGTGCGCTTCCCAAAATTCCTTCAGCGGTATCTATGTCTGAGAGAAATGACTTAACCTCATGGGAAAATATGAGCAGCAACATCGAACTTGAAGCAATGAGGCGAAGATGTCGGAGTTCATCCTCATTGGCCTGATCATTCGCTAGAATCGCATTAATAGCGGGGTCTATTTCACTTGCCGCAGCCTTCCTTTCGTTTTCATCTGGCGCGGCAATGATTCTGTCAAGCTGATTCCTTATATGCGTTGCTGCGGCTTTGATGATGTCGGCACGGCTGGTTTCGATTCCAGTGGCTTTTTCAAACTCCCTCCGGCTTCTCTCGGCCTTCGCCTTCTGCTTCTCCCTCATCCAGAAATCGCGATATATGGTTGTCCAATCGATGCAATATCGAACAAAGTCCCTGAGTTCACTGACTGCTCGAGTCTTCATAAAACCTTCTCGACTTGCCTTCGGCTGGAAGCCCTCGCCTCTTGAATCGATAGCAACTGTGCCTATATAATTCCGATTCGAAAGCAGAGAAAGCAGGGCACGCGCTGGATCGACCCCGTCTAGTTTTCCAGCGAAGAACTTCAGTTCATCGCTCGGGGATCCAAGTCTTCTTGCTCGGTCATAATCTATTTGTAGCCAGTCGTCGTAATCCTCACCGTACGGATATACCCTTACTCCATTAAGCTTTACCTGTATGCCACCCCACTCCGCTACAATCTGGTCCATCGTCCCTTTTGACAAGACCGATTTATTACGGATTTGCTCGGCATCGTACACAAAGATTCCAACTTCAAGCGAGACGCCGGCTAGATGTTCGTACATTCGTTGTCCAATAATGCTTCGCTCACCTAGGTCCATCGCGATCAACGTGCAATTTGCCCTGCCATCTTTGCGAATATGAGCCCTGATTGTGCCCCAACCGGCGTTGATTAGGTCCTCCCGCAGGTCCCTTGGTTTTTCCAGGAGGTTTGGAGTAGAGAGTGTAATATTGAACCCGGGGTCTTCTTTGTAACCCTTTCTCTTAGTTCCTCGATTTGCCACCAGTACTGCGAGTTGGCGTTTTAAAAAGTTATAGCCCCTCAAGTCCCACTCCCACCTGTCACCACCGGTGATAATCAAAGTGGTGCCTGTATCCGCTTTTTTCAAAAACTCCCTCTGCCCTGGACATCTGATGTTTGTTACATCGGTACCGGCCTTGAAATTTGTCCAGTTAAATTCGACTTTCGTTTTTTCGAGCGTAGCTCCTTTGTTTCCAGCTATTTCAGCTATGGTTAAGAGTTTAAGTTTATTGCCCAACCTGCGACAGCTGAATCTGCCGATGCCCTTCGACCCTGATTTCCGTCGGCCGTAGAGTGCGGAGACTGAATCGGTGACCTTGTTTGTTGTTGCAATCCGCATCCAATAGCGCTGAACCTCATCGAAGGTCATTCCGCAGCCATTGTCCTCAACCTTGATCTGAAACTCGCTGGAATCGGGCCCGCTGAACGAAACCTGGACCTCGGTTGCATCTGCATCGTAAGAGTTCTTGACGAGCTCAAGGAGAGCGATATGAACCGATTCCACCAGGCGTTCACCAAGCTCATTCAGTAAAGCACTATCGACGGTAAACGTCAGCTCTGCCAAAAATTAACTCCTTTGAGTGCACTGGCTTGAGCCAGATTGAACGCTTCGGGCTATTCACCATGAGTGGCAGGTTCTTATGAATCATTTCTATCCAAACACAGGTAAATGCCAATTGTTGTCGAATCAGTGCGATTATGAGATCGTAATCCTAGAACTGGCGGCTGCCACAGCCCATCTTGCCCCGCTGGATGCTCAGTCAGCCTAAAATAGACCAAACTTGGCATCCGCACAACCAAAACTGCAAGCCTTTCCGTGCGTTGCCATGATTGTATCCCATCGCGCAGCGAGAGACTGTTAATGTTCCTCTCCTGAATACTGATCTCACAAAGGCACAATCAGCCTTTCCATGTCCAGAACATATCTGCATTTTTCCCATTTCCGACAATACTGGGCAAATTGATATGGGCCGGTGTCAGAAGTCCCCGAGAAAGGGCTGTCTCAGGGGCAGACAGGTGGGTGCAGGCGCTCCCGCGCCTTAAAGTATTCGCTATGGCCAAAGCACACGTTTCTTTGATTGCCGCAATTCAAATATCACCCTTTGGCGGCGGGACCAGAGAACAATCCGCCGGAACCATCTCCAGCAGATAACTGAACTCTCGGGTTCGCAAAGGCGGGACATAGGCGGGAGGGTGAGGCGCTTATTGCGACGCTTCATTTTTGCTCTCCTCCAAAGTTCTCCAGGCGAGTTCAAGAATTTTCCTGTCCGAGTTCTTTAGGTATAGGTCCCACTTGGTCAGGTCCGACAAAATACATGTCGAGATGTCCCAACGCCCCGACAAGGCGTTCCCTGGTAGGAGATACAGGATACCACAAGACAGTGGTGTCACCGTGGCCTTTTTGCTGGGTGCTCGCCACCTATAAATGCACACCCAGCTTACCGTGATATCCGGAGCGCTCCGGATTTGAATGGGAAACCCACTCAAGGTTCCGATACATTCGCCCAGGCATTATTTCTTCCTGAGTTTCTGGAGTTCCTCATCAGCTCCAGCCTCATCAGCAACTGGCAGAAGCAATCCCTCTCCTACGACATACCAACCGTCCTCAAGGTGGAGTTTTCTCAGGGGGCCGCTCGTATCGATTTCGACGCCATCGGTGAATTTGAGTATTGTCATATTTGCTTTCGCTTCCTGGTAAACCGATCAGTTTTCGGAGATAGGGATTCCTCCGCCTTTGAATTCAGGAAACAATGATAGTGTTTCTATGAAATTGGTAATGGCCAACGCCTTTTTCACATCCTCTGCGTCTTTGAGAGCAATGTACTTGAGAACATAGCAAAAGACGGTTGGGCTCCCGATTGGGTATGATTCCCCGGGCATATTTAATTTCATATGCTCGCCTGAAGCGGAAACATTGGAATTGAAAGGCTTGAGGTAGTCCAGAAGCATCATCGCAGTTACATTTCCGATGACCTGGCCTTCAGGATCAGGAAGATCCATAAGGACAGTAAGAAACATCCGCAAATCCATTATTAATCCCGCTTCCAAGGCTACTGCGAACTCTTCCGGGGTCATTTTTTGCTCGTCGGGGATTTCGTCCTGCGTCTTATTGACAAGAACTTGGAGTTTATTGGCGCGTTCAACAGCTTTGATGAGAGCTTGCTCGCCCACCACTGTCAGGCTATCCATCAGCATGCCCAGAGTATTTATGCTCTTGAGATCGAGTTTTCGGGAAGGGGTATGGACAAAGAATTCTCCCTCTTTCTCCAAATTGGCTTTGAAGTAGGCGCCGGGTGAACACTGGTCCAGCCTATCATTGAGAAACTTCTGCATCTGCTCGATGCTTTTACGAAGTTTCTCATCCTCGCTGAGCAACTTCTGCATCTTCTTTATCTTTGGCCTATTCGACATGCATTTTTATCCTTACCGTGTTAACTGCCCGGTCGGGAACACCTCATTCCCTTCTGGGGTGCCTGTCACCGAAGGTCTGCATCCAATAAATCAGAACCTGCTTCGCTTGCTGCTCGCTTAGGTCAGGGAATTGCAGCAGGACGAACGGCGCGGCACCGAACATATTCGTAACGCCCGACTCCCGAAGCTGATCCAGGTAGCGCAAATGTTCTTCCGTCAAGTATTCCGGTTTTTCTACTGCCAAATCTTTTCTCCTCACGCTGAAAAGGATGTTCTGCACGACATGGCTGGTGTATCTTGCGGTTACGCCTTGTCAAACTTCTCCAGCTATGACGATGGATGATTACGGTCTCCTGGAAAGGACTTCAGCCTGTGCTGCTACGCAATCCAGCAAGGCGTCAGAGAAAGCGTTCAGCAGTGCTATCATTTCGTCGAAAGTCTTTCCTCTACCCCAGACGATACTAAGTTCGCCGGCATCAACCCAGTCCCAGTGCTCTTTGGTACCTCCGACACAATGACCGACAAGAACTTTTTTGTTTGTCACGTCCACTTCCTTGATGATTAGTCCATCTGTCTTTTTGGTAAGCGGACTCTTGCTAACCCAGTAATGGCACATCATCCCAGGTTTAATAACGTCCATGGTCGGATTATATGTATATGTAGTTTCGTCAGAGATAGACTGACAGTTGACACCATAATGAGCTAAGTGTTGCTTCCTTGTAGGATGAAGTAAAACTTCTTTGGGGAACGTTATAATAGTTGGAATGATTTATTGTCCATTTGCACGTAGTGGAATATATTATGAACGTACCATCGTTTAAATATTTATAAGTGCCTCACATTAATTTTAAAAGCATTATTTTGGTTTGAAGATACAAAAAGCCCTGTGCGACTTGTGAGCGCTAATATTCCAATCATGTACAAGACAGAGATTAATGCGGTGCTCCATGCAGTCTCTGTGATTGTAAAAATTTTCACCGTGTTCCGGCACAAAGACTCTTTTCCAGGATATCGAGTTCATGACTGGTGAATTTCCCAGTCAAGGCGACGGTACGATTTATCACGCCTTCCTTAAGTGAATTGGAAATGCTCGCTCCAGGACCAAACTCTGTGTAGTAGCAAATGTACGCCTTCCCATTCACATCATCGCCTCTGGCAGAAATCCTAGTGACCCGTCTCCAATTCCCGAAACAGTCAGGGGCTAAGTCCCCTTCCTTGAGGGCTTCTATTTCATCGCGAGTTGGGATGTAGATCTGCGGCTCAGGCATATCAATACTCCTATGGCAGTGAAGACCGTCCTGCATCTCGGCAATGCATATCAAGCCATGAATTGAAAAGGTGGTCGCTGAGATTTTCGTGGGCGTCAGAGATTTCAGAATAGCGACGGGACAAATCTTGTTGTAATTCATCCTTGGTCATCTGATTTCCCCAGCTCACGGATGGTTTCCAAAAGGTTCCAGATTCCCTCGTTTTCATCACACATCGGTTGTTTGTGGAGCCATGCGATTTGTCTGTCGAGTTCCTCCGGGTCGTTTGTCAGTCGTTCATGGCCGTGTTCCGGGTAGAGGTAGATGATCATGGCTGTGTCTCCTTTCTTGATCTCTCCTCAACTACCATTTCGAACTCTGCTCACTCATTCTGTCCCTGCACTCCTCGGGCGCCGGAGCCCTCATGCCTCTCCCATGCAGGTCATTCCAGATCTGACAATAGAGAGAACGAGGTTGATCCTCCCAGAGCCCGGCGATTATCTGCAAGCCTTTGGCTGAAATAGCATTGCTTTCAGACTGCTCTTGGTGTGAATCAAAAAACGCGCAGCCGAACGGAGCAACCGGGTGAATGGTACACAGACTCCCATCGAAGAACCTGCACCAGCCCCTATCATTGCGCACAGGAACGAGTGTGCGGATTCTACAAAGTCTTCCATCCTTGATAACGATTGCGCCTGGTGAAGCCAGAAGATTCTTTTCGGCAAATTCGGACAACTTGGAATAGCCGAGAAACGTCGCTATCTTGTCCAGATCCTCCGGCAAGAGGTAACCTGGAATGAATCGACAATTGATTGCGCACAAGTCACAGTTACAAATCGTGCGCCAGTGTCCTGCAAAGATACGCATGTGTAATTCCTCTCAATACCCGCATTGGTGACATACGGCTTTCCCGTCAGCCGTGAAAATGACAGTGTCGCTTCGATTGGCATACACCTTCGTGACCCGCCTCCAGTTACCGAAACAATCAGGGGCTAAGTCACCTTCATTGAGGGCTTCGATTTCAGAGCGTGTAGGGATATAGATCTCAGGCATTTCAAGACTCTCAATATTCGCTCGGCAAGAGCACCGTCGTCACTTCGCGAATGTTGTCGTCGTCGCATGCGTTCGTGATTATCCAAATGCAATTGTCACCATGACCTTTGCATGGTTTAGCGGGGTCGATTGGGTAAGCGGAAAGAATACGGGTCCCCTCATGTGTGGCCCGATTGTTAAGTTCTGCATCCTCGGGGCAAACATTTCCAAAATCACCGCGAGCGTGACGAGCAAGGCATTCCAATAAGCGTTCATGCGTTACAGCTTCAAGCGCGCCGGGTGTTGCGACTAGCCGGCCAAGACTGAAAGGCTTAAAGGTGGTATTCACGCTCTTTCTCCTCCGTCATAGAATTTATTATCAATCTTGTACCTCCTCCGGACCCTCCTGAATGGATGCATTGTCCGTCGTGGTTCCCGTGTGGCGATACTCTTCAAGGCGGGTGAGATCGAACAGATCAGTCTCGATCCGGATGTTTGAGTACCCCAGATACCCAGTCCAAAACATTTCATTGGGATTGTTCATGCAGATTTCGACCATGAGAGCATCGACTGCCATGTAACGGTTAGAGTCGGGGGCAAGAGATCTCATCCCCTCGGGCAGCTCGTCTAACAAGATGGGCGATCCATTATCGAGGTCATCCCCAAATTCATATTCGAATGTGTCAACGTCGTAGAACACGGCCATGGTGTTGAAATATTTGATGTAGTTTGGTGTTGGCGCTCCGTGTTCCCGTATTTGCATGCCTTTGTCGCGGTAGGTTTTCAGAAGTTCAAGGTTATCCAGGTCAACGATTGCTATTGGAGTGAGATCGTAATACTCGTCGGAAACATGGGTTTTGAGCAAAAGATACGGCATGTGTCCCCTTTTATTCTTCATCTCTTCCGGAAAGGAGCACCAAGGCTTGCATTTCGTAGGACTCCTTGCTTTCTTTTTCCTTGTAATACAATTCGATTGCCGTCAGCTTGTCAGACGGGATCTCGCCTATCTCGGCTGGCATCTCGTGCCAGTACTCTGCGACAAACTCGTAGAGTTCATCAGTGGCCCTTCCTGTATCTTCACAAGCGAAAAAATTGCGGCCATTGGGGAACTCGATTACCAGCAGGATCACCTCGCGGCGATCCTGAGGTACAAGGCCTTGGATTTCCTTGATGGACGAATCGAGGTTCCTGACAGCCGCAGCTAAATCGCCCTGTTCCCAGTTCGATACCACTTGCTTAGCCGCAGCCAAGAGTTTCCCGCAGCCTTTATAAATCGGGACCTCCATTTCCATCACGTACGCCCCGCCTCTGGTTTCGCCTTCGTCGACCACGGAATTACCTTCAGTCTTCACCGGCTTCATTTTCTGTATCCTCAATCTTGAAGTCCCTGATATTTACGAGCTTGAAGACGTTCGTCCATTCGGCGCCACAGGCCGTGCACCAAACTTCCTGGGAGACGAACAGCCCATCTTGCTCAAAAGGGCCGCCTTCAATGGAGTAGTCATGGCAGTTACAGCAGCCGTCGCCTTGCTCCAGGTATTCTCTAAGCCGTTTCGGGGTGCTCATCGGCGCTCTCCTTATTCCCAAAGGCGGCCGGGATCATGGGATCATCTTCCGGCATGATGATGTCATCGACGCCGATAAGCCTAAAGATGTCGTTCCACTCGCTGCCGCAGTCGTAGCACTGAACCGACTGCCAAGCTTCCCGGCCTTCCGATTCAATTTTTCCGGCAGAGATATTCCCGCTGCCGCAATTTATGCAGAAACTGCCTCCTGCCTCTATGTATTCCTTCCTTTTAGCCCGACTAATCTGGCTCATTCGCTTCTTCCTCCCAGAACTCTTTGGCTTCGGCAAACTTCCGAGCAACGTAATCGGGATTGACCTCGAGGCTTTCCTCTCGATATATCGTGTCGTCTGTGTCCTCATCGACCTTCAAAATTGAGATATCGATCGGAACATCACTCACCACAGAGGCGAGAAGTCCGTGATGTATCGTGACCACGATCCTGGGCTTCTTTGGCTGGTAAGGTATTCGGGGAATTGAGTGATGGGAGCCAGCTGCGCTCCAAAGGGTGGTGCCGCTGCCGTACTGGGTTTGATATTCGCAGTGACCAACCCCGGCCTTTACCAGGTGCCTTGCGGCCATCCAGATATTTTGGATATAGGGATCTTCGTGTTCACAGTTCTCAAGGAATTTTTCCAGGGTGACCGCGCGCTTGTCCGGCGCTTCGTTAATGTCGATCATCGTTTCTCACTCCAGCGAGTTTTGGATTGGCGCCATCAAGGTCCGTGAAGCTCACTTTTTCATTGCATTCGGGGTGTGCGTATTTAAGGCCGGTCTTTGTTTGCCAGGGGCACATTCGATGCTTCCAGCCGCGAATGGCGCAGTGAATACAGGTAGATTTGCCATCATCAATCATGCGGCCTCCCTGATGATCTGGTCTATGACCGCCTTGGCTTCGGGGATGACGTAGTCCTCTGGGTACCCGAAAAATCCCCAACAGCTATCGATGACTTTACCGGCTTGTCGTTCTTCCTTGGTTATCTCGTAGCCGTAAACATTGCCTGTGAGATAATGGTCATATTCCTGGACTTCGGACTGAAGCAGCTTCGTTACTTTTTCGAGAATCTTCCTGCTCACTCGATTAACGTTGTATTCCGTCCGGACATTCTCTTTGGTGACATAGATGTAGCCGAGCATTCCCCAGTCCCAGCCTTGAGGATCACAAGCCCTGAACCTATCGCTTTCCGTGCTCATAGTGGCCCCGCTGTGAACGAACAGGTACAAAGGCAGGCAGATTGGCTTCTCTTCTTTCAAAAATTCCATGAATTCCCCTGGACTGCGGAACTCATGCCTGTCGCCAAGATTGTAGCGACGATGGAAGCAAACCATGGTGCCGAGGTGGTCGAACTCTTCGCGGGGGTTAGGTGCGTCCTCATCAGGAAAGATGTTTATGATGTGGCTTTTGTATTCTATTGATCCGAGGGATTGCATAGATCATCTCCTGCCGCGACAACTAGACTCAAACCTGACAGGCAAGCATCTCGCCAGTAATTGGCACTTTCTAGGGCGTTCCTGAGGGCTTGAAGGAGTTCTTCTTTCGAGACCGTTGCGAGATTTTCATGAAAATATGAGTAAATAGGGTCATCCATTGTTGTTCGCCTTTTCAAAAAGGGCGGCCCGTCTCAGCGCCGCCCTCAAGATCCGCTATGCCTCGCTACCACCATCCCGTTACGTTCCAGACGAAGCCGGTGCTGGTGCCTCCTTCACAAAGAACGTAAAGGGCTAGAACCGAGATGGGAGCGATTTCTCTCTCGAATGTTCAGGGATGTTATCGCCGGACTTTTCAAGCTCTTCCTTCCGCCGCGATTCCTGAAGCTCACGTTCAACGGCGAAAGCTGAAACAAGGCGCATGCTGTCCTGTAGTGCATGCCCGTTACCAAAAAATGAATCCATGAGGTGAGGATGAAAGAACATGTTTTCCCCTTTCTTACGATTTTGAAGGTTCTCACAGTTCCCTAAAAAAAAGTGGCCCCAGCATAAGAACAGCCCTGAAAAGCCTATGCTGATGGTTGCTCAGGCTGTGTCGTTTCTACTTGAGTTTCAAGTTCCTCTGGCAAGGGTTCGATCTTATCGGCGAAGATGAGTTTGCCGTCGATTGTCTTCGAGACGACGCGGTCTTTCCAATGCGAATAACGTGGATTCAGTGCGTCAGTCAGGAATGTTGAAGCTCCATTTTTGCTGATAGCCGGGAACTGCTCCATTATGAGCGCCAGTAATTCTTTCTTGTCCAGATCGCCCAGCTCAAGGTGTTCCTCCACCAGGGAGATATAGGGGCGCTTGCTCACTCGTTCTTTCTTGGCCGGCGCAGGCTGCTCTACTGCTTCAGCTTCGCTTGCAACCACCGGACTTTCAGTTTCGGTAACTACAGCTTGCTTAACTTCTGTATGAGATTCAAATATCTCAGCCTCGGAAGCTTCGACTATGGTTGCCGGGGTGGTTTCTTCTGCTGACTGATTGGGAACTTCCATCTGATTGTCTTCTGACGTTTGATTTGTTGCTTCCTGGTTTTCTGCCATCTGTGACTTCTTAGCCTTCTTTGACATGACCCTTCTCCTTATTTCACAGTAAATTTCAACACTTGTAATTATTTTTATAAGTGGCATCAATAGATATCACAAGCAAAAAATTGGTTAAGTGCATAATACAACCAAAAATAATTCAGATAGTTGTAAAGGATCTCTGAGATATTCTCGTTTTGTAGTAGTCGATGACTATCTTGTTCGTATATATAGATGAGATGGGGTCGGATACCAAAAGTCCTTTGAAGACATGGTAAGGCAGGCGGTCGTATCACTAAAGCTTACTGGGTGTAAGTGGTGGTTAGGTTAAGCTTTGAGAGTGACTTTCTGCGGTGCCGGAGGACATCGGCCAATGTTTAAGGCTGATGGAAAAGTTTTGCGGAAATCAGTTAAGATTATTCAATGAAACAAAAGTTGGCAAGTACCAACCGTCTCCGAAAGTTGCGAGTTCAACACATCCTGATCATTTTCGTTCTGCTCGCTCGCCTCATCAGGATTTTCACCTTTGGCAAGCTACTGTGAATTGACATTAAAATGGCGAAGATCAGCTGATTCTGCTTCCCTCCTTCGTGGGGCCGCTGATTTTCCATTTAGTCAACAACACTGGCAAAGCGGAATCAGGCTATGGCACTCCAGCAAAGGAGGTGGGTCCTAAAATCGCCAAGAGCAGGAATCGCTAAAATATCTCTTGCATGTTCGATTGGTAAGACGTATGGCTTTTACGAGTGTCAGGATCACCAGGTTAATGACAAGGCTGAAACAATTACTGCACTTATCAGAATGAGACGACTATGAAGTTACTGATTATCCAACCTTCCCACTATCAGAGCAGATCTGATTTAAAGCCGCTCAAAACCAGGAAGAGGGATGTTGTAGGACTATCACTTCCTTATCTGGCGGCGCTCACTCCCGGGGACTGGGATATAGAGTTGATCGATCAGCAACTGCAGGATATCGACTTCGAGGCCCGTGCGGATCTTGTTGCCATTACCACATGGACGATCAATTCACTCTCGGCCTATGAAATAGTCGACCGCTTCAAGGCCAGGGGGACGCCGGTGATAATGGGCGGCCCCCACACTTTCTTTTTTGGAGAGGAGGCAGCGGAACATTGCGACGCGGTGGGAATAGGGGAGGGAGAAGAAATCTGGCCTAAAATGCTGGATGATGCCTCAAATGGGCGCCTCCGGAAATTCTACCATGCTGAAAAATCACTCGACCTGAGCGGTCTGCCCTTCCCTCGATATGATTTGGTGGATCTTGAAAAGTATAGTCACTTCAAGACCTTCGCGGTCCAGACCTCCCGCGGGTGCCCTTTCCGTTGTGACTTTTGCTCCGAACGCTTCTACCTGGGCAAAAAATACCGATATCGCCCGTATCGGACGTAATCGAAGAAATGAAATTCAACAGGCTCAAGAATGTCCTGTTCACCGACAGCACATTCGCGGGAAAAAGATCCCATACCATGGAACTGCTCGAAGCGCTAATTCCTCTCAAGGTTCGCTGATCGGCGCTCTGGTCGTCGAACTTATGCCGTGACGGGCGCTTTTTGGATCTTGCCAAGCGCAGCGGACTTCTGCACGTCAACATCGGGATGGAGAGCATCGACAGGCTGACCTTGGCCCGAATGAACAAGAAAATAAACAAATTAAGCTTCTACAAGGAAATCATGAGCAACCTGAGGAAAAGAGGGATCAGTTATTCGTTAAATTTCGTGTTCGGCTACGATACCGAAGATGAGAGCATTTACGACCAAACCCTTGCCTTCCTGAGAGAAAACAAGGTTCCAGCCGCCTACTTCAACATACTTACGCCACATAAAGGGACGCCCCTATATGACCGTTTGCAAAATGAGGGCCGAATCATTGACCACGATAACATAGGCAGGTGGCCCGGCTTGAGGTGTTACTTCACGCCAACGCACAGCGCGCCAAAAGATTTGGAAAGAAAGATCAAGAGAATGTACCGGGAATTCTACAGTTTCAGATCGGTGATGGCCCGACTGGGACTTCCGACCCGTGAGGCCGATTTTGCCTCCTGGACTATCAACTTTTCTCAAAGAAAAATGTTCAACTCCGACGCCGAAAACTTCGATCATTGCTGAACAAGTAGAAAGCAGTGAAAGCATTTAGCTCACTAATAGCCCTGCGCTTACCGCCAACCTTTTCCAGAGCCGATCCAAGAGATTGAATCGGAAGTTAGCCTCACATCTTTGCCTTGACTTGTCCTTTTTGCCTCTGCTATCGTTCGCGGCACCGAATCCATGCTTTGGAGGGCCCAGAAGACAAATGAGAA
>Ga0187867_10002135_pt1 | contig 16598 bp, 12 predicted proteins | sample June2016WEW_13_1_FD_132976 | JGI IMG/M metagenome (GOLD analysis project Ga0187867, IMG submission 132976) | Peatland microbial communities from SPRUCE experiment site at the Marcell Experimental Forest, Minnesota, USA - June2016WEW_13_10 | ecosystem: Environmental > Terrestrial > Soil >...
CTACCGTGACATCTACTATCTCCTGCTCAAGGCACAACGACTGGCCGCTACCAAGATCGAATTCGCCACCTTCGAAAAAGCCGCTTAAAATGCCTACTTCGTCACTTTCTTGTGGAGAGCCCCAAATTCACGGCAATCCGTTAGTGCACGCCAGACTCGCGAAACTGGGGCCTTGAGCTCAATGCGCTTCTCAATACAGTGATTCACGTTACGCAACCCCTGGGTTGCATATTCGCTTAGGCAATCACAACAAGCAACCTCGTGTTGCGTTCGTTGGAAGCGACCGCAACCAACCTGTTGCCCGGATCGTCCCATGCCGTTTGGAAGGTCAATCCGGGCAGGAACATCGATTGGTGGCTCGGGGCATTCTCACCCCGCCCTTGAAAAGAGTCCTTCGTCCGCCGCATGGCGGCAGCCTCCGGGCAATGTCTCCGATGAGGTGATGGAGACAATATGGCGGGACGAGCGGGAAAGCCGATACGGCGGATTCCAGCTGGGACGCGGGACGCGGGTGCCCTCGTCCCTCTCTGCGTGCGGCAGAGCATCACTCCCAGGACGATTGCTTTGTATAAGGCCTATGACGCTGTCGTGTGGTGGGCAACGCCGGTGGAGATTGCTAGCGCGGGCCCGACTGGTATGGATGAAACAACTCGACTCCCGACAGCGGGTCAAGGCCAGTCAGCTGGCCAAAGTTCTTGCCGTCTCCAGGTCCGTGATTCAGCCCTCGGACGCTTTGCGGGCGACGTCGATGCAACTGGAGGATCGCTACGACTTGCGCGCCCCCGATTCGTTTCGGCTGGCGGCGGCACTGGAGTGGTGCGAATACACTCCTCAGGGCCGTATCTTTCTGACCGCCGATCAAAGGTTGCGAGATGCAGCCCTGCTCGGGAGCTTCGATGTCAAGCAGGCGTGATCTCCGAACATACTGAACGTACATGGGCAAGGGAGAAACTCGTCAGCGGACCTGCCGAGGTTGTGGTTGAAGCGCCACTCAAGAAAGTGTTCCGGATCGTCGGGAATCCGCCGCCGATGGTGGCGACGCTAAACTAGGACATCTTCTGGTGCCCGTTAATTCCGTTCATGAGGATTGTCTTACGCCTTTTGCAGATTCTGCGGCGCCACAGCGCCTTTTTGTCCTTTTTGTCGCATGTCTAGTATTTCCATCGACTATAAAGTATACTGCCGGAACTTTGGCAGGAAGTGACGCGCTACATCCCCGAATCTATAGTGATCGGTTTCATGGCCGCTGCGGGCACCTTGGTGGGCTTAACCCGACTCGGGAACCTGATTGGCATTCGCGACCGCGGAACTGTACAACAGCATGTGCGATTACCGACTCTAGCCTACACTCAGCGGCGGCCACGTTGGTTACCTGGTTTAGTTCGTCGTTTTCTGACAATCGAGGCTCACGCGGTTTTGGAAGCGCTCGCGTCAGGGAAGCAATCTTATCGCTCAGAGGTGACCCCAATGTTGTGGAAGACCGATCCAACTTTCTATCCCTCCCCCAAGCTTGCCATGCAGGCGCCGGCCGAGGAACTGGCTTATGTGGCCGCTTTAAATGCCAACGGGGGCGCTCAACCTGACGCCCTGGTCGTCGTCGATGTGAACCGCAAATCGGATAAGTACGGTCAGATCGTGGGCCGCGTAGATATGCCAAACGTTGGAGATGAACTCCATCATTTCGGCTGGAACGCGTGCAGTTCCGCCTTGTGCCCCTACGCACCACACCCGCATGTGGAACGGCGTTATCTGATCGTTCCTGGGTTGCGCTCCTCACGAATCCATGTGATCGACACCAAAGAGGATCCAAAGCAGCCGAAGATTGTGAAAGTGATTGAGCCGAAGGACGTGGCGGAGAGGACCGGATACAGTCGTCCTCACACGATTCACTGCGGCCCTGACGGGATTTACCTGAGCGCTCTTGGCTCGCCCAGCGGCGATGGTCCGGGCGGAATCTTTGCCCTGAATCACTACAGCTTCGAACCTCTGGGTAAATGGGAGCTTGATCGCGGTTCTCAGTATTTCAGCTACGATTTCGCTTGGCACCTGGGCCACGACATCGCCGTTACCAGTGAGTGGGGCACGCCGAATATGGTGGAGGACGGTGTGAATCCCGAACTGCTGCTGGGCGGCAAGTACGGGCATAACCTACACATCTGGGACCTCCGCAAGCGCCGACATCTTCAAGCCTTGGACTTGGGTGCGGAACAGCAGATGGTCCTTGAGTTGCGAGCGGCGCACGATCCGACGAAGGCCTATGGCTTTGTCGGCGTCGTGACATCGCTGAAGGATCTCTCCAGTTCCATCTGGTTGTGGCATCGCTCGAACGGAGCATCGAACGGAAAATTTGAGGTGAAGAAGGTGATTGAGATTCCAGCCGAGCCGGCTGATCCGAGCCAACTGCCCCCACTTCTTCAAGGTTTCAAGGCCGTGCCGCCCCTGCTTACCGACATCAATCTTTCTGTAGACGATCGTTTTCTCTACGCTTCCTGCTGGGGCACGGGAGAGATGCGCCAGTATGATGTTTCCAACCCGTTCAATCCCAAGGTAACCGGCTCCGTGCACGTTGGCGGGATCGTGCGTCGTGCGACTCATCCTGCCAAACCGGGTAAGGCATTGAACGGCGGCCCGCAGATGGTGGAAATCAGCCGCGACGGACGCCGCGTCTATTTCACCAATTCCCTGTACGCGGCATGGGACAAGCAGTTCTATCCCGATGGCATCCAGGGCTGGATGGTTAAGCTAGATGTTGCGCGGGATGGTGGCATTCAGCTCGACCCCAAGCTATTTGTCGACTTTGGCGATCTTCGTGGGCATCAGGTCAAACTGCAGGGGGGCGACGCCTCGTCGGACTTTTACTGCTACCCGTGAATCACACTTGGCCCTGGGTTGCTCTGGCCGTTCTCGGGGCGTACCACGGGTTGAATCCAGCTATGGGCTGGCTGTTCGCGCTGGCCCTTGGCCTGCAGGAAAACCGCCGCTCCGCAGTCATCGGCGCCCTCCTCCCGATCGCCCTCGGACACGCAGCCGCGATCACCCTGGCAATTCTCGTCCTGCGTTTTGTCGAGCATTTTCTTCCAATGAATCTCCTGAAGTGGGGTATTGCTTTGATCCTTTTCACGCTTGGTGTCTATCGACTCTTCCGCGCAAGTCATCCGCGAGGAGCCGGCATGCGGGTTGGAAGGAAGGACCTGTTCGTCTGGTCATTTCTCATGGCATCGGCCCACGGGGCAGGGTTGATGCTTTTGCCAGTTCTGATGGCGCGACCAATGCCGGGGATGACGCACAAGATGGCGGCAGGAATGCCGGTGATGCCTTCGTCGTTAAGCGCATCCGTGATGGGATTGGCGGTGCTGATACATACTGCAAGCATGTTAGCTGTGGCCGGAATCCTTGCGGTACTGTTTTTTGAAACCTATGAAAAAATGGGCCCGCAGCTACTACGGCATGCTTGGCTTAATTTCGACCTACTATGGGCAATCGCATTGCTAGTGGCCGGATTCGCCGTCCTTTTCTTTTGATCGAGCGGTAACTCTTACGCTGCTCCGTTCTACGTGCCACGAGCCGACGAAGCGGAGTGCCCCCATCCGCACTCGAAGGCAAAAAGCCTCTCCTGCGGCAGGGCGACTGTCGAGTCGATGACGGTGACACTTGTTCGACACTCGTCAGGCCAAGTCACGACGAAAAGGGACTACATAACTCCTTTATTCACAATACAGTGATGCCTTAAAGCGCATGGAACCTCCCGTGCTATCGATAGCCGCTGTTGTAGCTGCCCTGTGATCTCACGAAAGCGCGGGAAGTCGGCCCTGGGGCCATTCGACGGTCCAGGGCTCTCCTTTCCGAGGGGCTTCTCGCGCCGCTGAGACAAAGGAACGCTACGAGAAGATCGTCAACTTCATAAAACCTCTCATTGTTGGGCCACCGGACGTCGTTTCACAATAGAAGCCCGACCAACCGCGAGATCATGGCGAGCAAGGCAGCAGCTTGATCGGTTGGCACGGTACGCGCCCGCATCGTGGCGGCCCGCTGCCCGCTTTTGGGTGAGTCTCCTATCGGCGCGGACAAGTCGCACCAACTTGCGGCGCATGGGACCTGCCTTGGGGATCATCATCGCCAGCGAGAATCCGGGCAATGGCAACGGAGTCATCGAGGCGGGCGAAGGAGCCAGCCTCGTCATCGCGCTCAACCACATGGGCGGAGTAAAGACCGTCACGGGAGTCACGGCCACACACACCACCTCCACTCCCTACGTCTACATCACCCAACCTTTCTCCTGCCTTGGATTGGTCGGTATGACATTCATGATTCCCGGGAAGCGCAGCAAGGCGTCGATCATTTTGACCCTGCTGGTCTTGGGCGCGTCGATGTTTGCGGTTGGCTGTGGTGGCAGCAGCAGCAGCTATTCCTCGGCCCCCGTCTCATACAACGGCCCCCCCAGGGGACCTTACCCTGTCACAGTATCCAGCAATGTGGCGCAATCGACGACGTTCAGCTTGACCGTCAACTGGGCTGACAAACACTGGCCGAGAACATCGTGGAGTCCCATGACGTTCTCCGGCTCAGGACGACGGTTCCGCCGGTTTACGGAGATTGCGCGCCTAAGACCTGCGACGCTCATTCGGCGATGACGCGTCAAGTTGTTTGTCCTCCATTCTGCACGTTTTTGTCCCACCAAACGCCAGCGGATCGTGGATCTTCGGTCGAGCTTCCCGTTCGTTTCCTAGCTCCTTGATCGAAGGGCTTCAGTCCCGGTTCCAGAGTCCAAAGCCGGATATCTTTTCGCCGACGTGCTCGACGAAGGACTACAATTTTCCTGCTAAGGAGAGCGTCCATGTATCTGCCCAAATTGTGCTTGTTCATGCTGGCCGCCACTGTTGCTGGTTCCCAGACGGTGGGTACGCTGAATGTACAGATCAGCGAATACGACGTACCGACGCCGAAGTCGCGGCCGCACGATCCGGCACTCGCGCCTGATGGCTCACTTTGGTACACCGGGCAGGGAGCAAACAAGCTGGGCCGCCTCAATCCAAAGACCGGCGAATTTAAGGAATTCGCTTTGAAGACTGCCGATTCCGGTCCGCACGGTTTGGTCGCCGACAAGGATGGAGACATTTGGTTCACCGCGATCTCCGGGGGGTACGTCGGCAAGCTAGATCCGAAGACTGGCGAGATCGCCGAGTATCGCCCGGCGGATGGCGCGAAGATCGATCCGCACACGCCCGTATTCGACCACAATGGCATTTTGTGGTTTACCAACGAAGAGACCAACTATATCGGGCGTCTCGATCCGAAGACCGGCGCGATGAGCCTGACCAAATTGCCAACCGCGCACGCCGTGCCCTACGGCATTGTGATCTGGCAGAACAACACGCCCTTCTTCTGCGAGTTCGGCACCAACAAGCTGGCCAGTATCGACCCGAGTACGATGAAAATCCGCGAATACATTTTGCCGGCAGCGGGTGCTCGCCCGCGACGGATTGCACTGGCGCCCGACGGCACAATTTATTACACGGACTTCGCACGCGGGTATCTGGGACACTTCGATCCGTCCGACGGAAAGTTGCTGAACGAATGGATGTCGCCTGGCGGCTCGCAGTCGGAGCCGTATGGAATCGCCATCACGAATGATGGCGAGGTCTGGTATAGCGAATCGGGTGTAAAGCCCAATACCCTGGTCAGGTTCAACCCCAATTCCGAAAGCTTCAGTACGAAACAGATCCCATCCGGAGGCGGCGTTGTTCGCAACATGGTGGCAACTCCCGATCGTCGGCTCTATCTGGCATGCAGTGGAGTGAATAAGGTCGCTGTCGTGGATCTGAACAGATAGGCAAATGATCGTAGACTATCTATCTCGGATTCAGCTGCAGCGCTGGACGACGAAAGCACAATTGGGCAGCATGCTTGAGGGTGAGGTCCCGTACATTCAGGGCGGTTCAAGGCAAAGCGACATTGTTAGAGACGGCGATTTATTAGCCGCTTCATATGCCGACTAGCAGCAAAAAACAGCCTCGCTCGTTGCGTGCCTCTCGTGTGGTCAGTCCGACTCCCCTATTTGCTGCTCCTCAACGCTGTTACTACTTAGCCGTGGGGATGTAGCTTAGTTCGGGTTCGAACTTCCACATGCTCCATTCCGTGCTCTCGATCAGCGGCTGCAGCTTGGCTTGAAACGCCTTGTATTCGGCGGCGCTCATCCCCTTCTCCACGCCAATCGGTCCATCCAGATCCGCCCAGCCGTTCAAGCCTAAGTAGCTGTGAATTTCGTTCGCGGGCGTACCAAACCGCGCCACAGCGACTCCATAATCGGATGCACCGGACTTCTTGATAGCCGGCACAATCTGATCGCGGAAGAGAGCTTTGAGTTCATCCATTTTGCCGGACACGGCACGCGTCCGGCCGACCCGCACCATCGCAGGGATCTCCTTCGAGCGAACCATCATATCGGGCTGCATTTCGTCAATCCAAGTCTCAAGGCTGTCGGTCATCGTATCCAGGCGGGCAAAGAGCCTTGCAATGTCCGCCTCTACGGGCTTCAGCTTCGGATTCTGCTCATCGATCTCCTTCCACTTCGACGAGTACCAGACAACCGCGTGTTGCGCCGATCCACTCTCCGACTCCCAGACGGTGAATCCCTGGTCTGAGCCTGCTTTTTTCACCACAGCGGCATAGTCCTTGACGGCAGCCTTCCAGCTTTCGTCGTGGCCCATTTTCACCTTGACGAACAGCACCGTGCGGATGTTGCCTTGTGCCCAAGACGGTACACAGAAGGCAGTCAACGCAATCGCGGCAAGCAAACAGCCGCGGAGCGAGAACGATTTTCTCATTGTTAGTCTCCTAGGCCTCGTAAAAACAGATCGCAACCCTCGACAACCGGAAACAATCGATGGTGCTGGTGCTGAGGCGCCCGCAAGTATACACGTTATCTTTGAGAACGACAGGATCCCTGTCGTTAATGGTAGTTCATTAAGAATCAGCGATCCGGGTCAATCAGAGCGATGGATTCCATGACAAGGTCGGCTCCCACCCCGAGTAAAGTCGGTGGCGCTAAAGCCAACCGACAGGCTCGGGAGAAAGCAGCCGAACGATGATCATTTTAGGAGCAGATTTTCACCCCGAGTTTCAGCAAATTGCTTTGGGGGATCCCGAGACCGGAGAGTTCCAGGAAAAACGGCTGGCGCATCAGAGGAGAGGCGGGGAGGTTCTATCGCGCTCTGGCGGCGGTGGTGCGAGCGTTGGTTGCAACGGCAATTCTCCCCGCGAGCGAAATGGCGCGCTCCTCCGAGTGCATGCGGTATTGTGCTCAGAAACTGCTTGACACCGCCGACATTGTCAGAGACCCGACTTTACGTCAACAAATGTCGGCCGTCGCCGGCTTACCGTGTCTTGCGGCGGGCAGCCTCAGACCGTTCTGCGCTTGTGATTGGAATCATAGCCACTGACTCAGGGCGACCTCGGCTCCCGACCTCGAACCTACAGCCGTGGTTCGCGATCATCTCCGGAGTACAGAGGGCACTCGTCGACGTCGCAGTTGGAGCCTTCTTGTTTGTGAGCGGCAGTGCAATCGATGGGTTCGTGACAGGTCAATATCTTCCCCGAATATCATTGATGTTGGTGGGGCCGCAGTGGCCTTGGCGATTAGGCTTGTTGGTGTTCCAGATTTTGACCGACATCCAGCGACGCTACCAAACGATGCTGATCAGCTGCGGCGGATAGCAGAGCTGAACCACCACATTCGGAATGCCCTCCAGGTCATCGCCTACCACCACGTACCTGAGCGCAACGCGCAAACGATTCAACAAGTCAACGTTGAGGTTCTTCGTATTGAGTCAGGATTTCGCGAAGTTTCTGCCGCTGTGGGCGCCCAAAAGGATTTTCCTGCCGCAATTCTCCCAATCGAGCGTGGCCAGGGCTAGAACAGTATTAGCGGTCGGATCCAGCCAATGCGCATGCGTCTCCAACCGTAATTGGCGAAACAAGCAAAGCCGCTCGTCCCGCCGTTCAGTGGAAGCTCGACGTTTCACCAATCACCTACTCAACCCTCCATGCGCCAAGGAGCCATTCGGGAATATAGACACGATTCTTGTTTCGCTCGCACGTATTCCAATCACTGCTCCTGTCCTGTCGGACTGGTAGTCCAGCGGTGCCGCTGAAGATTGCATCTATGGTGAAGCCCCTCTCAAGGAGCAATTTTGTGGATACGACGTGGAGCAAGCGTGTCTGAATGAGGGAATGAGGCACAGTCAACTTTCAGCGTTTGCCTCAGATGCTCGAGAGTGGGGGTCGCTAGACCTACGCGATTCTCATGCTCTGGAAAGAAAAACCGTCCCAGGACTGACGAAACTGCTTGGATAATTTAGAAGCATGGGTTATTGTGTCGGCATTGAAATTTGGAATCAGGGGCCGGAATCACACACATTTGGGAATCGAGTACGATCTCGGCTTCGCGGATTGAATGACAATCCCCTGCTTTCCGCGACGCACTCCTGATTGCTTTAGGTGCTGCCGGCTCCAAGAGGAATCCAGCCGTGAAATTCCCTTTTTGCCTCTCCATTGTTGTAGTGGCTTTAGTCCTCTCTTGTGGTTGTCTATCTGCTGATGACCGGGTCTTTGCTGCCTTAGATGTTTCAAACCCATCCGAGACGGCTGCAACCTCGCCCCCAGACGGATTAGTTACGAACTCGTCACAGTTTATGATCCCGGGTCCACTGCGGTCCTTTCTGCGCATGGCCGGTATCAGTCAAAAGATTGCGCCGGAAGATGTACTGCCTTTACTGAGCAGGAACGTGTTTATGCAGGGTTATGAGAGCTCCAAAAGGCAGAGTGAATTTCTCATCCTCCTCAGTCGGTATGTCGTGCAGGCGAAGGAGTTGTCAATCCTCGCAGCGACCGATGGCATGATTCGAGTTTCGAACTGCGATGACGCGAAACCCCTCTTGCATATCCTTGGTTACCGGACTCGGCCAAACTGTGGGAAGTCTGGCACATCGTTGCTGACGGCGGACCCCGAAAGGGCTTTCCTGACGATCGACTCCGGATTTCCTCTACCCGAACTCGAGCAGACGCTGCAAGGAGGCAAACCTTTCGAGTATCCCTACACCGCTTCTCCCGTGCCGGTGCTGTACGCCGCAGGCGACTGGACCATGGCCAGCGGGAAGAATTACAAGGAAGCCAGCAAGGATCTGATTGACACAATCCTGAGCGACCCCGCTTTGGCACGCCTGTATTGGGCCCTTTCCAAGCTTGACCCTGAAACCGATCAGTTTTTGCAGCGATCGGTTGGAATCAGAAAACTGCTGCCGTATGCTGCCGTCCTTGATTTTTACGGGAGTCACGTCTGCATCCGCTCGGGGCGGATCATCGTTCCCGGAGGGTCGGAAGCGGAGTCTGCATGGAAGGATATCGTCGGGGTTAGTCCGGCATCACCTGCAGCTTTCGTCCTGAGATTGCTGGCTAGCAACAAAGGTTGGCTGGCCGCTTATTTTGACGTGCTTTCACGAGTGAGTAGAAGTCGGCAAGCCTATTTCACCGAACCCCATCGGCTGCGGCTTTTCTACGAAGCTTTGCAGGGTCCAGGTCCTTCGGCGAACGCGACAGCTGGTGCGTTCAGACCGGCTCCTGCGCTGCTGCTTCTGGTTACCCGGCTTCAGTTCGAACGCTCCGGCGAACCGCTTGTTCCCGGGAATCTCGAGGTGTGGAAAGACATTCTCCGGCAAAAAAACGACTCCCACATGGTTCGTGAGTGGGGCAGGCGTAGCAGCAGCCGCCTAAGCAGTCCAGATCAGCTTGTGCAAACAATGTTCGCTTTTTCCCGGGCGACGACCGATGACGGGCCGTTGCAGATTTACTTGGCGATCATGGAACTCGAGAGCAGACGATCTTCCGCTCCGCTGGCTCCTGCGACGGTGCGCCTGTTGGCGCAAAAATTCGGGGAGTTTAGTGATCAGTATCGGATCTTCTCCGAGTTCCAAGAGTTAAGTGACACATCCATTGTCCTTTTTCTGGAAACGGCTGAAGCGCTGAACAGCGTACCCAATCCTGTCCGTGGCAACGCGCTCGGTACCTTCCAGGCGAATGTCGGAATCTGGCAGATCTTGGCCCGGCAGGGACAGATCCCGAACCTGCGGCTGAATGATTCGTGGCAGCAGGTGATCAAGCCATTTGCCAGTATTCGATCAGGGGCCCAGCTGTATAGCGCGGGGCGGGCTTCTCTTGGCGAATTGCTTCGATTTGCCACTGGCGAGGCCAAAGTTTATCAAGATGAAGTCATCGAGTTGCTGGCGGGACCTCGGCAGACTACTGCCGAAGGAATGAGGATCCACCGAGAACTTGCCATCAGAATCCGTTCTGTATTGGACGGCCAGCGACTGGTTTCTCTTGACACCCTGCTTGCCTTAGGCGACGCCTTGACCGAAAAGGGTCGCGGGAAAGTGTTGAACGAGTTCGCGATCCATCGGGCCGGTGAAATACGGGAATTTGAGATGCCGCGACCGATTTTCACGAGTGGTGAGAGAAAGGAGTGGGCGGCAGGAATCTATAACAACCATCACACCGAAGCGCAGATGCGAACCGACATAGCAAAAGTGCTCAACTCGCCCGCGCCTTCGCCCGCGCAACTGGAAGAGGCTCGCGGTCAGCTCGCTTCTTTCCTGAGGGACACTCTTGTTGGTTTGAACTATGCCTATTATGAGCCGCCAGGCGCCCAGGCTCTGCACATTAACCCCCTCCTCGTTCGCTCCCACGACTTTAGCGCCGAAACGGTCGGTGGCATCAAGACAGTCTGGCAGGCTCCGTTTCTCCTCGGCCAAGGTTCGCCCGCTGGGGGAGGCGCCCATTTCGTGGGCTCTCTTGCCGATCTACCATACGTTCTGGCTGATCTCGAAGAGGATTTTATTTCGCCGGAGAGCGTCCAAGCCCTCATCTGGAAGGACTTGACGCCGGTTCTGTTAACCAGTGCGATCTTGCCGCGCTGGTGGGATGTCAGCCAAGACGAGCTTCACGCGGTCGCGCTATATCAGCGAACAGGGGAGGAACTCCTGACTGTTTCCGCAACGGATGAGAAGCTGCGGAGCAAGGTGATGACCATCCTATCGGATCGTATGAATCCCCAGCGGTCAGCGCAAGTCGAGCAAGGTCTGCGGACTGGCCACGCGGTCGAGATACTCCCACGAATGACGCCTGCGGACACGTTCTATCTGACCGCAGAGGTTCAGCGAAGATACCCGGAAGAGACCGGTCCCTGGGGAGCGGCATCCCAGGAACTGCAAGCTCTCGCTCGTCAGCATCCCGAACAGATCAACTGGAGGCGCTTGTCGCACGATTTTGGTGTGCCGCACCCCATCTTGGCTCAAACGTACGGTAGCGAACTGCTGAATGTTGGAAGCCTGCCCACGTTCGTGGGATACTCCAGCCGCTTTCTGGCGGAGTCGTGGGATTCACCGAATCTATACTGGGCTCGACTGGCCGATGAAAGCGGACTTTCCCCCGTGACGCTAAACCATCTCGTACCGCAGCTGACCCGATCCATGGTTGAGAAGATCTTCGCCACCGATTTGGAAGACTGGCCTGCGCTGCTTCGTGCGATGCACGAAACCGGCGAAGACTTTCGGAAAGGCAAGATAGCGTCACTCACGAATGGGAGCGAGCTTCGGCCGTGAGGTACCGTGGCTGATTTGCTGAGCGCGATCCCCGTAGACGGGCTCGCAGATTAGGGACGTAGGATATGGTACGGAAATTCATTCTGTCTCTTTGTTTGGTTTCGAGTCTATTCGTCGGCTATGGAACTGGATTCGAACCTCAGCAAAGTCCCGACCTTCACGTTGTCGTCAACTTGGTACAGCTCAACGTCGCCGTAACCGACAAGAATGGAAACTACATTACGGGTCTGCGACCCAAGGATTTCTCGATTGTTGAGGATGGGATTGCGGAGAAAGTGGCCACCTTTGCGGAAGGCGATGGACCTGCTATTAGTCTGTTTGAGCCCATGGAGCCCAAAGGATCTTCAGACCCGGACGGTGATTTGAGAAAGGGCTCTTCTGTGGGGAGCCCACCTCAAACTCTCGATTCCCTGTTAGCCGGCGCCAATGTCTTCCTTTTGTTTGATACTAGCAATTACATGTATCGCGGCTTTGTCTTCGCACAAGATGCGATCGCCGAGTTTGTTAATTCGCTGGGAAGCGCTGACAAGATCGCATTCTATTCCTACAGTCGAGATCTTTCCCGAGCTGCCACTCTTACCTCCGATCGGGCGCAGGTTTTGCGCGCCGTGCGCTCGACGGTGGCCGGAGACGAAGCGGCACTCTACAACACCCTATTGCTGACGCTGAAAGATGCGACTCAGTACAAGGGGAGGAAGGTTGTGGTGGTGTTTTCCAACGGCCCGGACAACTCTAGCGTAGTACCCCCCGAGGATGTCGCGGAATTCGCCCAGTCCGCGGGAGTTTCCATTTATATGATCAGCACGCAAGAAGCGAAATTGGAGCCTCTGTCCACCGTGGTGTTTGATCGTATGACTGCGGCCACGGGCGGCAAGGCCTACTTTGCCAAGAACTGGAGAGACGAAAAGAGAGCCTTTACATCCATCCGGGACGACTTGGCGCATCTTTATTCGCTGAGCTACTACCCTAAAGCAAATCCCAACTCCGGCTGGCGTGCGATCACGGTGAAGCTGGTTGGCGACCATCTGAAGAAATATAAAATCCGCACGCGCAACGGGTACCGTGCTCAACCCTCTCACTTTTCCAGCGCCGCCAAACCGGGACGAATCCGTTCGCACAACCGGCATGAGTCCTAATGACAGCTCTCTGGGACTGAGCCGAGGACCTTGAGGCGCTCAAGCCAGCACGATCCAAATGCAAATTGGCATCGATAGCCCCTGAACAACAGGCTGTGGTAAAGGATGGACTGATTTGCCTGGGACTCAGCGGACTTGCTTCTTGGGTCCCCGCTTTTCGCGATCCAGCACAATTAGGTCGAAGGCGCGGGACAGCGATTCGCAGCGGGAGTACGGACCGGGTTGATAGGCGCGGGACCTGATTCCGGCCTGCGAGAGTTCGGAGATGGCCCAGTCTTGACGGTTAGTGATGTCCCAGAATTCCACCGCATCCTCGGCTTCGAAGTGAGGTTTGATCACTTCGTTCGGGTGGAAATGCCATTCGCAGATCACGTCGGTATGATCCACCTCACGCGGCCAGAGCGTGTGCGTCATTACGTAATCCGGATGGAGGCTTAGCAGCAGATTAGGAACAATTGCGTAATAATAAACTTTGTTACGTTCGTCGGCGCTAAGTCCAGGAAGGTAGTCGCGCCGCAGCTTGCCATCTTTGCTCATGGTCTTGGCGCCGCCTTGAAACTCCATGGAGCCACCTATGTATCCGCGGTGGGGCTGTTCGTTCTCGCCAGAGAGGTAATCGGTAATAGCGCTGAGCGCCGGATGCAGAATGGGACAGTGCAGGCACTCGTTGTAGTTGAGCACGATCAGCTTCCAATTGGCCTTCACCCCATATTCGATGCGCCGAGAAGTGCGCAGCTCAGCCATTTGCCAACGCAGGAACTTCTGAGGCAAATCTTCCAACTGAATGGCAAGCGGGGGGGGCTCTGAGCTGAGATTGATGAAGACGTTTCCATCCCAGATGTCAATATGGACGCGCCTAAGGGGATATTCCTCGCGGCAAAAACCATCGTGTACGTGAGGCGCACCGATGAGACTCCCGTCGAGCCCGTAGGTCCAACCGTGGTAACCACACTGGATTCGTCCGGGGAAATGTCCTGCCGCGCTGGCGCAGATCCGGGTACCGCGATGCCGGCACACATTGAAAAACCCCCGCAACGAGCCATTCCCGTCGCGAGTAATGATGATGCTCTCCCCCGCGACCTGGCGCAGAAAGTAATCGCCCGGCGCCGGGACTTGGTCGGCGCGTCCGGCGCAGATCCAGGTTTGGCAGTAGAAGCGTTCCAGCTCGTCGCGGAAGAAATCAGGATCTGTGTAATAGCGCGCGGGTAGAGTCGTCGCAACGGATTGGGCGTCAGAGTTTGGCATTCTGCAGTTAGCGGTTCTAGCCTCTGCATTTAGCAGATCGCATTCAGGTCCCGAGGTTCCCGGCGTAAGGATTCTATAGCAGGAATCGAGTTTGTGGTGTCCAGTGGGGAGAGGAAGTGCTGTCCTAATCCGCAGGGAGATCCCCCGGCTCTGCCGGGGAGGCAGCAGAAGTTCGACAAATCCGGGAGTGGGCTTCGTTCAGGAGCGAGACGACCAGTGAGGGATCTCCCCTGCCGAGACAGCCGGAACAGGCTTCCGTTCGCCTCTGCTCCGTTTGTGAACTTGGGATCTTGACTTTAACCGATTGCGATCAGGCCCCTTTGCGGGGCCCGCAATCGTAATACCTCCGGCTCTGCCGGATGCTTATTCTCATGAAGATCAGGACACGACCGAGAGTCCTCTGATCGGGAAGCCTATCGGCAGGCTAGCAAACTACTGTTTCCGAGCATAGTAACCCTTCCGCGCCTGTAACGTTAACTTCTCTCCACCCTTCAATATCACCGACAGGCTTGTGAAAGCGCCCGTCCAACTCCTGGTCTCGCGGCGAGAAACCTAGCAGGTAGTAATACTCGGGGGGCTCAGTGACGCGACTAAAGCCTGCGGTCAAATCGTTGCTGTTCTGAAACAACGTACCGCCGGTTGAATTGGCTAAGGTCGCCATAATCTCCTCGCTGGCCCCCGCGCTTTCACGGCGATATTGCAGGGTCGACGTTGTGCTTTGAGCGAAGGAGTCGACCCCATCGAGGCCGCGCGCATCGAGCACGTTGATGACGATATCGGAATGCAAGGCCTGGTCGATGAGTTCTCCAAATTCCTGTTCATGACCGGGAACAACGAATCCCGAGGAAACCAGAACAAGCGTTTGTTGCCCTGCAGCGGCCCGCAGTCGGCGCAGTGCGTTCTGGACCGCCCTGAGAATAATCTGACCCTCCGCTTCGGCGGAGGCGAGTTGCTGCTGGGCAGTTGCTTTCGCCAAGCTTTCTGCGGCTCCCGCAAAGCGCGGGTCATTCCCGTAGGCGCACACCAGGGCGTTCGCTGCAGCCGCATCGAGAGCATCCTCGTCGTGTTTGTTCCGGATTAAGTCGGCCATGTAGGTGTCGATAGCAGGGCAATCGTCCCCCGCGACCTGACGCGGATGAATACGGAACAAAGTCTCGTGAAGTTTGGTAAAGTCATCCGTGAAGTCCATCGCGGTCTGTCCCGATGTTGTGAAGATTGCCACCCGCACTGCCGGGTGCAGGGAAGACAGATGACGGTCCGCCGCGCGGCGGACCTGTTCCCAATCCGTCGCATTCAAATGAATGTCGTCGAAGAGATACGCCACGCTGCGCTCGGCGGCCGCGGACGCTCTCGCGCTCTCACCCGCGGCGACTCCCGGAGTTTCATTCGAAGCCTTCGAGTCCACAGTCGTTTTCACGCCAGGCTGTTCGAGGGAGAACCTGGTTATCGCTTGCTGTTTCCCGTTGTCTAGAAGCCGGAAATCCTCTTGCCGCAGAGTTCCGCGAGCGCGGCCCTGCAAGTCGCGGACGACGACATGGACTAGCACCAGATTGACATGGATCTTCAGTGTGGAAATGTTGTCCTGACTTACATCGTTCGGATGTTGGTTCGCCGCGGTTACTGTTGCTACCGTATCCGCATTCGGGGACGGCTTCTCCATCGACACACTGAATTGAATCGGCATGGCCTTCGGCGTATCTGGCGAGTAATCGTTCGCCACGACCCCCTTGATGGCCGATCCCTTGTGTTTCTCAGCTGTGCTCAGCCACTTGAAAAGTGGTTTTAGCTCGCCTTCGTAGGGCTGGCGTGCGGAGGTATCGGGAAACGCAAAACTCTGGACTCCATCATCTCGCAGGATTGAGGCAGAGATTTTTTCGGTATTGGAAGAGTTGGCTTCTCCACGCGGTGCGTAGCTTCCTCGAATGGCACGGATCTCCCTGGCAGACAGGATTGCTCGCAGCTGCTGAAGAGCATTGGCATCAAGCGAACTCTCGAATGTCTTGGGAGCGTGGGGTCCCGTGTGGGACGAGCCATTGAGCGTTTCCTGCTGTCCCCAGCCCGTCATGTCCGCCATGCCATCGGGGACCCGCAGTTGCGGAACGGATACGGGTCCGGGCCGTTCCTGTTGCCGTTCTTCGACCCTGATTCTCCCATCCGCTCGGATCAGCATGCATGTCTGCTGGATACCTGTGTACTGGTCGTAGATCGACTTTTCGAATCTCAAGATGTAAGGCACAGAAGCGGCGAGGCTGAGTCCGGCGTTCTTAACTGTCCGAGGCGCAGCGAGAGAATTGGCTCGGTCTGTGAGATTCCTGGCTTCCTCCGATCTGTTCATCTTCTCTAGCAGGGCAGCGTATCCCGTCAACACCACGCCGACAGAAGGGTTGGTCGCGCCTACCCTGCTCTCATCGATTCGCAGCGCCCGCTGGTAAAGCTTCTCTGCCTCCGCATAGTTACCGTCTTCTGTTTTCAATTCGACCAACGCTTGGAGGGGTATGTCGAGTCTGAGATCGTCTGGGCCCAAACTCTTCTCCACGATAGCGATCGTTCGTGTGTACGCCTC
>Ga0187867_10002137_pt1 | contig 16576 bp, 9 predicted proteins | sample June2016WEW_13_1_FD_132976 | JGI IMG/M metagenome (GOLD analysis project Ga0187867, IMG submission 132976) | Peatland microbial communities from SPRUCE experiment site at the Marcell Experimental Forest, Minnesota, USA - June2016WEW_13_10 | ecosystem: Environmental > Terrestrial > Soil >...
ACGGCGGGTACTGGCCGGGGTATTGCTGCGAGCCCGGAGGCGCATAGGGGTTGGCGGGCGGGTAGCCGTAGGGGATCGCTGGCTGGCCGTAGGCCGAGGGCGGGAGCAGGGCGTCCTTGAGCACGAAGGCCCGGCCCAGCTTGTCGTGCAATCCCTGCCTGCTCGGGTCCCAGGCCACCCAGAGCAGCGCCAGCAGAACCAGCAGGTCGACGATGTCGCTCACCCCGGGCAGGAAGGCGAGCAGGCTGGAGGCCCAGAAGGGGATCGCCCGGAGCAGCGCCCGCTCGATGGGCAGCCGCTTGGTGGTGTCCTCCGTGCGAACCACCCGGAGGCCCACCGCCCGCTGGCCGACCGTGCTGCCCCAGACCGCGACCAGGGCGCCCATGTAGAGAGCCGCGAAGATGCCGAGGCAGATGGCGAACGTCAACTCGCCGCCGCTTGGAAGCACCAGCGACGGCTTCGGCAGCCCGTTGTTCTGGGCGTTCACCACCTTATTCGCGTAGCTGGAGAGTGTCGAGCTGAAGATGGCGAAGGCGGCGATCACGTTGACGACCAGGTAGATGACGAGGTCGATCGCGAAACCACCAAGGCGGCGACCGAAGCTGCCGTACACGCGACCGGCGGCCGAGCCGGCGCCGGGCCGGCCCACCGGGTAGCTCGGGGGATAGCCGGGAGGTGGCCCGTAGCCGGGGGGCTGGCCCGAGGGCGGCTGCCAGGTCATCGCGTCATCCGCATCGTCCGACTCACGGCCCGGAGCATACGCGCCGGATTGGGGCTGGTCAACACTCCTTGACAGATGCCCGACTACGGGCGGCTGCCGGCCGCGGGCCCGGGCAGGGCCACGGCGAGGCCGTCCCAGAGCCGGGTGAGCACCCGGATGCCGGCATGGAACTGGCTGAGGTCGAACTTCTCGTTGGGCGCGTGGATGCGGTCGTCGGGAAGGCCGAAGCCGGCCAGCACCGTGGGCATCCCCATCATCCGGTCGAACATCTCGACGGGGTGGATGGAGCCGCCCTCGCGCGTGTAGTACGGGTCGACCCCGAAGACGTCGCGCATCGCCGCCGCGGCGGCCCGCACCCCGGGGTGATCGGTCGGCGTGACCACCGGGTGGTTGGCCGACCCGGCGGTGACCGTGACCCGCACCGCCGGCGGGGTGGCGGCCGCGATCGCCGCCCGCACCCGGGCGACGATCTCCTGCGGCCGCTGGTCGGGGACCAGCCGGCAGGTGACCTTGGCGCCGGCCCGGGCCGGGATGATCGTCTTCGGCCCCGGGCCCTGGTAGCCGCCCCAGATCCCGTTGATCTCCAGGGTGGGGCGCACGCTGCGGCGCTCGGTGGTGGTGTAGCCCTTCTCGCCGAAGATGGCCGGAACTCCCCCGGCCAGCTCGCGGTACTCGGCCTCGTCGAAGGGGATGGCGGCGACCTGGGCCCGCTCCTCGGGGCTCAGCTCGACCACCTCGTCGTAGAAGCCCGGGACGGTGACCCGCCCGGTCTCCGGGTCGCGCAGCGAGGCGAGGATCCGGGCCAGCGCCTCCAGGGGGTTGAGCACCGTCCCACCGAACTCGCCGGAGTGGAGATCGAGCGAGGGCCCGGTCACCTCCACCTCGAGGTCGATCATGCCGCGCAGGCCGACGCAGATCGAGGGCCGGCCGGGTCCGTGCATGGCGGTGTCGGAGACCACGCAGAGGTCGGCGGCCAGCCGCGCCGACTCAGCCCGGATCACCTCCTCGAAGTGGAGCGATCCCACCTCCTCCTCCCCCTCCACGATCAGCTTGAGATTGAGGGGGAGCGCGCCCCGGGTGCGCATGTGAGCCTCCACCGCCTTGAGCTGCATCCAGACCTGGCCCTTGTCGTCGACGGCGCCGCGGCAGTGGAGCACCCCGTCGACGATCGCCGGCTCGAAGGGCGGCGAGGTCCACTCGTCGAGCGGGTCGACGGGCTGGACGTCGTGGTGGCCGTAGATGAGCACGGTCGGCAGCGCCGGGTCGACGAGCCGCTCGGCGTAGACGGCCGGGTTGCCGGAGGTCTCGATCAGCTCCGCGGTCGCGAAGCCGGCGGCGAGCGCCGCCCTTGCCAGGTGCTCCGCGTTGCGCCGGACGTCGCCGGCGTGGGCCGGGTCGGCCGAGATCGAGGGGATCCGGCAGAATTCGACCAATTCATCGACGAACCGGTCCGCATGCGTGTCGCAGTAGGCATCGAGATCGTGAGCGCTCATGGCCGAGAGCGTAGCGCGCCGGCACCGCTCTTCTCCAGCTGGCGAGCACAGCGCACGTCGGTGGTGTAGCCTTCACGGCGACTGTCCCTCACCCCCACTCAACGTCGCAGCAGGAGGTCCGTCGAATGGCGCTTCAGGCAGATGCCCCCGGGTCCGAGGGCCTGCGGCCGAAGGGGCCGGCCCTGAGCGAGCGCCCCTCGGAGACGTACCTCACCAGCGCGCCCCCGCCGCCGCCCTCCGTGGACGGCGACGTGGTGGAGTTGATCGGCCACCCGATGACCTCGCCGCGGTTCGCCACGCGCACCGCGATCGACAGCGCCGTCGAGACCGCGGTCCTCCCCCACCAGCTCCACGAGATCGACCAGGTGGTCGAGATCGCCCGGCTGGTCGAGCTGCTGGTCGAGAAGGACGCGCGGATCGCCCTCCTCGAACGCGGACTGGCCGACTGGCGCGAGCGGGCCCGGCTCGAGGTCGAGGCCCACGCCGGCGCCGAGCGGATCGCGTACGAGCGCGAGAGCGACCTGGTCGGGGTGATCCACCAGCAGATCGCGGCCATCGAGAGCGCCGAGGAGAGCACCCAGCAGGCCTTCGCCCAGGCCGACGAGCTGCGGACCCGGCTCGACGAGCAGACCGCCCTGGTCGACACCGCCGAGCAGAGCACCATGGCGGCGCTGGCCCGGATGCAGGAGCTGCAGACGCGGATCGACGAGCTCGAGGACCGGCTGCGCCAGCGGGCGCGCCACTGGTGGAGCCGCCACTCCCTCTGAGGCCTCCGGCCCGGCTCTCTCGCTGAGGCGGCCCCTCTCCGGCCGTCGTCACCTGCGCCCTGTGCCGCTGCGCCCCCGGGCTGCCGGCGACCGCTGATTCCGCCGGCACGACCGTGGCTTCTCGGCCGCCTCGGCGCGGCCGATACTTGGACGAATGCCGCACCTGCTCTGCCCCACCCTGGTGGGGCGGGACCGCGAGATGGCGGAGCTGCGCGCCCGGTTGGAGGCCGCCGTCCACGGCGAGGGCGGATTGGTCCTGGTCAGCGGCCCCGCCGGGGTGGGCAAGTCCCGTCTGCTGGTGGAGCTCGTCGGAGAGGCGCGCGCCCGGGGCCTCACCGTGCTGGTGGGCCGGGCGACGCCGTCCGAGGTGCCGGCCCCGTACCGGCCGCTCTCCGACGCCCTGCTCCCGATCTCCCCGCCGAGCCCTGCGGAGGGCCCGCGCCTGCGCGGCTTCGAGGGGGCACTCGGCCGCCTCGCGCCCCAGTGGGGATCGACTCCCGTCACGGCGTCCGAACCATCGCCGGTGGTGGTGGCCGAGGCCCTGCTGCGCCTGCTCCACGCCCTGGCCGTGGCCGGCGCGTGCCTGCTGATCATCGAGGACCTGCAGTGGGCCGACCCCGAGACGGCGGCGGTGGTCGAGTACCTCGCGGATCACGCGACCGGACTCCCGGTCCTCTGCGTCGCATCGCTGCGTGACGACGCGGATGCCCGGGTCGTGCACGACGCGACCCGGCTGGAGGCGCGCCGGGCGGCCGAGCTCATCCGGCTCGGACCGCTCACCTCCACCGAGGTGGCGGCGATGACCCGCGCCTGCCTGGCCACCGACACCGTGCCCGCCGAGGTCGACGTCCTGCTCGGCGACTCCGCGGAGGGTGTCCCCTTCTTCGTCGAGGAGCTGCTCGCCGGACTTGTCACCGATGGAGCGTTGAGCCGGGTCGACGGGGCCTGGGCCAGCACGGGCCCGTTGCGCCCCCGGGTGCCACCCAGCTTCGTCCAGTCGGTGCGGCACCGCCTCGGCGAGATCGGCGCCGACGGGCGGCGCCTGCTCGGCTGCGCCGCCCTGCTCGGCCGGCAGTTCGACTGGCGGCTGGCCGGCGCCGCCGCCGGGCTCGGACCGGGCGCGGCCCACGACCTGCTCACCCGCGCGGTGGCACTGCAGCTGCTGGCGATCCAGGACGCCGTCTTCACCTTCCGCCACGCCCTGACCGTCGAGGCCATCCTGGGAGAGCTCCTCCCGGGCGAGCGCGCCACCCTGGCGACCCGCTGCCTCGAGGAGGTCGAATCAGCCGCCGGCGGTGCCGGTGAGTGGCGGCACCTGGCCGCGGACCTCGCCGAGACCGCGGGTGAGCCGAACCGCGCCGCGGCGCACCTGATCGCGGCCGGAGGATCCGCGCTGCGCCGCGGTGCCCTGGCGACCGCCCGGGCCGCGCTGAGCCGGGCCGCGTCGCTCAGCACCGAGCCGGAGGTCCGCGCCGGTGCCGCGGAGCTGCTCGCCGAGACCACGGCGGCCTCGGGGGACCTGGCGGCGACCGGCGCGGCGGTCGGCGAGCTGCTGGTGACCCTGGCCGAGCTGGATGCGTCCGCCGGGCGGCGCGGTCAGGCGCATCTGCTGCTGGCCCGGAGCGCGGTGGCGGCGGCCCGGTTCGACCTCGCCAGCGAGGAGATGGCGGAGGCGCGCCGGCTCGCCGCCGTCGACGGGGACGCCGCGCTGGCGGCCCGGCTCAGCGCGGTGGCGGCCCAGGTCGCCATCGGCGAGGGCCGTCTCGGCGAGGCGGAGGCCCTGGCCTCGCGAGCGGCGGAGAGCGCCGAGGCGACCGGCCAGCCCGAGGCGCTCTGCGAGGCCCTGGAGGTCGCCGGGCGCTGCGCCCGGACCCGGAACCTCGACCAGGCGGAGGCGATCGGGCGCCGGGCCGTGAGCGTCGCCGAGGACCACGGTCTGACCCTCTGGCGGATGCGCGCCACCTATCAGCTCGGGATCGTCCACCTCTTCCGGTCGGGGGCCGTCGAGGTGCTGGAGCGGACCCGGGAGGAGGCCGTCCGGCTCGGCGCCGTCGCCACCGTCGCCCACCTTGACCTGGAGATCAGCGCCGGGCTCGAGCTCCAGGCCCGCTGGGACGAGGCCCGTGAGCGGCTGCAGAACTGCATCGAGACGTCGAAGGTCCTGGGACTCGGCACCCTGGAGGCCACCGCCCACGTCTTCGTGGCGATCGTCGAGGCGGAGAGCGGGACCCGCCGGCGGATGGAGACGGCGATCTCGAGGGCGAAGGCGCTCGCGGGGCGGGATCCAGAGGTGGTCGGAGCCCTCTGGGGCGACGCCCGGGCGATCGCGTCGCTCGCCGACGAGGACCGCGCCCGTGCCCGTCGCGACCTCGAGGCCGCGGTCGCCGCGTACGGCACGCGCCGGGCGGCGATCCCCCACCTGGCGGTGGCCCTGCTCGACCTGCTGGTCGCCCTCGAGGGCGGTGGCCCGGACCCGGGCGCGCGCTCGGGGGCGACCACCACCATGTGCCAGGCGAGCGGCTACCTCGCGTTCGCCGACGCGGTGCGGCTCGGCCGGGCCGGTCGGGTCGCGGGGGCGCGGGCGGCCGCCGGCTCCGGGGACGCCGCCCTGGAGCTGGCCCCCTGGTACCGCCATCTCATGCACCGGCTCTGCGCGGAGGCGGCCGGGGCGGACGGCTGGGGGGAGCCGGTCATCTGGCTGGCCGAGGCGGCCCGCTTCTACGACCAGAGGGGCAATGAGCGGCTGGCGGCCGCCTGTCGCGGATTGCTCCGCAGGAGCGGTGCCCCGGTGGCGCGGCCGGTCGGGCGGACGCGCCGGCTGCCGGAGCCACTGCGTGACGCCGGGGTGACCGGCCGGGAGGCCGAGGTGCTGGCCCTGGTCGGCGAGGGGCTCTCCAACCCGGAGATCGCCGGGCGGCTCTTCCTCTCGGTGCGCACCGTCGAGCACCACGTCGGCTGGCTGCGCCGGAAGCTGGGGGTGCAGTCGCGCGCCCAGATGGTGGCCCGGGCGGTGGCGGCAGCCCCTCCGATCGACTGATCGGCCCTCTGCCACCGCGACCCTCCCCCGCGAGCGCCCGCGGCGAGCCGGCGAAATTGGGGGCTGGCACGGATGTGAGGGATCCGGCGCTGCCGGAGAGTCGGGTGGTGCCCCCGAGGGCCCGATACCGATGGAGGAGATCCGATGCTGGTCAGGAAGAACTTCAGTGAGGCCGATGAGGTCCGCAGCCTGCCGCACGGGCGGCTCGAGGTCATAAGCCTCCCGGGCCAGACCCTGGCTCGCGCGGTCATGGAGCCGGGCTGGCGGTGGTCGAATTCCCTCAAGCCGATGGCCGGCACCGAGAGCTGCGAGATCGTCCACACCGGCTACGTGATCTCGGGCCGGATGCGCGTCCGGATGGACGACGGCACCGAGACCGAGTACGGCCCCGGCGACGCCCAGTTCATCAGCGCCGGGCATGACGCCTGGGTGGTCGGCGACGAGCCGCTCATCGTCCTCGACATCATCGGCGCCGACGCCCTGGTGGAGGTCGCCGGGGCGACGCAGGCCACCGCGGCACCGGCGACTCGGTAGGCGACCTCTCGGGGGGCGGCGGATCGCGGACGGGTGCCGGCCGGTCCGCCGCCTCGAACCGCCTTGGGGCGCGGGCTCGACGGCGGGGAACGTCCCGGCGCTACGCGCCCACCACGGCGTCGGTCAGGGCGTCGATCCCGGCCAGCCGGCTGGCCAGGGGCTCGCTCAGCGCAAAGCGGGCGGCGAGGTGCGGCGGCGAGGTGTAGCTGAGCTTGGTCTCCTCCCCGTCCGCCCAGACCAGCACCCTGAGGGGCAGGTCGAGGGCGGCCAGCGGAGCCGCCGCCATCACCGGGGTGCCAGCCTGCGGGCTGCCGAAGATCACCACCCTGGTGTCGCGCAGGTCGAGCCCGACCCGGGTGGCCTCCCCGCTGTGGTCGATCACCGCGAAGACCTTCATCCCGCGGGCCTGGACCATGGCCACCAGCCGCGCCACCGTCTCCGGCACCGACCGGGGGCTCAGCTTGGTGACCACGCCCGCCCCCTCCGGCGGCCTGCCGCCGGCGGCGAGCCGCGCCGGTTCGGAACCTGGCTCGGGCATTGCCTGCTCCTCGATCAGGTGGGCCGGAGGCCGCGGAGAGCGGCCCCCGACATCGAGGATACCGCCCCCGGCCCGGCCGCTCGACCGGGAACTCCGCCCCGGGTCCCCACCTCCGGTCGCGCCGGGGCCGCAACCGCGCCGCCGGCGGTCGCGCGGAGCGCCCGGCCGGCGACGGTGGGCGCCGGAGCCCTGCGGCGCGGGGGCATCGGGCCCCACCCACGGGTGGGGCCCGACACTCCCCGGTTGTCGGTCAGACGATGGTTCGAGCGCTCACGGGAAGCTCAGCACCGCAACCGGCGTATCCGGATTGGCCACCGTCGACGAGCCACCCGTGTTGTCGACGACGTTGGTGATGCCCCCGTACCCGCTGGTGGCGTTGAGGAAGATGGTGAAGAGGTCGTGGAGGCTGCCCGCCGGCAGCGTCGCCGGCACCTGGAAGGCGTTGGCCGCGAAGATCTGCGGGGTCAGGCCCGGGATGTCGAAGAAGCTGTAGCTGCCCATCCCATACCCGGTGAAGGTCTTCACCCCCGAGGTCACCTCGAAGGCGGCGTACCCGTCCACTCCGGGAGCCTCCATCCAGGCCGCCTGGCTGGGCGGGTCGTACGGCAGCTCGTTCTGGAAGAAGACGTCGGTGCCGCCCTGGCCGCTCCAGATCACCTCGTAGTTCTGGTAGTGCTCCACGGCGAGCCCGTAGGCGGTGACGTCGTTGCCGGTGACCACCACCCCGGTGTTGGCCTGGTTCACGGTCCAGCCCACCGCGTTGCCGTGGTCGGCACGCCATGCCCAGACGTCGTCGAGGATCGAGTCACTGGCGTTGTCCATGAGGCTGACCGTGGCACTGGTCGGTGTCGTCCCGGCTCCGCCGATGCGGAAGAAGACGTCCTGGATCAGGTCGGGGTCGCTCGCGCTGCTGGTGCTGCCCCAGGATCCGAAGGGCGGGACGAACCCGCAGCCGAATCCCCAGCTGCCGGGGGTGAGCCACCCCTGCCCGAAGCCGGTCTGGTTGGTGCAGCCGACGTCCATGAGCACCGGCGAGTTGACCGGTCCGGCGTCGATGATCAGGCCCGAGACCTTGACGCCCTGGTTGCTGGTCACGATCAACGCGGCGTTGCCCCACTGCGGGACCAGGGTCGCGAAGCCGAGGCCCAGGACCACCGTGTTGGGGCGGCTGACCACGATCGGCTGATAGAGGTCATAGACGCCCGGGGTGAGGATGAGGTTCTGGCCCAGGGCCAGCGCCAGGTTGATCTCGAAGACCGGGGTGCTCGGGCTGGCGGTGAAGAACTGCTGGATCGGGATCGAGGTGCCCGCCTCCGACCCACTGGCATACGACGGTCCCACCGAGTTGGTCTGGACCGCGGGCACGAAGACGCTGTAGCCGCCGCTGGAACTGGTGGTGAGGAACGGCTCCTCCTCGGTCACCGGGCTGGCCGCCAGCGTGGTGTAGCCGTTGGTGCCCGGCCCGAAGCTGGTCGCCGGGGCGCCGTTGACCCCGGAGAAGACCTGGTTCCACACCCCGTTGGAGGAGCTGCCGATGTCGCTGTTGCGGGTGAGGTACTGCTGCTGACCGTAGAAGTCGGCGGCCCCGCTGATCTCGTCGTCGGCGAGGAATCCCCCGCTCACGAAGCCCTGGCCGCAGTAGTCCTGAAGCACCAGGTTGCCGTTGATGATGGTCCGCCGGATCGGCATCGCCTGCGACGCCGCCCAGATCTCGGCGCTGGCCTGGCAGCCGGTGCTCTCGCCGTTGGCCGGTGAGGTGTAGCCGGGGCCCGGGGTGCTGGGCAGGTCCACGTTGAGGGTGAGGTTGGAGAGCGAGCGCCAGAAGTTGTCCGACCCCTCGCACTGCCCGCCGGAGCACTGGTTGAAGACGTCGATGGCGCCGTTGATGACGGTGTCCTGGGGCATCGCCCCGAGCCCGGCCACCTCGGTGTAGTAGCCGACCTGGAAGACCAGGGGGTCGGCGGCGGAGCCGTAGGTGCCGGGTTCGAAGAGGATCGCGTTGCGCTGGCTCCCGAACTGGTTGGGAACCTGGACGTTGGAGATGGCGTCCAGGTCAGCCTGGATGGTGGCCTGCGCCATGGTCGGGTTCAGGACCAGGACGTTGGGGCCGAAGTTGGGGGTCGCCGGCGGCGGGCCGGCGAGCGCGGTGGGGCCGGCACCGATGGCCGCGGCCCCGGCGACCAGGGCACCGGCGATCAGCATCGGGCCGAACCGTCGCCCTCCCCCACCGTCGCGCCTGGGTGGCCGGAGCGCCCGCCATGGCTTCTGGATGCTCGTCATCGGTCGCGCCTCCCTGTGAGCGGTCCCAACGCGTGGACCGGCAGGCTCCCAGCGGGGACCCGGCGCCCCCCGGCGCGTCCCCGCCGCCCTGTCGCTCCCCCGAGCCCGGGCGTTCGCGGCGGGATTCCGCCCCAGTGCCCGGCGCTCTCCGGGACCAAGGCTAGGCACCCGGACCGAGCCTGACAAGTTCTTGTAAGCGCTTACATACCCTGGGGAAGGGCGCCCGGGGATGGCCTTCCCGACGGCATCGCGCTCCCTTCGAGCGCGGCCCCGAGCCCCACCCGTCCCTCCGCGCCGCCAATCGTGGAGAGTCACGGGGATGGAGACGGCCTCCCCGCTGCCGGGGAAGAGGGCGGGCCCTCGCTGGCTGCCCCCGGCGCTGCGGGTTCGCCCGTACCGCTGGTACTGGTCGGCCCAATGGCCGGTGCTGCTCGGCACCTGGATGCAGACCGTAGCGCTCGGCTACTTCGTCTACACCCAGACCCGGAGCGTCAACGCGGTGGCCTTCGTGGCCGCGGCATCGGGGCTCCCCGCCCTGGCCCTCTCCGTCTTCGGTGGGGCGCTCGCCGACCGGTACCCAAGGCGCCGCATCCTCCTGGTGACCCAATCGACCCTCGGCCTCGGGGCGACGACCCTGGCGATCCTGGCCCTGAGCGGCCATTTCAGCCTCGGGGCCATCGTGGTGGTCGCGGTCGTCTTCGGCAGCAGCGCGGCCGTCGACCTCCCCACCAGCCAGGCGCTGGTCGCCGACCTGGTCAGCCGGGAGCTGGTGGTCAACGCCATGGCGCTGGCCGCCTCGGCGATGAGCATCTGCCGCCTGGTGGGACCGTCGGTCGCCGGCCTCCTCTACGCGGCCGCCGGGCCCGGCGCCTGCTTCGCCTGCCTGGCCGTCGCCTATCTCGCCCCCATCTCGGTGCTCCTGATGGTCGTCCCCGACATCGCCCCCGCGGGCCGGGCCGGCTCGCGGCGTCTGCTGGTCGACGTCGCCGCCGGCTTCGCCGCCGCCTGGCGCGACCCCCTTCTCCGTGGGGTGCTGGGGGCGGGCGGGATGCTCTCCCTGCTCGGCGTCTCCTACATGCCCTTCCTGCCGGTGCTGGCCTCGAGCCGGCTCCACGTCGGCTCCAGTGGGCTGGGCCTGATGTACAGCGTCGGCGGGGTGGGCGGCCTCACCGGCGCCCTCCTGCTCAGCACCCTGGGCCGGGGCCGGGGGCGCCGCTGGTTCCTGGTCGGTGGCGGCGTCCTCTACGCGCTGAGCCTGGCCACGGTGGCGCGCTCCGCCTGGCTGGGCTGGACGCTGCCGGCGCTGGTGGGGGTGAGCCTCGCCTTCGTGGCCATCAACACCACTCTCATCACCTTCATCCAGACCGACGCCGACCCCGCCGTCCGTGGCCGCCTGCTCGGCCTCTACGCCACCCAGGCGGTCGGCCTGCAGCCCCTGGGGACGCTGCTGTACAGCGTCCTCGGCTTCGCCCAGCTCTTCAATGGGGTCACCGTCGGTGCGGTGCTGGTGGGTGCCTCCGCGGTCGCGGTCGGACTGCGCGGAGGCCTGGGGAGCCGCGGCCCTGTGGTGGCCCCTCCTCCCCTGCCCAGCCCCTCCCCCCTGCCGGGCGGGCCCGTCGAGCAGCGCGGAGAGTGACCGGCGCCGGCGTCGGGCTCGGGGCGGTGACCAGCTCGTGAGGGGCTGGTGTACGGTTCGCCTCGTACCGCGCGATCATCCGATCGAGAGGCGATGGCTCGATCTGCGCCGATGGGGAACCGGGGACGAAGTAGAGGGTACTGACCACACCATGCCTGCGTTGAATGACTCCCCCGCCACTGACGAGGTCCACCCGGCATGAGAGCGGACGCCGCGCCGGCTGAGAGCGAGACCGCGTCCGTGCACCTGGACCCCTCCCACAACGCCAGGGTTCGCGGCATCCTGGATGCATTCGGCCTCACCGCCGGCTCCACCGTGTCGGGTGTCGCATACGGAGGCGAATTCGCATCGGCGCCGGCCGGCGAGACCCTCGAGACCCACGACCCGACCACCGGCGAGGTCCTCGCGCACATCAGAACAGCGGGTGATGCGGATGTGGCCCGCGTCACCGCCGAGGCCGCCAGGGCGTTCGAGCGATGGCGGCTGGTGCCGCCTCCTCAGCGTGGCGAGATCGTCCGCAGGCTCGGCGAGGCGTTCCGCCGGCGCAAGGAGGAGCTCGCCCAGCTCATCAGTCTGGAGAATGGGAAGATCCTGAGCGAGGCGCGCGGCGAGGTCCAGGAGGTGATCGACATCTGCGACCTCGCCGTCGGGCAGTCGCGCCAGCTGTTCGGGCGCGTGATCGCGTCCGAGCGCCGGGATCACCAGCTGCTCGAGCAGTGGCATCCGCTCGGCGTGGTCGGCATCATCTCCGCCTTCAACTTCCCGGTCGCGGTGCCCGGCTGGGGGTGGGCGCTGGCCCTGGTGTGCGGCGACACCATCGCCTGGAAGCCGTCGAGCCTCACTCCGCTGATCTCCATCGCGGTGCAGCAGATCTTCCACGAGGTCACGGGGGGCACCGAGGCCGAGGGCGTCTTCAGCCTCGCCATCGGCAAGGGGGGCGTGGTCGGGGAGGCGCTGCTGTCCGATCAGCGTCTCCCGCTGATCCAGGCGACCGGCTCGTGCGCCCTCGGGGAGCGCGTCTCGGTCGCGCTCGCCAAGCGGTCGGGCCGCGCGATCCTTGAGCTCGGCGGCAACAACGCCGTGGTCGTCATGGCCGACGCGGACCTGGACCTCGCCATCCGGGCGGTGGTCTTCGGCGCCGTCGGAACCGCCGGTCAGCGGTGCACCAGCACCCGGCGGCTGATCCTGCAGCGCCCGATCCACGACGCCTTCCTGGAGCGGTTGACCGCCGCATACCGGACCGTTCGGATCGGCGATCCGCTGGACGAGCACACCCTCATGGGCCCGCTGGTCTCCTCGGACGCCGTCGCGGAGTACGAGCAGGGCCTCGTCGAGATCCAGCGCCAGGGCGGCGAGATCATCCACGGCGGCAGGGTGCTGGCCGGAGGCGGAGGGTACTTCGTCGAGCCGACCATCGTGCGCTCCAAGGCGGATATGCCCATCTGCCGTGAGGAGATCTTCGCGCCCATCCTCCACGTTCTCGCCGTCGACACCCTCGAGGAGGCGATCGAGCTCAACAACGCGGTCCCCCAGGGACTGAGCAGCGGTCTCTTCACCACCGACCTCTCCACGTCCGAGCGCTGGCTGTCGTCCGCGGGCTCCGACTGCGGGATCGCCAATGTCAACGCCGGCACCTCCGGAGCTGAGATCGGCGGAGCGTTCGGCGGGGAGAAGGCCACCGGTGGAGGCCGCCAGGCCGGCTCCGACGCGTGGAAGGGCTACATGCGGCGGCAGACCTGCACCATCAACTACGGCCAGGACCTGCCGTTCGCGCAGGGCGTGCGATTCGAGGCAGAGCCGGCGACCGGGGGACGTGACGGCTCCTGAGTCATCGACCGCTCCGAGCAGCTGATCCGCTGGCGCAGGGGATCGCGCTGGAGCCGCAGCGCCGCTGGAGAGCTGCACATGGCCGTCACGGCAGGTCCCGCACCCCGCCTCTCACCCGCGGCTGCGCCACCGCACACCGACCCGCGGCGTCTCCCCCGCAGATGACGCGCGGACTCGCACGGTCGTGCCTGCCAGCGCTCCCCGTTACTCCGGAGGCCTCCGGCCGGCCCAGGGACTCGCGCTCTCGATCTGGGCGCTGTAGCGGAAGAGCGTCGCCTCGTCGTACGGGCGGGCAAACGCGGAGACCCCGATGGGCAGATCCTCATTCCAGCTCAGGGGCAGCGCCGCCACCGGCTGGCCGGTCAGGTTCGCCACCGAGGCGAACGGGGTGAACCTGGCCGCGTTGGCCATCGCCGCCATCGGCTCCACCTCGGCGCCCTGGAAGTGCCATCCGAGCGGCACCGGGGGGAGGGCCAGGGTGGGGATGAGGATGAGGTCGTAGCTGGAGAAGACCGCCAGCACCTGACGGGCGAAACCCTGGAGCCGGGCCATGGTGACGATCAACTGGGCCGCGTCGACGCCTCGCGCCCGCTCCCGCAGCGCCCGGTTGTGGGGCTCGGCCAGCTCAGGGTTGCCGCCGAGGCTCGCGTAGAAGTCGATGTTGGCGCCGATGAGCCCGGCCCAGAGGTCGAAGAAGTCACTGGTGAGGGTGTCCGAGCTCCAGTTGAGGGCCACGGGGTCGACCTGGTGGCCGAGCTCCTCGCTGAGCCGCGCCGCATCCTCGACCGCGTGGGCGCAGGCGGGATCCACGCTGAGGCCGGGCACCGGGCTCGCCGTCCAGCCGATGCGCAGCGAGCCCGGCTCGGCCACGACCTCGTCTCGAAAGGGACGCGCTGGTGGGGGGGCGCTGACCGGGTCCCCGAGGGCCGCCCCGCTGACCACGTCGAGGAGCAGGGCGTTGTCGGCCACGCTGCGGGTGAGGAAGCCGTCGACCACGAGCAGGCCGGGGTCGTTGCCTGGCAGCGGGCCGCGTGGCACCCGACCTCGGGACGGCCTGAGGCTGAAGAGGCCGCAGCAGGACGCGGGAATCCGCAGGCTGCCGCCGCCGTCGTTGCCATGCGCGGCGGGCACCACCCCCGCCGCGACGGAGGCGGCTGCGCCGCCGCTCGAACCCCCGGCGGTCCGGGAGAGGTCCCAGGGGTTGCGGGTGGCTCCGAAGCGGACGTTCTCGGTGGTGCTGAGGGTGCCGAACTCGGGGAGATTGGTCTTGGCGAAGAGGATCGCGCCGGCCTGGCGGAGCCGGCGGACCAGCTCGGTGTCGATCGGCACCGGGAGGTCCGGGGCCATCGCCGAGGCCTCCGTCACCGGAACGCCGGCCAGCAGCACGTTGTCCTTGATGGGGATGGGGAGCCCCTCGAGCGGCCTGGCCTCACGGGCCAGGAGCCGGCGCTCGCTCTCCTCGGCCTGGGTGCGCGCCTGGTCCGCCAGCACCCGGGTGAACGCATTGAGCCGCGACTGCTCGATCTCGGTGGCTGCCAGCACGTCGTCGAGCAGCTCGACCGGCGAGAGCTCCCGCGTCCGCATCGCCCGGAGCAGGTCGCTCGCCGGCCTGGATCCCAGTCTCGGTGGGGCCGTCATGGTCACCTCCTCGCGTACGCGGCCTTGGGAATGGGCAGCGTGGTCAGAACCGGAGCGACTCTGGCACTTCGGCACCCACACCATCGAGCAGGCTGGGCCTGGCCCCGGGGCACCGGGCCGTCAATGCCAGGTCAGGAGGCCCGCGATTGCAGGGGCAGCTGGATCACCCGGGCGCCGGCGGCCGGTGCCACCTGGAGGCGGCGGGCATCCAGGAGGTCCAGCATCGCATCGGGATCCAGGGGCCGTGCGAGGTGGTATCCCTGCGCCCATTCCCGGGGGAAGTCGTCGAGCGCGCAGAGGTCGCCGAGCTCCTCGACCCCCTCTGCGACCACGGTGACCCCCAGGCTGTGGCTGAATGTGAAGACCGCGCGCGAGAGCCCGCCGCCGTCGCGGGCGGCCCGCAGCGTGGTGGTGAACGCCTTGTCGATCTTGATGATGTCGACCGGGAAGTTGCGGAGCCGGCTCAGTGACGAGTGCCCGGTGCCGAAATCGTCGAGGGCGATGCGGATGCCCTGAGCCCGCAGCCGCTGGAGGCTCCCGGTGGCACCCTCCGCCTCGTCGAAGGCCAGGCTCTCGGTCACCTCGAGGATCAGGTCGGTGGGCTTCAACCCGGTGCGGGCGAGGATCTGCTGCACCTCGGCGAGGAAGCTCCCCCTCTGGAGCTGCTTCGCGGAGACGTTGACGGCGACCGCGATCTCCCTCCCCGACCCGTGCCCGGACCAGCGGCGGGCCTCGAGACAGGATTGCTCGAGCACCCAGAGGCCGATCGGGGCGATCAGCCCCGTCTCCTCGGCGAGGGGGATGAAGTCGTCCGGTTGCACCACCCCGAAGCGCGGATGCCGCCAGCGCAGCAGCGCCTCGGCGGCGACCACGTCGCCGGACGGAACCTCGAAGATCGGCTGGTACTGGACGAACAGCTGGTCGCGCTCCAGCGCCCGGTCGAGATCTGCCTTGAACTCATGCCGGCTGAGGACGGCGGCGTGCATGCTCGGGGCGAACACCTCCCAGCGGCCCTTGCCGAGCCCCTTGGCCATGTACATGGCCTCGTCGGCGTCGCGCAGCATCTCGTCCGCGCCGAGCTCCTCGGTGCCTCCGGTGGCGATGCCGATGCTGGCGCGGACCACGACCTCGGCGCCCATGACCCGGAACGGCTCCCGGAGCCGGTCGACGATGCGGCTGGCCACCGTGGTTGCCGCCCGGCCGTCGGCCTCCCCCAGCACCAGCACCGCGAACTCGTCGCCTCCGAGCCGCGCGGCGAGATCCCCGGGACGGATGCAGTCGGTCACCCGGCCGGCCACCGCGCGGAGCAGCTCGTCACCGACAACGTGGCCCAGGCTGTCGTTCACGGTCTTGAAGTCGTCCAGGTCGATGAAGAGCACGCCGACCCGATCCCTCCCCGCGGCCAGAGCCTCGCCGACCTTGGTCTGGAAGAGAGCGCGGTTGGCCATCCCGGTCAGCGGGTCGTGGAGGGCCTGGTGGCGCAGCTGGTGCTGGAGCTCGCGGAGCGAGCGGAGGGAGTGCTCGAGGCGGCCGTTCTCGAGGGTGCTCCCGGTGTGCGCCGCGAGCATCTCGAAGAGGCGGAGGTCCTCGCCGTCGAAGGTGCTCACCTCGCCCAGCCGGTTCCCCACCACCATCAGGCCGATGGGCCGGGTCTCGCCGCGAAGCACCGCCACCATCCCGTCGCGGATCCCCTGCATCGAAAGGAACTGCAGCCGGTCCGAGTCGGTCGAGTCCGCCTCGAGGATGGCGGGCGCGGCCGAGACCATCCGGGCGATCAGCCGCTGCTGGTTGGGATCGAGGTCGACCGGGCGCATCGGCTCGATGCCGTGGCCGTCGACCCCGGTGCGGACGACCACGTCGCTGTCACGGGTGGGGAAGATGATGACCTCCGCCATCTCCACGCGGAAGGTCTCGCGGGAGCCCTTGAGAACCTGCAGCAGCGCCTGATCGAGGTCGCCCCCGTGGTGGAGCTGGCGGCTGGACTCGTACAGGAACGCGACCTGCTGGCGGTTCTCGCGCTCCGAGACGTAGGCGCGGTACGAGAGGGCGACGCCGGCCACCGGGACCACCATCAGCCAGACCACCTGGGGGTAGAACCACATCAG
>Ga0187867_10002141_pt1 | contig 16563 bp, 15 predicted proteins | sample June2016WEW_13_1_FD_132976 | JGI IMG/M metagenome (GOLD analysis project Ga0187867, IMG submission 132976) | Peatland microbial communities from SPRUCE experiment site at the Marcell Experimental Forest, Minnesota, USA - June2016WEW_13_10 | ecosystem: Environmental > Terrestrial > Soil >...
TCTCGGCGCTCGAGGATCCGGGGGCTGCTTTTGCCGCCTGCCGCGTGCTGCGCAAGGGGGACAGTCCGCTGCAGCCGCTCCTCCTTGCCGTCTCGGAGGGTGTACTGGCCGAGCTCGAGCTGCGAGAGGACCTGTTCGACGACTTCGTGCTCTCGGACGCGACCGTCGCCGAGGTCGAGGCACGCCTCACCCACCTGTTCTGGCGTACCGGTCGAGGCAAGCACCTGGACCTGATCGTCTACGGGCCTTTGGCGCTAAACCTCGAGACCTACCAGGCGGCCATCCAAGGCCGTCCGTTGGACCTGACTTACATGGAGTACGAGTTGCTCCGCTTCCTCGCCGCCCACCCCGGACGGGTGTTCAGCCGAGAGACGCTGCTGTCGCGGGTGTGGGGCTATGAGTACTTCGGAGGAGCGAGGACCGTGGACGTGCACGTGCGTCGTCTACGGGCCAAGCTGGGCGAGGAGCATGCCCATCTGATCGACACGGTCCGCAGCGTCGGCTACCGCTTCGGAACTGTGCGCTGGCTGCCTTCCGACGCTGGCAGAGGCGGCTCTTGACTGCTCGAGCTTGCGGCTGAATTGGCGCCCCGGCACGTGACGCGGTGATCGGGGCGCTAGGCCTTCTTCTTTTTCTTCCCGCCCGAGACTTTGGCCGTTGTCGTAGACGTCACGCCCGGGCCGAGTTCACGCGAGACGACGGCGAGCGCGTACGGGCCGCCCGCGAGGTGAATGGCCGTACCGGGAAGGTGGGTTTTCGTGCTGACGGGCACGAGGGTCTGGCTGTCGTAGCAGACGACCCAGGCCGTCGTGCCGTCGGGGCTGATCGCGACAGCTTGCGGGTTCTTGCCGACGGCAATCGGCGTCCCGGCGGTGTCGGTCGTCAGGTTGATCATCGTCAGGTTGCCGGTCGTCGACAATCCCGAGATGCTGTCGGCTACCCAGGCGACCGTTGGCTCGAGCGGGGAGATCGCGATCGAGGTCGGGCCGCCTTGCACCGATATGGGCGACCCGGCCGTGTCGTTGACGAGGTCGATGGGGGACACACTGCCCGAATTGACATTGGCTACGAGAGCCGTCGAGCCGTCCGGCGTGATGGCGACGGCCGCCGGGGCGTTCCCGACAGGGATGGGTGCCAAGGCCTTGCCCGTGCTCAAGTCGACCGGCGTGACCGTGGACCCGATGTTGCCGGGCTGACCGGGCACGAAGGCACCAGTGTCGGCGACATAGGCCCTCGCCCCGTCGGGAGTGATCGCGATGCCTTCGGGTCCCTGTCCGACGGTAATCGGAGGCAATGCCTTGCCCGTGGCGAGGTCGATCGGGGTGATTGTGTCGCCGAGCGTCCCACCGGCGCCCGCGTCGGTGACATAGGCGGTGTCACCGTCGGGTGCGAGGGCGATGCCCGCCGGCCCGGCGTTCGTGCCGAGGGAGATCGAAGGCAGGACGGTCCCGCTCTGCAGGTCGATCGGGGTCACCGAGTTGGAGTCGTAGTTCGTGACATAAGCCCGCGTGCCGTCCGGTGTGACGGCGATCGCGTCCGGATAGGTTCCGACGCCGAGCGCCGCCCCCGGGCCGTTACCGCCGACCGAGACGTTCACCGGGACGACCGTGTGTCCGCTACCTATGTTCGAGCCCGGCCCGACCATGGTCACATAGGCGAAGACCTGGGGAGGAAGCGGTGGCAGGGTCGACGTCGTGGTCGTGGTCGGCGCCGTCGACGAGCCACAGGCGGCGGCCACGAGGGCGAACAGTGCCGCTGTCGCAACGCCGAGCACAGAGCGCGGCAAGCGCATGGCCTGCCAGCTCAGCTGGCGGGTGATCGCGACATGTGTGCCCACGCCTCGATCTCGACAAGCGCGCCGAGAGGCAGGCCCACCACGGCAAAGGCGCTGCGCGCCGGCCGATTGTCACCGAATCCGGCGACGTATGCATCGTTCATTGCGGCAAAGTCTGCCATATCGGTAAGGAAAACAGTCGTCTTCACGACGTCTCTGAGGCCACTTCCTTCACCCTCGAGGAGAGAGGCGACGTTCTTGATTGCCTGCGTGACCTGCGCCGCGAGACCACCTTCGACGAGTGCGCCGTCCGCAAGGCCGAGCTGGCCGGAACAAACGAGCCACTCCCCCGCGCGTACTACTGGTGAGTAAGGACCGAGCGTCTTTGCCATTCGGCTGGGTCTAGCTCAGCTGAACGATGAGCCGCAACCGCAGGTCCGTGTGGCGTTCGGGTTCGTGATGTGGAAGCCGGCCTCCTGCAATCCGTCGCGGTACTCGAGCGTTGCCCCCCTGATGAGCTCGGCGCTCTCCGGGTCGACGACTACGCGGACCGCCCCGAAGGTGCGAACGATGTCGTCAGCGGCGATCTCAGAGTCGAAGAACATCTCGTAGCTGTAGCCCGAGCAGCCGCCCGGACGCACCGCGACACGCAGTGCCAGACCCTCGTCGCCCTCTAGCTCGAGCAGAGTGGTCACCTTGGCCACAGCGGCGTCGGTTAGGGTCACCGGGCTGGGGCGCTGACCGAGCTTCACCGTCGAGGTCGCAAGACTCACTGCAGGTCTCCTTTTGTCCAAGAAACGTCGGGCAGCTTCGAGAAGGCCCCCCGCGGCTGCCCCGTTAGTCTCGATCATACCGTGAGCGACTCGAACCGGCCGCCGCTGCAGAGAGCAGCGCCTGTAGCACCAGCCGGACCTCGCGGCGCGCCCGCACTCTCCCTCGAGGCCGTCCGGGCAGCGCTCGCCGGAGTTATCGACCCCGAGCTTGGCGCCGACATCGTCGAGTTGGGGATGGTTCGTGACCTAACTCTCAACGGCGGAGCCGTCACCATGGAGGTGGCACTCACCGTTGCTAGCTGTCCATTACGTGATCAGCTGCGCGCCGACGTCGAGCGCCAGGTGAAAGCGCTCCCCGGGGTGGAGGCCGTGGAGGTCAGAACCGGGGTGATGGATGCCCCTGAGCGCGCGGCACTTATGGCGAGGGCCCGCCTGAAAGCCCAGGAGCGGCCCGTCGCGACCGACATCCCGGCCCAGGCGAAGGTACTCGCCGTCGCCTCGGGAAAAGGAGGGGTCGGCAAGTCGTCGATCAGCGTGAACCTCGCCGTCGCCCTCGCCCGCCGTGGCCTGGTCGTGGGCTTGCTCGACGCGGACGTCTGGGGCCATTCGGTACCGCGGCTGCTCGGGATGGATGGCGAGCTTCGGGCGGAGGACGGCAAGATGATCCCCTTCGAGCGTGCCATCGGCTCGGGAGTCCTGAGGGTGATCTCGATGGGCTTCCTCTCTGGTGAGGACGAGGCGATCATGTGGCGCGGTCTCATGCTCAACCGGGCAGTGCAGCACTTCTTGGAGGATGTCCGCTGGGGGGCGCTCGACTACCTGGTCATTGATCTCCCGCCCGGTACGGGTGACGTCCAGATGGGTCTCGCCAGGATGATCCCGCGCACGGAGGTTCTCGTAGTCACGACGCCCAACAAAGCCGCCCAAACGGTCGCTGGCCGGGCAGCCGACATGGCACGCAGGGGACATATACGCGTGGCCGGCGTCATCGAGAACATGTCGGCATTCACCTGCGAGCACGGGACGACCTACGACATCTTCGGGTCAGGCGGCGGTCAGCGGCTTGCCGACCAGGTCGGCGTCCCGCTCATAGGAATGGTGCCGCTCGACGCGGGCCTGGCCGCCGCGGGCGAGATCGGAGTTCCCGTGGCGCTCGACGACGCGGGCCCTCTAGGCGAGGTGTTCGCGGCCATGGCGCAACGAGTGACAGAGATCTCGCCCCGCCTCGAGATGGGTACATGCACCGCCCGCCTGTTGGAACAAGTCGAAGAGGCCTTGGGGCCTATCGGGGCCTGAAGCGCCCACCTAACCGGTGAACGGTCGAGTTGCGCGAGCAGTGCTGCTGCGGACCTAGGCAGAGGCAGCCGCGCGAGGCCCGCTCATCCCCCGGTCGATGATCTGCTTGCGCTCGGCCTCGTTAAGGCCGCCCCAGATGCCGTTGGTCTCACGGATCCGGACGGCGTAGCTCAGGCAGTCTTGAAGGACAGGACAACAACGGCAGATTTCTTTGGCCGCCCGCTCTCGAGCGAGACGCTCGTCTTTGCGCTCCGGACGTGAGGGAGGGAAGAACACGACCGCGTGCGGACCACGGCACGCTGCTTTGATCTGCCACACCTCGTCACCGCGATTCGCAATCACGGTCTCTCCTCGTCTTGCCCACGGCACGCTCAGCGCCGGCCACGCCGCGGCACCAGGTTTTCTCGCGCAACGCCTGGCGACTTCCCCCATGGTCGTCGTCAAGCTGCACCACACAGGCGCCACCGGTCCAGGCCTGCGGAAACATCACCTGGCCTGGATCATCGAGACCCTATCGCCGCCCCGGCAGCACTTACAAGGGGTTCTTTTGGGCATTCGGCCAAAATGGAAACTGGAACCGGGCGGTAACCTCGCCGACCGTGGATCGTGAGGCGTTTTGCCGCCAGAGCAACGTCGTTGTCGTCGCCGGCAAGGGGGGCGTAGGAAAGACGACGGTCACGGCGACCCTCGCCCGCATGGCTGCCGACATCGGGCTAAGGGTGCTCGTGGTCGAGCTCGACGACGCCGGCGGGCTCCATAACCTGTTCGGTCGCGACACGGCCTTTGACTACGACGAGGCGGTGCTCTACGAACCTGGCGGAGGCGGGCAGGTGCGGGGACGGGTGATCACACCGGACGATGCCCTCGTCGAGTACCTGGAGGACCACGGTCTCAAGAGAGTCGCCAAGCGTCTCGTTGCGGCGGGCGTACTGGAGGTCGTGGCGACCGCGATCCCGGGCATCCGTGAGGTCCTCGTCCTCGGCAAAGTCAAGCAGCTTGAGCTTTCGGGTACCTCGGACCTGATCGTGGTTGACGCGCCGGCGGCCGGCCACGCGGTGACCTTCCTTACGAGCGCCCTCGGGCTGATGGACGCCGCCAGGAGCGGCCCACTTCGCGCCCAGGCCCAAGATGTCGTCGAGATGCTGCGGGATCCACTCCGGTGTCAGGTCATGCTCGTAAGCCTGCCCGAGGAGACTCCGGTGAACGAGCTGATCGAGACCGCCTACCGCTTCGAGGACCTCGTCGGCGTGGCGCTTGCGCCGGTGGTCGTCAACGCTTGCTACCCCGTGCTCACGCACCTCGCCGCCGATCCGGTGGCGGCCGCGGTGGCGGCCGGGGTCGATCCACCCGGGCCGGGAGAAGCAGCACGACTGCGAGCGGCGGCGCAGTTCCGGGCGGGGCGCCAGGTCCTGCAGGTCGTCCAGACCGAGCGCCTCGCGATCGGGTTGCCCCTGCCTCAGCTGGCGCTGCCATATCAGTTCACGGCCGATCTCGGCCCCGATCAGCTCGCAGTGCTCGCTGAGGCGCTCGCAGCCGCGGTCGACGCCCTCAGCACCGACAATGGTGCATGACCCTGTCGTGCAAGCGGCCGACATGAACCGCGAGGCGACCCCCGCTACGGCAAGGTCGGACCTTTCCGACCTCGCGTCGGAGAAATCCGTCATCGTCTGTTGCGGATCGGGCGGGACGGGGAAGACGACCATCTCGGCCGCCATCGGCCTCGCCGGCGCGCAGCGGGGCCGCAAGACCTGCGTCGTCACGATCGACCCGGCGCGCCGGCTTGCCGACGCCCTCGGCCTGGACGAGCTCGACAACACCCCACGGAAGATCGCTGGCGAATGGAACGGCGAGCTGTCGGCGGTGATGCTGGACGCGAAGAGCACCTTCGACGATCTCGTCACCCGGTACTCCGAGTCCGCCGAGCAGGCCGATCGCATCCTGCAGAACCGCCTCTACCGCAATTTGACCTCGGCTCTGTCGGGCACGCAGGAATACATGGCGATGGAGAAGCTCTACGAGCTGCATTCCGAAGGCGGCTTCGACCTGGTGGTAGTCGACACGCCGCCCACGCGCCACGCCCTCGACTTCGTGGACGCCCCACGCCGGTTGTACAGCTTTCTGGAAAACCGGGTGTTCCGCCTCCTGCTCATGCCGACTCGCGCCTACCTGAAGGCGATGACCTTTGCCGCCAATGCGCTGTTGCGCACGATCTCTCGCGTGGCCGGCTCTGAGATCGTCGAGGACGCCATGACCTTCTTCCGCGCTTTCGAGGGCATGGAGGAGGGCTTTCGCGAACGCGCGCGGCGGGTCGAGGCGCTGCTCGCCGACCCAGGCACGGCGTTCGTACTCGTGGCGGCGCCGCGCGAGGACTCCATCGAAGAGGCGCGGTTCTTCGCCCGGCGCTTGGCCGAGACCTCGATCCCGGTGAGCGCTCTCGTCGTCAACCGGCTTTTCCCGAGCTTCGCCCCCGAGGGTCCGCCCCCGAACGCAGCGACGGTAGACCCGCAACCTCACAAGGTGCCGGGGCCATCTGAGGAGGATCCGGACGCCTACTACGAGCTTCGCCGCAACCTCGACGACTTTCTTGCCGTAGCCAGCCGTGAGGAACGTTACGTCGAGGAGCTGGCGGCAGAGGTCGCACCGGCTCCCGTCGTACGGGTGCCGTTCCTTAAAGAAGACGTGCACGATCTCGAAGGTCTCGAGATCGTCGCCCGCCACCTGCTCAGGGCCAACTAACCTCGGGCCGTGGACCTCATTTTGATCGTCAGTGACTCCGACTCGGTTCTCCAGGAGCTCCGGTCGGCCCTCGAGGACGGCGAAACCGAGATTCGCGAGCTTCGTGCCGGGGAGGACGTGCGACCCGCCGTCGAGGAGGACCCACCCGACTTACTCATCACTGACCTTCAGGTCGGCAATATGGGCGGTATGGCTATCTGCCTCGACCTTCACCTCGAGGAGTCGGGCGGGCGGATCCCGCACGTCCCGGTCGTGATCCTGCTCGACCGCCGCGCCGACGTATTCCTCGCCCGCCGTTCCGCAGCAGAGGGGTGGCTGGTCAAGCCTCTGGACCCGATAACAATCCGGCGAGCCGTCCGGGCGGTCCTCGAGGGAGGGACGTTCCATGACGAGTCGTACAAACCGCTTCCGCTCGCCGCCGACAGATAGGTCGACCGGGCGGAGGGGACAGGGAAGATGAACCTCCGCCGCCAGGCTCGAAGGTTCGTCCGCCAGCCATCCCCTCAGGTCTCCGAGCAGGAGCTGCAGATCCGCAAGGGCCTCGAGTCGATGCACAACACCACCGCTCGGGAGGTGATGACACCGAGGGTCGATGTCGTCGCCCTGGAGGTTCCCGTCACCCTCAACGACGTCACGCGAGCCGTGCGCCGCTCCGGCCACAGCCACTTTCCCATCTATCAAGACGACCTCGACCACCTGCTCGGAGTCCTTTTCGTAAAGGACCTGTTTCATCCCGGACCGCTCGGGATCGAGGCGATCAGAGCCGTGGACGACGGGGGCGTGCGCGGCTCGCCCGTGCTTGATGTCGCGAGGCGGGTCCGCGAACCTTATGTGGTTCCCGAGTCCCGGCCCGCTTTGGAGATGCTCGCCGAGATGCGCCGTGCGCGCCGTGCCTTCGCGATTGTGGTGGACGAATACGGAGGCGTGGCGGGAGTGCTCACGATCAACGACCTCGTGAGCGAGCTCGTCGGGGACCTACGCGACGAGTTCGACCGCTCGTCGTCGCCCGCGATCGAACGCGTCGACCGGTCCCGTTTCCTCGTCGATGGAGCGGTCGGGGTCGACGAGGTGCGCTCCGAGCTCGGCATCCCGATCCCAGATGGCGACTACGTGACCTTGGGCGGCTTCCTGCTCGACGGCTTCGGGCGGATCCCTGAAGAAGGTGATGAGCTCGAGTTCGCCGGCTGGACCTTGCGGGTCACGAGCATGGAGCGCCGCAGGGTTGCCAAGGTGGTCATGCAGGCGCCAGCGGCTACGATGACGCGAAAGGCCGAAGACGAGGAGTGACGCTTCGGCCGACGGGAAGTAGCGCAGCTTGGTAGCGCGCAGCGTTCGGGACGCTGAGGCCGCGGGTTCAAATCCCGCCTTCCCGACCCATAGGTTCTTCCTGGTCAGACATCCATGCGGCCACCGCTGGCGGCCGGCACCCGTGAAGCGATGAAATAGGTGCGTCGCCCGTCGAACGCCGCAAGCTCTTGGTGCTTCGAGCCCGATGGTCAGACTGGCGTCGGGAGCCTGTAGGCACCCTGAATTGTTGCCACGAGCACGCGTCTCAGAGTCTTCATCGCCACGAGGCTCCCCGGGCGGCACCTTTTGTTTTGGCCAAAGGAGGTGCGTATGGACGTGGTGGTGGCCCGCGTTGCAGGCCTAGACGTGCACAAGGACACCGTGGTGGCAGCTGTCCGGGTTCCCGGTCCCAAAGGCGTCCGGACCGAGCTCGTCAAGGAGTTCTCGACCTTCACCGGTGATCTGCTCCGACTGCGCGAGTGGCTCACCGAGTGCGCCGTCACGGAGGTGACGATGGAGGCGACGGGCGTGTACTGGAGGCCGGTCTGGCACGTGCTCGAGGACGAAGGAAGCTTCGAGCTCCGCCTCGTGAACGCGAGGCACGTGAAGAACCTGCCCGGGCGCAAGACCGATGTCTCGGACGCGTGCTGGATCGCCCAGCTCGCCGAGTGCGGGCTCTTGAGGGGGAGCTTCGTCCCTCCGAAGCTCATCGCCGAGCTGAGGGACCTCACCAGGTACCGCAAGAAGCTCGTCGAGGAGCACACCCGCGAGGTCCAACGCCTGCAGAAGGTGCTCGAGGACGCCTGTGTGAAGCTCGACTCGGTCGTGACCGACGTCACCGGCAAGGCGGCTCGCAACATGATCGAGGCCCTCATCGCCGGAGAACGTGACCCGGTCTTACTGGCCGAGATGGCCCTCACCCGCACGCGCCCGAAGATCCCAGAGCTGCGACGCGCTCTTGTCGGACGCTTCAACGAGCACCACGCCTTTCTGGCAAGGATGCACCTCGATCGCATGGACAGCCTCGATGAGGCGGTCGCCAAGCTCGATGCCGAGGTGGACCGGGTGATCGCCCCTTTCTCTGACGCGCTGGTCCGCCTTCAGACCATCCCGGGCGTCGGCCAGCGCACAGCTGAGGTCGTCGTCGCCGAATGCGGTATCGACATGAGCCGCTTCCCGACCGCTGCACATCTCGCCAGCTGGGCTGGTCTTTGTCCCGGCAATGACGAGTCGGCGGGAAAGCGACGATCCGGCAGGGCGAGAAAGGGCAACGCAGCTTTGCGGGCTGCCCTCTGCGAAGCGGCCTGGGTCGGTGTGCGCACCCGGGACACCTACATCAACGCCCAGTTTCGTCGCTTCAGACGCCGCTTCGGCGCCAAGTCCGAGGGAAAGGCCCTCTTCGCCGTTGCTCACACACTGGTCGTGATCATCTGGAACGTGCTTGCCACCGACGGTGCAACCTACGTCGACCTCGGCCCGGACTGGTTCCAACAGCGTGACGACACCCAGGCGCACGTTCGCCGCCTCGTCCGGCAACTCGAGCGACTTGGCCTTAGCGTGAACGTCAAGCCGGCTGCCTGACACCTCTCCCTACGCTTCGGGGCTGCGCCCCGACCTGGCGTCAGTGGGGACCTATTTCGTCTCAGAACATTGCAGTCCGGCTTGCCGTCGCGGTTGACGAAGACCAGTGCGCCGGCGCCTCGGTTAGCCGCCGCATGGGCCAGGCGGGCGGCGAGGTCATCGACCAGCCACGCCTGGATGGCCAGTGCCGATGGACGTCTCGTCTTGGGCGTCTTCAGTCCTCAGCTGCGGTCGGACTGGACGCACAGCGACGCGCAGAGCCAACCGGTCGAGGTAACGATTGGAGAGCTCTGGTCAACAGGATGTGTCGGGTGCTGGCAAGTCGTCCACCGGCCCCCCCCGTGAAGCGCGCCCGGCCGCTCATCGAATCACAGCGGTGCACTTTCGCGGCGGACAAGTAAATTCGACCGTCACGGCTGCCGATAGAGGCTTGTAGTGAAAGCTCGCCCGCGCACCGACGACATCGATGAGCTATCCGAGCGCGCGTTGGCAGCTGCATCCCCAGAGGACCGCGCCTGCTGCCTGCGGGATATTGAGGCGGCGCTCCATGAGACCCCTGGTCCGGTGGAACGGGCCCGCTTGCTCATCTGCCGGGCACAGGTGCGCCACAACCAGTACGAGTACGGTCAGGTGCTCGACGACGCCCGGGCGGCAATGGCCCTTTTCGAGGAGGCGGGCGAGACAGGCCTCGCTGTAGACGCCGCAAGCCGCGCTGCCGTGCTCGCGTCGCGGTTAGGTGAGCAGTCGCTGGCGGCCGATCTGGTCACCAAGACCGTCATTGGGTTGGCTGCGGTCCATGACAACAGGCTGGCTGCTGCGGTCGCCAACCGCCTGGGCGCCTTCTGTTGCTCGTTGCTCGATTATGACCGCGCCGTGGCGTACTTCGAAATGGGCTTGGCTGCCGCAGAGCACGCCGAGGACGGTTACCTTGCCTGTCTCGAGCTCTACAACATTGCCAATGCCTTGCTCCTCGCCGTTCGTGCCAATCGCGCTTCAGACATGTCGGCGTCGCCGCTGCGCCCCGAGGACAGCAGACGACTCGAGCGGGCCGGCCAGGTGCTGGAGCGACTGCTGGCAGAGGTCACCCCAGAGCGGCAGCTGTCGCTTAGCGCGCAGCTGCTGTGGGCGGAGCTGCTCGTGGTCACAGGCCACCCGCGCGAGGCATTGGAGGCGTTGGACGCCATCACGAACGCGGCCGGTGGGTCAGGTCTCGCAAACAACGGCCAGCGGGCTGCCTTCGCTGTTGCCGAGTCACACTGCCGGCGCGATCTTGGCCAGAACAGCGAAGCCGTCGCCGCCGCGGAAAGGGCAGTCCAGCTGGCCCAGGCCAGCGGCGACGACTACGAGCGCATGCTCACCTTGGAGGAGCGGCTGGCTGCCAAACAGGCGGCCGGCGACCTCGCAGGTTTTGCCGCTGACGCCCTGGAGGTGAAGCGGCTGATATGGGCGGTCCACCAACGTCAGACAGCTCAGATCGCAGAGCAGATCTGGGAGCGCGCCGCCTTGGAACGCCAGCGCCGCCAGCTTGAAGAACAAGCGGCTGCCGCCGTCCTTTCCGCCGAGGAGGACGCCCTCACCGGCATAGGCAACCGCCGCCGCCTCATGCGGTTCTTGGACCACGCGGCCGAGACCCCGGCCTCGCTCGCACTCGTCATGGCCGATATCGACCTCTTCAAGGAGATCAACGACTCCTTCGGTCACGAACTGGGCGACATGGTGCTACGAGCCCTCGGTGAGCTGTTGGCCGCCGAGGCCCGCTCAGGCCAAGTCGTAGCGCGCTACGGGGGTGAGGAGTTCGTTTTCGCAATGCCCCGTGCCGAATTGACCGTGGCGGCCAGCTTTGCCGAACGCATTCGCTTGGCGGTGGCCTCGTATCCCTGGGCCAAGCTCGACCCGCGCCTCGCGGTGACCATAAGCCTGGGTGTCTCCTCGGGTCGGTCGGACGAATGGCATTCGGTCCTTGCGGAGGCGGACAGCGCCCTGTACCTGGCCAAGCGCCGCGGCCGCAACCGCGTCGAGGTGGCCGGCCGCGAATAGACAGCGGCTCCGGTCACGGTCGGCCGGGATCGTTGTGGCTGCATGAAGGCGGGGACGGCTGACCCGGCCGGTGGTCGCCGTCGAGGCTCAGCGGGCCTAAGGACTGCGCGCTTTCAGAGCTCTGACGCGAGAACCCGAGCGTCGTAGCTGTTGCGAATGGTGGGGGCAAAACGTGTTAAGTCATGTGAGGCGCGCCGGCAGAGGAGAGGGTCGTGGCGGAATTGGACCCGGGGGAGGAGTTTCGTCGCTTGTTCGAGCGATCCCGGCGGAGCCTGCTCGCACAGGCCTACTTGCTTACCGGCGACCGCCAGGAGTCGCAGGACCTCGTGCAGGAAGCCTTCCTGCGGGCCTGGCGCGACTGGGCACGGGTCTCCACCCTCGACAGTCCGCAGGCCTGGCTGCGTCGCGTGCTCTACAACCTTTCGGTGAACCGCTGGCGAAATCTCACGGCGAGGCGTTCCCACGATCGGCTCACGCGCCTAGATGCAACTTCTCCGGCCCCTGGTGCCGGACACCTCGATGTCTTGAAGGCGCTTCAGTCTTTGCCCGTGAAACAGCGACAGGCTCTCGTGCTTGTCGCGATTTTCGACATGACAACTGCACAAGCAGCACTGGAGATGGGCGCAAACGAAGGCACCGTGCGTGTCTGGCTTTCCCGGGCGCGAACGACCATGGAGCTCCTGTTGGGCATCGACGCGGTTCCGGCAACCAGCAGCGGCGAGCGCGATGACCGGAGATAGGCAGTTCCGCTTCTCCGAGAGCCCAGTCGACGAGCTCGTAGGTGACCTCTACGCGACGGCCTTGGAGTTCGACTGGGAGCTCGAAGCGGACGACATCGTCGGATCATCTCGACGACCAGGCACGAAACGAGCTCGGAGACGAGTCGGCGTTGGGCTCGTTGCTGCTGCCATCGCCGCGGTCTTCTTTGTTCCCTTCCCTCACCTGAGCGTGTTCGACCGTCTCGGTCATCACCCGAGTGCCATTTCGACTAATAGACCTAAGACGCCGGTTTGCAAGATCGGGCAGTTGAGCATCACCTACCACGGCACGAGTGCTGCGACGGGAACGGTGATTACGGCCTTCAAGGTGAGCAACTCGTCGAAGGCGGACTGTGTCCTAGGCGGGTTTCCGAAAGTTCAGTTCTTTACAGGCGCCCTGAGCGCGCCGCGGCCGTTCGTTGTGGATATCTCGCACGACGGACCCGGGGTCGCGTTCGCTACTGGTCCGCGCCCGATCATCCTTGCGCCCTCGGGCTCTGCTGGGTCAGCCGGTAAGAGTGCCGGCTTCCTTTTCACGTCGACTGATTTTGCGTTCAATGGCAGCAGCAACTGCCCGCAAGTCACATCTATTGTCGTCCGACTTGTCGATTCGGGACAAGGTGAACATGCCCTCTTGTGGTACCCGAGCAACGTATGCAGGAGCCCTGCAGCAGTCAACGTCTCGTCCTTTTTCCCGGCGAGCAGTCTCGACTCGTACGCACTGCCTTCCAACAGTCCTCTGTGCACGATGTCGGATCTTGCGGTAGGCGCCGGGCTAGGGGGCGCCGGCCTCGGCCATGTCGGACTCCCAGTCCTGTTCCGCAACAGGACAAGAATCCCGTGCCGGGTCGGTTCGTACCCTTCCGTTGCTGTGTTGGACAGGAGCGGTCGTAAGGTCGCTACTGCCAAGGACACTCTTTCCGGCTATCTCGGGGGGCTCCCGGAGAAGACAGTGAATCCTCCTGTCGTCAATCTTCTGCCCGGTGAGAGCGCGTCGGCACTGGTCGAAGGACTGGACTCGATGGGCAATGGAGCGGCTTGCCCGGCCTATCCGGCCCTTCTCGTCTCGCTCCCCGGTCTCGCTCAGTCTGTCCGCGTCGTGCATGTTTTCAACGGGTGCTCGGATCTCGAAGTGCACCCGTTCGTCCCTGGAACGACGGGGTCAGTTGCGCAGTCGGCGAATACGAACCTTGCGACGGCAGAGATAGCGGTTGTCGACGCCGGATCGCTCTCATTGGTCAACGAGGCCACCGACGAGCGACTCGTGCTCGCCACAGGCGACAGAAGTTCCGACGTCAGCACTCCCGCGTTCTCCCACGACGGCGACTGGGTCGCGTACCTTGAGCAGGTGGGTGGGGCTCCATCCTCCCTCCACGTCACCTCAAGCTTCGGGGGTGCTTCTGTAGCTATTCCCGGCGTCTTGAGCTATTCGTGGTCGCCGCGACGTGACGAACTGGCGGCGTCGCTACCTGGCGGCGTCGAGTTGCTCAGCCCGATCGGGACGGTCCTGCAGCGCTGGACACTTGCTCGTCCCTGGGCTCAGCCGGCCTTCTCGCCCTCGGGCGACGAGATCGCGGTCGGCTCAGCGACCTCTCGAATCCCAGTCGGAGGGGGCAGCTTGGTCGTCTTACGGGTGACCGGCGGCCCAGCCCGCACAGTCATCCCGTTCCAGGCCAATGTTTGTCAGATACCTGTTAGCTGGACCACCGACGCGTCCCACATACTCAGCTGGCAGAACGAAGGCTGTTCGGCTTCTATCGCCGCCGACGGGGCGTTGTTGGAGTCCGTCCCCGCTAGGGGCGGTGCGCCCGTGGCGCTCGGATGGACGCTCACATATCCGTCATGGGTCGTGCCTGTTTCCGGGACGCGGGTGCTCGTGAACACGGGCGTCGATCGTGTCGCAGCAGACCACAAGAGTCTGCGCTCCTGCGATGTGGCTACAGGCAAGTGCCAGGCGCTCGTGCTTCCCGCCGACACGACCACTCTCGACCCGGCGTTCGCACGAGCAAAAGACGAGCTTTTCGAAGTGCGCGTCCCGCGGTCGGTACGGATGAACGGCATCGTCGCCGACGGGACCATGTGGCTCGGGAACGGGGCGGGGGAAGACGAGCGAGAACTCATCTCTGCCGGGACCGGGGTGGCCGACCCGGTTCCGAGCCCGAACGGGGCCATGGTCACTTTCGTGCACATGACTTCTGCCGGCAAGGCGAACGTTGACCTGCTTACCGTGCGGACGGGAGTCGTGCGGGAGCTCGCCGAAGTGGAGGACGCCAACTACTACGGGGAGTTCGACGGTCCCATGGTGCTGTCCGTTTGGCAACCGGGCGGCTAAAGCCGATTCTCTTGCAGACGGATCCATTCACGGCGAGAGCGGTTCTTTGTGGCTCTTCACCTAGCTGCTGGTTGATGGCTTTGCCAAACGCAGCGGCGTTAGGTAGGTCCCGAACTGCCCTACCGACATCGGAACCCGCCTACCGGTCGCGAGCCAGGTCCAGTACCTCATGTGGCCCGTTCCTTTTGCGAAGACGAACGGCCAAGCCCTGCTCGTGCCGATCTCCGCGATTAAGAGCTCGTGAAGGCCGGTGACCTCCACAAGCAGATCACGCACTCAGCCGGGTCAAAGCTGCCAGAAGTCGCGCCGGTTTCTCGCCGTTTAGGAGATGCCGGTCGTCTACACGAGTGAGAAGCCAAGATGATGAGATGCGCGGCGGCGAGGCGCCGCCCGCAGATTGGCAACCGCCAGCTTGATCTCGGGCTCGAGCCGTCGACGGCACCGTCTCTCGGAGTGGACACGGACCTCGCCGCGACGCCACGCTGGCACCATGTCCGTTTCGAAAGGTGGCATTTCCGCGGGTGGTGACAGTGGCCAGGCCTTTGACGCGGTCGTGTTCGACCTCGATGGCGTCGTCGTCGACACCGAGCGCATCGTCCACGAGATCTGGGAGGAGATGTTCGCCCGCTACGGTTGCTCGTTCACTTTGGAGGAGTACTCGGCCCTGGTCGGCAGTGACCACGGGTTCGACCCCTTCGCGGTACTTGCCGAGCGGAGCTTGGTGCCGGTCCCACCGCTGGCGGAGCTGCGAAGCCAGATCGAACAGATCGAGCAGCTGCGAGTAATAGGCCTGAGCGCGCTCCCGGGCGTGCGTGAGTGGATCGAAAGTGCCGAGCGGCTCGGTATGGGCCTCGCGGTGGCTTCGAGCTCACCGCTTGCCTGGGTGCAGGCCCGACTTGAAGATGTCAGGCTCGACAGTCACTTCACCGTGATGAGCTGCCGGGGCGATCAGCTCGCGGCCAAGCCGGAGCCGGACCTTTATCTGGACGCCTGCAGGCGCCTCGGTGTAGATCCGACCCGCTCCATTGCGGTCGAGGACTCGGCCAACGGTCTCGCGGCGGCACACGCGGCCGGGCTTGTGTGCGTGGCCGTGCCCAATACCGTGACCCGCAGCCACGACCTGAGCACGGCCGAGCTGTTGGTGGAGTCACTTGCCGCCGTGCCCTTTGAAGAGGCGCTCCGGCTCTTGTCGGAGAAGAGGGGCCTCTAGCTCACGGCACGACGAGGATGGGGAAGCGTCCCCGCCCGAGGAGCTGGCGCGGGACTCCACCGAGGTGCAAGTGGGGGTGAGCGGAGCGTCCCACGACGATCAGATCCGCCTTGCAAGTCTCCGCCAGGATCTCGAGCTCGGCTCCGATCTCACCGCTACGGCAGGTGAAGTCGCCCCCGACGTGCGCCTCGAAGAGCTCCTCGGCGACAAAGCGGGCGAGGAGCTCGTCGCTCTCGGCGTCGGCGACGAGCGGGACGGGCGCGAAGAACCCACCGATGGCGGCCGCCCCGGGCAGGTGGGCGACATAGCAGGCATGAACACATCCCTGCTCGCGCACGGCGAAGCCAACCGCCATGGCGAACGCTCGGTAACTGGTGTCGGAGCCGTCGATGCCGACCACGATGCTGCTGATGCCCATGCCCCTACTTTCGCGTGACGGGCACCTTCGGTCCATCCGGGGCCCCGCCAAGTACCTCGACAGGTTGCGGAACGGCTTCGCTGGCGAGCGAATCAGCGCCGTGAGCACGGCGGAGATGGGCTTTCTGGGCGATCGACTCCTCGTCCACGTGGATGTACGTCTCGCCACGGAGGGCGGAGGCGATGGCGGCAATCACGCACATGATCACCGCGAAGGTAAGGATCAAGGTGAGGGCGTCTTTGAACGGGGGCCCTATGAGCCGGGGGAAGAAGGCGCGACCGGTGATGGCGGCCGCCTGGCCCGGGGCTAGGTGGTTTAGCACCGCCGGGCCGAGCAGGCTCTTGAGCGGGTTGTAGCCCAA
>Ga0187867_10002142_pt1 | contig 16556 bp, 20 predicted proteins | sample June2016WEW_13_1_FD_132976 | JGI IMG/M metagenome (GOLD analysis project Ga0187867, IMG submission 132976) | Peatland microbial communities from SPRUCE experiment site at the Marcell Experimental Forest, Minnesota, USA - June2016WEW_13_10 | ecosystem: Environmental > Terrestrial > Soil >...
CAGCCTGATCAAGCCGGCCTCTGCGCCGAGCACGACGGCGTCATACCAGCGCCACACCACCGCCTCGGTGCCGTCCGGCGCGGTCGCGATGGCCACCAGGTGGCCAGGTGACACCCGTTCGGTCCGCGGTGACGGAAACGGCGCCGCGTACCGGACGGCGCAGAGCTGCCGGTCCCTGACGATTTCGCAGGCATCCTCCCGGACACGCACGACGATGCCGCAGCGCAACCGCGCGGGAACGAGGTCTTGGTTCGCCGGATCAGTCATCTGCTCAGGCTCCTGTGTTGACCGGGCGGCCGAGGAAGGCGACCAGCCGCTCGATGGCAGGGGCCTGTTCGGCGACGATCTGGGCCGGGCCGAAGCGACCTGGGCGGGCTTGCCCGGTCAGCTGGGTCCGGGCGAACGCCAGCGACTGTTCGGCTAGATCATCAGGCAGGTCGGCGGGCTGTCCCGTGGCCTGCGCGAGGTCCCAGCCATGGGCGAGGAGGTCGTAGAGCCGGATCTTCAGTCGCTCGGCGCCGGTGGCGGTCCCGAGCGGGCCGTGGTAGGTGCGTTCGAGGACCCCGGGCCGGCCGAACGCGGCCTGCAGCGTGGCCGCGGAATCGCGGTAGGCGCCGACGGGGTCATCTTGGATATGGTCCGCGGACGGCCTGGGCGGAGGCGGCTGGCCGGCGAGCAGCGCGGCGAAGACCCGGTTCATGCCGATCAGGTGATTGACCAGCTGGCGTACCGTCCAGTCCGTGCATGGGGTCGGCGCTGACCACTGGTCAGCTCGGATGTTGCTGATCAGGGCAGCGACCGCGTCGAATGCGCGGCCGAGCTGCCCGGCCAAAGGCGCGCGCCCGGCGTCACTGGGCTCGATGCAGAACTCGTTGCCCTCCGGGTCGCCGGGAGCGTTGCCGTTGTCCGGGTCTTCGCTGAACCTGGTCAGCTGCCTCCAGAACTGCGCCAGGCGGCGGGGATCAGCGCAGCCGAAGGTGATGCTCTTGATGTGTACGGTCATCGGGCCACCTTTCGAAGGTGGCGCCACCTGTGGCTGCGCTCGGTCAGTCAGCTCCAGGAGGCGCGGAAACCAGCATCGACATGGGTGTCGCACCTCCTCTCGGCTCAGCCCGTACAGACTGCCACAGACGCGACTGCCGTGTCACTAACGGATCCGCAGGACGGGTATCTGTCGATCGAGGTCACCGACAGCGGGCGCGGCGCCGGCGTGGCCGGGACCGGCTACGGGATCGCCGGCATGCGGGAGCGCGCCGCGCTGCTAGGCGGCGACTTCTCGGCCGGCCCGCGCCCCGGCGGCGGCTTCCGCGTCGCCGCCGGGCTGCCACTGCCCGCGCCGGCCCGATGACCATCCGGGTCATCCTGGCCGACGACCAGCCGCTGATCCGTGCGGGCTTGCGCATGCTGATCGAGCAGACACCCGATATCGACGTGGCCGGCGAGGCCGGAACCGGAGCCGAGGCGGTCCAACTCGCGAGGGACACCGGCCCCGACGTGGTAGTGATGGACATCCGCATGCCGGGCATGGACGGCATCGAGGCAGCCCAGATGATCACCGCCGGCGATACGCACGCTCGCGTGCTCGTCCTCACCACGTTCGACGACGATGACTACGTTTACGGCGCACTCCGGGCCGGGGCGAGCGGGTTCCTGGTCAAGGACATGGCGCTGGAGGACATCCTGACCGCGATCCGGGTGGTCGCGGCCGGCGACGCCATGATCGCGCTGGGCGTCACCCGCCGCCTGGTCGGGGAGTTCGCCGGCCAGCCCCGTTCCGGCCGAAAGCCCCGGGAGATAACCGGGATCACCGACCGCGAACGCGAGGTGCTCAGGCTGGTGGGCCTCGGCATGTCCAACGCCGAGATCGCCGCCGCCCTGTACATCACGGTAGGCACCGTCAAGACCCACGTGGCCCGGCTGCTGGCCAAACTGGGCGCCAGGGACCGGGTACAGCTCGTCATCACCGCGAACGAGGCCGGCCTGGTATCGGCGTCAGGCGCAGGTTTACATCAGAGCAGATGATGAATGGGGGGTGTCGGGGCACGGTCACCGTTCGCCCACGGTGACCAGGACTTTCACGTGATTTCCCGACGAGGCGAGCTCGAAGGCCTCGGCGACCTGATCGAGTGGCCGCGTGGCCGTGACGAAGTCCGCGGTCCTGACGGCCCCCCGGCGGAGCAAGTCGGCCGATTCCCGGTAGTCCTCGGGGAGATAGGTGGCACTGCCCTGAATGCGGATCTGGTGGTCCTGCACGATCGGCAGCGGAACCATGACGTCCTGGGCGGGGACGCCGAGCACAACGACGGTCCCGCCCTTGTCAGCGATGGCGATCGCCTGGTCTACCGACGACTGGATGGCGACGCAGTCGAACACGATGTCGGCGCTCCCGCCGAGCGCATGTCTTACCTGCCCGGCAACGCCGGGTGTGCGTGCGTCGATAGTCGAATGGGCGCCGAGGGCCGCGGCTCGCTCGCGCTTGGCGACATTGGGGTCCGTGCTGACGACTCTTGCTGCTCCGTGCGCGCGGAGCACCGCGAGGGTGAACAAGCCGATTGTTCCCGCGCCGAGAACGGCGACGGACCGGCCGGCCACGTCGCCCGCCAGGCGCACGGCGTGCACCGGCGTCGACAACGGCTCGATGAGCGCCGCGGTGTGATCGTCCAGCGTGTCCGGTACCGGATGCAGGCGGCGGGCGGCCACGGTGAAGTAGTCCGCCATGCCGCCCTGAGGGTAGCCGCAGCCGAAGAACTGCAGATTCTCGCATAGGTTCTCCCGGCCTGAGGTGCACATTTTGCACGCCCAGCAGGGCAGGTCGGGCTCCACGATGACCCGCTGCCCTGGCGTGAGGGCCTCGACGGCGGAGCCCGCAGATTCGACCACCCCGACGACTTCATGACCCGGCCGGTAAGGCAGCCGGACAAAGGGGTGGCGCCCGCGGGCAGCGTGCAGGTCGGATCCGCAGACGCCCGCCACGAGGGTACGGACCAGGGCTTCGTCCGGGCCCGGGGCTGGAATGTCCGCTGCCTCGACGGCGATCCGGCCTGGGTGAACGACGACGCGTCGCATGCTGGTCAGGGCGGCCTCCTCTCCAGGCCGGCCGGCCTGCGGCCGGCCGTAGACAGTGTGGCGTGGTGGTCGAGATCAGTGAAGGTCTTCCGCACGCCGTGTTCGAGCAAGGCGGTCAGAATCGAGCTGTAGACCGCGTCCAGCTGCCTCAGGGTTCTTGCGGTCAATACGGTCATGCTGCCCCTCCCGCGCCGCCTGAGGGCCCGGCCGCGCGCTCGGCGGATGCCTGGGTAATTTTGAGAGCGGAGACTATGTGCCGGAATCGCGCGTGGCGTTCCCGGTGGAAATCGGCCAGCGCCGGATCCGGTTCGGCCACCAGCCGGGCGGCCGGAGCGAGCGGCCCTTCTATATCTCTCAAACTGATCAGGCCGGCGGCGTTGGCTCCCAGCAGGGCCGCGCCCCGGCCTGACGCGGCGGGCACGTCGACGGCGTGCAGCGGGAACTCCAGCACGTCCGCGAGCATCTGCCGCCAGCCAGCCGCCAGGGTCCCTCCCCCGGCCAGCCGGAGATGAGCAGGACGGTAATCACCTAGCAGCGCGTCCAGGGCGTCGCGGATCGCGAAGGCGGTTCCTTCGAGCGCGGCCCGCAAGAGCGAGGTCCGGTCGCTGGCCAGCGACAACGCCGTCCAGGAGCCGCGGAGCGCCGGATCGCAGTACGGGGTCCGTTCCCCGGACAGATGCGGGACAAAGATCGGGTCGTGAGCCTGGCCGCGATGATCGGCACTCGCGTACAGCTCCGCCCAGGCGGCGTTCATGGTCTCGCGCACCCAGTTGAGGCTGAGCCCGGCGCTGACGGTGGCGCCCATCTGGTACCAGCCGCTCGGAGTCGCCGAGCGGTACAGGTTGATCCCGGCGTCCGCCCGGCTGACAGGTGCGGACAGAAGCCGGATGACTTGCGCGCCGGTGCCGACGGTCAGCTGAATGTCGCCGGTGCCGACGATCCCGCTGCCCAGCGCCGCCGCCGCCGTGTCGCCGGCCCCGGCCGCGACGGGGATGCCCGCGGGCAGCCCCAGCTCGATGCCCGCCTCGGCCGTGAGGTGGCCGGCGAGGGCCCCTGCCGAGGGCAGCAGGGGCGCGAGCAAGCTGGCCTCCAGACCAAGCGCTCTGACCACCTCGAGGTCCCAGCGGTCGCCCATCACGTCATAGAGGAGGCTGGCTGAAGCATCACTGGGCTCGGCGTGGAACTCGCCGGTGAGGCGGGCGCGTATCCAGTCTTTGGGTTGCAGCGCCCAGCGAGCTTGCGAGTAGGTGCGCGGTTCGTTCTCGGCGATCCACCTGAGCAGCGGTCCGGTCATGCCGGGGGCCAGCGGATTGCCGAGCCTGGCCAGCGCCTGGGCGCCGAGGAGCCGGTAGGCGCGCAGGGACCCCGTCGCCCGGCTGTCGGCCCAGAGCAGGGCCGGGCGAAGGGCCCCGCCGTCCCGGGACGCCAGCACCAAACCGTGCATCTGTCCCGACAGCCCGATCGCCGAAGGCCGCGCGCCAGCCGCGTGGACGGCCTCGCGGGCACAGGCGGTCACCGCGGTCCACCAGTGGGCCGGCTCGCTCTCCGCGTAGCCGGCCGTCGCCGAGGTCACGGCGTAACCGGCGGACGCCTGCGACAGAAGCTTGCCGCTCGTATCGACCACGACCGCCTTGGCCGAGCTGGTCCCCAGGTCGAGACCCAGGGTGCAGACCGGACCGTTGGAATCCCGGCGGTCAGCCGCCTTCACCGGGCGCCGGGCATCAGCACGCATGTGGTCAGCACTCGATAATGATCTCGTGGACCGTCCGGTCGCTGCGCAGCGCGTCGAGGGCGCCGGCGTAGTCATCGAGCTTGAAGCGGTGCGTCATCAGGCCCTCCGTACGTGCCCGCCCGGTCCGGAGCGCGCGATCGCGGCCGGGAACGAATCGATCTCCGCGAATGATCCCTTGATCGTGATCTCGCGGCGGAACACATCGTACGGACTGACCCGCACGAGGTCCTCGGGGTCGGTGATGCCGTGAAACATCACGGTTCCGCCGCTCCGGGTCAGCGGCACGCATCGTTCCGACACCGCTGTGCCTGCCGTCATCAGCGCCACGGCCGCAGGTGAGCCCACTTGGGCAGCGAGGCATAACGGAGGCGCCCACGCTGCAGCACATGGCTACGCTGGCGCCGCGCCCGGCTCATTCATTGCTCGGATCCAATCGTTAGTATGTGCCAGAAGGTCGCTGTCCCGAGCCAGGCGATCGTGACTACGACGAGGATCTCCAGCGCGTGGGCACTGCCGGTGATCAACCCCAGCAGGCCGGTGATGATCGCGATCGTGCCGAACCCGGTGGCGATCCGCCTGAACACCCTGCCCAAACGTGGCTGAGGTCTCGTATACAGGTCGCCGCCCGCGATGACAGCGCAGCTGAGACCGAGGACCAGTACCACGGCGGATGCGGCCCACGCGCTGGAGATCAGCAGCAGGCTCGTTCCGCCCAGATACGCTGCGTACGCAATGATGATCACTACGATGGTGCAGGACGAAACTGCGTCCCTCCAGGTCAGTCCCATGGTCAGCACCTCCTTCGATTTCCGGTGAAGGGCCACTGTCAAGTGTGCGCTCGGGTGCCCCGCAGGGGTACCGCCGGCCAGGCCGGCTGCGGGACTTATCGTCTCGGAGCGGTAGCCGGGAAAGGGCCGAACATCGCCGCCGTGACGAGCGGATGGACAGCCGCATGGCTAGTCTTAGCGCGCGACCACTTCCACCACTCATGAGCGCTGCAGATGCTTCATCTCTCGGTCATCACAGTGAACCGTCCCGCAGCTCGTGAATACAGGGAACTCATGGTTGCCACCGGAGGGGTGGCCCAAGGGGAAGGAGCAGGCAATGCCTGGAATCGTTGTGGGCGTAGATGGCTCACCTAACTCGGAACGCGCACTGGACTGGGCGATGAGACAGGCGGCGGCCGTGCATGCCCCGCTGACTGTCCTAGCCGTGCACGAGGTCCCGAAGAGCTACTGGGGCGGCGTCCCGGTGATCGGCCCGGCAGACCAGCCCCTGCTGGAAAAACTGCAACAGGCCGCTGACGAGATGACGCAAAGGGCAGCGAGCCGGCTAGGCGATGCCGGGCCAGCTTCGGTAAATGTCCGCGCGCTGAGCGGCTTTGTGGTCAAGGAGCTGGTCGATGCTTCGCAAGATGCCGACCTGGTGGTCGTCGGCACACGCAGCGCCGGCCATTTTGCCCGGTCGCTGGTGGGGTCGGTGAGCACCGAGGTCGTCCAGCACTCTGCATGCCCAGTCGTGATCGTCCCGCACAAGAAGTGAACAGATCCTCCAGCCGGCACGACTAGCCCGAGGGTCACAGGGCCGGTCGGCCGGCGGACTCGTCCCTACCCTGTGCCCGTCGTTGACCGGATGACCACGCACTAGCAAGATCCGCCGACACAAGGGCGCACCGCGTCATGTCATGCCCGACTCCCCCATGTCGAGATGCCGGTATGCCTCGGACGGCAACGACTCATGACCAGGAAGGCCAGCCTGCCGTCAGCGACGTCCCGGACGAAGCCGCCCACCTGGCCGGAGCCCTGCTGCTGGCCGGGTTCAGCCATGTCGTCGCCACCCACAGGTACGCAGCGACAGGCTGGACGCCGCGGTCAAGGCCGAAAGCACCAGATCGTCGGCTGAGCGCGGCGAAGCGATCGTCGGCTGAGCGCGGCGAAGCGATCGGTGGCTGTGCGGCAGACACCAGTTGCTGTCGAGCTAGTAGGTGCCGCTCGGATCGTCCGGGCACGGGTACAGGTCCTGCCCGCACACCCAGGTGCCGCTGACTCGGTTCCAGAAGCGCCGCCCCTGGTAGCGCGGGTCGACGGCGGCCTCGTAGATGCTGGCCAGCTGGGCCAGCGTCTCGGCCACGATGCGCTCAGATTGCGGAGCCCGCCACGTCCCGCCGGTGTCCACGAAGTTGGCATCGACCTGGATGCAGCGATAGTAAACGTCGTCGAACAGCGAGAAGCCGCAGTCCAGCGCCGAGTAATCCAGCCTTAGCATGCCGTCCTGAGGGGGCCGCTGTAGTCCTTAGCGGCCAGGAAACAGCGCCCAGATCGCTCGACCGGATGCGGCCCGATGCCCTGCTCAACGGACCAGCCGGCGAGGTGCTGTCCAAGATCGTAAAGGGCGAGTTCCAGCACGTCATCCGGAGCGCGGTAGGGACCCCCCGGAGCCTGCAGGTAATGCCCAACGTAGCGCTTGCGCGAAGGGTTGTGCACCATTTGACACCTCCGGCGCGCATCGGCTACAGCCCGGTGCGGGCGGTCAGCCGCCCCGAGTCAACCGCTGCCCTGAATGCGACGTAATCTCGCTCGTTCTGGTCGGCGTACGCGGCGGAGAAGTCTGCGATCGCGCGGTCGAAAGCGTCCCCCTTGCCCAGGTAGGAGGAAATCGCGATCCGGTCGCCCCAGCGGGCGTGGGCCCGGGCCAGGGTCGCTCCGCAGATACGCGAATACAGGGTGGCCCCCGGCGGGAGCATGGTGTCGACGTCCGCGCTGCCCTTCCAGTCCTGGAATTGGCGCACGTAGTAGTCGCGGGTCACGCCGTCCAGACCCTTGATGCGCTGCCAGCCCAGGAAGATGTCGGTCGCTGCCTGCATCAGGCGCTGCCCGGCTACCACCCGCTCGCCATGGTGGGAGTATGCGCTCGCACCCAGGAAGCGTTCGAGCACGGATGCTTGCGCCTCCTTAACCTGCAGGAACAACGGGTCGTTGTCGTCCCGGCCGAGCATGAGCATGATGTAGCAGCGGGTGCCGACGCTGCCCACGCCCACGACCTTGTGGGCCGCGTGGGCGTAGCGGTACTCCTCGACCGGGTGGTGCTGTCGCCCGAGCGTGCGCCGGTACGAGCTGAGCAGATTCTTAATCAGCGGAACGGGATCCTCCCATTCCGACCCAGGCTGGATCAGGTCCTCGATCGGGATGATGAGCGGCGGGTCGGCGACGATCCGCGGTTCACCGTCGACCTCGTCTGCCCGCTTGGCGAACACCCGTGTGCTGTCGCGGGTTCGCGCCTTCGCCACCATCTCCTCGGTCGCCCGGGCCTCCTTCTTGCTGACCCGTTTGACGCGGACTTCCTCGCGGACCAGTTTGAGCAGCATCCCGGCCTCTAGGTGGTCATACCACGCCTCCACGGAGCGCATCCCGGCTGCCTCGCGCATGCGGTCCCGGTACTCCCGGACCCCGGCCATGACGATGTCCCGGCGGTCGGCGGGGCTGAAGCCGCGGTCGCGTCCCATCACCTCGAAACTGGCCGCTAGGCGCTTGACGTCCCACTCCCACGGGCCCGGAAGGGTTTCATCGAAATCGTTGATGTCGAACAGCATCCGCCGCTCGGGCGTGCCGAACAGGCCGAAATTCGACAGGTGCGCGTCACCGCACAGTTGTACGGTGACACCGGACTGAGGGGTCGCCGCCAGATCGGACGCCATGATCAGCGCAGCGCCCCGGTAGAAAGTGAAGGGAGAGACCAGCATCCGCCCGTACCGGATGGGGACGAGGCGGGCGACCCGGCTCTCCGCCTGCTCTTCGAGGAGGGTGATCGGATCCGGGCGGTCCGGTGCGGGTTCCCACCGCCCGTGGCTCGACCGTGGCGCCTCCGTGCGGGCGGCCCGGCCTCTGGCCACCCGCTCATCGACGGTCAGGTGGGCCCGTCTCCACGCCGACGCGAACGTTGAGGCCGCCGCCTGCGTGGTTCCGACTCTCGAGGTCTGACCCGGGTGCGAGCGCTTTTCCATGACGCCTCCAGCCACGTTCGTCACCCTTGCCGGACGGCGACGTTTACTTCGCTGACTGGCGCAGCGTTATTACCCGGTTCACGCTGGCCAGGAACGCCGGGCCGTTGAGGGTTCCGTTGCGGTAGGCCGCTGCCAGTTCGCCACTCGCCTGCTCTCCCTGGGTGACGTTCTGGGCGGAGCAGAGCAGCAAGTCCATGCCGGCCAGCGCGGCGAACAGCGCGCGGTTCTGGGTCGAGCCGTAGGAGCGCAGCGCGCCGGCCTCCAGGGCGTCTGTGATCGTGACCCCGGTGAACTTGAGCCGGTTCCGCAGCTCACCCTGGACGACATTGGGCGAAAGCCCGGCGGGCCGTGCTCCTATCGCCGGGTAGGTAGCCCACGACACCATGATCAGCTTGACCCCGGCACTGATCGCGGCCTGGAACGGCACCTCGTCGACGCGGCGGATCGTCGCCAGCGGCAGATTGAGCGTCACCGCTCTGATGTCGGTGTTCTGGCTCGCGGTAGCGTCCCCGAGGCCGGGGAAATGCTTGGCCGTGGCCGCCACCCCGCCGGCCTGCTGCGCCTTGATCATGTTGGCGCCCAGCTGCGACACGACAGTGGGGTTCATGCTGTAGGAGCGGCCGAATTGGTCATCAAAGTCCCCGGCTTGCCGGTACACGTCGAGCACGGGCGCAAGGTTGACGTTCATGCCCACGCCGCGCAGGTTGGCCGCGGCGCCCTGGCCCGCTTGCGTGGCCAGAACCTCCGCCTTCGCCAGCGGATTCGCGCCGATCTGCTTCTCGGACAGATACGGTCGGCCCGGCAGGCGGCGGACCTGACCGCCCTCCTGGTCAGTCATCAGCAGCAGCGGTGCCCGTACCGGGTTCAGTGAGCTGGCGTTGGCCCGATTCAGCTGCCTGATGACGCCCGCGATCTGCGCCTGGCTGGAAATGTTCTGCCCGAAGAAGATCACCCCGGCGGCCTCGCCATGCTGGATCAGCGAGATCAAGCTGGCTGGCGGGGTCAGGCCCGGGTAACTGTAGATCACCCGCTGGCCTGCCAGTTGCTGCGCCGACAGCCTCGGCAGGGCGGCCGCCAGCGTCCGCCGGCCGACCCCGGACTGTGCCGCGCCACTCACGCGGCCGCCGTCACGGCCGGCCACGCCAGTCGTCCTGGCCGCTGCGGCCGCCACCGCCGGCATGGTAGTGGCGAGCGCGAGGGCCAGGCTTCCAGCCGTCAGCCATTTGCGTCGAACCCGCACGTCGGGCCACCTCTCCGCGAGCGACGGCCTTCGCCAAGATGGGCGCCAGCTCAGCTCACCGGCCGCCGGGGCGTCCTCCGGCTAGTCCTGTCCCGCACTATATCCAGCGCTGCGGAGCATCGTCGCCGCGACCCAGCACCATCTGTCGGCAGCACGTCCACCCGCGTCCATCCCCGCAGGTCACCGTCTTCCTGCGTCCCCACGCGACCACCCCTGTCCGTGTGCGTAGCGGTACTTCCGTGCTGTACCGCTCCCATCTCTGCCGGAGGCGCCAGTCGTGTCCGAGATGAAGGCCTGACCAGCGGTAACCAGCCCAGAACAGTTACAGACCTCTGTCCTCGGCGCGTCCGGGTACCGGTACCCCGGCCAAGGCGCAGTGCAAACTGTGCGTATTCCTTGGCGATCCGCCCCGGAGTGGTACGCCCGCCGGGTTGAAACCACTGCACTAGCGCCGTGCACATTGTCGTTATCGCCTTCCCCGCATCGCGCCGATAGTTGACAGCGAGACCACCCGCCGTAATGGCCGCTGAAATCTCCGCGTCCAGTAGGTCCCGGACATCGTCGCGGAGCCTGGGTATCCGGCGATAGTGATGGGGTTCGAGGCTGCGCATTTCGCTGGCGCCAATGAAGGAGAGGTCGCTTTGCCTGGCGTGGAAGAGAGCCAGCGCTTCGACCACTAGCGCTTCATGGTGTTCAGAATACCTGAACGCCATAAAGGGCTTGTGAACTACGGATATCTCGCAGCTACCTTGACAAAGCTGACGATGGGGGTGACGGTGGTCTCAAATCCGCTATGGATCACCGAGCGAGCGCTCTGTTTGTTCCGCTAGGAAGGATCTGCTTGGATGACTGACGTCCCAACCATGGATGAAGTGCTCAAGGGTGCCCCGAAGAACTGGGGCAGGTGGGGGCAGGAGGATGAGGTTGGCGCGCTGAATTACCTCACCACAGAGGAAGTCTTCCGCGGGGTGCGCCACATCAAGTCCGGCACCGTGTTCACTCTGCAACGGCTGATCGGCGACCCTAGAGGCGACCCGGTTTGGCCCGGGCGGACGCCGGCCGAGAAGACGATGATCTTGGACGAATCCTCATGGGACGGCGACGGCGCTCCGCAGTTCCCTGGTGGCCTGCACTATGCAGATGACAAGATCAGCGCGTTTCTCCAGGGCTCGACGCAGTACGACGCGCTCGGCCACGTCTGGTACGACGGCCAGCTCTGGAATGGGTACGACGCGCGCAGCACTGTCGGCGGACTGGACAAGGCCAGCGTGGCTCCGATCGCGGAGCGTGGTGTCGTCGGGCGGGGCATCCTGCTCGACATAGCCCGCTTCCGTGGCAAGGAGAACCTCGGCAAGGCCGAGACCTTCACCCACCAGGACCTGGTGGCGTGTGCTGAAGCCCAGGGCGTCAAGATCGAGAAGCGCGACATCCTGGTCATCCGTACGAACTTCCTCAAGCTTTTCTTCGACCAGGGCGAGAAGTTCTACGAGGGCTTCTGCGAACCGGGCCTGGTCTACAGTCCCGAGCTCGTGCAGTGGTTCCAGGACATGGAGATCCCGAACCTTGTCACCGACACCATCGCCAACGAGGTGACGATCGACCCAAACAATGGCGCAGCCCTGCCGTTGCACTGCGCCCTGATGCGCAACCTCGGCGTGGCGCTGACCGAGATCTGCGACCTGGAGAAACTGGCCTCCCACAGTGCTGAGGACCGCCAGTACACGTTCCTCTACACGGCGGCCCCGTTGAAGGTGAACGAGGCGAGCGGCTCGCCCGTCAACCCTCTGGTGATCAAATGACGACTTATACCGAACGTCCCTGGACGAAGCTCTACGGTCAGGGATTGCCGACCGACATCACGCCGGACTACCCGACGATGCTCGACCTGTTCAGCGCGTCGGTGACGCGGGCACCGGACAGCCCGGCGATCAAGTACTTCGACGGTGTGCTCACCATGGCCGGCCTGGACGCGCGTTCCGACTCGCTCGCGGTGGCCCTGGCCGGCAGCGGGTTCGCTGCTGGGGACAGGCTCGCGGTCTATGTGCAGAACAACCCGGCGTTCGTCATCGCGCTGCTGGCAGCCTGGAAGGCCGGCGGTGCGGCTGTGGTGATCAACCCGATGAACAAGGGCCGCGAGCTGAAATATCTGCTCGCCGACTCCGGTGCCAGTGCGCTGCTGTGCCTTGACGACCTGTACGAGTCGGTGGCTAAGGAGGTCATCGCGGCGGGTGAGACCGCGGTCAGGACGGTGATCACCTGCTCCCCGCTCGACGGGCAGTCCCGCAACGACGAGCGGCTGTTCGCCGGCGTGCAGCGGCTGCGTCCGGAGGGGACGCTGGACCTCGAGGCGATCTTCAGCCAGAACGACGGTCGCAAGCCGGTGCCCGTCGATCCAGGTTCCGAGGACGTGGCCGTGCTGTGCTACACCTCGGGGACCACTGGGGTGCCGAAGGGTGCGATATGCACCCACGGCACGATGGTGTTCAATTCCCAGACGTACCGGGACTGGATGGGCTTCACCGCCGAGGACTCCGTGCTCGGGGTCGCGCCGCTGTTCCATATCACCGGCCTGATCGGCCACATGGGGGTCGCCCTGCTCGTGGCGTGCCCGCTGGTGATCAATCACCGGTTCGAAGCGGCGGTGGTCATCGACGCGATTCGTGAGCACCAGCCCACGTTCACCGTCGGCTCGATCACGGTGTTCATCAACCTCTCGGGGCTGGAGGGAGTAGCCAGGGAAGACTGGTCCTCATTCCGGATGATCTACTCCGGAGGCGCGCCGATCGCCCCCGCGATCACCGACCAGTTCATGGAGAAGACCGGCCTCTACATCCACAACATTTACGGTCTGACCGAGACTAACTCGCCGTCGCATGCGGTACCTCTGGGCAAGAAGGCGCCGGTGGACCCGAACACGGGGGCGCTGTCGGTGGGTGTGCCGGTGTTCAACACTGTGGTCCGGATCCTCGATGAGGCGGGCAAGGAAGTTCCCGTTGGCCAGATCGGCGAGATTGCCACCTCGGGTCCGCAGGTCGTCCCCGGCTACTGGAACAAACCGGAGGCCACCGCGGAAAGCCTGCCCGGCGGTGAGTTGCGCACTGGTGACGTCGGGTTCATGGACCCAGACGGCTGGTTCTACCTTGTAGACCGCAAGAAGGACATGATCAACGCGGCTGGTTACAAGGTGTGGCCACGTGAGGTGGAGGACGTGCTCTACGGCCACCCGGCGGTGCGTGAGGCCGCGGTGGTCGGTGTTCCGGATGAGTACCGCGGCGAGACGGTGAAGGCCTACGTCTCACTCAAGCCCGGTGCGACGGTCACCGAGGAAGAGCTGATCGGGTTCTGCAAGCAGCAGATGGCGGCGTACAAGTACCCGCGTGCGATCGAGTTCGTCGATGACCTGCCGAAGACCACGACCGGGAAGATCCTGCGGCGCGAGTTGCGTGATTTGAACTCGTGAGCACCGCCGACCTGGTGCGGCTGGACCTGTTGGGTCCGGCTCTGGCCGAAGCGACAGGTGATGGACGGTGGCGTTCGCTGAACGCCACGCTCATCGCCGGGGGTAAGTCGAACCTGACGTTCGAGCTCACCAGTCAGGCCGGCGCGGTGATCCTGCGCCGGCCTCCATCGGGTGAGCTGCTGCCGAGCGCCCATGACATGGGACGTGAGGCGCGGATCCAAGGAGCGCTGGCAGGCACGCCGGTGCCGGTCCCCAGGATCGTATTGCAGGAGCCCAGCGGGGACCTGCTGGGCGTGCCGTTCTACGTGATGGAAAAGGTGGCTGGTCACGTCATCCGTGACCAGATGCCGGACGGGTACGCCGAGACGCCGGCGGAGAAGCTGGCGCTGACAGACGCGCTGGTCGATGCACTCGCTGATCTGCATGCGGTCGACCCCGAAGCGATCGGGCTGGCTGACTACGGACGGCCGCACGGCTACCTGGACAGGCAGATCCGCCGCTGGAACGGCCAGTGGGAGAAGACCAAGACCCACGAGGTGAAGGCGGTCGATGAACTCAGCGGCCGGCTGGCGAGGCTACTGCCGCAAAGCCAGCGGGAGTCGATCGTGCACGGCGACTACCGGCTCGACAACTGCCTGATGGCCCTGGCTGACCCGTCGCGGGTAGCTGCCGTCCTGGACTGGGAGCTGTCCACACTGGGTGACCCGCTGACCGACCTCGGGCTGCTGCTGTTCTACTGGCGCGAACCGGGGGAGGACAAGCCGGCGCTGACTCCTGCGGTGACGCGGAACCCGGGCTTCCCGGGAAGGACCCATCTCACGGAACGCTACGTACGGCGGACCGGTGCCCGGCTGGACGACATCGCCTTCTACGAGGCGTTCGCATATTTCAAGTTCGCGGTGATCGCGCAGGGCATTGCCGCACGGGTGGCGGCAGGCTCGATGGCCGGGCAGGACTTCGGCAACCTCGACCAAGAGGTCCTGAAGATCGCCGAAGGCGGCCTCAGCAGGCTCGAGGAGGACTAGGGAATGGACTTCGGGCTGTCGCCGGCGGCGGAGGAAGTGTCTGCGCGGATGTGGGGGTTCATGCGGGAGGAGGTATTCCCCGCGGAGAAGGAGTATGAGCAGTGGCGGGCGAGCCACGACCCGCATGCGAACCCTCCGGTGCTTGAGCGGCTGAAGGCGTCGGCGAAGAAGCGGGATCTGTGGAACCTCTTCCTGCCCCAGATATCAGGATTGTCGAACCTGGACTACGCGGCGGTCGCGGAAATCTCGGGATGGTCGCCGGTGATCGCACCCGAGGCCATCAACTGCCAGGCCCCGGACACCGGCAACATGGAAACGCTGGACCTGTTCGCGACGCCGGAGCAGAAGCAGCAATGGCTCGAACCGTTGCTCTCCGGGGAGATCCGTTCGGCGTTCGCGATGACCGAACCGGACGTGGCGTCCTCGGATGCGACGAACATCACCACCGGGATGGTCCGGGACGGCGACGACTACGTGATCAACGGCCGCAAGTGGTGGATCAGCGGGGCCGCCGACCCGCGGTGCCAGGTCTTCATCGTGATGGGCAAGACCGACCCGACCGCGGACACGCACCGGCAGCAGTCGATGATCCTCGTGCCCAGGGACGCTCCGGGGATGACCATCGAGCGGCAGCTGCCCATCTTCGGCTACCAGGACCAGCACGGGCACTCCGAAATCGTGTTCCGTGACGTGCGGGTGCCGGCGTCGAGCATGCTGGCCGCCGAGGGGGATGGGTTCATGATCGCCCAGGCCCGGCTCGGTCCGGGCCGGGTTCACCATGCCATGCGGGCTATCGGGATGGCCGAACGAGCTCTCGGGCTGATGGTGGATCGTGCGAAGTCGCGGATGGCGTTCGGCCAGCACCTGTCCGACCAGGGTGTGGTGCGGGAGCTGATCGCCCAGTCCCGCATCGACATCGACCAGGCCCGGCTGCTGGTGTACAAGACAGCATGGCTGATCGACAAGTACGGCGCCAAAGGGGCGCGCACCGAGATCGCGGCGATTAAGGTAGCCGCGCCGGCGATGGCCATCGCGGTGATCGACAGGGCGATCGAGGTGTTCGGCGGTATGGGCGTCAGCGACGACACGCCGCTCGCGTATTTCTACGCCTGGGCCCGCAGCCTGCGCATTGTCGACGGGCCCGACGCAGTCCACCGCCGCTCGATCGCCCGCGAAGAGCTCAAGCGAGAACGCCCGTTTATAGGTTGATCAAAGCCGTGGGGCCCAAGCCGGGCCACGGTTCGCCGATCACTTTCCGGCCCGGTTGCCATGTCAGATGTCGTTGACGAGCTTGACCGGCTGGCCAGTTATCCGCGCGATTGTCTGGTAATCACGATCATCACAGAGCACCGTCAGCCGCTCGCGCTCCGCGGTGGCGGCGATGAGCAAATCAACCGGGCCGGCCGACCTGTGCATCCCGCCTTCAGTGAGCATCTGCTGCACCTCGCCTGCGCGCTCGTATGCCCTCTCTGCCATGGGCACCCAGCTGAACAACTCATGCATCAGCTGCTGCTTTTCCAGCCGGTCAGCCAGCGACCGCGAGGAGAAAAGGAACTCCAGCTCGACGATCGGGCACGCCGCGATTACGCCCGCAACAAGCTGGTCCGACCAAGCTTTCCTCAGTTCGCCCTGCAGGATGCGGAACAAGCCTGAGCTGTCGATCAAGTACAGGGCCGGGCTCACCTGCGGTAGGCCGCCTTGTCATCGAGAAACTCATCGAAGTCGCCACGGTCGGCCATCTCGCCCAGCCTGGCCAGGGCACGTAGTCGCACGAGCCGCTGCCCTACCTCGCGAAGGGCGGCATTCACGGTGTCCTTCTTGGTCGTGGTCCCAAGAACCTCGGCGGCTATCGCCAGGGCCTCCTGGTCGATTTCGATCGGTGTTTTCGCTGTGGCCATGCCACCATCCTCCCTAGTACGAGACTGGCCTTATCCAACGGCGCGGCAGCAGCCGGCGGAGCCGGCTCGTGGTGGTTCAGGCGGCTGGTGCGAGGGTGACTTTGTGGCCGAGGGCTTCGAGCTTGGCGATGAGCC
>Ga0187867_10002143_pt1 | contig 16550 bp, 15 predicted proteins | sample June2016WEW_13_1_FD_132976 | JGI IMG/M metagenome (GOLD analysis project Ga0187867, IMG submission 132976) | Peatland microbial communities from SPRUCE experiment site at the Marcell Experimental Forest, Minnesota, USA - June2016WEW_13_10 | ecosystem: Environmental > Terrestrial > Soil >...
ACCGGCCTTGCTCTGGAACGCACGCTCCTTGCCGAAAGGCGCAACGTCAAGTCAAGGCTCCGAACCACGCTGGCAAGATCGAGGACCGGCCTCTCATTCATCAGGACGGGAACAAGCATCTTTTCCGTCGGGCTGGGTCTGCTGGTTTATTTCGGCTGGGGGCATATTCTATGGACGCTTTTTGATTTCCTGCTGATGCTCGCCGGCCTGTTTTTGATTGCCGACGGCCTCCACTGGCACATATCCGCCGAGCGGACGAAAAGACAACTGCCTTATTGCTTCGAAGACCTGGAGATCCGCATGCCTGATTTCGGCAAGCCGACCATGTTTTGGAAAAAGGTGATATTTAGCTATGATGACAATGAATGTAGCTGAATCCATGGAGGATTTTCAGGCCCTGGTGGATTGGGGGACTATTACCGCAGCTCAACTGCGCTCTTCTGGGGAAGCGGCGCAGGCCAGGGACGTGGAAGTAGAGGAGGTCCTCCGCTACGATCTCGGCATTCCACGCCGCAAACTGCTGGAAGCCCTTGCCCTGCATTACCGCTGCGAGTGGGTGGAGTACGACGAAAGACTTCCGGTACCTCCTGAGCTTCTTGAAGGGCTTGATCCGGCGAGGCCCTGTTCAAACCTGTGGTTTCCCGTCGCATTGGACGATGACACCGTGGTCATAGCGGCCCGCGACCCCAGCGACCCCCTGATCATCGAGGAGGTCGCAGACTGCTTGAAAGCCGAGAAATTTCGGTTTCACGTGGCCCTTGCTGAAGATATTTCCTATTTCATAGAGGATTTTCTGAACTCGCATCCCAGCCATCTTATAGGAAACGAAAGAACGGCCCTTGCGCTCTGGCGCAATACAATGGCCAGATGGAGAACGAAGCTGGCGACCTATCGGACGGATTTCGCCAGGGTAAGGACCCAATTGAGCCTCCTGCGGGGAGGCCTGACGATGATAGTAATCGGAAGAACGCTCGTACGCAGCGGCAGAGCAATCAATCTGGCGCCTGTCTACTGGGCGATGATGGGCGTTGGTCTGCTGCTTATTTTTCTCGGACTGCTAAGTTATCACAGGGTCAAAAAGTCCATTTTCCGCCCCCCGAAGCATGAGACTCTCGTGGAAGTCACGGCGGCAAGCCTGTACTTTCTGGAAAACTATCAGTTTGCCGAAAGGGGAGAGCCCGGCGGGAAAAACGGAAAAAAGACGATGCTGGCCCGGCTTTCGGACATGGCGCATCGCACCGTGACAATCATTGAGCCCTCGTACGACAACAAGCCGCGCTCTCAGCTCGCACACGAAAGGAACCTTTTCGCCGCGCAACGCACCATCGCGGCATGTTACCGCACCATTTACTCCCGCGCCAGGACCGGTCTTTCTTTCATTCGCACCGGGGTCTCCTTTGCAAGCGTCGGGGTTGGCCTGATCACCTATTTTGGTCTGAGTTTGCTAAACATTGTCGATGCATTTATAATTTTGGCTGGCCTGCTGATGGTCGTTGACGGTATATTATGGTCATGGCCGGTGAGAAAAGAGAACTACGAGGCCCTGAAGTGCGCGGTGTCTTTCTAGCTCGTTCCCGTCCCGATTCTTCGACGCCGAAAAAATCCCTGTACGCCCTGGCGCTCCACCAGGCGTTTATGTTGACCGCATTCATAATCGTTCAGCATGATTTCTCACCACGAAGTTTGCCACGGACCCCGATCCCGGGATGAAAATATCTCGCGGAGCGTGGAAAATCCGGCGGCGGGACCGCCGCTGGATTTTGAGTCTTCGCGTGGATGGGACGCTGTCTGATGAGAACCACATTTTCCGGTGAACCATTGCCGCAAATCCGCACGGTGGAAAATTTATGAAGCTCGTCCACAAAATAACGATCGTCAATTTCATCAATATTTTGTTGATAGCCCTGACCGGCTTTTTTGCCTACCGCAGCCTGGACCAGGTGTTGACAAAACTCAGGTTCATGGAAATCGCCGAAGACCTCAATTCATCTTTTCTCGAGATGAGGCTCGCGGAAAAAAATTATTTCCTCTACGGAGACAGATCGGCCCTCCCGGAAATCGAAAAGAAAATGAGCGCTGTCTTTTACGCCATCGATGCTTCCAGGCCGGATATCCTTCGAGCGATCGGCGAGAGCAAAACAGTCCAACTGGAATCAAGCCTTGTTAGTTACCGGCAGGCCCTTGAGAAGGCCCAAGTAGGCGACATGGCCGTGCAGACCAGTGTTCGGGAGGCCGGCCAAAAGCTGGGAGAATTTACAAATTATATCACAGTCACTGAGAGAGCAGAGGTGAGCCGAATCATCGCAGGCTCAAAGAAGGGACTCGCTTTCTCTCTGGCGTTCATCCTCCTTTCCGCGGTCGGCATCACCCACATTATGTCCTTCAGGGTCCTCAGTTCTCTCAAACGCATAGAAAAGGCGACATGTTACATATCCGACGGCGATTTCAGCAAAATCGAACCTGACACGTCCCGGGATGAATGCGGCCTCGCTATTTCTGCGCTCGTTTCAATGGCTCAAGAACTCCGGAACCGGGAAGAGCAGGTCATCGAGGCAAGGAAACTTGCTTCAATCGGGATACTTATCGCAGGCGTGGCCCACGAGGTCGGAAACCCGCTCAATAATATCTCAATGCTGGCGCAAAACTTTATCGACCTCTATGATGGCATGGGCCGTAACGAACATATCGAATACGTGAAAAGAATCGAGGAGGAAGCCGAACGCATTCAGCGGATAGTCAAAGATCTGCTCGATTTTGCCAAACCCAAGAAACCCGACCTCAAGGAGACCTTCATCAACAATGTGGTCCATAAAAGCATGCGCCTTGTCCATAACATGATCTGTATCTGCAATATCGACGCGCAGCTTGACCTGGGTGAGGACCTACCTTCAGTCTATATAGACGAACACCAGATCCAGGGGGTGCTGATTAACCTGCTCACCAATGCGCTTCACGCTGCATCGCCTGGAGACCGGCTGCGCCTTTCAACCCGTTTTAACCGCAACACCAGCCGATTGGAAGTGGAGGTGGAGGATTCCGGGAAAGGAATAGCCCCCGAAATGCTGCCCCACATTTTCGATCCTTTCTTTACTACAAAAGGGGCAAGCGGAACCGGACTGGGTTTATTTGTCAGCTATGGAATCATTAAGAATCATAAGGGAGACTTGAGGGTGAGAAGCGAGCCGGGGGTAGGGACCTGCTTCACCATAGAACTCCCCGTTTACAAACAGACCGATAGGAGCGAGCAATGTCTGGTTTCAGGGTTATAGTAATTGACGACGAGAGGATTGTTGGGCAGATGATTAAAGCTTCCATGGAGCCGGACGGCTACAAAGTAGAAACCTTTCTGAATGCGGAACCTGCCTTTGCGCGGCTCAGAGAGGAAAAATTCGATGTAGTGATCACTGACCTCAAGATGAAAGGCATCGATGGGATGGAAGTCCTGCGGACTATCAAAACCGCATACCCGGAGATCAAAGTTGTAATGATAACAGCCTTTGCGAGCCTGGATTCCGCAGTTGAAGCCATGAAGAGCAAGGTGGACGGTTTTTTCGCCAAACCGGTGAAGATAAAAGATCTGAAAGAGTGCGTCCAAAAGCTACTAAATCCGGCTGATACGACGGCGTGCTGAAAGCGGCGGGGCCGCACGCCGGGATCGCCAAGCCGGCTATTCTTTTCTATCCTCACCCTTCTGCTCGAAGGATGGGAAACAATCGGTATTGCATCGTACAGGGGCGGGCCTGGCGCCCGCCTCTGTACGGCACTATGAAACATTGCAGGCCGGCAGCCTGAAAATATTTTGAGACGCTATTTTCGGATCATGGAATTACGGCCTGGATGTAGCCGGCATCTCCAGTCCGGTGATCGACCACCAGGAATGCAGCCTTTTTGTTGGGCTGCAGCGCCGCAGCCGCTGCCCCTAATTCTTCCTGATTCGCAATGGTCTGCGTGTTTATCTGAAGGATTATGTCCCCCGGCTCCAGGCCAGCCTTGCCCAGAGGGCCCTTGAGATTCACTTTGACCACCTCTACGCCCTGTCCGGCCTCAATACCATACTTCTTGGCCTGCTCGGGAGTAACAGGCTGCACGACGATTCCCAACCTCTCCTGGGCAGAGCTCGACAGCAGCTTCTCCTGCTCCTGTTCGCTTCCTATTTTTACCTGTATTTGAAGTTTTTTTCCGTCGCGCATCACGGTCATGGTAACTGTCTGCCCGACTGAGGCAATTCCCACGGAGTTCCTAAGACTGGAAGCGTCAGGAACTTCCTTTCCTTCGTAATCCACGATCAGGTCGCCTTTTTTAAAGCCGGCGTTATAGGCTGGACTGTCCTTGATCACGTCTGCAACGAGCGCTCCCTTGGTTGAGGTCAGGCCAAAACCTTCGGCAAGTTCAGGCGTGAGGCTCTGCAGGCTAAGTCCAATATAGCCTCGGACGACCTTTCCATTTGCGATCAGTTGCTTTGATATATTTATAGCCATGTTGCTGGGAATGGCGAATCCGAATACCCTCGAATCCCCCAGATTCGGACACGATAGCGGAATTGATCCCGATCACCTCTCCCTGCAGATTGATCAAAGGTTCACCGCTGTTTCCAGGGTTGATCGCCGCATCGGTCTGCAGAAAGTCTTCGTAGCTGGACGGGTTAGTAATACCCATGCGATGCTTTGCGCTGATAATCCCCTGAGTTACGCTCTGGAACAAACCCCTGGGCTGGCCAATGGCCACCACCCACTGGCCTATTTCAATCTTGTCGGAATCCCCGAGTACGACGTGAGGAAAAGGCCCTTGCAGTGATCTGGATAACTGCCAGATCGGTTTTAGGATCGGTGCCGATTACCTTCAGGAATTTTTCGTCAAACCACCTCCCATCGGAGAGGACCACCTGGATTTTTGTTGCGCCTGAAACCACGTGATTATTGGTCAGAATGTGCCCTTCCGGGTCAATGATCATCCCGGAGCCGAGCCCGACGACCTCCTGCTGAAATTTCTTGGGCGTGGCTTTCGGGTTGCCGAAAAAATACTTGAATAAAGGGTTACCTTCGAACGGGATGAGAGGGTTTGCAATTTCCTGGCGCTCTGTCACCTCCACGTGAACCACCGCGGGAATGTTTTGCTTTGCTACCTGGCTGATGGCAGTGGTCAAATCTTCCGAAGCAGCGCCTGCAAGGCATGGACCCGAAACAAGGGTGGACCAGGCGCTCAAAATGAGCCCCCAGAGGATGATTCTGGGGAGCAGTGAGGATGAGTATCCAACACGATTCATGAGAAAGTCCCCTTGTGTTATCGCTTGTCAATTCGGGACAAGCCGGTCTGAACCTCCATGGGCATTGAACGAGAAATACCATTTTAATTCCGCATGTCCTGCCAACCGGGCCGCAGAGGGAAATTGACGCCCAGCTTTAGCACGCGCCGGCGGAGTGCTTAGCTTACATACTAAAATTGAAGCCAGGGAACTCGGTAAATTAGAGTTTCCGGATGGACGCAGGCCGAGGGAATTTACCAATATGGAATTTCACAATGACATCTGAATTTCTGCATGACTTCCGAAATCTGGCCTCTCCTTACTGGAGATCCGACGAGAAATGGAAAGCACGTGCACTGCTTGGCGCAATAATAGCGTTGAACCTGGGGATGGTCTATATTCAGGTCCTGGTAAACGAATGGATCAGGGAGTTCTATAACGTCCTCCAGAGCCTGGACAAGGCCAAGTTTGCTGCTGAAATCCTTCGTTTTTGTCTGCTGGCGGGTGCATATATCGCACAGGCGGTTTATATGCTCTACCTCAGTCAAATGCTGCAAATCCGATGGAGAAAATGGCTTACAGACAAATACTTGCGGGACTGGCTCACACACCAGGCATATTATCGAATCAATTTCGCCGCCCCCGTAACCGATAACCCCGATCAACGAATAAGCGAGGACATCAATTCATATATAGAGCTGATGATCAATCTTGGGACGAACCTCTTGAGTTCGGTGGCAACCCTTGTATCCTTCCTTGGCATCCTCTGGATATTGTCGGGAACACTCATTATTCCCTTCGCCAATCATGCCATCAAACTCCCTGGATACATGGTTTGGGCCGCGCTGTTTTATGCCGTTCTCGGCACCTGGCTCACCATGCGTATCGGAAATCCTCTTATCCTCCTCAATTTCAATCAGCAAAGGTTTGAAGCGGATTTTCGCTTCAGCATGGTCAGGGTTCGCGAGAATAGCGAGCAGGTTGCGCTGTACGGAGGTGAGCAGCAGGAACAGGCACATCTACTGGATCGCTTCAATATCTTAATGGATAATTTTTGGAAAATTATGAGGCGGCAAAAGCGCCTTTCCTGGTTAACCAACACCTATAGTCAAGCAGCAGTCGTCTTTCCTGTGATAATGGCAGCCCCTCGTTTTTTCGCCGGTCAGATGGACCTGGGCGGACTCATGCAGACGGTGGGTGCATTCGCAGCGGTGCAGGGCGCGCTTTCCTATCTTGTTACAAGTTACACGACGATAGCCAGATGGCGGGCTGTAATAGATCGCCTGGTCGGCTTTTCCCGAACACTGGATATGCTGCAAACCTCCGGGTCCTTGAAGCCCACCGAGCGTATCCAAAGTCCCGAGCAGGTGATAAGGATCGACTCTCTGAGTGTTTTCCTCCCAAATGGGAATGCTCTGTTTCGAGATCTCAAACTCAATATTGCACCGGGAACACATCTTCTTATCACCGGACCATCCGGTAGTGGAAAGAGTACCCTGATTCGGTCTCTGGCGGGCATCTGGCCTTTTTGTCAGGGTAATATTTCCTTGCCGGACATGTCGTCGATAATGTTCCTGCCTCAAAAACCCTACCTACCCCTCGGGACCCTGCGCAACGCGCTGTGTTACCCGCATTCGGACGGTTATCGACCGGAAGAGCTGGAAAAAGTGCTGGAAGAATGCGGGCTGGGGCACCTTGCAGCCTCGCTGGAGAAAGATGAGGACTGGTCTCATGTACTCTCTCTCGGCGAACAGCAGCGCCTCGCGTTTTCAAGGGTATTACTTGTCAAGCCGGACTTCATATTTCTCGACGAGGCAACGGCATCGCTCGATGAAAAGTCCGAGGCGGCCCTGTACGAACTGCTTGAGACTAAATTTCCGCACTCGGCGGTGACGAGCGTAGGACACCGCAGCACTCTGATCACATGGCATTGCGAAAGGCTGACATTCGAAGGGGACGCCAAATGGGTAAAATCCGCGCTGGAAAAAGAGTGCAAAGGACCTCATCAAAGTTTCTGAGGATATTCGATGGGGTGGGAACGGTATTTCGGGAGCAGACGGAATAATCTGCAATCCCCTATGCTTCAGTGCGCTCCATCGCGTGAGGAAATATAATCTTCAAGTTTAACGAAGCGGTACCCTTGATCTCTAAGCTTCCGGACTATTTTGGGTAACGCCTCACCCGTATGGTATCCACGTCCATTGATGTGGAAGATCAGAATACTTCCTGGCTGGACCTTCGATAAAACCCAAGCGGTCATCTTCTCAGCCGTAAGGTTCCTGGCAGGATCTCCGCTGGGGAAAGACCAGTGAACGACGGCGTATCCTAAACTCTCCACAAGGTCCAGGGCCTTCGGACTATAGTTGCCGGCAGGAAATCTGAAGAAAATGGGCCTGCTTCCCGTAATGTCTTCAATTATTTTTTGATTCTCGATTACGTCGAGGTATATTTTGCTCGCTGGTAATGTTTCCATATGGTTAATGTGACTAAGAGAGTGGTTTTGTATGCTGATAAGATCATTTTTTGCTAATTCAGCCAGGTCGGAGAAATTTCTTTTCGCAAACTTGCCACTCACAAATATGGTGAATGGGAGTTTTTCATCGACCAGGTAGTTAAGAATCTTGGCATCGAGGTAAGACGGTGTCTTGGTTTCGCAACCATCAAACGTGAGACAGACGACTTTTTCTTTTGTTCCAAGGTTTGTAATTACCTCACCAGCACATGGGACAGTCACCACTAACAGTAGAATGCAGGCGACCAGCATCTCTATATGGTGCTGATATGCACCTGTGCGTGAGCAATTCAAAATTTCTCTCCTCTAGGAACCTTACGAATGCGATCGGAATTATGGCGAGATTTTTCTCCGATGCGTGTTGCCTGGTTTCCAACCACCATCTTCTTTAACACAGTTCAGCGCTATTTCCCAAGCCGATGACTTCGTGGAATTCTTCCTCAACCTCTTATATAACTCCATGCTCCGCGAGGTTTAAGTGCTTCTTCTCAGCGGTGTCCTCCGGCACCGCCACCTCTGCCGCCGCCTCCGAAGCCACCACCACCGAAGCCGCCTCCTCCGAAGCCACCACCACCGAAAAAGCCGCCTCCAGACCCGCCGCGATATCCGCCGCCGGTAGAGAAGTGCTCTGACTGAGCGCTGCCGGACGTCCGCCCGCTGTAGGAAGAGGACCCGGAATCGGCGTCACGGCTTAATCCGGGACTTGACGAGAACCTGTCCATATCTCGCGCGGACCCTGAAGATGTGAGGTTTCGCGACGCCGATGTGTCCGCCGTGTTTGCCCTGGCCCCGGTTTGCTGGTTTGCCGTTGCGCTTGCGCCGGCACGCGCAGTCGCACTGATCCTGCTTACCGTGCCGTTTGCATTTGTTACATGATTGGTAATTTGGTGGTTATGATTGCGCCTGTCGAAATCGACCAGGATGAAGAAGCCTCCGAACCCGTATCCGTCCCACCAGAATTGGTCCGGGACCCAGTCATAGAGATAGGAGTATTCCCAGGGGGGCTGATAATAAGTCACGACAGGGGGCTCGTTAGCGTAATAGTAATCGTCAACAACATAGGGTTCCACATATTCGGAACCTTTCGGAGGAGGAGCGGCGGAGCTTGGCTGGTATCCGGAACCGGACCCATAATTGTATTTTTCGCCGGCCACTTTGACCGGAAGATTCATTGCGATGCTCACTTTATCCACTACGCCGGCCGCATCCGTTTCTGAAATCCGCAAATTTCCCGAAGACGCCGATCTTGCTGCGCTGTCTCTAACTTCGGCAATGATATCGGGCGTCATCGGATAGTCGGCAATCCATCCATTTCGAGGCGTGATGTTGATCGAACCCAGACGGTGTTCTGCCGCCGCTTCATCTTGCGACGAGGTCAAATTAAGGGCAGTGGCCAACTCTACGGCAAATTCGCCTTCCCTTACCAGGGGTTGTTCAATAGGAGGGGGCCCGGAGGGTGAACTTTTTGCGTTCACCGAGGCAGTGTATGGAGCCGAGACCAGACTTGCGGCAAGAAATATTAACAGTATTGTTTTCATTCAGGTACTCCTTCGCGACGGACTGGGCATACGCGGATAGCCCATAGTAAATATAACCATTCTGAGCACCTATCGCGCTTATCATAATAGTATCCAAATAATAATATTAGTTGGAATAAGTCGTAAGTCATTTAGATATCGGCTAGTTTCTGCCAAGATTCGCTCCGGTTCAGCCGGAGGCGCGATCAACCTTCCGATCCGGTTGTGCGGCGTCGTCATGTACGTCCCCACGCGACCCCGTTCCAGGTAGCGGCTATGGGCCTTAATGAATAAGAACCGCGATAGTTATGCCCCGGGATCTTCACGCTCCGCGAGGTATCCGGGCCTTCCGGTGTTTCCGGACAAAGACTGATCGATCATTGAGTATTGGTTGCCGGGACTGTGAGAAACTCGAGGGTGAAATCGATCTCTTTGGTGGAGACAGGTCTTGGGCGGGGAAACAAATTCACGTCTAAATGGGCAATAATTAACGGCCCAACCGGATCAACTTGCAACCTGGTAAGGATATTCAGGTGAAGATAAGTCTATCGGGATTTTAACCCGAAAAGTGATTCCTTTGCCGGGATTGTCGGAAATCTCTATATGACCCTGGTGAGCCTCGATAATCTTCTTGACAATAGCGAGCCCCAGGCCGGTGCCTTCCTTCTTGCTCGTATAGAAAGGGGAAAAGATTTCCTGCCTTTTATCGGGCGGAATGCCGCAGCCGTAATCAATCACATTTATCAAGAGGTTTTCTCCCTTTGTATCACATCCGATTATAACGTCCTCACCCACCTGTGAAGCTTGTATGGCGTTTGTCAAAAGGTTTATGAGCACCTGCTTCATCCTCATGAAGTCCAGATAGGCTACGGTAGGAGTACCGGAATCGAGATGGGTGCAAAGCTTTATTTTTTTCTCTTTAGCCATGGGGGCAACTATTGCGAGGCACTCATCCACAAGCTGGCCCATATCGCCCTTTGAGCACTCAAGTTCCAACGGACGCGAAAAGTCAAGCATACTCTTCACCATGTTTTCCATCCGCTGAGTTTCCTTGACTACGATTTCCAGCAGGTTTTGGACGGGGCTGCCGGCGTTGATGCGCTTTTGAGCCAAGCATGCAAAGCCGCCGATTGCGATAAGCGGGGTTTTCATATCATGGGCTACAGCGGCCATCGCCCGCCCCATTGCTGCGAGACTCTCGGATTCCCGCAAATCCTTTTCCGCTTTTTCACGCTGAATGATCTTCCACATTCCATCCATCAGGAGCGTGAGCTGCCGGGCATCTGAGAGATCATATTCCGTTGCTTTGTTTCCTGCGCCTGCAATGGCTACAATACGGTCATTTTCAAATACCGGGACGATCAAGATACGGGCAACCGCAAGGTTAGTTTCCAGGAAAGCTCCGGAGCCGGGATCGGAACCCGGGTAGTCGTTTATGACTACAACTCTCCTTTCTCGTATCGCGTCTGCGAAGACATCCGCTTTTCCAACCTCTATTTGAGTGGGAGATCCCCCGGCCGATCCCTGCCATGGGGTTTCCTGCCAGCTATGAACAGTCAAAACCGTTTCGGCTTCGTCCAGAAATCCAATCCAGCCGATTTCACTTTTTGTAAGCCTCACCAACTGTTCCAGGGCGAACCTGGTGGTCTGATATGTTGAGGAATCAGTCATTTGGCTTAACTGCCACAATGCCTCGAGGCGTGCTTCATCAAATCGCCGCATCTCCTCTACCTGCTTGCGCTCCGAAATCTCTGCGCTCAGTGCCTCCTCCCTCAGCTTTCGCGCGGTGATGTTCATTGCGGCATGGACCACATTGGTTACTTTCCCGGAGGAGTCCTTGATAGGGTTGGAGGCAACCATCCACGTCCTCCCATCGGCCTTTGCTATCTCACCTTCGTGGGGTTCCCCCGTTTGCAGGGCCTTGACTACTGTGCATCCCAGGCAAGGTTCCGACAGACTATGGATAGCTTCGTAACACTTTCTCCCTTTCAGCTCCTCGGGTGTCAAGCTGAAGACCTTCTCTGTCGCTGAATTTGTCCAGATTATCCGCATCTCCGGGTCAAGGTATTCAACAGCCACGTATCTCAGGCTGTCCAGGATTGCCGCTTTGTCCTGCTCCGATTTCCTAAGGGCGTCCTCGGCCGTTTTTCGGGCGGTAATATCGGTGCCGATACCAAGTACTCCGCACACTTTACCCGCTTCATCAAAGAGAGCTTTATTGGCCCACATGACCCAGACCCGATCACCGTTCTTGCGCATATTTTCATTTTCATACCTTGCGCAGTGATCGGGATTATGAACGACGTCCTCTATGAGCGCCCTGAGGTCCTGTCCGGCGGAATCTGTTTCAGGCAAAATTGTGCCGACGATATGCCGTCCGAGGATCTCCTCGTCGGTATAGTCGAAAAATTTCTGCGCAAATTCATTGACAAATGTGATTGTCCCGTCAAGATTCAGCTTTATGATGCTACAGTTGGCATTTACCACCAGCTCCCGGTATTTTTCCTCGCTTCTGCGAAGCGCTTTTTCCCGGTTGCCGATCTCATCGGCCATCGCGTCAAAAGAAGAAGAGAGGTCCTGAAGTTCCGCAGGGCCCTTGAAGTCAAACCGTAGGATTGGCTCCCCCCGTCCAAGGGCCAGAGCATAATCACGAAGCCGCATGATTGGGTCGATAATGCCTCGTGAGAGAAAAAATGCGCCAACGAAGATAACTGCCGTAAGGAGCAGGAAAAGGCCTGACAGATGAAGGGCCTGCGATCTGATAGGCGCTGTCGTTGCGCTCTCGGACCGGCTGACGCATACAACCCAGTTGTTGAAGCGACTCGGAGTACAAGTAACGATCCGCTCCTCTCCAGTGTAAAGGCTCGGGAAGATGCCGGTCATTTTCTTGCCTTCCAGGGCCTGTCTGATGGCCGGGCGTCTCTTCAGAAGATCACGATCTTCCCATTTCAACTCTTTTTGCGGGTAACAGTCCACCAGCATTCCACTGCCGTCTATGATGCTTATCTGGCCTTTTTCGGAGAGGTGAAGACCTAATATACCCTTTAACTTTTCAGCTCTCACTGCGCCGACGACAATGCCAAGGAGCCTGCCTTCCCCATCCCGGATACCCCGGCTTATAAAGAAGACCGGTTTATCCGTACCGCGTGACAGCAGGTCGCTGACGCTCCACTCGCCCCCTGCACTGATAGCACTGACAAACGGCTGGCCGGCTAAGTCCTCGCCAATTACCCCCGGCATATCTGATGCTATGATGCGGCCCTGGGGATTGACCCAGGCAAAGTAACGAATTGAGGGCAAGGCGGCCTTGTTGGCCTCGAGTATACGGTTTATCTGCTCGGAGGAGAAATCCGGGGGCATGGATGTAAGGTTTATACAGATGGCTAATTCCTGATGGACGACATCCTGAACGAACATATTGAGCGTGCCCGCGACTGCCCGGGAAAGCTCCAGATTGCCCCGGAACTCGTTTGCCTGCCTGCTCTGAAGTCGTTCATACAGATATCCGGCCTGAAGCAAAAGGGCCGCAACAAACATAGTGAATATGAGACAGTACAATTTGCTCCGAATGGTTGGGAGCCATCGATTAAAAAACACAATCAATCCTACGTTGCTGTCAAATGTCGATAGATTTTCTCGATTCCCCGAAATTTGCCGGATAGATGGCGCTTATAACACTTACTCGGAGCGGAGAAAAGAGTTATGAGCAGGCGGAAGGCAAGATTATGAGCTATGCAGTCTCCAATCTTTGAAAAGTAACACAAATGTAACAATAATGATCCGGTCTAAGAGGTTTTGATAGACAACCTGACCTTCCCATCAACTGCATTGCCGTTTTTTTTCTCTGTTTTGGTTTGAGGAATTATCAAGGAATTTTCAAGATTCCCATTTCATGATTCAGCAGGCAAACTGCAAATGAAATGACAATTTCTTTATTGGCCACGTGTGTCCAGTATGCTACGTGTTCCTGCATCACCCGGGCTTCAGCTTCTGTCATATCCCGGGCAAAGGCCGGTCTTGGCGGAATAAGCTTACGTAGGAAAAAGCTCATGTTTGGCTTTCTATAATTTCCCCTGGCTAACTGCCTTAGCTTCGTTCCTGCTTTGAGGCAAACAGTTCGCAATCTGAAACGATGGCGCAGTCGACTTCCAGGACGACGGTGGAAATTACATCCTCTCTTCGGATGGCATTAGGCGTGGAACGGGGGGTTCGTAGTCCAACCGGCGATTGCTCCTTTTATTGGGTACAAAAAAGGGGAAGGCCATAAGGGGTTTCCTTATGGCCTTCTGAAACAGAGGAGACTCTAGAACCGATGAAGTCAGAGAAAGACTTTCCACCACTAACGGGAATACAGATCGAGCATTGGAATCAACTTGGTCACAGGAGTTTCAGCATCCGTTCGAGTTTGAGCATGGAGATAATTTCAGAGCGCGAGCATGAACTGAGCCTGGATAAGATCAACTTGATTTCTCTTTTCAGCGTCCACCTTTCTTAGGAAATGCGAGCTTCAGCACGATTCGAATGTTACTTCCAAGTTCGGTTTCTAAGAGTTCCCTGTATAAATGTGGAGACGGGCACACCCTCAAGTTCAGTTTCCGGCAGCCACTCACCCTTCCTGGAATTCGGCGGCCCTTGTGCAGGCAGAATGCAAAGCAGATTCAAAATCAACGAGGTCAAAGGGTTTCTTCAGGAACGTTTCGAATTCCACTCGATCCAGATCTTCAGCTATAGCTTGGAAATCGTATTCAGAAAGAACAATCGCAGAGGTCTCGGGAGCAATGAGCTTGAGCTTTTCAATAAGAGAGGGGCCATTCGCATCCGGAAGATGATATTCGAGAATGACAACATGAGGCGGCACTTTTTGAGCAAGATTAAGGGCTTGACTAGCTGTTGAACAACTGTCAAAAGCATATCCGGCCTGATCCAGGAATTTTTCCAAAGAGCGTCTCAACGAAGCGTCATCTTCGACAAGGAGCACAAGATTTTCAACGCGCACATTCGCCTCCGCCTGTTCCTTAGAGCAAGTAGCGTGCCACGATGGCTGGATCATCAAGATAGAGGCCAGAAGGGCATTTAGGGGACTGGCTCTTTGACGAGGAGTAAGCCTTACTTGGATAATATTCTACACCTTTCCAGGTTGCCGATCTCCGGAATGCTCGGTCTGCTTTTGAAAAACCAGTTAATTCAGGCTCTTGAATCTAATATGTAGAATATTACACATAACAGTCAGGTATTGGAGCATTTTGTTCAATCCCAATAGTGTGGACGGAGCAAGAGGTCCTCGCGCATTATTTTTCAATTCTCTCCTCTCCCTCGACTCCTGGAAATTGCACCGGGAAAACTGACCGGCGCGGTCTTGACTCCGTGTCTCCATCTCCTTACATGCACTTCCAGAGCAATTCACGTTGCAAATCTGCGCAATTAATTACTCAACTACAGGGAGAGAAATCATGGAAAGAACCGTGACCATGCGCGGAAACCCGCTCACGCTGGCGGGAACGGCATTGAAGGTGGGTGATAAAGCCCCGGATTTCAAAGTGGCGGATAACAGCCTCGCCAAGACTGGACTTACTTCCTATAAGGGCAAGGTAGTGGTCATTTCGGCAGTGCCCTCTCTGGACACTCCCGTCTGCGATGTCGAAACGCGCCGCTTCAACGTGGAAGCGGGGAAATTGGGGGATGATGTAGCCGTGCTCACCATCAGCATGGATCTTCCCTTTGCCCAGAAAAGGTGGTGCGGCGCCGCGGGGGTCTCTCATGTGACGACCTTGTCCGACTACATGGACGCAAATTTCGGCTTGGCCTACGGAGTACTGATCGCGGATCTACGTCTGTTGGCAAGGGCCGTTTTCGTGATCGACAAGGGCAACACGATCAGGCATATCGAGATCGTAAGCGAAATCACGAAGGAACCCGACTACGAGGCTTGCCTGAAAGCGGTTGGGGCTTGCTTGAAGTAGCCGGAGTAGGTCTTATCGCGCAAACGAGGCTGATTTAATTTGGCGCTTACGTTGTTCCGGGGTGTGGGGAGGTGAGGGTACTCTCCCCACATGTCGTTTATGTTCGCATGACTAAAACAGGGATTGAGGGATTGAGGGATTGAGGGATTGAGGGATTTGGGGATTTGGTTTGAATCACCAATTCCTCAAGCCGGCATTCCTTGATTTCGGTATCCTACTTTTTCAATACAAGCCATCGAAGACTATCTACGCGATTCCTAGTGCGCAGCAACGTCCGGTTTTGCATCGCCGGTCTTCTGCTCGCCTTCTTCGGCGATCTTCTTTCGTTGCTCTTCTCCCCCGGAACTGCCTATTGCCTTCTTGAATTCACTGATGCCTTTTCCGAGACCGCTTCCGAGTTCGGGCAGCTTTTTGCCCCCGACCATAATGACAACCCCAAGGAGCAGGAGGAGCATTTCGGTTGGATTTAACACTTTACGCCTCCATCTTTATAATCTTACACAGCCATGCAAGCCGCTCAAAAGGAATTTTACCCCCAAAACGGATGAATAGGACACACCCAAAACCGATCATGGATAACCCGGCGAATCCTGCTGCCTTCCAGCCTTTCATCGTGCGCGTGCCGCGGGGAGGCATAAGCTTGCAGGAGATTACAGATGGAATTTTGCGGGTGTGTGACGGGAAAATGTTTTTTGGGTTACGGATCAGGACATGCTCCTCACCAGGCTTTGTCCATGAATACAATAAGAACTGTGAAAAATGATGAGGAACCCCGTTCAATAAAGGCCATATTGCAGTCAATACCCTTCCATCGGTACCCGGTATAATTCCCCGCTGGATTCGTCAGAGGCGCTTAGGTGATAGCCGCCTGTCGCCATTTTTGTCTTCATTGAAATGTCGCTTTTTCGCCACGGTTCTGAAACATCTTCATGGTAGCGTCTCTCTCAGCTTTTCAGGGTGGGACCTGACCGGTCTGCTGGTTTTTGCAGGAACCGGAGCGGCTGGGGGTTTTTGCCTATTCCCCGTTTTTCTTTGGCCTGCAGGGGAACTCATCTTCGAAGAGCGACTTTTTTTTACTTTTTTTCAATTTAAATGAAGAAAAGCCAAACCCATCGTGAGGTGGGGACGGAAAGCCTGCGGGTCCTGCTTTAGCTGGATAGCCGGGTTGCCTCTTCGAAAGGCAGCCCGGCTTTTTTTGTTGTGCGCCCGGCAGGGCGCGTTCACTTGGAGGTGCAAGTCCTCTACAGGCCCGACAGGGGGAACTGTTAGCCGGACGGCAAGGGTGTCCACCGCGAGGTGGAATCTGAAGGAAGCCGCAG
>Ga0187867_10002145_pt1 | contig 16534 bp, 16 predicted proteins | sample June2016WEW_13_1_FD_132976 | JGI IMG/M metagenome (GOLD analysis project Ga0187867, IMG submission 132976) | Peatland microbial communities from SPRUCE experiment site at the Marcell Experimental Forest, Minnesota, USA - June2016WEW_13_10 | ecosystem: Environmental > Terrestrial > Soil >...
GGTAGTGTAACCGCCCTCGGCGGACCGCAGCACGACGTTGGCACGCTTTCGTTGCCCGGCCGTGGGAACGCTGCGAAGTTCCAGGCAGATCTTGTACGCGACCGGATAGACGATCAAGGGCACGATGATCGCCAAGAACCGGAAGGCGGTCAACACGACATTGAGCGAGATCGACAGGTAGTTCGCGAGGACGTCGGTGGCACTGGCCCCGAACAGCACGAAATAGAACGAGAACACCGCCGCGCCGAACGCGGTGCGTTTCGGCTTGTCCCGGGGCCGGTCGAGGAGCTGGTGGTCCACGTTGTCGTGGGTCAGCTTCGCCTCGATGAAAGGCCACATCTGCAAGACGCCGAAAGTGATGCCAGGTAACAAGATGGCGGGGAAGAACACATTGGGGATCATGTGCCCGAACCCGACGATCTCCCAGCTCGGCATGATCCGTAGCGCCCCGTCGAGCCAGCCCATGTACCAGTCCGGTTGCACGGCATAGCTCACCTTGTAAGGGACATAGGGGCCGTACAGCCATATCGGGTTGATCTGGAACGCTGCGCTCAAGAAGCCCGTCGTGGCGACCGTCAGCATCATGAAGCCACCAGACTTGGCGGCGAAATTCGGCCACATGGGCACTCCGACCACGTTGCGCTGCGTCTTGCCGCCCCCGGGGAACTGCGTGTGCTTTTGCCGCACCAACATCCCGAGGTGGGCCGCGAGAAGCCCGACGATCACGGCGGGAAGGATCAGCACGTGGAGGATGAAGAACCTCGGGATGATCGAGTCGCCCGGGAAATTACCGCCGAAGAGGAAGAAGGCCATGTAGCTGCCGATGAGCGGGATCGACTCCACGATCGAAAAGGAGATGCGGATGCCCGTCCCCGACACGAGGTCGTCGGGCAGCGAGTAGCCCAAAAAACCGTTGAAGATGGCGAGGATGAGCATCGTCGAGCCGATGACCCAGTTGAGCTCGCGGGGCTTGCGGAACGCCCCGGTGAAAAAGACGCGGAGCATGTGGACCACGATCGAACCGACGAAGATGTTCGCCGCCCAGTGATGCATCTGGCGCATGAGAAGGCCGCCGCGCACGGCGAAGCTCAGATTCAGCGTCGAGGAGAAGGCCTCTGAAACAAGCTGTCCGCGAAGCGGACCGTAGGAGCCTTCATATGGGATGAGCTTGCTCGACGGGACGAAGTACAAGGTGAGGAAGACACCTGTTCCCAACAGCACAATGAACGAGTAGAGAGCGATCTCACCGATCATGAACGACCAGTGGTCCGGGAAGATCTTGTTGACCATCTTGCGGCCTGAGCCCGATATGCCCAACCGCACGTCGAACCAGTTGAAAAGGGCGTCAATCATTGCCCCGCTCCCAGTAGCCCGGTCCCACTGGCTCGTCGTAACCGTCCTGGGCGCGGAAATAGCCCTCGTCGTCTATGTAGAGGGGAAGCTGAGGCAATGGCCGCGGTGCCGGCCCGAAGATCGGGATGGCGGCGTCCCTGACGTCGAACAGCGATTGGTGGCAGGGACAGAGCATCTTCTCGGTGAGCTCCTCGTAAAGGCCAACCGGACACCCTGCGTGCGTGCACACCTTCGAGAAGGCGATGAAGCCCAGCGGAGCCCAGGTCGCCCGCTGCTTGGCGAACTGGGGCGGCGGCGTGAGGTAACCACTGGAGAGGTCGTCGACGTGGATGAGCATCGTCTGGGAGTAGGCGCCGCCGATGTCGTCGGGGGGAAACACCGTTACGAAGCCTCCGACTTCGATGTCATTAGGGGTGATCTTGCGGCCGGTGATGTCAACGAGATAAGCGCTCCGGCGCCAAGCGGTCTTTCGCAGGGTGAGCTTGGGCAGGGGACCGAGCGAGCGGATCAAGGGAAATGCGAGCACCACGCCGAGGATGCCCGAGGCGAGGCCGAGGGCCTTTAGGAGAAAGCCTCGCCGTTCGATCGCCACCTTGCCGCGGCTGGCGAAGTCCTCCACGAAGACCTCGCGCTGGCTCGGAGTCGGCTCCAAGCTGTGGCGGGCCTCCTCGAAGGGACCTTGCGGCATCAGGTACTTGCCCCAGATGACCAAGCCGTAGCCGAGGCCGGCAAAGCCGACGGTGAAGGTGATCGCCAGCCAGAAATTCGAGTAGTTCTGCCAATAGCAGGCGCCGAATCCCGCAAAGCCCGCGGCCGAGAGCAAGAACCCGGAGCTCGCCACGATCTCGGCCCGACGCGGGTCCTTTGCCGCCACCTGGAACTGAGGGGCATCGGGGACAGCAGAGCTTACGGGGATCCTTATCCGGCCGCTGGTGTCCGGTTCGGGCGACCCGGTGGCACCGTCAGCATTCTCAGGCATGCGCGAGCTCTCCGTGTTCGATGCCTTCTTGATCGTCGCTGCCTTCGTGGCCGTCGTCTTCTTCGGGCTCGTTGCGGTCGCCCACCCACAGCGCCGCGAGCAGCGTCAGGCCTACGCCCACGAACAAGCCGACAAAGCCCTCCGCGACTGGGCCGACCCCACCGAGCGCAAGCCCGCCGGGACTCGTCGGGTGCTGGATGTGCTTGACGACATAGCCGACGATGTCTACGACCTGCGCCGGCGAGATCGTCCCGGGCCCGAAGCGGGGCATGTTGCCCGGACCGGTCCTGATCGCCTCCCAGACCATGGTCTTGGTGAGCCCGTGCAGCGAAGGAGCGACGATCCCATCGGCGAGGGCGTCGCCCGCGCCGGTGATCGTATGGCACGGGGCGCAGTTGAGAGCGAACAGGCTGAAGCCCTCAGCCACGTCGGCGTGCGAGATGTTCAGTCCGAAGGGGATGCTCGGGTTGCCAGGTATCGCCGGCGCGAGCGAGGTGACGTACTTCACGATCTCGAGCACCTGGGCACGGGCGAATTTCGCCGGCTTGCGCTCGGGCTCGGCCGTGGGCTCCGCAAGTGGCATCCACCCGCTCGAGAGCCACAGGTCGACTGTGGCGCCGCCTACCCCGAGCAGCGGTGGCGCCCGCGTGCCTCCCTCGGCACCGATCCCGTGACAACTAGAGCAGTTCTCGACGAACAAGGTGCGCCCGGCTTGGAGCTGCGCCGCCGCCGTCTCACTGTCCTGACTCGTAAGGCTGGCCGAAGCCACCTCGGACGAGCCCGTGCGGGAGGCGTCGCTGCGGCCACCGCCGAGGACGACCACGCCGAGGAAGCTCGCCGACACGAGGAGCGCCAGGCTCAAAAGGGCGCGACGCCAAAAAGCCGACGAGGTCACGAGAGGAGGAACAGGGCACTAAACAGCCCTATCCAGACGAAGTCGACGAAGTGCCAGTAGTAGCTGACGGCCTGGAACACAGCCGTCTCACCCGGGTCGCCCCCCTTGATCGAGCCGGCAAGCCGTCCGAGGAGGGCGATCATGGCCACGAGCCCCAAGAGCACGTGAAGTCCGTGCAGACCGCTCATTATGTAGAACAGGGAACCGTAGGCGTTGGTGTGGACCCTGAAAGGAAGGGTCTTCCACTCGTACATCTGATTGCCGAGGAAGGCCGCGCCTAACACGAAGCTCGTGATGATCCAGTTGCGAGCCTTCTTGTACTCGCCGCGTTCCTGAGCCCACACACCGAGCTGGAAGGTGGGACTCGAGGCGAGAAGAACGACGGTGAAGATGAGCGCCTGGATCGTGTCGAGCTTCGTCCCGGCTGGGAAGGTTCCTCCCGGAGGCCAGTGCGGCATGTTGTGGGCGCGGATGGTGAAGAAGGCCGCGAAAAGGCCACTGAAGAACATGAACTCCGAGCCAAGCCAGACGACGACACCGACGGCGAGCATCTGAGGGCCCCCCGGCTGCGATCGGCTGTGCGGGCGCGGCAGTGCTACTGCGTCGCTCACGGCGTACTTTCTACCTGGTCGTGAGGAACAATTCCAGCCATAATCGCGAAAAATGTGGCTCGTGCCAGGACCGGGATACTGTCGTCAGGTGCAAACCGCCGCTTCGCCTTTCCTCGAGGCGTGTCGCTGCTCGCCTACGGGGCGCACGCCGGTGTGGTTCATGCGTCAAGCGGGCCGGTCGCTTCCCGAGTACCGCGCTTTACGTGGCGAGGGCGACATCCTCGACGCGATCGCAAGGCCCGAGCTGGCTGCCGAGCTGACCCTGCAACCCGTGCGTCGCTACGGGGTCGACGCGGCCATCTTGTTCTCGGACATCGTCGTGCCCCTTGCCGCCATCGGAGTGGGCGTTGAGGTCGTGGCCGGACGGGGCCCCGTGATCGAACACCCCTTTCGCTCCTTTGAGGACCTAAAGCGCCTTCGAACGCTGGAGCCCGAAGCCGACCTCGCCCACGTGCTCGAGACCGTCCGCCTCGTCGTCGCGGCGTGCGAGGTCCCCTTGATCGGCTTTGCGGGCGCCCCCTTCACGCTCGCCAGCTACCTCGTCGAGGGCGGCCCTTCCAAGACATTCGCCCGCACCAAGGCCCTCATGCACGGCGAACCGGGGCTGTGGCACCAGATCCTCGACCGTCTCGCCGACATCGCCCTCGCCTCGTTACGGGCCCAGGTCGAAGCGGGCGCTTCGGCGGTCCAGCTCTTCGACAGCTGGGCGGGATCGCTCTCTCCAACCGATTATGCGACTTTCGCCCTGCCCGCCTCGCGAAAGGTGCTCGAGGGCGTCGGCGATCTCGGTGTCCCGAGGATCCATTTCGGCGTGGGCACGGGCGAGCTGCTCGGCCTCATGTCCGAGGCGGGGGCCGATGTCGTGGGGGTCGACTGGCGCGTGAACCTTGCTGTCGCCCGTGGGCGCATCGGCGCCGGAAAGGCCGTGCAAGGAAACCTGGACCCGGCCATCTGTCTCGCCCCCGTCGGCGTCGTCGTGGAAGAGACGACCAAGGTCCTCCTCGATGCGGGCGACGAGCCCGGCCATATCTTCAACCTCGGGCACGGCGTCTTGCCCGAGACCGACCCCGGCGTGCTCGCTCGGGTGGTCGAGACCGTGCACCGCTGGAAGCCGGGCGCCTCCCCAACAAAGCGGGGCACCCGGTGACAGCTGCGCGGGGCCGGACCGGCGTGGCCGTAATGGCCTATGGGACCCCCTCTTCGCCACAAGATGTAGAGGCCTTCTACACAGACGTGCGACGCGGGCGGCCACCCAGCGCCGAACAACTGGCGGACATCGTGAGGCGCTATGACGCCATCGGTGGTGTCTCCCCCCTTGCGAGGCGCACCGCGGAGCAACTGGCCGGTATCCAAGAGCACTTGGAGCGACGCTCGCCTGGCCGGTTCCTTTGCACGATCGGCAACAAGCACTCCGAGCCACGCATCGAGCAAGCAATCGAGGCGCTCGGCGCAAAGGACGTGAGCCAGCTGGTCGGTCTCGTCCTGGCACCTCACTACTCGAGGGGAAGCGTCGGCGAGTACGTCGCCCGTGCGCGCGACAAGGCCGCAGATCTCGACCTCCCGTCCGCCTTTATCGAGCACTGGCACGACAACCCTGTGCTGATCGAGCTGCTCGCCGAGCGGGTGGTCCGGGCGCTGGCCTTTCTCGGGCCTTTGGGCGAGCGCGCTCGGGCGGAGGGCGAGCTCCTCCTCCTCGTGACGGCGCACAGCCTGCCCGTGCGCGTCGTCGCCGACGGCGATCCGTATCCAGACCAGCTCCGGCGCACAGGCGAGCTCGTGGCGGCCGCGGCAGGGCTCGAGCGCTGGGAGATTGGCTGGCAGAGCGCCGGCCGGACGCCTGAGCCCTGGCTGGGCCCCGACATCCTGGAGAAAATGCGGGCACTGCCCGACGAGGACGTTCGCGCTGTGGTCGTCTGTCCGGCCGGTTTCACCTCCGACCACCTCGAGGTCCTCTACGACCTCGACGTCGACGCCCGTCGTGTTGCCGCCGAGATGGGAGTTGGCTTCGCCCGTACGGCGTCGCTGAACGCAGAGCCGAAGATGTGCGCCGCGCTGGCCGACCTCGTCGTCTCCTGCGCGGAGGGGATTTAGATCATGGGGCGTGTCGTCGCCGTCGTGGGCGGTGGCATCAGCGGGCTCGGCGCGGCGCGTGTCCTTGCCGGTGGGCCTCTAACCGCCCCCGGGGCGGACCTCGACGGCAAGCGTGTCCGGTTGCGGGGCGACGACACGGCCGAGGTCGTCTTGTTGGAATCCGACGACCGCTTCGGGGGCAAGGTCCTCTCCGGCGAGTTCAGGGGGCGCCCGATCGACTTCGGCCCCGACAACTTCCTCACCCGGAACCGGAGCATCGCGGAGCTGTGCTCCCAACTCGGCATCGACGACGACCTGACATCACCGGCGACGAGCTCGGCATCGGTAGTGGCGCGGGGACGGCTCCATCCCCTGCCGGCCGGGCTCGTCCTCGGCCTTCCCCCCGACCTCTTCGTCCTTGCCCGGTCTCGAATCGTGAGTGCTCGCGGTCTCGCCCGGGCGGCGCTCGACCTCGTGCCGCTCGGCAGTCCGATGTCGGCCTCGAGCCTGGGTCTCGCCCCGGCGGCGATCCCGCCCGGTGCCAGACCATGTGAAGGGGGCGGTCCTGAGTGGAGCGCCGCCTCGATCCTGGAGCGGCGCCTCGGCCGGGAGCTCGTGGAACGGCTCGTCGACCCCTTGCTCGGCGGAATCAACGCCGGCGGCCTCGATCACCTCTCCCTCACCGTCGTCGCGCCGCAGGTCTCCCAGGCTCTCGTCGGCCATCGCAGCATCACCCGCGCCCTCCAAGAGATGATGCGCAACAGGCCCGTGGCCCCGTCGGCCAAGGGCGCCAAGCCATTGCCTTTCTTCCTCGGGATGCGCGGAGGCCTTGGCCGAATCGTCGCTGAACTTGTGGCGGACCTGCACCGGCGAGGAGTGACGCTCCGGACGGGGACGGCCGTCACGACACTGCGAAAAAGGGCGGACCGCTTCGAGCTCGAAACGGCCGACGGGACTCTGGTAGCGGACGGCGTCGTGCTCGCGGCACCAGGCCACGTGTCCGCCCGCCTGCTCGTCGAGGAGGCACCCGTAGCCGCCGCCGAGCTCGGCTCGATCCCCCACTCGAGCGTCGCCCTCGTGACATTCGCCTGGGCTTCCGATGCAATCGCTGGACTTACGGGGAGCGGCTTTCTCGCCCCCCGCTGCGAGGGGCGGATCGTCACCGGTTGCACGTACCTTTCCGCCAAGTGGCCTTACACGGCCGCGCCGGGGGAAGTCGTCATCCGTACCTCGAGCGGGCGCTACGGCGATGATCGAGCCTCGTCGATGTCCGACGAGCAGCTCGTCGAAGCGGTGCTCGGCGAACTGCGCCAGTTGATCGGCACCGATGCGCCTCCACTTGCCACGCAGGTGCAGCGCTGGCGCCAGGCCTTCCCGCAGTACCTGCCCGGCCATCTGGGCAAGATCGAAAGGGCACGGGCGGCACTCGGCCAACTACCGGCGATCGCGCTCGCAGGCGCGTCGCTGGGGGGGATCGGCATCCCCGCCTGCTTGACAAGTGGCGAGCGGGCCGCGGCGGAGGTCGTCGATCGACTAGGGGCATGAAGCGCACGGGCTGGCTGCTGCGGGCTCTCGCCCCGCTCGGCGCAGGCGCCCTTGTGGCACTCTCGCTGCCGCCGTTCGGGCTCTGGCCGCTTGCGTTCTTGGGCGTGGCGATTACTTATTGGGCTCTGCGGAACCGCTCCCTCGCTGGCCGGGCAGGCGTGGGCCTGGAGACGGGCCTCGGGCAGTTCGCCATCGGCCTTTTCTGGGCGGACAAGTTCACCCTTGTCGGCTATGCGGCGCTCGTGGTCCTCGAGTCCGCCATCTTCGCTGTCGCCTGCGCGCTCACCCCGTCTGGACGGCTTCGCGTGCCCGGCCTCGCCGCCTTGTTGACACTGGCGGAGTGGACGCGCGAGCGGTGGCCCTTCGGGGGCGTGCCCCCCGGGGGGATCGGTCTCGGGCAGGTCAGCGGACCCTTGGTCAGCACGGCGCGCTTAGGGGGGACCGTCCTGTTGGTTGGGGTGACCTACCTCGCGGGCGTCGCCCTCGGCGATCTCGCCGTCTCATGGGAGCGACGGAGACGACTGGCCGGCGGCGCCCGTGACAACGGGTTCCTCGGAGGCGTCCTGAGCCTGGCCGTCGTGGCCGCTCTCGGCGTCTTCGGCGCCCTTGCTCCAGACGGTGGCCCCGCGTTAGGGACCCTGCGCGTCGCTTTGGTGCAAGGCGGCGGCCAGCGCGGCCTTTCCGACCTAGAGATCCCGCCCGCGGTCGTCTATTCCGCCGAGGTGCGCACGACCAGGCAGGTTCGGCCCCCTGTCGACCTCGTGCTCTGGCCCGAGGACGTGGTGGCGCTGAACGAGCCCCTGCAGGCTTCGCCCGAGTCGGCGCAGCTCTCCGGGATCGCACGCGGGCTTCACGCGACTCTTTTGGTGGGCGTCACCGAGACGGTCGGTGCCACGAGGTTCCGAAACGAGGTAGTCGCCTACTCGCCCTCGGGTGAGGTCGTGGGGATATTCGAGAAGGTCCACCGGGTGCCTTTCGGCGAGTACGTCCCCTGGCGATCGTTCTTCTCGCACCTGGCCAATCTGCAGGCAGTCCCCCGGGACGCCGTCGCCGGCCACGGCAGCGGGATGATGGCGACACCGGCCGGACCCGTCGCCATCCTCGTGTCCTACGAGGTCTTCTTCCCCGACCGCGGCCGCTCGGGCGTAAGAGCCGGGGGGCAGCTCATCGTCGTCCCGACGAACACGTCGTCTTATTCGAGCGAGCAGGCTCCTGCGCAAGAGATCGCCGCCTCCCGCCTGCAGGCGGTCGAGGAGGGCCGTGACCTGCTGCAGGCCGCACCGACCGGCTATTCGGCCGTCATCGACAACCGGGGCGAGGTGCTCGAGCAAACGCCCCTCTCCGCCGCGGCGGTACTTCGCGCCCGCGTGGCACTTCGCGACGGGGCCACCGTGTACGAACGTTTCGGCGATGACCCGACGCTGGTCCTGGCAGTGTGCGCCATCGTCGCTGGCTGGGCCGTCGTTTTCACCGAACGCCGGCGCGCCAGGCGTTCGGTGACACATTGAGGCAAGTCATCCAGCCGGGTCGTTCGTCTCGGTGGCGGCGAGCTTCGGGAGGTCTTCTCCGAGATCGCCTAATCCGCCGGCACGGACCGCAGTGATGGGGACCTCGCCACTGGCCGGCTCGGGGTGCGGCCCGGGTGGGGAGGCGAGCGAGCGGGTCCCGAACAGGAACCGGTTCAACACGAAGTAGCGCGCCGTCCACATGACCGCATAGGTGATCAGGTTGGCACCGTTTATGACGAGCGCCCGGTCGAGCGAACCCCGCGGATATTGGTCCGCGTAGTGGGTCGCGCCGACCACGGCGAGCGTCGAGAGCACCATGGCGATGAGGGCGATAGCCCAGAAGGGCACGACCTCCCCCCACACTCTCGAGCGGCCCCTCTTGCCCCAGGTCCACGTACGGTTCAAGTAGTAGGCCGGGATCGAGGCGACGACCGTCGCGATGACGTTGCACACCCAAGCCGGCCCGAGGTTCCATGCGTGGTAGGTCAAAAAGAGCACGACCTGGGTCACCAGCGTGGACACGACCGAGACCCACGCGTATTTCCAGAGCCGTCTCAAATGCTCAGAGCGCCAAAGCGCGCTGACATGGCTCACAAGAGGGGCCATGTGTTGAGTCTATCGTCTGACCCGTGACACAAGCCCTGCAAGAGCTCATCGAATTGCTCGACCTCGAGGTGATCGAGGTGAACATCTTCCGTGGCAAGAACCTCGATGAGACCAGGTTGCGTGTCTTCGGCGGTCAGGTAGCGGCGCAGTCGCTCGTCGCCGCCGGTCGGACCGTCGACACTGGGCGCGTCCACTCGATGCACTCGTACTTCCTTCGCCCGGGAGATCCGAAGACGCCGATCCTTTACGAGGTGGACCGCATCCGCGACGGCCGCTCGTTCACGACCCGCCGGGTGGTGGCCATCCAGCACGGCCGGGCCATCTTCAACCTGCAGTGCTCGTTCCACATCGATGAGGGCCCGGGTCTGGTACACCAAAGCGAGATGCCGCAGGTGCCCCCGCCGGAGGAGCTTGAGACCTTCCGCGAGCGCCTCGAGCCTTACAGGGACCAGTTGCCAGACTGGTTCCAGCTGGACCGCCCGAGGCCGATCGACCAGCGTTATGTCGGCGACCTCCCGTGGCTGCCGGCGGCGAGCCAGGAGACCCGGCAACGGTTGTGGGTCCGAGCTGATGGCGAGCTCGCCGACGATCCTCTTCTTCACGCCGCCGTGGTCGCCTACGCCTCGGACATGTCGATCATCGACTCCGTGCTGAAGCCGCACGAGATCCGCTGGGAGTCCGGAGCGACCATGGTCGTCAGCCTTGACCACTGCATGTGGTTCCACCGTCCCTTGCGCGCAGACCGGTGGCTGCTTTTCGATCAGGACTCGCCCAGTGCTTACGGAGCACGCGGCCTAGCCCGCGGCCTTATGTTCGACCAACAAGGTCACCTCGTTGTCAGCCTCGTGCAGGAGGGCCTCGTCCGCGTAAAAGCGCCGGGAGCGCCGGCGCGAGAGCCTTAGGGTCGGGCGTGCCGGCGAGCTTTGACGTCGGTTTCGGCGTCTTTTTGGCGCTCATGGCCGGCCTGGCCGTGTTCGTTGTGCGCTTCGCGGTTCGCCTGGGCCGGCGGCGGCCCCCACCGGGGCCACCCGGGGTGACGAGCGGGCTAGACGAGCCCTCCGCGACGACTCTCGTAGACGACCCCGACGAGGGCCGAGACGGCTAGGAAGAGCCCGACGCCGAGCGTCCAGGCCCCGAACACCAATGCCGCAGCCACGAAGGTGGCACCGAGGCCCAGCACGAACGGCCAGATACTGCTTCCGGGGAAGGCGCCGACGACCCCCGCCCCGTCCTCGAGAGTGGCGTCGGGGTTGTCCTCGGGTCTCTTCGGCATCCGGCGCGACCACCAGAGGTAATACGAACCCGGAACGCAGCCGAGCAGGAAGGTACCGAGCAGCATGACGCTGCCGGCGTCCTCGTGGCTCCAAAGCCAGTAGACCAAGCCGGCAAGACCGAAGAAGATCCCGACGAAGAGGAACACATAGGCCTCGTTTTTCATCGGTCCGGCTCCCGCGATCCTGCGCCGTCTTCACCGTCAAAGCCGATCTCGTCAAGCAAGACCGCTGTTCCGCCGCCCGCCGCGACCAGTTCCCCCAGCCTCGGCTTGTGGGCGTGATCGAGGATGCGGTCCTCGGGATGGTTGTAATCCCACACCGGACGCCGCGATCTGATGGGCGGGATCTTCAAGAAGTTGTGGTGCGGGGGAGGTGAGGTCGTCGCCCATTCCAACGTGGCCGCGTCCCAGGGGTTGTCACCGGCCGGGATCGGGTTCCACCAGGACACGACGACATTGACGACGAAGATGGCCACGGAGATGAAAATGATCGCCGCCCCGACGCTCGAGATGCGGTTCAGCGTCGTGTAGCCGTCCGAAGCGGCGTACTCCGCGATGCGTCGCGGCATGCCTTTGAGGCCGAGAAGGTACTGCGGGTCGAAGGTGACGTTGGTGCCGATGAACATGAGCCAGAACGTCGCCTTGCCGAGACCTTCTCGCAGCATGCGGCCCGTCATTTTCGGGTACCAGTAGAAAAAGCCTGCGAAGGCTCCCATGACAAGTGCCATGACGACACTGTGGAAGTGGGCGACCACGAAATAGGTGTCGTGGGTGGCAAAGTCGATCGGAGGCGAAGCCAACAAGATCCCGCTCACGCCTCCGACGAGGAATGTCCCGAGGAAGCCGATGCAGAACAGCATCGGCGTGTCGAACTTCACCGAACCGCGCCACATCGTGCCGATCCAGTTGAAGAACTTGATCCCAGTCGGCACAGCGATGAGATAGGACATAAGGCTGAAGAACGGGAGAAGCACGACACCGGTCGTGAACATGTGGTGCGCCCAGACGCTCGTCGACAGCGCCGCGATGGAGATCGTCGCGAACACCATGCCCCTGTACCCGAAGATCGGCTTGCGGGAGAACACGGCGATCACGTCGGTCACGATCCCGAAGAAAGGCAGGGCGAGGATATAGACCTCGGGGTGACCGAAGAACCAGAACAGGTCCTGCCAGAGGACTGGGACGCCCCCGCCCTGGACCTCGAAGATATGGGCGCCGAGATGACGGTCGCACCACAAAAATACGAGGGCGCTCGTGAACACGGGGAAGGCGATCAGGATCAAGATGCCCGTCACGAGCATGTTCCAGGTGAAGATCGGCATCCTGAACATCGTCATGCCGGGGGCGCGCAGGTAGTAGATAGTGCTGACGAGATTGACTCCCGTGAAAATGGCCGAGAAACCCGTGAGTATGAGGGCCACTATCCAAAGATCAGGACCTGCCCCCGGGGTGTTGATCGAGTTGGAGAGCGGGGCGTAGGCGACCCAGCCGAAGTCGGCTGCCGATCCAGTCGTCAAAAAGCCCGTCATCATCAAAAGGCCGCCACCGAGGTAGAGCCAGTACGACAAGGCGTTCAGCCGAGGGAAGGCCATGTCCGGCGCGCCGATCTGAAGGGGCACGATGTAGTTCGCCAGCCCGCCGAAGGCGACAGGGCCGACGAAGAGGTAGATCATCAAGCTCCCGTGCATCGTGAACATCTCGTTGTAGGTGTGCTGGGACAGCAAGGTGCTGTCCGGGTTCGCCAGCTGAGCGCGGATCAGCATGGCCATCGCACCGGCGAGGAGGAAGAAGATGACTGCCGTGACCGTGTAGTTCTTGCCGATCACCTTGTGGTCGGTGGAGGTGACCCACTTCAAAAAGCCCGAAGGGCCGTGCTCGTGATGGGGCTCAGGGGCTTCGGCAAAGCTGACCGGGCGCTCCGCTAGAACCGTCATGACGCCGCCAACTCGGCCGATTCGGCGTTCAGCCATTTGTGGAAGGCGCTCGGGCCGACGACCGCCACACTGAACAGCATCTCGGAGTGATACAGACCGCAGTAAGTCGCGCAGTGTCCCGCATAGACTCCGGTCTTCACCGGCGTGAAGTCGAAGACGTTTGTCACCCCGGGTAAGGCTTGGCGGCCGAAGTTGAAGGCGGGAACATAGAACGTGTGCACGACGTCATTCGACACGAGGGTGATCTGCGTCGTCTCACCGAGCGGCAGCACGAAGCGCGGGTACTCTGAGGAGAGCGGGCTTGCGGCGAGCAGTGGCGGGCGGGGCTGCGCTGTCTCCACCAATGCGATCTGTTTGCCGGCCGCGTTTGTATAGCTGAAGCTCCATCCCCATTGGAACCCGGTGACTCTTATCCTGACGGGTGGGTTCGGCGCGAGTGCGTCTATCTTGTTCTCGGCTCCCACCGTATAGAAGAAGATGAAGCCGACAATTATGAGAGGTATGACTGTGTAAATGACCTCGACAGGCAAGTTGCTTTGGAACTGTTTCGGCATTTTTTCCGGGTCGCGGCGGCGGTAGGCAATAATCGCCCAGAGGATCAGGCCCCAGACGATCACCGCGACGACGGCGCCGGCGATCGTCATCCACGACCAGAGCTTGAACTCCGTCTGGCCCTGGGTCGTGGCTCCCCGGAAGCCTCCAAAGGTGGGAAGCGAGCAGCCACCGAGGCCGAGCGCGAGGGCGCTGAGCAGCAGGAACTGCGCGTTTCGCCTCAGCCGTCCGACCCCCCTCGTCCCCACGGGCCGAGACTCTAGCGAAATAATCAGGGCCACGGTCAACTAAGAGCCGCGGCCGCTACGGTGCGGCTCGCATGCCCGACACGCCGGCTCGGCCCAGTCAGGGCCCGCGCTCGGACGGAGTCGACCCCTCGCCCTCTCAGCCCACTGTTATGTCAAGCCGGCGGATCAGACGTTTCCGGGGTGGCGGGAACGGGCCGGGAGGCCTCGGACGACGACTTTCCGGCCGTCGCGACGCGCCCGATATGGCGGGCGTGCCCCGTCACGCGTCCAAGGCCACGGGCGGCCTTCAAAGGGGCACGTGATTCGCGAGCCCTGGCAACGGCCGTCCCGAGCAGGCGACCTGCGGTGGCGGCGGCCACCGCGGTCGCGTCGGGTGCCGAAGGCACCCCCGTCGCGCCCGCGCCTCCTGGGGTCGGCTTCGCCGGCCGTGGCCGCGGCACCAGCTCTGTCGTCAAAGACATGCGCACCAGCACGACCGCCACGGCCTCGCTGATGATGATGGGCATAAAAGGTATGCCCGGGAGGTACAACACGGGCGAAACCGCGAAGCACGCTGCGAGCACCAGGTCCAAGAACACATGCAGCTTGCGGGGGAGGATCTTCCAGGCCGCCAGCGGACCCTTGGTAACGACGGCGAGCAGGGCCAAAAGACCGCCCTGGAGCATCAGCACGAGCTCCGGGCGACCGCTCAGGTGACCACCGACGACCACAAGGGCCGCGGCGAGAGCGTATTCCGCGATCTGGTGCCCGCCGAAAGGTACGTGCCGACGCGGCAACGCCGTCGACGCCATCAGCTCAAGACTGAGCCGACGGCCGGCTCAGTTGGATTGGATCGGACCAGAGGTCTTGTCGTCCCCTTTGTCCTTGTCCGGGTCGCCCTCCTCCATGCCCTTTTTGAACTCGTGCGATGCGCTGCCAAGCCCGCGAGCGAGCTTGGGAAGGCGCGATCCGCCGAAGAGGAGGACGACGACGACAACTGCAATCACGATCAAGCCGTCGGGACCAAACATGTCGGCAAGCATCCCGGTGATCACCTGCCTTCCTTTCCGAAGATTGCAACCAGGTTAGACACATCCCGGCGACTCTGTGCAGCCGAGGGTTCACATCGTCATACGGTCCTGGTCGGCGACCCAGATGAAGGGCCGGCGAAAAACCAGCCTACCCGGACCAAGCCTCTTGGCGTCCGGAGCCCCGTAAAAGGCCCGGCCCACTTGTCCTCCGGCTCAGGTCCCTGTCCAAAGAGGCGGGCGCTTCTCGGCGAAGGCGACCGCTCCTTCAAGAGCGTCCCTGCTCGTCACTACGGGCACCGTGAGCTCGTTGTTCAGCTCCCAGGCCTGTGCCTCGGCAAGATCCAAAGAGCGCCTCATGAGCTCCTTGGAGACTCTCACCGCGAGCGGCGCGTTAGCGCAGATCACCTCGGCCAGTGCCAGCGCCTCTTCGATAAGACGTCCGGCAGGAACAACTCGGTTCACGAGCCCGTAGGCGAGCGCCCGCTGGGCGTCGATGCTCTCACCGGTTAGGGCCAGCTCGAGCGCGATGGCCAAGGGTATGCGTCTTGCGAGCCTGATTAGACCGCCTCCGGCCGCTGCCAGACCGCGCTTTACCTCGGGGATCCCGAATACCGCGTGGTCCGCCGCCACGACGAGGTCGCACGCCAGCACGATCTCAAAGCCGCCGGCGAGAGCCGCCCCGTTCACCGCCGCAATCAGGGGTTTGGGGAAATGGCGAGCGGCGATGCCGGCGAAGCCGCTCTTGTCCCGCAAGATCTCACCGACCTCCCCGGCGGCGAAGGCCTTCAAGTCCATTCCGGCGCAAAATGCCCGGTCACCCGTGCCCGTGAGCACCACCGCCCACACCTCGGGGTCCTCGGTGAGCTCGTCGAAGGACGCTTCGAGAGCGCGGGCCGTCGCAGCGTTGATGGCATTACGGGTGCGCTCGCGGTTGAGGCGAACGAGCTCCACGTGGCCATGGCGCTCGCGGACGACGGGCTCTTCGGCGTCGTCACTTGGATGGACTTCGCTCCCAGTGGCCGCAGCCCAGCCGCTCCCGAGTCCTCCCGATTCTTCGGACATGGTCAGGTCAGTGTAGGACCAGGGCCGCCTGGTTTCCCTGCTCCCCGTTCGTCAATACGATCCTGCAGCGACACAGTCCCCTATCGTGTGATCATCCAAGGCTGGGGGGTGATTCCAGGTTGACAAAGACGACACGCATGGTTTCGCCAGCTGCTCCTGCTCCCGCTCCCGATGTCGAGCAACCCAACGGGCAAAACCCCGTCCGAGCTTCGCTCACAACCGACCCAGCTCCCAAAGCGCCGCGCAAGTACCGGGGCATCGACCACAGCGAGCTCGTCGACGACTTCCGGCTCGCTTGCACCTCCCGAACGCTCGACGACCGGGAGATAACCCTGCAACGTCAAAGCCGTGTCTATTTCGAGATAGCTGGCGCCGGCCACGAGGCACTGCTTGTCGCCCTGGCCCGGTCGCTGCGTCCCGGATATGACTGGTTTTTTCCCTACTACAGGGACCAGGCGCTCGTCCTGGCTCTCGGGGTGACGCCTCGCGACATCCTCCTGCAAGCGGTCGGCTCCTCCGAGGACGTGAGCTCGGGAGGACGCCAGATGCCGGCGCACTGGGGCAACAAGCCGCTCAACATCGTCTCTCAGTCCAGCTGCACAGGCAGCCAGTGCCTTCCCGCGGTCGGCTGCGCCGAGGCAGCCGTCTACATAAATGGGCGTGAGTTGGAGGGCTGCATCGCCCAGGGCGATGAGCTCACCTATGTCTCCCTCGGTGAGGGGGCGACCTCGGAAGGAGAGTTCTGGGAGAGTCTCAACACAGCCTGCAGGCTGCGACTACCGGTCGTCTACCTCGTCGAGGACAACGGCTGGGCCATCTCTGTTCACGCCGCTGACCAAGCCCCGGCTCCGATCTCCGAGCTCGTCCAGGGTTTTCGAGGCCTGGCGA
>Ga0187867_10002146_pt1 | contig 16532 bp, 11 predicted proteins | sample June2016WEW_13_1_FD_132976 | JGI IMG/M metagenome (GOLD analysis project Ga0187867, IMG submission 132976) | Peatland microbial communities from SPRUCE experiment site at the Marcell Experimental Forest, Minnesota, USA - June2016WEW_13_10 | ecosystem: Environmental > Terrestrial > Soil >...
CGAGCAGATCGCGGCCAACAAGGTCCGCGGGATCCGGGCCGCGCTGGCCTGGACCCAGGAGACCGCGCGGCTCGCCCGGCTGCACAATGACGCCAACATCCTGAGCCTCGGCGGCCGGATGTACCCGATCCCAGACGCCGTCAGCTTCGCCCAGGTCTTCGTGGAGACCGCCTTCTCCGGCGAGCCCCGGCACGCCCGCCGCCTCCAGATGATCGCCGAATACGAGAAGACCGGCGAACTTCCCCCCGAACCCCCTCCGCCTAGCCACTAAAAGATCTTTCATGGTGGGGTTACGGGCTCTGCTGCCGGTCGGTGCGCGGTGCGGTATGCCGGTCTCATGAGGTATCCCGATGGTGGTGAGCTGACCGCTGACGAGCGGGCCCGGCGGGAGTTTGTGCGGCTGGCGGCGGCTCAGCCGATCGAGGCCGGGGCCAGCGACCAGGAGGTAGCGAAGCACTACCCACCAGCCTCACCGCCCCCATGGGCACCCGTTTTCCCTCGTGACCAGACGATTGGTGTCGCCCCCGCGACACCAATCGTCTGATCACGAGGCGGCGCCGTATCAGGGGCAGCGGGGGGAAGTACGGCCCGGCCTCCTCGCCGGCTTCCTCACCGGCACCGGACTCGACCTCAGACACCTTTCTGCAGCCTCACCATTAAAGGTCTTCAGCAGGGCTCACCGCCCGCCCCGCTTCCGGGTCCGGTGCTTCTTACCCCGCGCGGAGTTCCGTCCTCGCCCCGAGTCCCCGTTCTGCCCGGAGCTCTTCGGCTGCCGGGGTGATTTTGCCTGCCGCTCAGCCGGCCGGGGCGCCCCAGGCGTGTCTGCCCAGGCTGCCTCGGCTGCGGATGGTGGGGGCGGAGTTGCTGCACGGGGGGTTGCTACAGGCCCGGGTCCCGCCGCCCGGGGTGCTGCTGGCGGCGCCGGAGGCGCTGTCTGAGGCGTGGTCACGCGCGGCGGCGCTGACCGTGAGGGCCCCGGCCGCGGGGCGTGCGGCCGGGCGGATGGGCCGCCCGTGGATTGCTCTGCGGCGGCTTCATGCTCGGGCCGGGGACGGGACACGTCCCTGGCCCGCATGGCCGAATCAACCGTGATCTTCATCCCGTGCATGGCACCCTCCACCGCTACCTTTTCCAGCCAGCGCTGATTCAGTCCCGCGGGCCCGACTGAATCAGCGCAAAGACCCAGCCGATGGCGGCGCGGGCATCTCGCCGCGGCGTTCATTGTGCCGCGGGACAAGTCCGCCGTGCCACCCCCGCGGGGCAGGCGCCGTGCCACCGCTCACGGGGCGGCCGCTGTGCCACCGCCCGCGGGGCGAGTGGGTGTGGCTGTGGAAGGCGACGTGGCTGTGAGGGCGGCGTGACCGTGCGGGCGGGCCGGGGTGCGGCGGGGCCGGGGTGCGGTGCCGCGGTGGGCTAGGAGGTCACGGTGGAGGCAGGGGCGAGGCCGCGCAGGCCGTGCCCTGTCCGTACGGCCGCTAGAAGATCGTGGGGCACCAGGGGGCGGGGTCCCAGGACAAAGCGGCCGACAGGGCCCTGAGGGCACCACCGCGCACCTCCGTGGCCAGGGCGGCCCGGGCCAGCGCGCCGAGCGACGTGCCACCAAGGTAGGTCGCTCCCAGGGTGGCCGCGGGCAGGATGACGTCGGGAGCCGCCGAGGTACGCTCGCACTCGGCGGTGCCTGCTCCCGGGCTGTTCCCGGCTCCCGCTAGCACCGGGCCGGACCCGCGCAGCCTCCACCGGCCCGCGTTCCACGGGCACATCTCGTCGGTGACCTCGATGACCATGTCGACCGGGGCCGCGTAACGCCGCGCGGTGAGGGCCGCCGGCACGTCGACGATCCTGACCCAGAGGCCGTCGCTGACCTGCGGACGTGCCCGCCGGGGGTCGGCCAGCAAGTACAGCAGCGGGTCGTCCACCGGCCGCAGCCGGGCCGTCACCTCGCTGACCAGGTCGCGGCTGAGCAGGTCCGACCAGAGCGCGGCGGTGGCCGCGGGGTCGATCGCGGCCAGTTCCCGGATGTCGAGCGTGGCATCGGGGAGGAACGTGTCCTCGTCCCACCGGCCCCGGCCGGTGTACAGCGCGTAGCCGCGGGGGCCCGTGTCATCTTCGGCGAGCACGCAGCGCAGCGGCGCGGACCCGGGCCGCCCGTCGTCAGGGTCCTCCACGATGCGGTTCCACCACGATTCGTTCCTGATGAAGAGGCCCGGCTGGGCGGGCAGCAGAGTGTCGTAGACCTTGGCCAGTTCGGCCAGGGCTGCAGGCGGCTCGGTGATCCGCAGCCGCAGTCCCGGATCCGCGGGAGCCTGCGAGCTGAGCACGCCCTCGCCGTGCCGGACCGTGAAACTCGCGTGCCAGGAGGCACGGCCATACCCGAACCGCCCGTAGATCCGCGCATCGGAGGCCCAGAGCACCGCGATCGGCTCACCCCGTTCGTGGATGTCGTCGATCTGCCGGCGCATCATGCTGCTGAGGATGCCCCGGCGGCGGTACGAGGGCATGACCGCGATCCAGGTCACCCCGGCTGCCGCCGCCAGCGCCCCTGGGACGGTCATCCGGAAGCTCCACGCGCCGGCGCTGGCCACCGGGGTGGCGCCGTCGAACGCCGCCAGCGTGCGGTCCAGTTCGAGGCGGTCCAGCATCTCAGCCCGGTGCCGCTGGGACGGCGGGCTGTCGTGGAACGCGTGCTCGTTCGTCCGGTGGAAGGCGTCGAACTCGTTCTCTCCCACCGCCCTGATCGGGAAGTGCGCTGCCATGCCCGCATTACTACCTGGTCTGCCCGCGGGTGCGCGAATCAGTTTGGGAGCGTGCCACAGCAATGAGGGTGCGGATACAGTTCGCCCATCATGGTTTCCAGGCCACTCGCCCGTTCTGCCCGGCTTGCCCGCACGGTGGGGGCCAGGGTGGCCGGCCAGGTCCGGCACCAGTTCATCACCCGGAACCGCCGGATGGCCTTCGCGCTGACCATCGCCACGGTGGCCATCGGGGTGGCCGCGGTGCACCTGTCGGAGTGGTGGTTCTCGCCGGGACTGATGATCCTGCCCGTGCTGGCGGGCGGGCTGCTGCTGTGGCCCCGCGCCCTGCGGATCCTCTTCGGCCTGGTCGCGCTCATGCTGTTGTACGACGCGCTCCACGAGCGGGCCGGGGCCGGCATCATCGCGACGGTCGCGGTCACCGCGCTGTTCGCGGACGCGCTGGCCCGGACCCGGTGGAAGCTCGGCGTCCAGGGGATGCGCGGCGACCGGATGCTCATCGAGCTGAGAGACCGGATCCGGGCCCAGTCCAGGCTGCCTGCACTACCCGCCGGCTGGCAGTCCGCCGCCGTGCTCCGGCCGGCCGGGGGCTCGTCATTCGGCGGTGATTTCCTGGTCTCGTCGTGTGACGGGAAGACCCTGGAGGTCGCGCTCGTCGACGTGTCCGGCAAGGGCGTGGACGCCGGGACCCGGGCGCTGCTGCTCTCCGGGGCCTTCGGTGGCCTGCTGGGATCGGTGCCGCAGGGGGAGTTCCTGGGCGCGTGCAACTCCTACCTGCGCCGCGGGCCCTCCGTCGAGGGCTTCGTCACCGCCGTGCACCTGGCGCTGGACCTGGCCACCGGCGAGTACATGCTGGCCTCGGCCGGTCATCCGCCGCCCGCCCAGTTCGACGCGGGCAGCGGTACCTGGAAGGTGACCCAGGCGCGCGGCATCGTGCTGGGCGTAGTCCCGGATCCGCGGGCCACGCCGGTGCACGGCGCCCTCCGATCCGGGGACGCGCTGATGCTGTACACCGATGGGCTGGTGGAGGCGCCCGGCCGGGACATCGACGTGGGCACCGACCGGCTGCTGGGTGAGGCCAGCCGGCTGGTGGCGTCCGGATTCCAGAACGCCGCCACTGAACTGGTCCGCGTGGTGAAGGCAGGCGTCGGCGGCGGCTCCGACGATTGCGCGCTGGTGCTTATCTGGCGCACGTGATGCGCCTGGCCGTGCTGCCCGGCCACGGTCAGTCCGTTATTGGGCTGGATCGCCGGCCGGGCCGGGCAGGAGAGCGGGCGGTGCTGGCTTACCGGCCGGGGCGGCCCAGCGGGACAGGGGCGGCGGAGGCGTATTCGCGGCGGGTCCGGATCACCTGGAGGGCATGCTCCACCAGGGCGATCAGGCCATCACGGCAGGATGCCCGCTGCCGGGCGTCGCACAGCACGACCGGTACCTCAGGGTCCAGATCCAGCGCTGACCGGACCGCCTCGGTGGGGTACCGCCGGGCACCCTCGAAGCAGTTCACTCCGACCACGAACGGGATGCCGCGCTGCTCGAAGTAGTCCACGGACGGGAAGCAGTCATCCAGCCGCCGGGTGTCGGCCATGACGATCGCACCCAGGGCCCCACGGGCCAGCTCATCCCACATGAACCAGAACCGCTCCTGGCCCGGGGTGCCGAACAGGTAGATGACCAGGTTCTCGCGGATAGTGATCCGGCCGAAGTCCAGGGCCACGGTGGTGGTGCGCTTGCGCTCCACCCCGTCGAGCCGGTCCACCGCGGCGCCCGGCTCGCTCAGCGGCTCCTCGGTGCGCAGGGGCCGGATCTCGGTCAGGGACCCGACCAGGGTGGTCTTGCCTACCCCGAAGCCACCCGCGATGAGGATCTTGATGGTGACGGGCATCCGGCTGGGGCTGCCGGCCTGGTTAGAGGCGGCGTAGTCCATCGACGACCTCCTTCAGGACCTGCATGTCAGGCAGCCGAGCCGGCGGGATCGGGTGGTGGACCGAGACGAGGGAGCGCTCCCGGAGATCACCCAGCAGGATCCGGACCACCCCCAGGGGCAGGTCGAGATCAGCCGCGATCTCCGCTACCGAGGTGGGCAGCCGGCACAACCGTAGGACCTCGAGGTGCTCCGGGTCCAGGGACGACGGATCCAGCTGGATCCCCCGCACCGCCGTGATGATCGCGATCAGGTCGAGTTTCTCCCCGCTGGCACGGGTGCGGCCGCGGATGAGCGCGTAGGGCCGTACGACCGGGCCAGCCTCCTCGTCCAGCCAGTGATCGTCAGGCGACGGCATGCCGGAGTCAGTCCGTGACCTCCCCGGCCGTACCCGGCCGGGGGTTCACCGACAGGTGCTGGCCCACCCGCTTGACCAGAATCGCCATCTCGTAGGCGACCAGGCCCGCGTCCGCGCTGGCCGGGCTCAGCACCGCGAGGCAGCTACCCTCACCGGCGGAGGTCACGAACAGGAATGCCGTGTCCATCTCCACGATGGTCTGCCGGACGTAGCCCCCGCCGAAGTGTCGCCCGGCTCCCCGGGCGAGGCTCTGGAACCCGGACGCCACGGCGGCCAGGTGCTCCGCGTCCTCCCGGGTCAGCGTGCTCGACGCGGCGATGGCCAGGCCGTCACGGGACAGGATGACCGCCTTGTCTACGTCGGAGACCCGCACCACCAGGTCATCAAGCAGCCAGTCCAGGTCGCTCGGCGACCCCACGCCCTTCTCCTGCTCTGCCGCACTCATCTGCTCCCCTCGCCCTCAGTCGTCGCCCTGGGGACCGGCCTCCCCAGCCTCCGGGGGACTGGGCTCCGCCGCTGGCTGGGTGCCGGTCATCGCGTCCGTGGTCTTCTCAGGCGGGTCGAACAGCGAGCGCCCGCGCTCCCAGCCCCGCTGGATAGCGGTGATCGTGTTCCTCGCCTCTTCGGGTGAGCGTTCTTCCCCCATCCCCGGCGACGTCCCCGGCTCGCCGTTCCCGGAGGGCCGCCCGTACAGCGTGTTCTCCCGGAGCTGCGGAGCCAGGCTGGCCTGGCGGACCCGGCGGGGCAGCGAGTCCGCCTCAGCGAAGCCCCCGTCGTCATGGTCCGGATCGTGGTGCTCAGGGGGTTCCGCGCGTGACGGGGGCTCCGCGTAAGACGGGGGCTCCGCGTATGAAGCGGCGTCCGCGTATGACGGGGGCTCCGCGTATGGAGTGTCCGCGTATGACGGGATGTCTGCGCGGGCCGGGTCGCTGGCGGTCGGCCAGCCCCCCTCGTCGCCATAACCCGGGAGCTCGTGGAACCCGTTCCGCCCGTTGGCGGCCTCTGCGGTGGCGCTCGCGCCGTTACCAGCCCACCCGGTCAGCGGGTCCGAAGCGGTCCAGTTGCCCGCCCCGGCGCGAGCGGTCCACGGGTCGGTTCCGCTGTCGGCCGGCCAGCGCTCGGCCGTGTCGTCCGGCCGTGATGCGGTGACCTCGCCGGGCACGGGCGTCCCGGCCGCGTCGGCCGTGTCCCCGGTGACGGCGCCGAGGCTGCCCGTGTCATCACGGGCCGCGTGCCGGCCGGTCAGCTGCACGCCGGTGCCGGTGCCGGTGCCCGCGTCCGCGTCCGCGTCCGCGTCCGTCCCGTCCTGCTGATAGCTGTCCTCGGAGACGACCAGGGTGTTCGGGATGAGCACGATCGCGGTCGTCCCGCCGTAGGGGGAGCTCCGCAGGGAGATCCGGATGTTGTGCTTCCTGGCCAGCTGGCTGGCGACGAAGAGGCCCAGCTGGTCGCTGCCGGACAGGTCGAACGGGGGCGGGTTCTTGAGGAGGTCGTTCAGTTCGGCCCGGCGCTCCTCGCTCAGCCCCAGCCCGCGGTCCTCGATCTCCACCGCGAACCCGCGCCCGACTACATCGCCGCTGATCAGCACCGGGGTGTTCGGCGGGGAGAAGATGACGGCGTTCTCCGCGAGTTCCGCGATCATGTGGATGACGTCGGCCACGGCGGGACCGTTGATGGCCGCCCGGGTATTCGCGGTGACCTTGATCCGGGTGTAGTCCTCGACCTCGGCCACGGCCGCCCGCAGCACGTCCACGAACGGGACGGGCCGCCGCCAGGCCCGGGCGGGTGCGTCGCCGGACAGGATGATCAGGCTTTCCGCGTGCCGCCTCATGCGCGTGGTGAGGTGGTCGATGCGGAACAGGTCCTCGAGCTCCTCCGGCTCCCTGGCCCGCCGCTCCATCGCGTCGAGCAGGGCAAGCTGGCGGTGCAGCAGCGACTGGCTGCGCCGGGCCAGGTTCCGGAAGATGTCACTGATGCCCTGCCGCAGCCGGGCCTGACCGACGGCCGCTTCCACCGCCGTCTTCTGGACCGCGGCGAAGGCCTGCTGGACCTGGCCGATCTCGTCCGAGCTGGCGGGCAGGTCGGGAGCCTCGGCGGAAATGTCCACGTCCTGGCCGGCCGCTAGCCGGTTCACCACGTCGGGCAGCCGCACGTTCGCTAGTTCCAGCGCCGACTCGCGCAGCGCGGCCAGCTCGCGGATCAGGCCCCGGCCAATCACGAACGACACGATCAGGGACAAGATCACCGCGAGCAGGCCCAGCCCGCCCGCCAGGATGAGCTCCAGGTAGGTGTCGCCGGAGTTGGTCGACGCCTGCGCGGTGATCGCGTCCGACGCCTGTGTCCCGGCCTTGGAGAGACCCCCGGCCACCCCGCCGACCGCGGCTTCCCACTGCAGCGGCTGGACCGGCGGCGGAGCGCTGGTGCGGGTGTCGCTCATCAGCGCGTCCTCCAGCCCGGTCAGGGCGGTGGAGGCCTGCGGGTTGATGTCGCGCGTGTAGTAGGCGCGGTACTGCGGCTGAAGGTCGGGCAGGGTCTGGTTGAAGAGGGCCCGGCGGGCCCCGACCAGCTGGGTGAACTCCTGCCGGTCGGCGGCCGGGAATGACCGCGCGGCCAGGTCGCCCGAGATGATCGCGCTTTCCTGCAGCATCAGGTCCTCGGCCCGGCCCATCCGGATGAAGTCCTGGGCCTGGGTGACCAGCGTCGCGTTGGTCTGCTCGAGGACCGCCTGGTCGAGAACCCCGTAGGCGTCGGAGACCATGGCGTCATACTCACCGAGGGCCCTGGACTTGCTGATGATCTGCGAGCGCACCTGGGCGCGCAGCGCGGGCAGGCCCTTGACGTCCGTCAGCAGGGTGGCGATGGCCCGCTTCTCGGGCGCGGTCGCGTTGTTCATCGTGCCGGCTGAGTCCAGCGCCGTCTGCAGGGCCGCCGCGGCGGCGGTGGTCTTGTTCTGCTGGACCTGGAGCATGGCCAGATTGGCGCCGGTGGGGCTGGAGAGGTACACGATCGCGAGCGGCCGCTCCGCGTCGATCTGGCTCAGGAACGCGCCAGTGGGCTCGCCGGTGGCGGTCTTGATCGTGCTGGCCTGGGAGAGAGTAAGGGCCCCCCGGGCGGTGAGGAACGTGGCGAACGCGTACAACCCGATCAGCGAAAGCACCGGGACCAGGATGAGCAGGAAGATCCGCTGGCGGATGGACCGGAGACGCAACCCCATGGCTCAGGCCTCGAAGGTGTGAGTGGAATGGAAATGTGACCAGGCAGCTACGAAGGGCTTTCGGAGGCCCCCCCGAAGTTGACGAGCGTAGCAGTCAGTAATCCCCCTTACTGGGAAAATGCAGGATCGGCGCAGGTTAGACGCATTTATCCCTATTTCAGCTAAAACGCAGCGTGCTGGTGATCCTGCTGGGTCAGCGCGGGCGTGCCTGGCGGACGGCGGGCACGTGTCCCATGGGCGGCCCCGGCGGCGTCACGCGGGTCAGGCGGCCCAGGCCCGGTCCAGCCGGCCGGCCTCGTCCCCTGGCCTCTCGTGGCCCGGCCGGCTTCGTGCCCAGGCCCTCGTGGCCCCGGCCGGCCTCGTCCCCAGGCCTCTCGTGACCCCGGCCGGGTCGGTGTGACGCCGTGGTCGTTGGGGCAGCACGGCTGCCGCATCCATGCGGGGAACCCGGCCCGGCACGCGAATATGACATTCGCGTCAGTGAATGAGGTCCAGTCCGCGGGCGAGAGCCGCGGCAAAGGCGGCGGCCCGGCCGACGCTGTACCGTCGCGTATACATTGCGTTCGGTAACCTGGCCCGGCAAGAGGGTGGACGGCACCTCCCGCCTCTACTGATATCGCTGAGATGCATCCAATTCGTAACGCACTCGAAACATATCCCGGCCGCCGTGACAATACTGTGAGCAAGTCACTGAGCTGCAATGACGTCCCGCCTCGGAGCTGCACGGGGGCAAAGCCATAACCCGGGAAACTTAGCTGGACCGCGCGTTGCTAATGGCACACGCAATGTGATACTAGGCCTTCGGGCCTGCCCCGCGTGCGTGCTGGCGACGCGGCTGGGCATAATGAGACCGTGCTGTTCAGCTGAAGGCCGCCGTTGAACTAGCGGTCCCTCATCCGAACGATCAGCGACACCCGTGTCAGGTGACGTCCATGTCATTGTTTGCATTTGTATGGCAAGTGTGCGGTGATAGGTGCTGTGATCCAGGGGGTAACACGATTGGGTGAGCCGCTCGGCACTGTGGTGGATTTCCCGTCGGCGGACGCCATCGGGTCTGCTGCGGCTGCCCAGGCATCGGGTGAGAATTTCCCGGTGGCCCTGCGGCTGCTGCCGGGCCGGTACCGGCGGCGCCTGGAGGCGGTCTACGGCTTTGCCCGGGCCGTGGACGACATGGGAGATGAGGCACCCCCGAGTGAGCGGGCCCGACTCCTGGACGCGCTGGAAGCCGACCTCGGTCGGCTTTACCTCTTCCAGGACCCGGCCCTGCGGGAGGACCCGGCCCTGCGGGAGGGGCCAGCCCCGGACGGACCGGCCCGGGATCCGGTGACTCAGGCCGGCCCGCAGATCGGGGTGGTCCGCGCGCTAGCCACGGTGGCCGGGGACTGTGCCGTCCCCCAGCAGGCGTTCGCGGACCTGATCAGGGCTAACCGGCAGGACCAGGTGGTCAGCCGGTACCCCGCTTTCAGCGATCTGATCGATTACTGCCGGCTCTCGGCTAACCCGGTGGGCCGGATCGTGCTGCACGTCTTCGGGGCGGCCTCCCCCGAGCGGATGATCCTGTCCGACCGGGTCTGCACCGCGCTCCAGCTCGCCGAGCACTGGCAGGACGTGGCCGAGGATTTCCGGGCGGGCCGCATCTACCTGCCTGCCGAGGACATGGAGCGGTTCGGGTGCGCAGAGAGCGACCTGGCGGCCTCGTCCGCCGGGCCGCAGCTCCGGGCCCTGATGGCGTTCGAAGTGGAGCGGGCACGCCAGCTTCTCGACGAAGGAGCCCCCCTGGTGGGGAATTTGCACGGGTCTGCCCGGGTTGCCGTGGCCGGTTACGTGGCCGGCGGCCGAGCCGCCCTGGCGGCGATCACCGCTGCGGGACATGATGTGCTGCGCGCGACCCACAAGCCGCGCCGCGGCCGGCTGGCCAGGGAGATGCTGAGGGCTTATGCGGCTGGGAGGTGATGCGATGGACGTGGCTGCGGCCTACCGGCACTGTGAGGAAATTACCTGGTCTCAGGCGCGCAACTTCTCCTACGGCATCCGGCTGCTGCCCCCGGACAAGCGGCGGGCGCTGGCTGCCGTCTACGCGTTCGCCCGGCGTATCGATGACATCGGTGACGGCACCCTGCCTCCGGCCGACAAGCTCGCCGCGCTGGCGGAGGCCCGGGCCAGCGTCACCCCGCTCGCCGGGGGAGACACCCCGCCTGGCGATGCGGGGCCCGGGGATCTGGTGCTCGTGGCGCTCGCCGACGCGGGCCGCGGGTTTCCCATCCCGCTGGAGGCGTTCGGCGAGCTGATCGACGGGTGCGAGGCCGACGTCCGTGGCACCAGCTATACGACCTTCGATGACCTGCGGAACTACTGCCGCTGCGTGGCGGGTTCCATCGGGAGGCTCTCGCTCGGGGTGTTCGGCACCCGGGATGTGTCCGCCGCCGCGCCGCTGGCCGACGCGCTCGGCGTGGCGCTCCAGCTGACCAACATCCTGCGGGACATCCGCGAGGACTACCGGGACGGGCGGATCTACCTGCCCGCCGAGGATTTCAAGCGGTTCGGTACCGAGTTGCGCCCCAACGGCTCAGGCTGGCCGGCCGCCGACCCCAAGCTGGTGGACCTCGTGGTGTTCGAGGCCGAGAGGGCCCGCGACTGGTACTCGCGCGGGCTGCAGCTGATGCCGATGCTGGACCGGCGCAGCGCGGCGTGCACCGGCGCGATGGCCGGGATCTACTTCCGCCTGCTGCAGAACATGGCCGCCGCCCCGGAACTCGTGCTGCAGCGCCGGGTCTCCCTCTCGCCTGGCCAGAAGGCCATGGTCGCGGTGAAGTCACTGGCCGGCACGGCGCTGCGGTCCAGGCGCCCTGCACGGCCCACGACCACGGCGGGAGCGCCCCGATGACCCCCGAGCCGGCGAGCACGGGCCCGGTGAGCCCGGGGCCGGACAGCCCCGGGCGCCATGTGGTGGTGGTCGGGGGTGGGCTGGCCGGGATCACCGCCGCGATCGCACTGCGCGAGGCGGGCGCCCGGGTCACGCTGCTGGAGTCCCGGCCCAGGCTGGGCGGGGCGACCTGCTCGTTCACCCGGGACGGGCTGATCGTTGACAACGGCCAGCACGTGTTCCTCGGCTGCTGCACCGCCTACCGTGAGCTGATCGCCCGGCTCGGGATGACCGGCTCGGTGTCCCTGCAGGGCCGCTTCGACGTCGCCGTGCTCGGCCCGCACGGTCAGGCCCGGCTGCGCCGGACCCGGCTCCCCGGCCCGCTGCACATGGGCCAGGCGCTGGTCACCTACCCGCTGCTGTCGCCCGCTGAGCGGCTTCGGGTCACCCGGGCCGCCCTCGCGATGCGTTTCCTCGACCCGGCCAAGCCCGGCCTCGATTCGCAGCGCCTGGGTGACTGGCTGGCGGCCCGAGGGCAGAGTGAACGCGCCCGGCGGGTGCTCTGGGACCTGTTCACCGTCTCCGCGCTGAACGTGGCCGGGGACGACGCCAACCTGTCCCTGGCGGCCACGGTGGTACGCACCGCGCTGCTCGGTGCCCGGGACGCGGCGGACATCGGCACGCCGGCCATCCCGCTCGGCGACCTGCACGGCAAGGCCGCCGCGCGGCGGCTGGGCCAGCTCGGCGCCAGCGTGCGGCTCGGGGCTAAGGTGACCGCGGTCGAGCCACTGGCCACCGGGGGTTTCCGGGTGCGGCTCGCCGATCGCGGGGTGAGCGGCGCCTCGCGCAGCGCGGACATCGCCGCGGCGGACGGGGTGGTCCTGGCCGTGCCGCCGGAGGCCGCGGCCCGGCTACTGCCGGCGGGCGCCGCCGCTCCCGGGCCAGGCCCCGAGCGCTGGCGCGAGCTGGGTGCCTCCCCGATCGTCAACGTGCATGTCATCTACGACCGCCAGGTGACCCGGCTGCCGTTCGCGGCCGCGGTGGACTCGCCGGTGCAGTGGGTCTTCGACCGCACCGGCCCTTCCGGGCTGACCGCCGGGCAGTACCTGGCCGTCTCCGTGTCAGCGGCGGATGATGTCGTGGACACCCCTGCCGCCCAGCTAAGGGAGCAGTTCGTCCCCGCGCTGGAAGAGATTTTCCCCGCCGCGCGCGACGCGCGGATCATTGACTTCTTCGTCACCAGGGAACGCCGGGCCACGTTCCGGCAGGAGCCCGGCTGTGGCGAGAAGCGGCCGCGAGCCACGACCAGGCTGGCCGGCCTGGTGCTCGCGGGCGCGTGGACCAATACCGGGTGGCCCGACACGATGGAGGGTGCGGTGCGAAGCGGACTCAGCGCAGCGCGGGAGCTGCGACGCGATATTACTCAATCACGCTACGGAGCTCCCGTGCCCACGCGTGCGGCAGAGGTCGCCGGGGCCACGTCGTGACCGCCGTGATGCCCGTAGGCGTGGAGACCGCCCGTGATCTCGTCGGCCCGGCGATCGCCGCGGCCGTGGACCGGCTCAGCCCGGAGGTTCGCACTGTTGCCGCCTACCATCTGGGCCTGGACGGCAGCGGGGCGGGCAAGGCCCTCCGCCCGGCGCTGGCGCTGCTCTCGGCGAGGGCGGCCGGGGCGCCGCCGGACCGCGGCGTGCCCGCCGCGGTCGCGGTGGAACTCGTGCACAACTTCTCCCTGCTGCACGACGACATCATGGACGGCGATACCGAGCGCAGGCACCGGCCGACCGCCTGGACGGTGCATGGTGTCGGGGCGGCCATCCTGGCCGGCGACGCGCTGCTCGCGCTGGCGCAGGACATCCTGCTCGAGGACACCGCCGCCCAGGGAACCTGGGCCGCGCGGTGCCTGTCCGCCGCGGTCCTCAGGCTGATCGCGGGACAGGGTGCCGATCTGGCGTTCGAGCAGCGCAACGACGTGAACCTGCCCGAGTGCCTGACCATGGCCGGGGACAAGACCGCGGCGCTGATGGCCTGCGCATGCAGCATCGGGGCCATCCACGTCGGCGCGCCGCCCGGGCTGGCCATGGGCCTGGCCGGCTTCGGCGCCCACGCCGGGCTGGCCTTCCAGCTCACCGACGACCTGCTCGGCATCTGGGGTGCTCCCGAGGTGACCGGCAAGCCGGTCCGCGCTGACCTGCGGGCCAGGAAGAAGTCGCTCCCGGTGGTGGCCGCCCTGACCAGCGGATCCGCGGCGGCGGACGAACTGGCCGGGCTGCTGGCCGGGACCGAGACGCTGAGCGAGGACGACCTGGTGCGGGCGGCCCGCCTCGTGGAGGAGGCAGGCGGCAAGGACTGGACCGAGAACGAGGCCGCGGCGCAGCTGGCCGCGGCAGAGAACTGCCTGACCGAGACCGGCATGCCCGACGACGTGCGTGCCGAGTTCGCGGGGATCGCCGAGTTCATCACCGCGCGCCAATGGTGAGCGCGCTGCCGTGATGCATCGGTGCTCAGAGGTACGCGGTGAGGTGGCGGCGATCAGGAGATTGACAGGTTGACCGCTGGTGTGGGCCATCAGTGCTGAGGGCCCGGCGGTGCTGGCGAGGTTCAGCGCCGAAATGAGTCCGGCCTCTGGTGTGACTGGTGAGCCGGGTGGTGCGGGGCAGTGTGGTGAAAGCGAGGTGAGACGATGACAATGACGCACGCGCGATCTGGCGGTCCCTCAGCGCTCTCCGGCGCGGAGGCCGCGCTGACCCGCGCCCGTGACCACCTGCTCGGCCTCCAGCATGAGCAGGGCTGGTGGCAGGGGGAGCTGGAAACCAACGTCACGATGGACGCTGAGGACCTGCTGCTCCGTGAGTTCCTCGGCATCCGCACCGAGGAGGAGACGGCCGCGGCCGCGCGGTGGATCGCCTCCCAGCAGCGAGCCGACGGGACCTGGGCCAACTTCTTCGGCGGCCCCGGTGACCTGTCCACGACCGTCGAGGCCTACGTCGCGCTGCGGCTGGGCGGGCATCTGCCCAGCGCACCGCACATGACCCAGGCCGCCGAGTGGATCAACTCGCGGGGCGGCATCCCCGCCACGCGGGTGTTCACCAGGATCTGGCTCGCGCTCTTTGGCCAGTGGTCCTGGGATGACCTGCCCGTGATGCCTCCCGAAATGGTGTACCTGCCGACCTGGTTCCCGCTTAATGTGTACGACTGGGCCTGCTGGGCGCGGCAGACGATCGTGCCGCTGACCGTGGTGGGCTCGCTCCGCCCGGTCCGGTCCCTCCCCTTCGGCCTGGACGAGATCCGGGCGCCTGGCCAGGATGGCCCAGGCGACCGGGCCCGCAAGTCGGCTCAGGCCGTGGACCGGACCGGTTGGGAGCTCGCCTTCGGCGGGCTGGACCGGGTGCTGCAGGTGCTCGAGCGGCAGGGCCAGCGGACCCGGCCGGTCCGGGCGGTGCGCCGCGCCGCGCTGCGCCGCTGCGCCGACTGGATCATCGCCCGGCAGGAGCAGGACGGCTGCTGGGGCGGGATCCAGCCGCCCTGGGTGTACTCACTGATCGCCCTGCACCTGCTCGGCTACGGTCTCAACCATCCGGTCATCAAGCGAGGGCTGGCCGGGCTGGACCGGTTCACGATCTATGAGGACTCACCCGACGGCCCGGTGCGCAGGCTCGAGGCCTGCCAGTCACCGGTGTGGGACACGGTCCTGGCGGTCGTCGCGCTGGCCGACGCGGGCCTGCCGCCCGAGCATCCGGCGCTGACCAGGGCGGCGGACTGGCTGCTCGACGAGGAAATACCCGGCCCCGGGGACTGGCAGGTACGCCGTCCCTGGCTGGAACCCGGCGGCTGGGCGTTCGAATTCGACAACGACGGTTACCCCGACATCGACGACACCGCGGAAGCTGTGCTCGCGCTCCGCCGCACCGCACAGGGAAGACCAGCAGAGCGCCGGCCGGCCTCGGGTCAGGCAGCCTCGGGTCAGGCAGCACCGGGTCAGGCAGCACCGGGTCAGGCAGCACCGGGCGGGCCACCCCGTCACCCCGCCATCGGCCGCGGGCTGCGCTGGATCACCGGCATGCAGTCCGCCGACGGCGGGTGGGGTGCCTTCGACGCGGACAACACCTCCACGCTGGTGACCAAGCTGCCGTTCTGCGACTTCGGGGCGGACGTGGACCCGCCCTCGGCCGACGTGACCGCCCACGTGGTGGAGGCGCTGGCCGCGGAGGGCCTGGCCGGCAGCCGGGCCGCCCGCCGGGGCGTGGTGTGGCTGCTGCGGGCCCAGGAGAAGGACGGTTCCTGGTTCGGGCGCTGGGGGGCCAACTACGTGTACGGCACCGGCGCGGTGGTGCCTGCCCTGGTCGCGGCCGGGGTGCCGCCGTCCAAGCCGGTCATCCGGCGCGCGATCCGCTGGCTGGAAACCCACCAGAACCCGGACGGCGGCTGGGGCGAGGACATGCGCTCCTACGACGACCCGCAGCTCGCCGGGCACGGCACGTCCACCGCCTCGCAGACCGCGTGGGCGCTGCTCGCCCTGCTCGCGGCGGGCCCGCCGGGGCCGGCCGCCGAGGCCGGGATCCGCTGGCTCGCCGGGCACCAGCGCGCCGACGGCACCTGGGACGAGCCGCAGTACACCGGGACGGGCTTCCCCGGCGACTTCTACATCAACTACCACCTGTACCGGCTCGTCTTCCCGGTGTCCGCGCTGGGCCGCTACCTGGCGGCCCGGCCATGACCCGGCTCCAGGTGGGCACCGCTCGGGACCGGCGCAGCCCGGTGACCGGGTCCGGGCTCCTGGTCTGCGCCCCGCTGCGGCTCGAGGCCAGGGCGGTCCGGCGCGGGCTGCGCGATGCGGGCCGGGGGGCGGGCCCGGGGGCAGGCCAGGACGTGGCCCAGGTCGTGGCGACCGGGTACGGGCCGCGCCGGGCCGGCGCCCGGGAGGCCACGCTGCGCCAGCAGCCGTTCGCCGCCCTGGCGGTGGCGGGCACGGGCGGTGGCCTGGCCGCCGACCTGCGGCCGGGGGACCTCGTGGTCGCCAGCGAGGTCACCGACGGGCACAGCGTCATCCCGTGCGCGTCGGCGGCGCTCCTGGCGGGCGAACTGCGCCGGGCGGGCCTGCGGGTCCGGGTCGGCCGGGTCCTCACCGTGGACCACCTGGTCCATGGGGCCGAGCGGGAACGACTAGCCGCGACCGGGGTCCTCGTTGCGGATATGGAATCGGCCGTGCTGGCCCGCGCGGCGGACGGCAGGCCGCTGGCGGTGGTCCGGGCCGTCTCCGATACGCCAGACCGTCCCCTGGTCAGTCCCGGCGGGCTGGGCGGAGGGCTGGCCGCGCTGCGGTCGCTGCGCGCGGCCGGGCCCGCGCTGGCCCGGTGGGCCGCGGCGGTGGGCGGACGGCAGGTGCTGCTGGCCGGGCCCCGCTCGTTCTGCGCCGGGGTGGAGCG